>Ga0131853_10003206_pt1 | contig 29365 bp, 28 predicted proteins | sample TergutLab28metaG_FD_92764 | JGI IMG/M metagenome (GOLD analysis project Ga0131853, IMG submission 92764) | Labiotermes labralis P1 segment gut microbial communities from Petit-Saut dam, French Guiana - Lab288 P1 (version 2) (version 2) | ecosystem: Host-associated > Arthropoda: Insects >... | reverse complement strand
TTCTGTGTTTGGTGTTTGAAAGAATTATAGACAACACAGAAACCCCTTTTCGGGGTGTTTTTTTTTTCTCCCCCCCCCCCCCCCCCCCCACAATTATGCCAGAACTGGAACATGACAGCAGTCTTGCATTACTTGCCTGGAATAGTCAGAGAGCTTCAACAACTGGCACTATTATTCTCTGGAATATGTCTCACACTGGAAGAAGGACAATCACAATCTTTTTGTAACCTTTGATATTTTCAGTGATGATATTCACACTGTAGTCTTCTGAGTTCTGGAACTGCATAAGCTTATCAATAAGCACAAATGCTTTGGAGAAAAACATCATCTCTGCCTTCAACGATGAAGTGAAATGTTGATGTGCACCAATATCAAAATGATGTTCTAACACACAAGACAGTAACCTCAATTGTTAATTTAACCACAGTGTGTGTTGGGTATAAACTGCCATCTTTAACATAAACATCAGAATTATTAAAAAATACATGTAGTTCTTGGCCTAAGACATTAATGCATTCCTGCAAACTAGTCGGTCAACCAAATTTCCATGAAATAAGAACTGTTTCTTATCTATAAGAAAATTAAGTGTTCATAATAGGTTGAATACGTTCCTTTAGTAGCCCAATACCAGAATTTCATATTGTAATACAGACTACAATACGTTAAGTGTAACATATGAAACATGTTCCACATCAGGATCATCCTCATCTGCTATGATGAAAACACTATTTCCCCTAACCTTTTGCAACTCAGAAAATGCACTACTTCAAGTTCTTCTTTTTTCCCCTCATCCTCACACTGCTTTTTTCAAGTGAGACAAAATTTTCATTTGGTAGAACCTCTTTCTATATTTTAAGCACTTCTTCACTCATCACCTTCAACCTCTTCAGAGCCAAACAACTCTATGAGCTTTCAAAGTCCAAAATTTTCTCGGATATTTTCTTTACTGTCGAATCCATGAAAGTCATGCATGTGTTGAGGTCATTGCTTACACTACAGTCTATTCATACATGCATTGCTGACTCTGTCCATTTGTCAGCAGTTATCAATATGGCATCCCAGATGGTAAATGCCCTATCCAAAGCCTTCAGCCATCACCCTATCATGTCCAGTTTCCATAATAGGGCTTTTGATGTGTGTTGTTCAATAATGTTGCCAACTGCTATTATCATTTGGCATCAGTGACATATGAATGAGTATGGACCATTGGCAGAATAGTGGCAGGCAAAACCGGAAGCAGTTCTGGAGCAAAACCTATCCCAGTGCCAGTGTGTCCACCACAACTCCGAGTGGGATTGTATCCAGGCTTTAATGAGCTTGTCACACTTTTCATTAAATCATAAGCCTTGAATGTGGCATTCACCCCCTAGTCCACTGGCCAGATTGGTAAAGTCATGTTGTGGAGATAGAAAATGGCTTTGATTAAGGTCCTCTAGTGCTCGTAGATTGCCAGAGGCATTGTTGACAAGCAGGAGAATTTTGAAATTAAGCTGTTCTTCCAGCAGTACTGTGTCAACTTCAAAGTAAAATAAATACATAAGACCTTGCTCATTCCCAGGTCTTTGGATAAGAATAAAAATTAACATGAAAATGAGCCATCACATAGACTTACAGAGCCCAGGGTTTTCACAATGGTAAACCATTAAGGGCTTCAGCTTGTGATAGCCATCAGTGTTTAAAAGAACACAGTCTTCAATCTTGAGGCTAACTTCTCTTCTTCAAAAGCATGGTTGTGAGGCCATACTTATTCAACATTCCCTGCATTATCCACATTAACACACTGCAGACCTGTGTCCTTTTAACTAAACCGTGTTCCTCAGCATGTAACAGCATTAAATATTCTACCATGGAACACATTCCCATATTTTGATGTTCTAAATAATACTCTTGAACTGAGCACTGAGAAACCTGCTTACAGACAGTCTACTAGTGCTTCACAACAATATTCCTCTAAACAAGAACCTCCGTGAAGTGCAACAACACAGAATTTACAACTGTATCTTGCACTGTGCTTCTTGTATGACACACAAATTTTGCACTTGCTTCTTGTGTGATGCACAAATTTTGCACTTGCTAACAGAATGTTTAGTCTTTCTCTTACCAGCAGCAACATTTTTTTTTCTCCAGTTTATATTTCCAAAACCCCTGGAGAGTCTGCCTGTGGGGTCCTATTTACACCCTACTGGAGTTGGTTTTTCTCTGGAAGATGCAATTTATCATAAATGGATTCAGCTGGGTTCTCTGTTTCCAATATCCAGGATCTTACTACCTTGTGCAGAAATGTCTTGTACTTTATCTATTTGTTCTGTGTTTTACACACAAGAGTGCAGAGAAAGTTAACTACAAGTTACAATGCCATCATCTTTAACTAATTAATACTTTACCTCAGAACAAAGTAACAACTGGGGTACAGATCTACATTATCTGCACCTTTCATGAATTAACTGCAATGGTCAAGGCAGCACAGTCTCTTTATTTCCAGATTAATTTTTCTATCTTCCCTTCCTATCACTCTTGTATCATGATTTGCATGGGTCTTTTGTCTTTCTACACTTGAACCATCATTAAAATCACCCTGTTCCAGGGTTTTGATAGCCCACTGTATAAGTACATCATGTGGAATGCCCCTTTGAGCCCTCAAAGTGCCACAAAATCCTTACCTTTTTGTCTAATAATGTTGGGGCTGATTTCATACTTATGTAAAATTATCTTAATGTGATAATTCTGGCCTACATTTTTGTCCAAACCTAACAGTATTTCTTCCTCACAGCTGTGTATTTTTCCACATAACAAATATGAACTGGTAACGCTTAAGTGCTTCACACACCACTCTTACCAACACACCATATTTCATTACTTCCCTTGGATTGTACATTCTAATTTCAGATGAACCCCACCACAAAATCATGAATTCATCATGCGACAACCCTTTCTATGGGCTGTAAAGTTTCCATAATTTTGACAGAAAATATTCACACAAAGGTTGTATTTTGAACAGCCTCATTGCACATTGTGTTTGCTGACAGTTGTCACTAAAATGCCTGGCTTGCCCAGTGGATTCAAAATGGATTTTACTCATAGCAGAGGGGAAAACTGGTGTGGAAGTTGTGGAGTCACTTGACCAGTGATCTCTTACATTGTTCTTTCTGACTTACCCCATCAAAGTTATCAGTTCCAAAAACTTTATCACTTTTTTGGGTGCAATGTTCAACCAGTTCAATGTCCTAGGCAATAACTACAACTGTTGCACGTTCTGAGTTTATTAAAGATTTGACTGCTCAGTAATAACTATGCAAGATCATCATCAATAAATGTACTTGTGACACCAATAAGACTTGGGATTACTGCTTATACCAAATCCCACCAATGCCACAACTATCTAGCTTACTATGTCCATAATCTTCTGTACTTGTTGTCATCACTAGTAAAAACTAGCGGACAGAGAAGCAGTTCTTTAAGTGACCTGACTGTGGTGATGTTCTGCTCAAAGTTTCTGTTCCACAATCATCATCAGACACATAAGAAAAGGTATCCACATATTACAACACTGAAGAAAACCATTTAGTATTATAAAAAAAGAAACACAATTCATCAGATGTCCAGGCCATAGCCTAGTCACTACACTATGATATACTACCATATTACACAGCGTTCAAATTAAATGTTGCATTCTTTAGGGTAACATGAGCATATGCTGACAACAGCAAACGGGAAAGAAACTGATTTTTTGTTGTAGAGTTTAAATAACAGCAAGAATGACACAAATACTTCAGACTACACATAATGTGAGATCAATTTCTCCTTCATTTCCCATTTCTTACTCATTGCACATGTTCAGCTAATGTAGCATAACAGCATATGTAGAGATGTGAGGTTTCCACAGCTCTGGCATTGAGGATTCAGGTCTTCTTGCTTGTTATGTTGAGAAGCAGAGTTACTGGTTCTCATTATTTCAGAGGAACATACTGCCTTCATCTTCACAGGTTGAACAATCAAAAACTCCTTCACTTGCTCAAATGTGAAGAGTGAAAATCATGGCTGACAAGTAATGAAACTGTCATATTTATTTGCTAATATTCTCCATTCTCTTTTTATTTCTCCACCAATGTCAAACCTTAAATATCTTGTATATATTGTGGAACTAAGGGACATACTTTTTGTCCCCCAACAGTAATAGGCTAACGCGGAGAAACTGCAATACATATACATGGTTTCTCTAAAGGAGAAATGCCTGGGGTGTAGAGATTTTATGTAACTGGTAAACAAAGGAAACGTGTGTTAGCTTCTGTGAGCACACATAACTGTGTGTCATGAATATTCTGTTTCTCACATGTACTGTGAAAGAAACACAATATTGTCCAACTGAGAATATTCTTAGATTAGATTCTCTCAGAAGTGCATAAGGGTGAAATTTATCCAGCCAATCACTCAGGGTGGAAAAACTGACTGTACTCTGGCCCATATATCATTAGGATGAAAAAATCATGGAGCTTGAAAGATGAGGGATGTGATGATACCATACAAAATTTCAATCATAAAACCTAAAGAGAAGATACTCCTTCTTGGATGACCTGGAAATAAACTGTAAGATAACATAAAAATGGACATTTACCAAATATGGTAGTGATCAGATTTATTAGGCTGAGGTTAGTGTCCACTGGCTTGCTCAAGAGCATGTGTGAGACTTGAGATTTTCACAGCAGTGTTCATGTGATATGGTGTCACATTGATTGTTAACCTTTATCCTGCTAACGTGGAGAATATGGTGAGCTCCTAATAATGCCAGCAAATTGCAGATGGGATTTAATTTGGTGTTTAAAGGGTTAAACAGCTACCAACAATTGACAGAAATGCTGCTAGCGTCTGCAGTGTCGGCTACATCATAAAAATGGATGTTTTTATACAGACAAAAATGTGTCTGAATGAAACCTACAGCAGAGTTTGGGTAGGCAAACATTTGTCTGACATGTTTCCTATCAAGAATATTTTGAAACATGGAATGCTTTATTGCCATCGCTTTTCAACCTTGCTATAGAGTATTTCAGGTAAACCAGGATGGCTTGAAATTAAATGGTAAACATCAGCTTCTGGTTCATGCTGATAATGTTAATATATTGGGCAGAAGCATACATATTAAAAATAAAAACAGAGAAGCTATAGTACTTGCTAGTAAGGAGACTGTATTAGAAATAAATGCTGACAAAACTAATATATGGTCCAATCTCAACATTGGAATGCAGGACATCATCACAATGTAAGGACTGATAATAGGGCCTTTGAAAGGGCAGAACAGGTCAAATATTTAGGAACAACCTTAACAAATCAAAATTCTATTCAGGAATAAATTAAGAGCGGACTGAAGTCAGGGAACGCTTGCTATCATTTGGTGCAGAATCTTTTGTCTGCCAGTTTGCTATCTAAAAATATAAAGATTAAGATATACAGAGGGGGACCATGGTAGCACAGTGGTTAAGGTGCTGCGCTACAAATTGGAAGGTTGCTGGTTCGATTCCAGATGGTGTCATTGGAATTTTTCATTGACATAATCATTCCGATCGCACTAGGGCCCCGGGGTTGACTCAGCCTCTGACAGAAATGAGTACCAGGAGTATTTCCTGAGGGTAAAAGCAGCTGGTGTGTAAGGCTGGCAACCTTACCACCATCCTGGGCCACTGTCACGTAATCTGGGAACCTTACCTTCCTGGACCCCTCTGGGCACCTCGGGCCTGTAATGGGACTGATTTTTTACAAGATATACAAAACTATAATTTTGCCTGTTGTTTTGTATGGGTGTGATACTTGGTCACTTACATTGAAGGAGGAACCTAGGGTGAGGGTGTTAAAGAACAGGGTGCTGAAGAGAATATTTGGGCCTAAGAGGGATGAGGTAATAGGGGAGTGGAGAAGAACTTAATGAACTGTACCCCTCACCAATTATTATTCAGGCAATCAAACTGAGAAGAATGAGATGGGCGGGGCATGTAGCATGTATGGATGACAGAATAGGTGCAAATAGGGTTTTGGTGGGGAAACCTGCAGGAAAGAGGCCATTTGGAAAACCCAGGCACAGATGGGATGTCAATATTAAGATGGATCTTCTGTAAGTGGGATGGGGGCATGAACTGGATTGATCTGGCTCAGGATAGGGGCAGGTGGCAGGCTCTTGTAAACACCATTATGATCCTTCAGGTTCCACAAAATGGGGGGAATTTCTTGACTAGTTCAGAACCGGTTAGCTTCTCAAGAAGGACTCTTCTCGATGAAGTACATAATGGTCAAAGGGATAGCAAGCTAATGGGGTGGTGTTGCTGGGTAATGGGCAGAGATGTGAAACAGGAAGCAAACAGAAAGTGACCGGGTGTCAAGTATATGGCTCTAAATGGAAGTAACAGAATTTCAGGATGTCGTGGGTTGATAGAGACGGGAAGTTTAGAGGGATGACTGGAATGTATTTAGCAAGTGGAGACACAGGATATCAAATGAGAAGACCAAGTATGGGGAGTTCATGGATTCATGTGGCTGTGAAAAGGGATATGGAACTAAGTTGTATATCCTCATAGGGAGACTATCCAGTCCTTGAGGGGGTGAATAATTTTTCTGTTTCATAAAGTAGCAAGATAAAATAAGTTCTACAACACAAGTACCTCATTGTTCCCAATAAACTGGACAGTCCACCAATCTGCCCAACACCACCAAATAACTGCATCAACTGTTGCTGAGACATGTTATTCAGCAAATTCTGGAGATCACCATCTGAAATATAAACAAAATATTAGAATTCTCACCAATTTCCATATCACACCCATTCTCAAGCAGTGTAGTTCAAATTTTTTACAATTTCAGTCATAATCACATGTGTGTACAGTGTCCTGGAACATTATGTTCAAACTTTAGGGGCATGTTCTACAGGTCATTTGCAGCAAAAATTGTCCTAAAAACTTTAGCTCATTTCCACATCATTATCAAGTTCCATACCAGTGAAGTGAGCTAGCGCTGCTGTAACTTGAATGAGTTCATGCTCATACACTGTCTCGGCTAGTGGTCGTGTTATGTTGCAGTATGGTGGACTAGTCAAAATGCCATACACTTTTACAAATGGAGGATATGCCAACATACATTTCACATTGGTTTCTGCAATGGCAACAGTAGGACTGCTATTGTGAAATACCAGCAATATTACCCATATCGCAGAACATTTAACACTGCATACAGAATTCTCAAGGAGACTGGTTCCTTCCCACAAGCAAATACAGAACATGAAGAATAGCGGTTTGGAAACATGGACACATTCTAGCAGTAATGCAATGAAGCCCAAGTACAAGTACATGCAAAATTTCCATAACAACTGATGTAGCACAGACCCAGATGCAAAGAATTATGCACAATGATGGTTTCAGCCCATATCATCTTCAAAGAGTGTGAAACCTTTACTGGGAGACCATGCCAACCATATACGATTTTGTGAATGATTCCAACTATGGCTACAAGTTATGCCTGATATTCTGCTTACAGATGAGGCTCAATTTACTAAGGATGGTAATGCCAACACAAGAAACTCACACTTTCTGTCACATGAAAATCCACAACTGGTAACACAATGCCATTTGCAACACTAATTTTCAGTAAAGGCCGTGGCTACACCACAGCCAGGACTGACACAACACAACAGTCTGAACAGACTCCAGACAAGGAAATAGAAATCGATCATATTACTGTTTACGTCAGTGGCTACACTGAAATGGATCCAACTGCATGTTGTCTCGCAACAACTCCTGACTGTCTGGCCCAACAAAGTAGGTTTGTTTCAAGCCACCAGCCCAGCCAGACACCTGCTGCAGTTTGCAGAGGATTTGAGTGTTGCAGCAATGGACAAAATGTATCTAATAGCACTTAGAGATATCCTGCTTCTTTGGGACCAAAGAGATAAAAATTGCCATAACAGGGATATCAAGCCAAAACTTTGGGATGAAATACAAGAGAAATTAAGTGTTACAGGTAAGTACTGAAATAATAACACTAATGAAATAGGTTATTACACATTTACGTACATAATATATCATTCATTTTATTTTATTTCAGGATGGTATCTCTTGTTACACACATAAACAAATGTTCCATCATGTGGCACTAAATTGAACACTCAGCACAAATAAACCTACTGGTTCTGTGATAGTATAGCTGCAGCAGGTCCACTGAAGTATGCTTTGAAAGCATTTCTTTTATCTGTTGCTCCTTTTGAGGACCAATTGAATGATCAACTGCTGACATTTGTTGTGGTATAACAGGATCCACGAATTTGTAAGTTTCTTGAAGAACAGAAGGATCCTGTGTTGTTCCTTCCAGACCCATAATGATGTTATGCAGTAAACAGATACACCTCACTATTCTTTCAGCTTTACAGACATTTATTTCTATTGCTTTAACAATTAACATTGTGCTGTTAGGATACCAAATGCACACCCAAACTCTTCCCTTTGCTCGTGACAGCCTGTTATTGAAAACGTGTTCTTCACATGACAAATCCTTTCTTGCAAAATGCTTAATTTATTATGGCTTTAGAGTTTGGTGATGAGTTAACGAAATTTGTATGTTTGTATTCTTGAAATAATAACACCACCCCGAAGATGGGGGACCATGGTAGTACAGTGGTTAAGGTGCTGTGCTACAAATCTGAAGGTCGCTGGTTCGATTCCAGATGGTGTCATGGGAATTTTTCACTGACATAATCCTTCCAATTGCACTATGGCCCTGGGGTCAGAAATTAGTACCAGGAGTATTTCCTGGGGGTAAAAGCGGCCGGTGCGTAAGGCTGACAACCTTACCACCATTCTGGGCCACTGTCACGTAATCTGGGAACCTTAACTTCCTGGAACCCTCTAGGCACCTGGGGCCTGTAATGGGACTGATTTACCTTTTTTACTCCGTAGATGGCCAGAATACCAGTTGAAACACATTGGTGAGAACATGTGAATAAAACATATCATAAATATTGAAGTGATCTTGTTGGTTACTTATATATTTTGGAATAGTTCTTATGTTCATTCTGCAACATTCTCTGAACTTATCAGAAATTCTCTCAATAACTTTCACAGATTAAAATATTCTCCATCAGTGCTTGATTCCCACAGCTGATGCATCTGTCGTCTTCTGTTTGTGTACTACAAGAAAAAGTTACTACCCATCAGCAAAAATTTGTCCAAACTCCTATCACCACACGCATTCGTGTAACATTCACATCACCTACAACAAGCAGACTCTGAGAAAAGAACTCCTTTTGTTGGTAGAAGTCTGGACAGATGTTGGATTAAAAGTAGCCACACGTCTGGTGATGTGTGCCCTGACAAATGTTGGTCTGCTGTGTTTTGTCAGTTATGGCTCCTATGTAGCCATACCCGAAGGCATGGTGTGGAGGATTAGGCAATACCCTGACTGGACCACTTGCTATCAAGGGACATTTAACAGCTCCACACTACAGAAATTTTCTGTCCAATGAATTACCTCTGTATTTACAAGATGCACCTCTTGTAACACAAGGACAAATGTGGCTACAACATCACAGGACATGTCCACATTTCGGCCCAGAGGTTATAGAATTTTTGAATGAAAATCATGAAGACGGAATGGAAGAAACTGACTTTGCCCAATTGGTCACCTAACTTGAACCCATTATATATCTTTCTGTGGAGATGAAATAAGTCAAGAGTGGTTCACAATGGTAAACCAGAAGGAAGCCATCATCAGTCAATACAGGCCATAAATAAAGCCACTACTGGTATCAGAAAAAAAATGAGATTCATGCAGTGCCAAAATTCAATGACATGACTGGCAGCATACACACAGTGTAATGGTGGGCATTTCAATCATGTGATGGATTAAACCTTGAAACTTCAATGTTGCTGTAAATTGTTAAAATCACTATAACATAAAGGTGAGGTGAAAAGAACAGTTTCATTAGTGCTACTTGAAGCTAGAGTGTAACTTGAAAACTGTGTCAAAATAAACTATGGTGTATTGGATTTTTTTGCTGTACATGACCCGCAGAATACACTCCTGCAGTCTGGCCATTATGTCACAGAACAGCCTGTATAAGCAGACAATAAGCAGAAAATCTGTGTCAATGTGCACCCATTTTACATACAAAAGTATTTTATGGATTTTGATAAAATTTAGTATGGGAAAATCATTACAAAATGTAATGTGGCAAGTTTCACTCCGCTTCAGACTCATCACTACAACACAAGAATATGAATAATGTCACATTTTTAATACACACATACAGGATATCTCCCCCCCCTCCCCAAGCATCACACCTGTCATGACAGCAAACTGAAAATAAAACTTCAATCTGGGAGGAACTTTTAGTCCCTTTTTCTCTCTACCTCATTTCAGTGCAAAGCCTCAACATGCTAACCTCTATCTTCTTCGCAGACCTCAAGTTTCCTGAAATATTTACCAACACACAACAGAGCTCCTGTCTGGAAATATCAGCAATTTACCTTCAAATATTATCATCTAATTCTTACACAGATTCCTCACACGAACTCAGCCTTTTTTGTCCCCCAAAGATACCAAACACACACATTCTAACCTGGAGCTCTTGACAGTTGCAATCAGCAAACTTTCAACTATTCAATGAACATCTCTTCTCAGAAATTTCCTACATCAACTGTGGCACCGTCCTTATGAAGTATCCACATATTTTTCCTTCCATTAATTCCCTGCAGAAAGGTGTGAGAAACTGAATACAGCAGTTGGAAGTAACTGTTTCTTTGAAAGACACAGGCCCTAGGATTTGGCACACATTAATGCACATAAGACTATGACGTCCATGATCACAAAATGAAACTTCATAATCTGCATGGGAATTTTTGGAAAACCAATCAATGTCTGTAATTTTGGCTGTTTACAGTCCACATAACATAAACCACAACTGATCTCAGAAGAAGCCTAATTTTCATTTTTTTTTTTTTTTCCAGTACTGAAACTGTCAATCAAAATCTGTCCATCTCTTTGTTTATCTTTCATTTACACGGCATTGTTGCCATGGGATCTTTCTTCAGCTTCATTCCACATGATGAATACTCTACAAGAGTACTGCAAACCAATGAAACACATTTCACAAGTGCAATATTACCATGTGCAATCCACAACTAAAAGATGACAGCTAATGTCCATGCCCTGGCTCATGCAGTATTGTTGACAACACAGTGAACATGTAGGTGAGATGCCTACACAAGCTACATCTTTTCCCAGCTAGTTGAAGTGATGTAACTCGACATCTGAAGGTGATGGGGCTGGAGTTGTATACCACAGACCCACCACACCCATGTATAAATAGTAAATGAATTCAAGGAACACACTAAGAAAATTAATATTAAGACAAGAAAAATGTTTTCAAGAAAACAATTTACTATTAATCATGAAAACAGCTATTGTCCATATTTGAGAATTTCTTGTACAGACTAAATCACAAAGTAGCCATGCCACTTCCAAGTGGGGAGGTTATGTCAGTCACAGAAGCATGGACAATTTACCATACAACTGGACTATCTAATATCCAAATGAAAACTTATAAAAGTCTAGGAAGTATCAAGTTTCCAGAATATTAAGCATTAAACAATATTGTGGAGTCCTATCAGCCATTAAATAAGGAAGGAAATATTTATACATATTTCTTACAAGACAATACATGACACTCATTACAAAAATTTGGCAAAGGTGCAACAATGTATTACAAACAGAAATTTTATAAATCAGAACAGGTAATGGCCATCATTATTTTCTGAAAATGAAAATGTGTGGTTTCTGTCTTGCTGAAAACTTTAAATACAACTCTTGAGGAAGAAACTCTACTGCTTGTAAAATATGGATCCAGCAGTGGCGCTTCTGACTTGCATTCAGAAGTGCCCACTTGAATCTCATGCACGGCACTGTCATTATGACTGAGGCTTTCATGCCTTTCCTTAGTCCTACCAGGCATATCAGGCTAGTACCTCACATTAAGTTAAACCTGTTTCCTTCAACATCCTGTCCCATTACTATTCACTATCTATGTTCCAAGAACCAACATGGCATGGTTGGTGCAGTGACTAGACTATGGGCTGGATGATCCAGGGTTTGATTTCTGGCAAAGGCAAGACATTTCCCATTTCTTCGAAGTGTACCCACTTGGCCTACCCAGCCTCCTATTCAATGAATCAGAAGGCTCTTTCTGAGGAGGGACAAGGGGACAGGAAGGGAGAGGGGGATGTGGCTATAATGTGACCACTCATCTCTGTCCAGTCCAAAGATTAAGAATGCTTATAGCTATACTTCTACTCTCCCTCTATACCTTCATTGTGTGCACACAAACAACTTTATTTGCACTAAACAGAGATGGGCAGTTAAGTTCATGCCCCAACTCCTTTACCCCAGGGAAAGAACCCTAGTATCCACTGCGTAGAATGCTAGGTGAGCCCATAGTGGGTCTGGATGTACTGAAGAGACAAAAGTCCCTTGCCTATACCCGGCTTCAAACCCACAGCTTGATTAATTAAACTAACTGCTTGTAGGCTACAGAAATATACATCAGAAATGTTCCAGAAATGACAAAAAACTTTGATTACCATATAGGACATATGATGTTACTGAGAAATACCTTTCAGTACTTCTACAGATTCAGTAAAGCTTCTACACACAAAAGTTTAAATGGCAGACTGACCAACCCTTCAGTGTTTCCATTTCATTCTCAGATAACAAACCATATGCTATAGCAGTAACATGTCTCTATCTTTTGTAACAAGGTACTCCAACATATTCTGGCATGAATTAAACCATTTCTCATTTTGTGGCACATTTATTTAATGCATGCAGCCCTCAATACACACCTCTAACCCCACACATCACACATCACAAACTCTTCCCAAAAGAAACAAAATACATGTACTGCAAATACCTGGAGTTCCACCACCACTTCTCTGGGCACCTGGGGGTGGAGGATTGTTCAGCCATTCATTAATGTGGCGGCAGTTCTCCTCATCTTTATCTGTCTTTGGTTCCTGTTACATCAAACAAAATTAAACAGTTTTTCATGTTTGACCTCACAACTGTGAAACATATTTCAATTTACAACTACACTGAAAATACCTGGAGCCAAAAGAAGAATTTCCTACTTGAAGACATGAATTTCAAAACATAAACACGTCCAGTTGTGCATTGGGCCACTCGTTTAAACTCACAGTCACCCGGAAAGATGATAAGGTCCTGAAAAAGAAACAAATTTTTGCTCACCATCCTTATGCCATGTCTGTAACTGGGATTCAGATGCCACCACAACTAGGCTGTAGGCTGGATGACCAATAAATCATGGTTTGATTACTGGCAAAGGCAACAGATTCTTCTCTTCTCCAAATTATCCAGACCACCTCTGAGGCCACCTAGCCTCCTATTCAGTGGGTACCTTCATCTACACCTACGTCAGTCCATACATACTGGATAGTAGCGCCACACTCACAGCCCACCATCATCTGAAGGTGGACACTAAATATGATGGCAACAACAAAAAATTCTGCAAGCTATAACTTAACTTAACTTAACAGAGGCAAAAACAGTGAGTTCAGGTAACTGGATTATCACCACTGTTATGAGGTTACATAAACTGCATTCTTAACCTTGGTTGGAAAGTTGATGGACGTACGTGGTAGGCTTTATGCCCCAGCTGCTTTGCATCCAGTATCTATCACAGAAGAAGTCTGGTAGAACCTACAAGCCATCCTGCAAAGTATGATGAAGAGAAGACTCTTCCCCTTTCCAACAATCAAATCCAGATTCCTACATCAACCAGCCTGCAGCCTAGTCACTATACTGAATGAGCCATCCAAGGTCCCACTATTATAACATAAATATACGTCAAAGTCCCTATACACAAGTACACTCTACACCTATTAGACAATTTACACCAGAAAATCCCAAATTTAACTGCTTAATATGTGAATCATTTATTTTATGCATATGAACAACTACAACATATTGTAACTCTTCTACAAAAAGACACTGCAAACAAGTTTCTGCCAAAACATGTGGAATTACAGAGTGTGATATGAAGAAACTCCAGACAGGGGTCAACTTAAAAACTGATACTCAGTAGTGGAGGTCTGACATCCATTCATCACTCAGAATCATGTGTCTTCTATCTACTCCATTCTGTGATTGCTCCAGTGCACGATATTCTCTCTAAATGGTATCAGTAATAAAGATGGCAAATCAATATGAACACAAGCATAAATAAATTCAACAAGAGGTCAAACCATAATACATGTTGGAAGAGGTTTAACATGGCTCATAGCCACAAGAAAGTCTTATGTTTAATGGCAAATAAGGGAGTTCAAACATTTTGTGTTACATCATTCTTTCTTGCAAAAAAAGATTTCATGGCTATGTGAAAGCGAGTCTTCCAACTTAACTTCAATGACCAATGAAAACTTTATATAACACATGTTAGAAAATAATAATGGCATGTAGAGCTCAGTTGAAACCTGATGGCACACGGTGACGCACTTGCACTCTACCTCAGAACATGGTGTATCCAGCATTACCAACATTACTACCACTGATGCGCACACCTCGGCTGCCAGTAGTCGAATGAACTGATCCCCCCCCGCCCAATTGAAATGGACTTGTCCGTTTCGCTGAAAGACCAAATCTGGTTTCTGCACGTGTGCCATCACATTTCAAACGTGCTCTACCACCTGGGTTTCACAATGGCATGAGCCTACTTGCAAAACCTATGCATACATGAGTTGATAAAAACCAAAGAGAAAGTATGAGACATGCGGAGTTAATAATGGATCAGAGTAAGCTGGATTCAAGGTAAAAAGTCAGGCTCTACATGATGTCAAGCATTCTGGTTCTGCAAGAAAAGCCCAGAATTTGGCCACTTGAATTAGCAGAACTATTTTGCATTATACATTTTCCATGCAGCTATATTATATTCACAAAGAATCAAAACCACCTTCTTGCATAATACACCTTTTTATTTGTAGTTAGATCTCGAAAATGTTTCAGCCAGATTCATTAGCCATCTTCAGAAGTCATATGCAGCAATGTTTCACCTTAGAATTACATCATGTGGTTACAACTGTTGTTGTGTTTACAATTATTAAATTATTAAAATCGGGTTATAATTAAAATACAGTTAGAATATAAATAAAAGTACAATTGTTCATGGTGTAAAATGAAATACAGTATAAAATTCTATTATTTGAGTCCAAACATCTATGTTTTTGGTTCTTTCTTCTGAACAAAATATTTTTGTTTACCTTTAAATTTCTAATCACATTTTATTATTCATATTCACAGTTCCAAAAACTTACTATGTAAGAATAAAGAACTGAAATCATGGACGTTCAGACACAAAAAAGTATAATTTTATACTGCATTTACTTTCACAATGCACGCAATTGTATTTTAATTATATTCCAACTGTATTTTAACTACAGCCTGATTTTAATAATTTAATTACTGTAAACACAAGATATAACAACATGAGATAATTCTAAGTTGAAACATGGCTGCATATGACTTCATGAAGATGGCCAATAAATCTGGCCGAAACAAGTTCGAGATCTAACAACAAATAAAAAGAAGTACTGTGCAACAAGTTGGTTTCGATTCTTTGTGAATACTGTTTAAACTGCTATAAAGAAGCCGTGCCACACAGTTGGTCCATACTGTCTTTTACCAACAGTGCCCTACTTACATCCTCAACCGTTCCAGTTTGGCGATCTTTCCAGCAAAAGTGCATGAGGGTGTCATCGGCCTGGTGGACGTACAATAAACCCTTTCTTTTATCTGGATGAACCATTTTTCCTTTCAATGACATTTTCCCCGCTTTGCATTCTACAAGGTTTTTACTCTGTGTACGAGCAGCAGAATTCCCAAACAAGGCACCTCCTACTGGCATTGTTTTTTATCCTAATTGCGTTAGTTTACAAACAGTTTCCTTAAATCTGCAGCATACGAGGTATAGAACGTAAAAATTCGAATCAAAGACCGATAAAGCTAAAAATATATTGGAATAACTCGACAACTGCTTTACAAAATCAAACTACAGCCTACAACGAGCGATTACTCTCAGCACTGAATCTTGACAATAAGGGAATAATAGCAGCACCATAGATTGAGCACGGGTAGAAACCACGGAAACATGCCATGGATCAGATACGAAAGTAAAAATATGGGTTTAGTCTAATCCATGGATTAAATGGTCTAAGCTCTTGCACGACCTGACTGTAATTGTGATTTCAGCGCTCATAGTTCCGTTATGAGTTTAAACCGCAAAGGTCCTTCAGATTCGTGCAAATGCTATATTTCCATCATGTGACTGGAGACTTGGATTTATGAATACTTTGCGTGTAGAATTTAACGAATCCTTCATAACACGTTATCAGGAGATAAACAAATGAAATTATTGATAGAAAAGACAATTAATATGCAATCTTAACCCATTTGTAGATAAAGGGATGCTGTCAGGTTCGCCCCACTCCCTTTACCCAAACGGTGACAGACCCGCAGTAGCAATATCAAATAGGAAGCTAAATGGAACAGATAGATCGGCTGGCAAAGGTATAGAAAGGATAAATATCAGCCCTTGCTTGAAATTAATCTGCAATTCCTCCACCGTCCAGCTCACTACCTAGTCGCTCATATTGGCTTAGCTATTGGAGCTTTTAAAATATTTATTCCTGAAACATTCTAATGCATATTATTAACTGACAGATACCTCTATACTCACTTACTCCATGGAGTAAAGTTCTTCTTGAGAAGCTAAACGGTTCTCAGCTAGTCATTTTATGGAACCCGAAGGTTCATTACTGCATTCACAAGTGCTCGCCACGTGTCCCTATCCTGAGCCAGCATGACCCAGTCCAAACACCCCCATCCTACTTCCTGATGATCCATCTTGATATCCTTCTATCTAGACCTGGGTCTTCTAAGTGGTCTCTTTCCCTTGGGTTTCCCCACCAAAACCCTGTATACACTTCTCTCTCTCATACATGCTACGTGACTCGCCCATCTAACTTTTCTCGATTTAATCACCTGAAAAATATTGGGTGAGGTGTACAGAACATTCAGCACTTCATTATGTTGTTTTCTCCACTCCCTTGTTATCCCATCCCTCTTAGCCCCAAATAATCTCCTCAACAACCTTTTCTCAAACACCCTCAGCCTATGTTCCACCCTCAATTTGAAAGACCAAGTTTCACACCCATACAAAACAACAGGCAAAATTATAGTTCTGTATATCTTAATTTTTAAATTCTTGTATAGCAAACTGGAAGACAAAATATGCTGCACCAAAAGATAGCAAGCATTCCCAGACGTCCATCTGCTCTTAATTTTTTCCTGAATTGAATTGTGATTTGTTATGGTTGTTCCCAAATATTTGAACTGTTCCACCCTTTCAAAGGAACTATATCAGTCTTTGTACTGTGACTTCGTCCTGCATTCTGATGTCAATACATGACCACAATCTTAGTCCTATCACCATTTACCTCTAGTTCCATCTCCTTACTAGCAACTACCAAGCTTTTGCATTTTTTATAATAGTATGTATGCTTCTGCCAAATATATTAACAGCATCAGCATAAACCAGAAGCTGATGTGTACCATTTAATTTCAAGCCATCCTGGATTGCCTGAAGAATTAAAATGGCATATGCAAAAACAAAGTTGAAGAGCAATGGTGATAAAGCATCTCTTTGTTTCAAACCATTCCTAATCTGAAATATGTCAGACAAATTCTTGCCTACCTGGACTCTGCTATAGGCTTCATTCAGTCACAATTTTATTATCCTTACTAGTTTCATGGGGATACAAAACACAATCAGTTTAGTACACAAAACCTCCCTCCTAACTGAATCATAAGTTTCCTTAAAGTCTATCAAGAGCTGATGTACTGCTTCATTTATCCCCATTTTTTTCTCAAGTATTTGATGAATGCAGAATAGTAGTTGACTTATTGCATCAAAATCCTCCTTGATGATCCCCAATAGTTTCCTCTGTATATGGAGTTAAACTTGACAGCAGGATTTTGGATAGAATTTCATCCTTAGTTGGCAAAAGTGATATGCCTGTATAATTACTACCATGTCTATTATTGTCCTTCTTATAAACAGGTATGATGATCAACTCCTTGCATTCCTCAAGCAATTCCATGATTATTCCAAACAGAATTAATAAGTTTGTGGATCTAATAGCAAATTGTTCTACACCCTGCCTTCATCAGTTTTGCTGGGATTTAATCAGTACCTGGTGATTGGTGTACTTTTAGTTTTTCAATAACCATTTCAAACTCAAAGGCATTCATCTCAGGCACTAGTGGTTCTGTTGTATGTAATTCTGTCTGCCTTACCTCACTAACCACAAGTACATTGAACAGCTGAGAGAAATGCTTCCTCCACGCAGCCAAAATACTGTTGTAGTCTGGATCCAAATCATTCTTCTCATCCTCTGCTCTATTATTTCTAGACTGGTAATCCTTCTTAAAATCATAGATACCCCTACTCAAGTGTCTGATATTTTTTATTATACTGTTAGTTTCAAGTTCCTCAATTTTAGCTTTCAGATATTCCTTCCATTTGTTCCTGCAATGTCTGTTAGATTCATGTCTTACATTGTTTAGATGATCTACATTGCTTTGGTTTGGATCCTGTAATCACTGCATTTTAGCCTGCTTTCCTTGATCTAAAAAACATAAACATTCTTCATCAAGCTATGGTTTATGCTGCTTCAATTCGTACAGATCTAGATTCTCTTTAGCTGAGGTTTTTATATTCCTTTTAGTGATCTCCCAAGCCATATTTATGTCCTCACTAACACTTAAGTTCTCCAAAGCTGCAAACCTGTTTGAGATCTTAATCTGATTCTGTTTCCTAACCTCCAGTTAATTTAGCTTCCTGAGATTAAATCTTTCCGCAACAAACTTCAGTGCTGCTTGTTTACTTACTGCCAGTCTTTCCTGACTTTTGCAACCACAGATAGTGATCAGTATCACAGTCAGCTCCCGTGAAACTTTGTACATCTAATACACTTGAATGCCATCTCCTATCTATCAGAATGTGTTCAATCAATTTGTGAGTCTTCCCATCAGCAGAGGTCCAGAAATACTTATGAATGTGTGGGAACAGCGAGCTCTTGACAACTGAATTTTTTGATGGGGAAAAGCTTACTATTCTAACACCATTTTCATTGCTATCCTAATGTAGATTCTCATTTCCAATTGTTGGTTTGAAAATATTCTCTCTCTCCACTTTTGGATTAAACCCTCCTAAAAGAATTTGCATATGGTACTTAGGAAAATGATCAAATACCTGTTCTAATTCCTCATAAAAATTGTCTTTTGAATCATCACTTTTCTCCTCACTTGGTGCATGCACATTCAGAACAATAATATTACACCAGCGACTGACATCCAATCACTAACAAAGTCTACTCTCTTAACTGCTGTTATTATTCTGTGGTGTATAAGAAATCCTGTTCCCAATGCATGATTTTTGTTTCCTTTTCCATAGAAACAATTACAGTCTCCTGCTCTTACCGTGACCCCTTTGTCCCACCTATCTTTCTGTACCCCCACTAAATATATTTATATCTTGCTAATTTTCTGGCTGCTGGTTTAAGGGAACCTGACATATACTGGCTCCTAACATTCCAAGTACCAAATCTCATGTCCATATCTGTTGCTTAGGTCACACTAAAGTATCAGTTCAGATCCTTGGCTTTCTGTGTGAGCATTTCATAACATGAAACGTTTTTACGGTGAGGAGTTGTTAGCACCTCGCCCGACCCCCAAGCTGGAGGACCACCCCTTGTCGGCTGTTTGCGACTGCTTATTCAATACATTCGCAGCTACCCTCCATACTGGAGGCTTTTCCTCGATCAAAAACCTGAGGACACATCATGCAGTGCTGACAGGGACCCACCAATCACAGGATACCTCTATTTGTACCAACCTGGTATTTGCTTGGAATAACTGAGAAAAATTACAGAAAACGAGTCTGAGTATTCAGTGTTCTAGTCCTAACCCAAACCTGTGTAGTCCCTGTGAAAGGGTGTCTGGTACTTACTGGATATGAGAATGTGTGGGGTTTATAATCTGTCAGGACATTATGGAGACAAAAAAAATCTCTACCCTGCTGGAAATGAAATGTGATTCTGTAACCCTCATCTCCACATCCTAGCCATTATACTGTTTCAGATACCTCACTTCCAAGGAAACCAACATGCATTACAAGAACTAAATTATCCTAAACCAACATAACCTTTTACTGACACTGATTTTGGATATAAGAAGCAAAAATATGTGTCTAAATTTGTCTGCAGACACTTATAACTTCATTGTTATAAATACTGAAATTATGCATTTATTTTTCTTTTACCATATTAACAAATGCTTTCAATTTCCTTTGTCGAAATTCAGTGACAGATTCAGTTACAGAATTTACTGCACTTGTTGTCTGTTAGCTCTCTGTTGGGTCATGGGTCAGGAGTTTCTTTATTAACAAGGGAAGTGTTGTGTCCTTTCTCAGCCACACCTACAATGGCTCTGGGGCCCACCCAACTCATTACAAATGGAAACTGAACTTTCTTGCTGTGGGAGACAGAATCTCTGCACAATCGCTGGAATTCATATTCCAGCGACTGTGCAGAGATTTGCTACTATGCTCTGGATATTCAACATCAGGAGAGCTTAGGTACATGACTAATTCTTACCTTTAACTTGACCTGTGAGTTAGAGACAATAGATATATATAAAACCAGCAATTTTTCTAAAAACAAATGGTGATATAAAACTTTAAAGGAGAAGGGAGAGGCAGTTAAATCAAATCACCAAAATAGACAAAAACCTTCAATTCAAAATGTCTATAGAGGAAAATGACACAATAAATTATTTGGACCTTTCCATACACAGAAATAACGACCACATTGAGATAAGTATATATAGAAAACCCACATGCACTGATACAATTATTCATTTTTCCTCTGATCATCCATACGAGTATAAGATAGCAGCATTCATATACTATATACACAGTACGATAACATTGCCCATCACCGGAAAATGAAAACACAAAGAATGGAAAACAATACTTACCATAGCGAAAAATAATGGATATCCAGCTAACACCATAAATGAAATTAAGCAGAAATTAATAGCCAAGAAACAAAAACAACAACACCCCACAACCATTTCACATAAAACATGGATAACCTTCATGTATTTTAGCCCACTAATAAGACGCTTTACCAGTTTGTTCAAACAATCCAATCTAAACATTGCCTTTCGAGCAACCAATACCATACAACAACAACTAACGGAAAAACAAACCAATAAACACCCAAGCGGAATATACAAAATGTCATATCACATTTATTCACCTTCCGTTAAATCTTTACAGATATTGAAAATAGCATGTAACACATGTAATAACATATACGTTGGACAGTCAGGAAGATCCATAAATATAAGACACAAAGAGCACGTAAGATATATAAGAACCAACAATCCTTCATCCGCCTACGCATTGCACATTTTACAAAATAGATATGAATGTGGAACCATAGCGGGCACATTACATTTATTAAAGAAATGTCAGAAGGGTATACGCATGAACTATTGTGTAGCCTTATACAGCCAAATATTTCATCAACACAGTTTATTGATTACAGAAGAACAGATTAATGACAGTAACCCCCTCTATGAACTTGCAAACACAACACGCATTCTCCCACGTAGCCCATAGCCAGTCTCACGCTACACGGCACAACAAGCACATCGACAGCCTGTCTCAATTGAACAGCGTACGACTCACACATAACACACGGTAAGCACAACTCAAACTCTAACCAATATGGCCTAATTATTTGTGTATAATAATTATTCTTACTACATAGAGTAATTGTTTTATTGCCTTAAAAATATATTTAGTAAACTTATTTTTACTTACAGACATGCTGCCACAGCACCAAATTAATATAACAAAGAACATCACTGAGTGTTTTAAACTGTAACTTTAGCAAGGAACAAAGAAGTCTCCCTGAGGATGGTCGTATGATCGAAAAATGTAGGAGCGTTTTAAGTGTTTTAATGTAAATTTTAGATTATTAAAGACTATATATGTGCATTTGTTGGTGTGCTACTTAAATGAATGAATGGCAAGTTTGGCACCATCCACTGCTTAACTCCACTAAAATGTTTAATGTGTTCTAGGCTTAAGTTAACAAAGTTCCCAATAAACCTCTTTACCTGTAATTAACAATAGCAGCACATAAACAGCATCGCACACAAGATTTTTCACCGGTATGTAAAGGTAAACGTAAAGGTAATGTTGTCCCTTTCCACGCCATGATCAGGATTGGAGGTATTGCTCCACTCATTCTTAACCTCGACACTAGATGAAGATAAGTGGTCAACTTTACACCTCAGCCTTTTAACCCCCGGCAAAAATCCCCGGTACCCATGAAATAGGAGACTGTGTGGGCCCCGCATCCGGTCTGAGCGTTTTGGAGAAGAAAAAACTTTTGCCCCTGCCGGGATTCTAACCCCAGATTGTCCGGCCCGTAGTTAGTCGCTATACGCTGCATGGTAGTATTCGACGGCATATCTTGATACAACGTGGAATGAACGATTTATTTAAATTCACAATTTTTATAGCAACAGGGAAGACGGAAAATGACTTCATTTTCCCTCTTGCTTTATATCGCTTTTATATCACGTAAATACAGTGCTTCAAAATATGGGGCAAATAAATGCAGCAACTGATTCCAGAGTTATTCGAAATAGAAATATTTTGTCGGATTGAAGTCATTCCTTAATTAGTTAGAACGGGCACTTCACCGAAACCCATATGACATCCAGCAGTCGGGATAACGTAATCAACATAGTTGATAGGCTAACGGCTGGACGGTCTGTGATTCGAATACCAGGAGAAGCCAGAAGTTTCGCTCTTTTTCAAAACGTCCAGATCAACAGTGCGGGCTACCCCGCCACCCGTACAATAGGTAAAGTGGGCTCTATCCACTGGGGTAGAGCGGACGGGGCGTGAATCCGACCACTGTCCTTTATCTGGCGTCGAGGTTAAGAATGAAAGAAGTTACATAGTCACTCCCCTGTATGCCTTCATGGTGAGTACAGGGATAACTTCACCTTTCACCATACCACAACCACATCCATAACACTACTTGTTTGCCATGTGAAAATAATGCTGACGGCTTCTGTGTCCTGATCCGCCTAGCATCAAGCTGTAACGAGCATCGTTAGCACTTGCATGGTAAACAAAGTGACGGGTTTTTTTTTTTCGCGGCATGCGTGGAAAAGTAACAATAAGCCGCATACCTAGCCTCTATATTATTGTTTAATTTTTATAGTATATACATAATTTACAAATGTGGCCGCGTGCCGCGTAATACAAACTAGCGGCCCCGCAGGCACGGTTTGGATACCCATGGATTAGGGGCTTCCACGTTCTACTCAGGCAGAAGCCGTCATTCTGGTTCATGCTGCTAGAATGCAGTTCGTTTCCTATTGTTTATCCTTATATGATACAAGAAGGAAAGAGGCAAAACAAAGTGAATTACGTAACTGCTCTTCAGGCATTTGTCAGTCGCAGAAAATAAGCTTCGTTAGGGTACATTATATAACGATTTTATAAAGATTTCCATCTCTCGGTAAAAAACAAACAGAAGGGCCCCCAAAGTTTAAAAGAACATTGAGGCGCGTTCGCATCACCTTTGTCCCCGTAGAAAAGCAATAAATACTACGTTCTGTGGCCTTACTTATCTAGCGTGCAATGCGCATGCGCCGTATTTTCATCCGTGGCCCCTCTGGCTGCACCATATTTTTCCACGTTATCTGATAAATGGCACGATTTTCGGAAAAAAAAAGAGTTATATAACATAAAATTTTAATTTTCTCTACAAATTTTGTCTCTAACATTTCTCACTCTAAGAAGAATTCAGCTAAATACTATCATAAATGTGCATGGGTCTTCATGTAAAGTACCCGTTATATTTGCCATATTTTCATCAAAGTTGAATTTTTCGATAGAATTTCGAAAATTATTCATACTACGTATATCAAATTTCATTAAAAACTGTCCAGTGAGACCAGAATTGTTTCATTTGGACCAAGAGACAGTTATACGAAGAAGCTAATAGTCGTTTTTCGCAACTTTGCGAAAGCGCCGGGGGGGGGGGGGGGGGGGTTGGAAGACTCCGGTATTCTTTCCTCTGGGATGTATCGCTACGTCACTAGTGATTCGGACCTTCCGTAGCAAAGTAGTGGTTGGTTGCATCGTCTAGGGTCGAAACATCAAGGAAGAATGACATTTGACACTGTAGATGAGATCAATAAGTAGTCACGAAACATCGGGCACAAATCAACCAGTGTCGCGGCGTCACACCCCAAAGTAACGAAGACCTCGACTGCATCGCTGGGAACTTGACAAAAAAAAAAGGCATAGTTATTAGTGTGAGTGGTAACTGTAGCAGGGCGGAAAATGCGTCATGTTTTATTCAGAAAGTGACGTAACAACGGATGTTGTGTCCAGTTCCGACACAGTCGCTGCGTCAGACTTTATCGCTACAATGGAATAATTGTTAATTGCTTATCATTCCCTTTATTTATATGGGTTTTGCTGCAGAGCAAGAGATAAGCCAAGTTAATAGCGAAGTCGCAGGGCTGCAAGTGACTTCCATCTGCACGAACACTTTGTAACTAACTCCACAGGGCAGAGTTCCTCAGCTACCGAAGAAATACCCGCATTATTTGAAATCCGAAGATGCATTACTGTGTTCGTAGGCTTCGATTTTCCAAGCAGTCTCTTTCTCTCAGGATTCCATACGAAACCTTGTACGCACATATGCATTCTCCCATACGCGCCACATTCCACGCCCATCTCATTCTTCTTGTTTGATCACACTTATCATATTCGTTAAGCAGCACATATCATGAAGCTCCTCATTACGCAATTTCTTCCATTTCAGTGGCAAGGCCGCGCAATGCTAGAGAATCCGCCACTGATTCTGACATCTCGGGAAGACTGCATAGTGGGATATGTTCTGTGACAACATATTCTGTTCGCACGTGTCCCAGCAAACAGCATCGAAGCCATAAGGCTATTTGTCGCGTACGTAACCGGATTACTAGTGTGTAGGTTTTATTTTATTATAGTATTGCCAATATTTGTTATTTAAAATGCAAGCACATCACTGAAAATAACAGTTAACATATTTGTTGATGTTACGAGTATAAAGGCAATTTTTGTAAATTATTCTTAGCTGAATTTAAGTTTCTTCAAAACAATCGCGTCATCTGCGGGTCATATAGTCATGCTTTGGCGATGTTACTCTTCCTGCACACGTGACCATTATCACAATAAGTTTTGGGAACTTTTGAAAGGGACAGCCTGCTTTATTTGTATGAGAAGAATGGCAAATACAGAAAGAATAATTTAGTGAGTATCTGGCAAAGAAATACACTTGCGGAACGCAATGAGTTCCGTGGATACAAATGAAATGTTAAGAAGCGTTGCTGCCACACACTGTAAGGTTGCGAGGAATCTTAGGGCATATTCTGATCAAAAGAGAATGATGGACGAGAAAAATTATATTTGCGCCAGGAAATTAGTTGCCCGAGAAAATTAGTAAGCCAGCTGAAATTTTTTACCCATAGTCTGAAAATGAGAATATGTTTTCACGTAGAAAACCATAAGAAAAATATTTCAAATCAAATTTTATGTTTTGTTGACCGTGCATCCATGTATAATCTTGTAAATAAAGCCAACTTGGTGCACAATTTTTCTTAGTATGTTTATTTCTTTTCTCTACATGTTGCGTGCGACTATGTGCATACTAGACAGTCATCCATACAAAATAACAAGTACCAAGTGTCGCATAAATACGGTTGTTTCTCCAGGTGATGGACACATAGTAGCCCGCAACATGTAGAGAGAAAAAATAAACATACTAAGGAAAACTGTGCACCAAGTTGGCTTTATTTGCAAGACTTCAAATCAATTTAAAAGAAATGGAGTAGGTGGCCATGGACTCTTATTTTGCGACATAATATCCTGATTGCAGCCCAGAGAAATCAAAAGCTTGATTCTGGAACAGCTCAGAAATTAAACCGTCTTTCAACACAAAGGAGGAAACTCAGTCCCCAACGTTGTAACAGAGATTTAGATTCCAACTGCCACTGTTCCGTCAGAGGAAACTCCGCGTGATTCTACCCTACTGGGTACACACAACGGAGATGAGCCATTTGAAACGGAATACTGAAATATATTTTCCGGCGAAGAAAATGAGGCCGATCTGAACATAAATGCAATCCGTTGATCTCCACAAGAAAGTTCAAAATATCTAGATTTCTTAAGACCAGTCTCGCTTCAAAGCACGCCGTCAACTCCTCACAACGTTCTGCCAATGTTAAACTTTAACGTGATAACAAGAAATGTGTCATCCTTTCCGTCGAACGAAAGAAAGAAAAGAAAAACTCTCCAAATGAGTATCGGTTCGTGCGGTTTTAATGTTTCTACCAAAGGCGTGAAATGAAAAGTCTTCTTTGTTATACAAAAACGTTATGTCCACAAACTTTGTTTTGAATTGACAATGAATGATGAAGAATAATCATTTTGTCCTCTGCATGAACAGTAATTATTATTTGTTTTCATACATTCGTCTACTTGAATCTGTGTTGCATGTTTTGATTTCCATATATATATGTGTGTGTGTGTGTGTTTAATTTCTTAACAGCATCTGAATTTTAACTTCGTTCTTTACACTGTTCCGTTTCATGTATGTATTTGGAACTGTAACAAATCCCCAGAATGAAAGGTCAACTAAACACATTATTTAAAATGTTATGGATTATGAGTAGGAGCTGCAATAGCTTAGTCGGCACAGCGGCTGTCCACGGGCCGGACCATCCTGGATTTCACTCTAGGCAGGGGCAAGGGATTTTTCTTCTCCAAAACCGACCAGACGGGCTGTGGAGCCTAGCCAAGAGTCCTATTCAATGGGTAGTAGTGACTATTTCCCAAGGGGTAACCCGACCGGGACGTGAGGATGGCCAATCACATCTTTCCAATGCCGAGGTTAAAGAATGAGTGGAACTATACTTCTTCTCCCCTATATGCCTCTATGGCGTGGACAGAGGCGACTTCACTTTACTTTTTTATACTGAGGAATAGGAACATTACCGGCACCCCTTGTCCATATTATCCTCACAGGAGCTGATTACGTGGCCAGTGACACGTGTTATGGTATAGGTATAAATTACCACACATACACGTGCGCGCGCACGCTCACACGTACGCAGTTACATGTGCACGTAACATTTGAGTCCTCTCCGTACGTAAAATTTCTGTAGCTGGCCGAGTGCTTGCTGATTGTCTGTCTCACATCTCATTGTTATCTATTTGCAGTTCTTGCTTGCACTCGCACCTGCTGTGTCAGGGCTTACGAGGTTTTGGTGCTCAGGCGTTAAATATCCTGCCTAGGTGGGTGGACTAGTCAGTGGCGTTCACACACACGCTTCCAGGAACGCTCTTGCTTCTGTATTTCTAATATGGCTCGATCAATGACCTTGTCTATTAGTGCAGTCCAACGGTCTAAATCTTCTGCGCTGCCTATTCTTGCTCTTATATCAAGAAAAAATATTTAGTTTTTCTTAAGGTGGTCATATTGCTTGCGGGAACATCGCATCTGTGCAACATTTTCCGCAATAGAAAAAAGTTCAATCTTATTTACGAAGAAAAGAAGAATAGTTATTCTGGGGTGTGCTTGCTACACGCTGGCTCTGTCGCTTTCTGCAGAGGGCATATATCTGAGATCCACTGTTATCGAGCAAGTTTTACCTTTCCTCTTCAATTGCACTTTTACCGCAAGGATGGAGGCCAAGTTTACGAATTATGACAGGTGGAGTGAATGAAAGTTCTCAGTGCGCGACTTGGCTCCTTCCTCCCATAAAAGAAACGATGCACTGACTTTAACGGTTTGAACTACAGCAAACGCTAAATTAGGTTTCGCAAAATGGATGACACAGAATTATTGTTGAGTTACTGACGTTTCTGAGACACACAGTTGATAGTTTTTATGACACTGTTACAAGGGCTGACGTTTCCTTGGAGGGCACCTGGGAGGAGCTAAGTATTTTTGTCTGACTTCGGTAATGAAAGAAAGGTGGTTATTCTCAATACCAGACATATGGAGACCGACCTACCAGAGTTTTGTATTTATTTTTCCGGAAGTGCTATTTCCTTAAATGGTGACTTCGACTTTTCTCATTGTTCAGGGAAGGAAGGGTCCCTTCGTCTTTGGCTAAGCAATCCTCTCTAGAGCACTATGTATAATCCGCCGTATGTTAAAATTATTAAAAATTCCCCTGGGTTAAAAAAAAAACTCTCAGCGAAAGCCTCTGGAGAATTAATGTACCGTTTCAATTTAAAAAGTTTGTAGCCCAACCTAATCCAATATTCGGGTACAGTAAGTTTGTCAGAAACCGAAATTTGTGTTCGTTCAGGTGTAAAGTCCAGTAGTCTGATTATGCTGAATATGTAACGTGACCGTCACAATTACAAACCAAAGTAAATTACTCTTGAGAATATATCGTCTCTGTTCTCAATTTACGATGCTGAAAAAATTGCAGTGACGGATATCTGCGTTTCAAGTTTTGTTAAAATTTAATTTTAAAATATTTTTATATTCAGAAGCACGAAGGTGTGGCTTGCTTGGGGTTTGAAGCCGATAATTGGCTACAGTTCAATACGATTGTATTGTTGGTAACTATGTGAAAGCATAAAAACTAGAGTGTTTAGAACAGAAATTGTGACGGTTATTTTATACGGGTGTGAACACAATCTATAGCATTAAGGAAAGGATATTAAAAGGACAAATATTTGGCTCTTATGAACATGGAAATGATAGCGTGTGAGTGACACACACACACACACCACACCACAAACTTACACATTCACACGCACACTCACACACCACTCACACACACACACACACACACACTCACACACACACAATACACACACTCACACACACCACACACACATACACACACGCACACTCACGCACACACACACTCACTCTCACACACACCACACACACTCACACACAACACACACACACCACACACACACTCACACACACATCACACACATACACACTCACACACACACCACACACACACACACACACACACAAACCACACACACACCACACACACACACCACAAACACAAACACACATCACACACACCACACACACACACACAAACACACACACACACACACACACACACCACACACACACACACCACA
>Ga0131853_10003205_pt1 | contig 29370 bp, 24 predicted proteins | sample TergutLab28metaG_FD_92764 | JGI IMG/M metagenome (GOLD analysis project Ga0131853, IMG submission 92764) | Labiotermes labralis P1 segment gut microbial communities from Petit-Saut dam, French Guiana - Lab288 P1 (version 2) (version 2) | ecosystem: Host-associated > Arthropoda: Insects >... | reverse complement strand
GTGAGGGAGAGAGAAGGGGGGGGGGGGTGGAGTGGGGGGGGGGTGAGGGGGGGGGGGGGGGGGGGGGGGGGGGGGGTGGGGGGGGGGGGGGGGGGGGGGGGGGGAAGAGAGATGGCCGGATGGCTGACCCTGAGTATATATATATATATATATGTATCTTATGTTTGATTTTAAAAACTATGTTATAACAGCCATGCTGTACGTATAACTGTAACATAACACTCTTTGCAACTGCATTGATATCCAGACAAAAATGACTACATGTTCCATTACTCTATAATCTAACTTAAATCAGAGTACCTAATGGTCTTGTTTTTTAATTTCAAGTAAGACACCCTAAGCAATTTTTTTTTTATTTATTTTTGATTCTAATGTACTAGTCATCAGCTGATTTCAGTGGTCCATTTAGACATAGAGATAAATCGTGTAAAACATTTAATATTGGCTTGTCTACGAAACCTGTAAATTTTAAACTTCGATTTGTGGGAGCTGAAGCCCGGCCGCCCCCTCCCCCCCCCTCCCCCCGAGGTACGCCATGTTTCAGCGAGTAAGTATGTAGAGAGTGGCGCAAAAATCACTTGATACTGAAGGAAACGTGTTAAACATGAAGTGTGAAGAGGCTTTGCGCCACTCTGCATGTAAAAGTAGTAATGTTCTTCGACGCATGCACACGTTATTTGATGCTGGAATTTCTTTTGCACGTGAATGTATAACTTTAGTTCGTGACAGTCGAGAAGTTAATATGAATGGAAAGGGCGCTTAGTTACTGTCGGTACACGAGTGTAAAGGAATTTGCCCAACTGAATGTATGGCGAAATGATGTTGCTCTAAACATTGACAGCACAGCTACAGAAGAGTGAATATTCCGGTACTGCACGTTTGCTGCGAAAACCCGAATATAAACTGTTTTTATATTCACTAATATATAGTTACGTTGTTGAATAAGTAGGCACCTTTCACTGTCTGATGTGAGTAATATACTGCATTTGTTATATTTTGCTGCATTACGGTCGAGAACTTTTTGGATCATCCTCATCAGGGACATGACGAAGCCAACGATTTGAAGTCTGTCGGACGTAATATAGCAAATTAAACAAACATAGTGGTTTTCATTAGGAGACTAATAGTGACCATTTGAAAATGTAATTAATTTGGTGTTCTTACTAAACCCGACTACTTCATTGCTCTCTACCAGGCAAGACTTTATCCGAATATTCCCTGCGACAAGTTTCTTTTTCATGGATGGGCGATGGTGGTGGCATGGCTAGAAGGAACGACTGCATTTGCGTGTTTGGACAGTATGGTTGTGTAAAGGTAAAGGTCGCTCCGTAACCTGCCAATGCAGGCACAGAGGGGTGCAGAAGCATTGCTCTACCCGTTCTCAGTCTCGGCGCTAGAGGGTGAGGGGGGACTGGGGGCCGGTCTGGATGGCTCCGGAAAGTTTCGCCTCCCATTGGTGTTCGAAACCCGGACCATCCATCTCCTAGCGAGTCGCTTTAACGACTATTCTATCCCATCAGCCGGTGCAGTAGTGTTTTTAGCCATTTACAACAAATGACGTGGGAAATTTTAGTTTCATGCATAGGTGACTGTGAAGACTGTTGTATTCTGAGTTGTGACAACAGTTAAGTGTTTTTCGGTTGCAGCATACTCTTATATTTTTGCATATCTCATAGTACTGTTAGGCCTATATTAATCTCAAAACGGTTACATGTTTCGGCCGCACGCTGTTGTCAGGATTCACACATAGCAGTACCACACATATGATTATAAAGGCACATTTATAAAAGTTTTTGGTTGTGACACGTCAGTTGTAAAAGTTAATAAAACAAATTAATTGAAAATAAGTTAAAATGCCCTGTACAGTACACATTGTCTGATGAAAATACAAATTTGTTATTTATGGACCACAATTTGTTTGTTTACCATCGTAATATATTCGTATTCTATCTCTTGTTTTGTCAGTTACAGCTGTTGTACTGAATCGGGAATTCTGTACGCTTTTGAAGTTTCTTGCGTACAGTGTTTGTGTGTGTGTGTGTGTGTATATATATATATATATCGAAATACAACAGCCAGTATTTCACTAACATCATCACCAGTCATTTTCTGCATGTATGCAGGTCTTGGTCTTTATAATCTGCTGGTAAACTAAGAACAGACTGTCGTTGTTTTTAAAAGTGTACTCATGTTTCAGGCGACAATTTATGTGCACTGATGATAAACTTAGCAAAATCCTCTGAAACCGAGTTAAGTTTCTACCACAGCACAGAGCGTCACATCCCAATATTCCACTCATTTTGCAGTTCTATGACTTTTTGTTCTGGTGCCATGTACTGCCTTTACACTAGAGATCTACTCTCTGCCATAACGCAGAAAGATGTTAAAGGAAGCGTATTCTTTGTATCATTAGTAGGGTGAAAATATCACGGAAGTTGAGATGAGAAAAACGTGGAACATACATGGAAGATCCGCGAAACGAATAGAGAATTTTAGTCGCAAAATATGAGGAGGAAAGACCACTTGGAACAGAAGTGTACTGGAGCCGGTGTGCATCAGTACGACTAGTAGGTAACGACTCAAACCCGATGAAAACATTTGTCATGGTAGCAAGGTTGGTCTAGTGACAACAAATAAGTTACAAGCTGATCGTTAGTTCTCGAAAGCAGACCAATCTAAATTTGGCAATTAAGATATCAAAATACGGACCGAGAGTTGAAATGGTGGCAGCACACCTGCCTTGGGAGTGTGTGTATAGATAAAAGAATGTGATAGAATGGATCTTTGAGAAATATCGACGTGATAAAATGTGGATTCAGTTCAATTGGCACTGGGTAGTTTGTTCACTAGAGGGACTAGGCTAAGTGTGAACCATCTGCAGTTCGATTCCCTGCAGAGGCAAGAGACTTTTCTCTAAAATTTCCAGCATGACTCTGGGGGCCACCCAGCTACCTACTCAGTGGGGACCGGGGTTCTTTCTCCGAGAATAAAGTGGACTGGTGTGAAACTGAATAGTCACTTCCGTCAAGAGCAATGATGCAATCTACTCCCACTATACGTCTTTATGGCGAAGACAGAGACAGCTTCACCTTTACCAGAGCACGGTCCAGTGTAGAATTTATTGACTGCCTGAGGGTTGTGTGGCTTTTAAGGGACTATGTTCCAAACATTTTGCGTACTGGTAATCACACATGTGCGTCATTCTACATTTAGATGTAGGTTTATGGTCCACACAGGCATGTACTTGTGTTCCACCAGACTCACGGGTCGTCCGAACGTGAAATTCAGGTAAAAATAAAAATCCCTAAAGAAAACATACTTCAGGGATTTTTATTAATACCAGTGGTCAGATAGGCGGGCGGAAAGATATATAATTAGACGCTTTTCGACAATGCAAACGCACCTAACACTACTAACTTTTCTGCTGTCTAGCAACTTGATTACTAGAATTCCGGTGTTTAAAAAACATTGTGCAATACCTATTTCCAGGACTATTACTTGATTCATGCTTGAATAACGTTGCTATATTGCATTTTATTTTCTCACGCGCTCTTGCGAAGGGACATTTTATTTGTCCGTACGTATGGCAGCACTGCTCAACAGCTGTATGTATCGTAATGGCGGCTTTAATTGACGCATAGAAGCAGGGGGAAGAAGTTAATCAATTAAGTTGCGCTTGTATGTTAATTGTTTCTCTTCCCATGCATGGAAGCGATGCGCGTTTTTTTCGTGAATGTAGTGATCTGTCACATGATGTTTTGCTTTACTGAACGCCGTTTAGGTGATGTTTATTTATAAAACGTGTCAAAACGCGTAACAAAATTTTTACATAAAAATGACGATGCAAAAGAAACGAACGACAAACTTTCGCGAAGATGAAACGAAGCTTCTAATTCAGTTGTGGGGTAGTCCGTCAATTCAGACTCAGATGAGTGCGTGTCACAGAAAAGCACCAATAATGATTCAGCTTGCCTCAATGATGCAACAGTATGGTTTCAATAGGACTCCAGAGGAGATTACAACAAGAATAAGAAATTTGAAGTGCATATATCACAGAATAAAGAAGACGCTTAGCACTGGTTTAATTACTGATCCTGACTGGTATCATTTTAAAGCAATGGATGCTATTCTTGGTGATGGAATGACAACCCATAGATATATAGGTGCGGATGGTTATCCAAGAAGAGAGATAAAGAAGGAACTTACAGACATGGAAGATATTATAAACTCGAAATACAGTAACGACAGTCCCAGGTATTATTAAGACTGCTGCTCATTTCGGATGTTCATTGATTTTGGAATAGACTTAGAAATACTCGGTCAGTGTGAAGGGTGTGATACTTGTCTGTGAAAATGTCACAGTTCAGTATTATGTTTTTATTTTTGATTCTGATTTGTTTCCTTCTGTTTATACTTTATCTTAGTAGCTTATGTTGTGTAGGTTTCACTTTGGTCAAGTGTAAAGGGGACCATATTGTAATTCTCACTTTTACCAGTATTTCAACAGTGAACCATGTGTGTGACTAATAGCACAAACTCATCTGATTCGAGATATACAATATAATCTCCTAACTGGAACATTACTGAAGTTCTGATATTAACCGTAAAAGTAAAAGCACTACGCAGTGTTATCATTCAGTGTCAGGTCCTCAGCTGACGAAAACCAGATACTTTATAAATGCATTAGGTGTGTTACTAATATGTATTCATTCAGTCCTGCTCCTATTTGAGCAATTGTATACTAATACATAAATTTCACCATTTCAGTTCAGGGTGTGATGATGACAGAGACATAGTTGGAAATTATATAGCTTCATCACCAATGCAAGGGCTGACTATCACGTCATCAACACCAGGCACTGCGGGACCATCTTCTACCAACAGAGTGAGTAGTTCAGCTACTTCGCACAAGACAAAGTATGCCGAAGATGATGAGCCAACACCTGGCATTGAAGAGCCCAAACGATTGCGGCTACAGGGTCCCACTGTTGGAAGATCAAGTCACAGAGAGGATTCACTTCCAAACAGCCCAGATACAAGGCCACAACATGAGCAGTCGGAAGTAACAAATCTTCTTCAGCAGTTGCTGGATGTTGAGAGGGAACATTTAGAAATAGAAAAGCAACGCCTTGAATTTGATAGGAAAGTTGGATGCCAACTCATGGCACTTATTCCAATAGTAGGAAGTGTACTACAGAATCAATTTCTTCTTCAACAACAGCAACAAAAGCAACAGCAGCAGCAAGAAGAAGAAGAAGAGGAAGTGGAAGAGCAAGAACAAGATGCCCCAGAATCTCCAGAAAACAACAGTGACAGAGATTCAGATCAGAATTCCTGTGATGAAGAAACAAAGAAGGATGAAGGAATTCAAAATGATGAAGCCCATTCCTCAAGAGAAGAACTGTCAGCAGATTCAGGCTGTGGTATATATCAGTCAGTCACTGATTTTGTGTCCTAATTCTCCATGACTTTAGTGAATAGTGTTAGCCACATTTAAGCAGAAGGGAAAGTTCCCTTTTCTTTTCTTTTGTAACTATTACAGTACAAAGCATCTGATGGAATTTAGAGGTACAAATGCTTTTCTTTTTCAAAATTGATAAAAGAATATTTTAAGTAAAACATGACAGTGATTTAATCATATTTTACAGTGTGACATAACAACCCATTAGCTTAATGAGAAATTTTATTTTAACTGTGTATTATATATTTATTATTGTAGTATTTGGTATGTCTGTACAGTACAGTGACCAGTTACAGTATTTATATCTGTTTTTACTTGCAAGATCTGTCATAATTATACTACACTGACAGGTGTGTGTTTAGACATAATAGCAAAGCTAAAAACAAATGTTTTTTTTCATGTTTTAATAAAACTCATTTAGGTGACATGTGAGTTTAGGATAAATTAGGTCAGTTTGGTTTACATTAGGTTTGTTGGGGATCTAGTAAGGATAAATAAATAATTCCACTTAAGTCTGGTGTCAGATGACATTATGTGACCCCATGCCAAAAAAAGTAAAATACATTGACACCATACCGTAAACAGTTCCCGGATATACATAATTATACAGTCTGTGACATACAAGCCCTGCAGGAATATATTCAAGGCTTCCATATTCCATTCTTCTGGGGCAAATTCTAGTCAAAATCAGACAAACATATATTGCATTTGCATTTAACTTCACCCAAGTGCGTCTGAGCTTTTTTTTTTTTTGTGACACACTGAAACATAAAATATAATTCAGCATTTCAAAGCACACCACGTCATTATATGAAGTATGGGTGTGCGTATAAACTTATCACATTCTTCATGTTTCATTGTGCTCTTCATTTTATACCATAATTTATGTAATGTTTTGTAATCTGCATTCAATTTCATATAAGAATTAACAACTGGAAGACATACACATTCTTCACTTCAGAAATGGTTGATTTCAATTTTGAGGTTTGACATCCTGTTGTGCTGTCATATAATTAATATGTAAATAAACAGTCAACACAGTTCAGTAGGCCTATATATCATTTAATGCAACTGCAGCATTTAAACATGATTTGTAAAATTGAGGTCTCAGTTCAATGACAAAGACATTTTGTACCCTTTTTATATTTTAAAATAAATACTGTAACCTGCTGATTACCTTTTACAGGTCGAAGCATGTTGCATTAAATGATATATACTTAGTTGTGTTGACTGTTTATTTACATAATAATGGTTAATTTCCTTGTCAGTATCACAGTGTACAGTAGCTACAATTGTAAAAGGAAATAACAGTAAAAGTAAGAAATTAAAGTTTACTCATGTACTATACTTGAAAAAAAGGATCAGAGATGCATTGAGAACTGTGCTGCAATTCTGCACATTGCCTTAACAACCAAGACTACTGTACACAGTGATAAGAGTGGAGAAGATGTCATAGTGTCTAGTTGTTCTATGTTAGGTTTGCAGTAGAAAACGTGCAATGGTATAGCTATATTTTTATGTGTACTAGCTGGTTATTCATAGTAATTGAAATTTGTGACAAATATAATTAAACATGACATTCATGAAGCTGTGACCACAGCAGTTTTATTATATTATACCAGTGTGGCACAACGCATGCATTGAGGAAAGGTTTGTCAGCAGCTGTGAAGATAATTTACACTGAAGACAGAATATTGTTGCTGTAACATTAAAATGGATGACAGCAGTGACCTTGAGGTGCCTTTCCAAGAAAGCATTCTGGATAACTGTCATGTTAGCTGGGATAAACCACTTAAGTAGGATGGACAACTGACTTGTGTCTAATGACAAGTATATACTAACAAAAGAAGTCCGCCAATTGTGGCGGATGATGACATGGAAGCCTCCTTTTCTTTGTACTGTTCTATTCCTGTCCTGCTCCATTTGGCCTATGCCATCAAGCTCAAGTGCTTGCTAATGAAGGTTATCACTACCAGTTTTGTGTTTGCAGAATGATTAGATCACTAGAAGAAAATATAAACATACAGGTGAGGAAAGCACAGTAGCCTGAGAGAGATGTTGAGGGGCTTCATCCATGGGGCTTCTTTCTGTGGCATAAGTATAGTGTGAAGCTTTATAACTATAGTCAGTTTTACCTTTTAGGTTAACAGTAACACAATTCTAGTCATGTGAAATGCTGTTTCACTTTTGGCAGGACCTTTCTTATCACCAGTATGTGCAAAACATGTCTCAGTCACATGCACTGTTCTGCTCATATGACAGAATTATGTTTTTCCCATCTGTGAAAGGTTGGAACAAGTAAACATTTAGATCCACATATTGGAAACATTTAGAATTCAGTGTAGTGTACTTCCACATACCCCCTGTGTACCTTGTAGGTACTCTGACAAAGGGACTATTTTACCTGTTAGTGTAAGAGTAGGAAACTTCTAGTTGTGAGGACTAGAGTTTAAGTGTTCTTGATTAATCACACATGAATAATGGAACATGTAACTTACTTTGAAATAACTTCTAATGAAATGTTTGCACACTATATGCATAAGAGACAAACACTAACAGTTGAAGAGTGTATAAAAAGTGTATACGTGCTTCTCTCTTCCATAATTTACACATTTGTTTTTATATTTTCAATACTACATTAATTGTATTCTGTTATGTTTTGTCTTCTGAATGACTACTAGGATGAGGAATATTTTAAGCCATGTATGTTTATGGTATTATGGTGAAATGTGTCTGCAACAGAACTGCAAAGGACCAGCATTTTTTTACATTGTAGGCAGTTTCAGTGTGATACAGGTACTTAAGTATGGCAAACCAGTCTGCTACAGTTTCTTCATAAACATCACCACCTTCACCACAGACTTCACTAAACACAATCTCATGTGCCTTTTTGAAACTAATCATACATTATATGCCCTAAATTCACTCTGCATCAGTTTTTGGACACTTCTTCTGCATGCTCATGTGCCACTGGTCCAGATATTGGAAGGTTTCTGGCTCTCACATTTACATATCACTCCCACACAATCTCATTCTGTATTCATTTCCATTTTACCTTACTTTCTACCGTATTTTATCCAGCCACTGTAACAATTAAACCACTGGTTTCTTATTTTTGACTTAGCTTTTAATACATTATACTCTTTCATTTTCCCAATGTTAAACTTTGCCTTGATTTGTTTCACTGTCAACTTGCCTTTTCATTTCCTTCAGTCACTTTTCACTTTTGTGCTGAGATCAAGCACTACTGTTTTGTTTGGAGGTAATGGCTGCAACTAAAAAAGTATGTCTTTGGATATTTTACCATAAATGGCATGGTTGCTCTTTTCTGTTGGGTGCAAACCTTCCACATGCAAGTCTTTTGTGGTTGGAACTTGGAAACATTTAAGAAATGCTGCTATTTGTGGTGCAAAGGTCTAAATTCTGCCCGACATGGTTGTGCCTTCGATAACCGCTCATACTACTACTACCACTACACACACACACACACACACAGTCAGTAAACCAATGTATTCTGGACTGTGCTATATACAGTTCCATTGACTGACCTGCTCAACCCCCAAACTATGGCAGTCCACAGTCCAAATCCTCCCTCCACTTTTCTTCTGGCCTAGCTACACTTCCTAACAAGTGATCCCATTACGGGCCCAGTGTAGCCCAGAGGGTGGGTAGAGGTATAGCTCTACTCTTCCATGACTGTGGTACACACTTCCTAACACTATCTGTTATTGCTGATAAACAACAGATAATGGAAGGGTATGTCATGCTGAAAGCACAGTCAGAACAAATTTACAGAAAATATGAGTATCTTCCAATGCTTTCTGTTTCTATGTTAGACAGATTCTGTTCATTAAAGGCAATTTTATAATTTTTCTTACACAAGATCCTTGGGGCTGTAAAGGTTTATCACTAAAGACAGGTTTCATTGTGTTAGAAGTTTTTATTGAAGTTAATCTGATGTCTGTGGCCATGCTACTTGTAAAGAGGAAATATGTTGCAGTATAAGTGAGGTGTTGCACCATTTGTTTAAGCATCAGTAGATGATGTTGGAAAATAATGAATTTGAAATGAGTTGTATGATGCTATGCAGATTTGAAGTTGTCATGCCAGTATGTAGGTTACAGTGTTAGGCATGTGATGTTGCATAGTTTGATGTAGGTAGATATGTACATTTTTCAGAAACATGTTTGACTTCTCTTATCTGAAGGTGGAGGCAGTGGTTTCCTGCAAACACCTGGTATCCATGTACCAAACTACACTTCCATTCCACTTTTTTTTACTAGGTCCACAGCTCTGTATTGTACTTCGACATACACACACATGCTTGTTTATATTAATACTAAATAATGTATTCAGAGAACTTTATTTAGTTTCTTTAAATTACTGTATAAGACTGAGGATGAATGGTTAATTTATCATTAGTCATAGATTTTTCACATGATTAAAAGTTCCTGTTCATAATCATACGTAGGTACTTCAAAAAGTTTCCACACTTTTTTGTCCGCAGGGTATTGGTAAAAAGTTTCCACACTTTTTTGTCCGTAGGGTATTGGTAAGTGTTAAGACTGCTGAGAGTTGGCAGCATTGTGCATCATATCCTGATTGACCTTGACTATGGCTGGTCCCCATCCTCGGTGTGTGAGTAGCTATTGAGCGGTAAACATCTCAGTGCGTCTTTCAGTTTGCACCAAAGAAGAGCAAAGAAGTGTCATAAGATTTCTGTGGGCAGGTGTTAAAGGTGCCGAAATTCATACACGTTTATGCACTCAGTATTGGGACAATGCAGTGCCACGATGAAGCGTATACGAGTGGATAGAAATGTTTAAAAATGGTTGGACAAGTGTAATGGATGACGAACGCTCGGGACGGCCATCAACATCAACAACTGATGAGAAGCTGGAAGAAGCCAGAGCTATTATTCTCACTTATAGAAGAGTGACAATAGAAGAAATTGCGTTACAACTGGGCATCAGTCAAGGTACGGCCTATTCTTTAGGGCATGACATTCTTGGGTTCCACAAAGCTGCTGCAAGGTGGGTGCCCAGACATCTGACAGAAGAGCATAAGTGCAACCGCCAGCACATCTGCTCCAGTCTTTTGGAGTGGTACAATCGTGAAGGTGAAAACTTCTTGAATTGCATCATCACTGGGGATGAAACCTGGTTTCATCATTATGAACCAGAAACCAAATGGCAGAGCATGCAATGGAAGCATACGTCATCTCCTTCTTCCAAAAAATTCAAGTCTCAGCCCTCTGCTGGAAAGCTTTTGTTGACGGTGTTCTGGGACTCCCAAGGGCCTATCCTTGAACACTGTATGGAGAAAGGTGTCACGGTAACAAGTGTCAACTACTGCAACATGTTAAATGAACTGAGGCTGGCTATCCGCTCAAAACAGAGAGGAAGGTTGACACAGGGTGTTCTGCTGTTACACGACAATGTACGCACTCATATGGCACACCTCACCATCAACACCATTCGGCAACTGAATTGGGAAGTTCTCGAGCCCAGACCTGGCCCCTTCAGATTTCCATCTGTTTGGACCCCTCAAGAACGCTCTAAGAGGTCGTCAATTTGCAGCTGATGACGAGGTGAAAGAGGCGGTACATGACTGACTTCGCAGTCAACCACAAACTTTCTTTTCCAATGGCATTAAGAAGCTTACAGATCGCTGGGCTAAATGTATTGAGAAGAAGGGAGATTATATTGAAAAGTAACGTTGTTCTCATGTCTGTAACATAAAGATTTTTTAAAAAATAAAGTGCAGAAACTATTTGAAGTACCCTCGTACATATTCATTTCTTGATCTTCCAATATGTCAGAAGACCTAGTCTTAACAATGCAGAACAGGAACCAGATGTATATGCTTAAGACTAGTGGCCATAAATTTTATGATATACAGCAACTATGTTGAATTAACATGTACCCTGAACTTCTATGCTTTGTATAGATCTAGTCAGAATCTTGGCACTGAGACTCAGCAGGTATATCTGAGTTACGTCTTAGTGCTGATTGTGCAATTAAAAGTCTGGATATCACATTACGCAAATAACAGCGTCTCTTTTTAAGTTGTGATAGCCGTCCTGTGGCTGCTTGGCTGTTCTGATGATAAAGCCACAAGAGAGAGAGAAAGGACATTAAAACAATACATTCCTCCTCTTTGAGTTTCATTATTATTCACAACAATGAACCATTTGATTTAATCATAATTCATATTATTCCTTCTTTCCAGATCCCTGATTTCGATTATGTCTGTCTTCAGTCGTAATTTCATTATCTCTCTCCAGATTTCTTGCCTGTGTTCAGCATTTTCAATACCAAGCCTCAGGAGGGTAGTTTCATTAATTCGGACAAGAGATCGGCCTGTGATGTCATGCTGTAAAATGGATACATACAGAATTTTCAGAGTGTTGCAAACACTGCTGTATTAATAAACTATAATACAAATTTTTATACTCATAGTGCCTTCACATACATTATGGTCTTCCATATTATGCCTCTGTGCAGTCTGGTAGGCAACTACCAATGCCTGGAAGGAACACAACTATTGCCCTCACCTTTAAAGTAAAAGTGAATTGAAGAGAGGGGCTTTGTATGTACATGAGATGGGGTGGAGGGGAGAGATGGGTCATGGAAAACAGAAGGCCAATCACAATCAGGTGGGGAAGAGAAAACATGCCCTGATGCTGACATATAGTAATTTGCAGTTTACTTAATGATACTGCCAGTGACTCAGATTACAGCATAGAATGGTCATGAATAATTAATTTTAAAGGATATGGCAGAAAGTGAACATGGATTAACTTATGGTACTATACTCGCATTTGACCACAGGGTCTTCCAAACACCACAAAAATAATTGTAAATAACAGTCCATATCTGACCCTCAAACAGGGTACCTGTTGTGTCACTGCTTCAGCCAACTTACCAGTTAAAACCATATGCCCTGAAAAGAGCAACTACGCCAGGGCAGGAGGAATACAGAATAACTTTTATGGAATATGAGCAGCAGAGGAAATACATACCAAGATTGACCCTTGCAAGAAACCTGTTTTTTACTGTCACTTCTTCCGCCTAACTAAGACACATTGCAAACTTCGTTCATTTGTACCTTGAAGACGGTTCACCATTCCCGTGATGGTACAATTCTCAAGCAGTGCGCTATCGTCTTTGCGACACACTTATGGATTCATGGAATGTATACACATAAGTATTTATGTACTGCGTATTACCTGCTGAAATTTGTCCCAGTATAGTGGATAATAGTCACTACAATGCCGTCTCAGCCATTTCTGAACGTCAACAACTGTCCAAAGATAGACAGGTCTAGGCCGGGCCGTTTTATTCTGGAAAGTATGAACATGTTTCTGGAGCACATAACAAAACGTAACAGTAACAAAATATTTCATACTACATTTTTCGTTCACCTTAGGTTTGTTCACGGAACTTAATGTTTCCTCAACCATCATACCCTTGATAATATCACTACATTTTAGATGGTTATAGTCTTTAGTTTGCATACACCAGCATCTTGAAACAGACTACACCATTCCTCAGCGCATTTATCAAGCTTCTTTGCGTTCGCACATACAAACTCGTTTGTTTTCGTTGCAACTGCCAATCTCCGCAATAGGTTCGCTGGTGTACGATAACCATCTGTGTCTGTAAAGCAGAACGCCACGTTGGAAGTAGAAGTAAACAGTTGATATACTGGTGGAGTTGGAACTAACTCTTCATGATATTGTTGTCTGCTAGGCGTGTCATAAGTAAATACATTTGCCATACATGTTAGTAAAAATTTTCGGGCGTGGTTATGTAACGCTGTTTTAGTTGTGCAGTTCATTGTCACGCGTTCAGTTTTGACATGGTTGCGGACGTCACTGGGTGCAACCCGTTGTAGCTCATGCATCGGTGCTGTTTTTGACTCACATATATATATATATTTGTCATTTTATGTACGGTGCTTGATTTACAGGCCATGCAGTAATGCTAGAACAATGCCTGTTTTGTGATGTTATTCGAACTAGATGGTGGCATTGGCTTGCCGTGCGCAATTTTCGTCACCATGTAGTGAGATACAAATATGTTTTCGTTTTCCAGATTGAGTGAACTGCAAAATGAAGGTAAAGGAGATAGAGAAAACTGCAAATGTTTCCTGGTCTCCTGCTGCTCAACATCCAGTTTTGCTGGCAGCAGGTACAGCAGCACAGCAGCTGGATGCATCATTTAGTACAACAGCAGCTCTTGAAATTTATTCTCTAAACTTGACAGAACCAGGTTTGGATATGGAACTACGGTCTTCGGTGTCGAGCGATTATAGGTGTGTTCATATGATGAATTCCTTTGTAACAAACACATTGAAAGACAGCACCAGTATTTATAAGTGAATGTGCTAATGTTATAATATCTTGACCTGAGAAGCAGAAGGGTGTCAGTGTAAATTTTATCATAATTGAGGCAACACATAATTTTTCTTAGAATTTCAAGCTCTTTCAGATGTAGATGGGGGTCTGCTCCAGAATAAAGGGACTTGTGTATTGCCAACCTGCATACTACCAAACACTATAGAAGGCATGTAATCCATGGTTGCAAGTTACCAGCATTGACTGATGATGATGCGTAAGTTGTAGGTTAGACGTTTCACACTTGGTCAAATACAGCATGTCTGCATTCTCATCTTTGTATCTCCATACAAGTCATGTTGTGTCCTCTGTCATATCTGGACCTGACATTGTGGATTTCAGAAACAATCACCCTTATCCACAAGGTACACAACTCTGAGCCTGTACACACTATAGAAGTCACCACGAGTTATCCACTATTACACACATAACCAATATTTGTAACTTAAGCCATGGATGCCACAAGCAGGAAGTGTCATCAACTGTGAACCAACAAATTCCCAATTACACATTCTGCATTATACACACACACACACATAACTGAAACCTCTAACCTAAGTCTCACACCATTACACTTACTTACTTATTACTTACTTACTCCATGGAGCAGAGTCCTTGAGAAGCTAACCAGTTTGCAGTTAGTCAAGAAATTCCCCATATTTTATAGAACCCGAAGGTTTAGTGCTGCATTCACAAGTGCTTGCCACCTGTCCCTATCCTGAGCCAGCTCGATCCAGTCCATACCCCACCTCCCACTTCCTTAAGATCTGTTTTAATATTATCCACCCATCTATGCCTGGGTCTCCTCAGTGGTCTCTTTCCCTAAGTTTTCCCCACCAAAACCCTGTACATGCCTCTCCCCTCCCCCATACATGCTACATGCCCCGCCCATCTCATTCTTCTCGATTTTATCACCCGCACAATATTGGGTGAGGAGTACAGATCATTAAGCTCCTCATTATGTAGTTTTCTCCACTCCCCTGTTATCTCATCCCTCTGAGGCTCAAATATTCTCCTCAACAGCCTATTTTCAAACACTGTCAGACTATGTTCTTCCCTCAGTGTCAGCGACCAAATTTCACACCCATACAAAACAACAGACAAAACTGTAGTTCTGTATATCTTAATCTTTAAATTTTTGGATAGCAAAGTAGAAGACAAAAGATTCTGCACCAAATGATAGCAAGCATTCCCTCCCTTACTTCAATCTGCTCTTAATTTCTTCCTGAACAGAATTTTGATTTGTTAAAGTTATTCCCAAATATTTGAACTCTTCCACCCTTTCAAAGGAACTATTATCGGTCTTCATACTGTGACTTAATGCTCTTTTTTTTATCTCCTATCTATCAATATGTGATCAATCTGGTTGTGAGTCTTCCCATCAGGAGAGGTCCAGATGTACTTATGAGTGTTTTGGTGTGGGAGCATCGTGCTCTTAACAACTAAATTTTTTGATATGGCAAAGTTTACTATTCTAACACCATTATCATTACTATCCTGACATAGACTCTCATTCCCAGTTGTCAGTTTGAAAATATTCTCTCTCCCCACCTTTGCATTAAAATCTTCTAATAGAATTTTCATATGGTACTTAGGAGAATGATAAAAAAAGTGCTCTAATTCCTAAAAAAAACTGTCTTTTAAATCATCATTTTTCACCCCACTTGGTGCATGCACATTTAGAGCAATAATATTACACCAGCGACCTTTCAGAACTATATATGACATCTTATTGCTAACAAACTCAACTCTCTCAATTGCTGATACTATTCTGTGGTGTACAAAGAATCTTTTTCCCAAATGATGATTTCCATTTCCTTTTCCATTGAAAAAATTATAATCCCTTGCTCTTATTTTGCCCCCTCTGTCCCACCTAACCTCCTGCACACCCACTAAATCTAATTTATATCTAGCTAATTCCCTGGCTGCTGCCGTAAGTGAACCTGCCCTGTACAGGCTCCTAACATTCCAAGTGCCAAATCTCATGTTTCTCTTTCGTTGCTTAGGTCGTACCGAAGTATCAGTCCGGGTCCGAAGCTTTTCTGTGAATATTTCATAACAAGATAACGTTTTAATGGGGAGGAATTGTTAGCACCTCACCCAACCCCCAAGCTGCAGGACCACCCCTTCTCGGCTGTATGCGACTGCTTATTCAATATATTCGCAACTACCCTCCATATTAGAGGCTGTTCCTCCATCTGCAACCTGAGGACACGCCGTGCCATGGTAACAGGGACTCACTTATCCGATGCTTATAGGTGTTTGATTTCAATTTCCAGATTCACGCCATTACACACGCATTCCTTATTGTACTCATACATAACTGAAACCTTTAACCTAAGCCTCATACTATTACACCCACCCCATTATAGACACATGTAACTGAAACCTCTAAACAAAGCCACACATTCTGTATTAAACGTACACACAACTGAAACTTCTAACCTATGCTTCACATTGTTCCTCTGTTACAAAGACACAAGTAAGACATACCTACACCTTGCATCCCAAGCAGAGAGTGCTGGCAAGTTCAAACCATGGATTACACACATTGTGTCGTGTTTAATACCCGTGTGTGTAATATAGGTTAAATGGTATGAGGGGTGGTTAAGTGAGAGAGGTGAATCATACATATGGGACATGGTAGGAAGGAGGAAAGTAGTATCAGAGGAAGTTTCAATTCTTTAGTAACTTCTTACGATATCACTCGTTCTGTCATCTCTTTACTTTGGCATCTGTTAGGTGTGCTACAGTCATGAGTGTTTTTATTTTGTATTTTGCACACCATCTTTTGGGTTTACTGGTGTTACAGTGTTGGTTGTACTGGTGCAGTAGTTGCCTTTGGTTAATCAAATAATAGTATTTTGAAGTGTCAATGAACAAGGAAATATAAACTGTGAAACATTAGAAATAAATTTTGCTTCAGTTCATCATTAATGCATAGCCTTGTTCCTCTGAAGGGTTTGAGATAATGACATAATGAAATAAATGGGTTGTATGGTCCTTAAGGCTATTGACAACATCTCATCTTCAGAAGGAGTAGTGTCAAGATGAGCAAATGGGTAATGATGTGCAAGGAGCTTGTAACTTACCAGAATGCATTTTTCTATGACGCAGTTTGAAAACTATGAAATATTTAAAGAAATATCCTTATAGAACATCTATATCCACATAGTCATGTGCTTGATTATGAGTAAAGTGGTGTTGTCTGCACAGGTTTCACAAGATTGCATGGGGATCATATGGATTTGGGAGAGACCATGGGAGTGGTATTATTGTTGGTGGATGTGATGGTGGGTTTGTACAGATATACAGTACAGCCAAAGTGCTTGCTGGAGAAGAAGGGCTATTGGCCCGTCGAGATAAACACACTGGTCCTGTCCGAGCATTGGACTTCAATCCCTATCAGGTAAATAAAAGAGGATTAAGAGGTTTTTAAATTGCTACACTGAAAAATTATGATTATTTACGAAGAAGGTGCATCTATCTTGGATGTTATTACTCAGCCTTTTGCTGTATCTGACAGTGGAATGTGTTCATTGTAAATGTCCAGTACTCTGCTTAGAATGTTAAAGCACAGACGTGGTCCAAGCATTATTAAGCGTGACAGTAAAAAATAATTTGTGATGCATGTTGCAACATGATTGTGTCATCTTTACAGGCCAATGGTTGGCAATGGGGCACACAATAAATTAGATGTACATGGTAGAACTCCAAAAATACTGTATCTATAGCCATTATACCATGAAAAGTGAAGGTGTTATATGTAATAATCACATTGATATACATTGTAAACAGATAATTTATCCCCATAATACGAATGACCAACACACTTTAAGAGTGAAAGCTGCCTATGTAAAAACCACATCTCAACTAGAGCACACTTATTGATCATAATCTCTAGGACATTAGAACAACTCAGCCAAGAATCCACTCTGCCTCTATATTAAATTGAATTTTATTTAAATTTTTTTAATGAATCGTTAATGCGACTTAAAGCTACCTTGGGCTTTTTTCCATTTTTTTTGGGTCACAGTTTTACCATGAATCTTGATATTATCACGTCTTTATTTATCCAAATGCATTTTAATATAAATTTTAGTGTAAGTTTTAACATTTCTAGAACAATCTAATTGTGCTTTCAGTTGGATAAATAAAGACGTGATAATACTACCTTGGGCTATTTAATCAACAATGTTATCTATGCTGTATGACAGTATGAGCTCATGTTTGATTTTGTATGGGATTTTATGAAATCATACAGTTTTTGGTAATGCCTTTTTAAATTACTTTACAGCCTGAAGATGGCTTGTATTTAGTCAAAACACATAGTTTTTTAATAAAGGAAATAGTTGTGCTCGGCTGAAATTATTATTGTTCTCTTCCGTGTTACTGTAATATTGGCCTGAAAGGTGAATGAAGGCGCTCTTGTTAGTAAAGGTGTGAGACAAAGAAAGCATGTAATACTGAAATTGACAAAGAAATTAGAGGTTTTTATAGATGCCTCTGATTGTCTGGACTGTCAGAAGTCTGTTGTGTTGTGTATTTCCTGGACAATTTGTCTTTTGGTAACAGTGGGCACCACAGAACAGACGTCAATTGAGTCTTGTTTTAAGAAAGAATTAACTGAGATAAAAGTTTGAGAAGTGTGATTTATTGTGTGTGGTTTCCATTTTGATGATGATGATGATGATGAATAGCCAGTGTGTTAGCAGTTACTCACTTCTGTGAGCTGTATCTTGTTGGCTGTTCAGAAATTGTGCTGTTGAGTAGCTTGAGTTATGTGCAGTAAAGTTGGAAAAAATGGTAGAGGAATGTGATATTAAATGTGTTTTTTGCTGGCAAACTTGTGCTTCACAGATTTGATCGCATTGAGGGCAGGGAATTTTTCTGTATAGTTCTGTAACTGTACTGTTTTGTGTTGAAAAATTATGGTCCATGGATGTGATCCTTAGAAGTGCAGAGAATTTTTGCATATTTTTTCATCACTGTGGCGTAGGTTGTGGATGGAAATTCATGCCAGGGACATGGATAACAAGGACCTGCTGTATGTGTAAGTGCAGTGGAACAACAGTGTTGCCTATATGCCTGAAGATGACACAGTTTTGTTCTGCATCATGCATTACTGATCAGAGTACAACATTATGCAGAAATAGTTGATTCTAAAGTAGGGATTGTTAAGTGAAAGTGCCCTCAGAAATATTTTGGGTGCTTGAATAATATTTGTCATAGTAGCAGCAAATGAAATTAGTTTATATATACATTGAACTACTATATGTTATGTGGCCATCTTCAGGGATGTAAAATTCTAAGGTTCGATACACTAAAAAGTGTGAAATGGAATTGTAAAAGTATCAGAACCAAGCAATAGGTGTAAAAAAGATAATCATAGGAACCCGTAGTTTTAAAAATACATAAATATAAGGTATTACTGACAAGAATGTGTTCTTATTTGAATGGATAGTTTGTGCAGAAGGTTTCACTTATATTCACCATCCAAGATTGTCTTGATATAAACAGCATGGCAAATCAACCTGAAGGAGTTTATTGTGTGTATGATCAAATTTCAATATACTTGTGTAAATTTGTGGGTACTGTTGTTGTAAATATTTGAATAATGTACAGATTATGGATCAAAATAAAATTTATTAGTCATTTTCTGATGGTTGAAAATTATGCAGTGATTTACATTCCTTGAATAAAATGTTTCTCAGTACAGAAGAGTGTAACAGTTTAAATTCTACTCATGTATCGTAGTAAGTTAATTTTACATGCTGCCTCCGTTGTTCTTTCATTACAGTGTAAGAGACATCTGATGCCAATGAACATATGCTGAACATTGCATTACATCATAAGTTTATATCTGGAGGCTTTAAACAGAGGAAAATTTGTGTTAGGTATAAATGTGTATTTATTGCAGGCAAATCTGTTTGCAACTGGGGCATCAGAATCTGACATTCTCATATGGGACTTGAACAACACAGATACGCCAATGCTGCCGGGTTCGAAGTCCCAGCCTGCTGATGATGTATTATGGATTTCTTGGAACAGACAAGGTATGTAATGTTATAGTTGGTTAGCTGGTTCAGGTTTGCTGAATGTCATGTGTGTGTGTAGCCAAAATCATATTTTGTCATATTTTTAGAATGTTTTGTTTTGATTAGACAAGGAACAAGTCCTGTTAGAGTGTTATAGTAATGAGTCCAGAGTTTAGTTTTCCTTGTATTGTAGTTATATCACCATTTTGCCTGCACAGCAGATGTAATAGTTACATTAAAATGACTCAATCTCCTGCGATTAGGTTTGTGAAATGTGTAATAACATATTAGTATCAAGTCTGTACACAACTTTGTTGCTGGTGGTTAATTACAAATAGAGTTGTATATTGACTTGATTTATATTTATTTTATTTACTAATATACTTAAAACACAACAGTGATGCCTTGCCTAAAAAAAGTGTAATATACACTTTTGTGGAATTTTTTGTGAATTTTATTTTTGTCTGTAACACTGTTCTCATGTTTCCTTTTTTAAATACATGCAAATTATATACACTTCCTAATATATTTTAGCATCAGCCTGATGATGACCCCTTGAGGGTTGAAACTTGTAGCTGATTAAGTTATTATTTTATAAAGTTCTGATTTGGTGGTTGTTAATTTGCTCTTTCTTTATGTCTCCAACACAACAGGGTGCATAAAATTAAGATATGCATAACCTTTTGTCATATTGGAACCGTGTTGATTCCACTTTCCAGATGCTGTGGAGATGATCCTTTTCAACCCCCCGGCCCCCCCCCCCCTACACACACACACACACACACACACACACTCTTGCATGCTCATGCATGTGCTCAGGGCAGATGTTGAGATATTTCATTTTGAAGTGTCATATCGAAGAAGCTGGTCTAGTCTTTGGAGAATGACATGGCTACAAGATAACAGCTGGGTAGGACTCCGTCATTCTACAGCCTGTGATAGTCACTCCTGTGCCAGCTCCAGTATGTTCATTCCTTTTTATTAATGGCAGTGCTTGGGATGTATCACACAAGGAGCTTAAGTTGTACGTTAAACGTAAGACTGCCAGGGCACCTCAGTTTTGTTTATTACGGACTACGAGTAGTGGAAGGGTTGTAGGAGTTTCAGATGTTGGTGTCCACACATGCTTTAACCTTTTGGCTCCGGATTTATTTTTTTAATTTTAGCACATTCTGTATATAGAATGTGAATAATACACGAACCAAATACGTTAGAATTGTGAAACAAACTGCATTTTGAAGAGAAAAAAAACGGAGAGTATACACCATGTTTAAAATAATCGGTACCTCTATTTGTTAAATAAATATATAAAATGCAACTTTGGAGGTTAGCGGTGCGGTACGTCAACTATAGTTGACGTTAGGCGTCTAAAGGTTAAAGTGGAATTAGGCAGATGAGAATGTTCAGTGACAGCCGTTTTGCTCCCATAGAAAGAGCCTCCATTTTCATTACTCCATAGCAGACTAGGTGGTCCCAAGAGCTGGACTGAATATGACAAAGAGGAGAAAGTTCTCTTGCTGCTAAGAATTTAACACCATCAGGGTTGTGAACTCATACATACATTGTGCAACCAAGTATTTAACAGAGTAGTGTTACTGTTTTGCTGGTACAATTGTTATTCCACTATAAATCAGTGCAGCTCAGTGATCTTTTTAGGGGCAAAGTTCAGTTTATTGTGCACTGATAACCCATTGAGGCACTGGTAAACTTTGTTCACTTAAGCTTTTCAGTCTTTCTTTTTCTGGACTACACAGTTCAGGGTCTTTGAATAACTGATAACTGCTTGGCTGGTTAAGAAGTTTTCAGAGGATCTCTAACACCACCATTGGGCTTTATAATGAACCAGTTCAACTAGTCACCCATTTTCATCAAGATGTATTTGAATGTTATAATATTTTTGTCTGTGTCCCTCAAGGGATTTTCTTTGGGAGGCCTTGTGATCAATATATTTGATGAAATTCTTGTTTCTGCCCTAATCCTTTAACATAGGTGATTACTATGTGTACCACCTGTTTTAACATTAAAAAGCTCTGCATTTGCCAACAGAATGTATTTATGGGTTTTGTATGATTCTCACTGTCATTGATGATATTTTCATAACATTAACTGATTGGTCTTTGTACTGCAGACACACAGTATTTTCAGTGATGTTCGAACTGTATTCACATATTGTGTTTAGTTGAACTTAAGGTTTCAGAAGATGAATGATGTTTGAAACAACACAACAATTTTCTGTTTAAGTTTTAAAGTTGAGCACTTGCAGTTTACTGGTGGGTAACATTTGTGTAGTGGAAAAGTATTCTTTATTATTTAGTGAGCATTTCGTGTGTCCTTGTTTCTTGCTTTATTTGGCTGTCTGGCTATGAGAGTGACGTTTTAATGTAGAGAATAAGTGGAAGCCATATGAATGATGAATTGAGAAATAATATGGAACAATATGGTAGTGGTTTTTTTTTGTAAAGAACTGCCACATCACTTACTGGAAAGACTATGGAAGCCAAGGAAACTCTTTGATAGTGTGCATTCTATGGGATATGTTTGAACCCAGGATGCTCCAAGTATGAAGTAGGTGTGATATATGATGATATTCTGAGATTTAATGTTTTTAGAAGTGTGAAGATTTGAATTCTGTGTTCTGGGTTGTGACACCATGTATTCTTGAGAGGATGGATGCAGCATGTTCCTCCAGAACCTTGCTAACCATCTACCAGCCTCAGTAGTGACATAACCTAGAAAATCAGTCTAACTGGAGATATTATTTCCATTTGCTGCTGTTAATGGCTCAGAGGAATGAATGACTTTTTTCTGTATTTTAGTGCAGCACATCTTAGCATCAACATTTGCACCTCGCTGTGTAGTGTGGGACTTAAGGAAAAATGAACCTATTATCAAACTTACTGACAGCACATCACGAGTAAGTATTACATGAATCAGTTCTCTTTAGATCCTTAATTATGACCACAGTAACCCGGCATTGATTCTTTTCATGGAAACACTATACATAATTATCTGCCAATTGTTTCATATAATACAAATGAAATGAGTAACAAGAAGAGTTTCTAGAGTTCATATGTTTCTTGGGTTCATCTGCTTTACTATTTGTGGATTACCCTGATGTTGGAGGCAGCAGGCTTCTCCAAAATGTTGGTACCCATTTTCCATTCAGCACAGCATCATATCCCTGAAGACCTGAGTCTTCCGCAACGCCACTGTGAGAACTTAAGATCATGCCATAACACATTTTTGTTAGTTATGGTTATTCTAATACAGTGATGAGGATCCTGTGGTATTTGGGCCACTTGTGGCCCTTGACTCCTTCCTAATGGCCTATGGAAACTTTAGTACATTGAGATTATAGTGAGCATCAGTCCTGTATAAATCCTGTTGGGAAGAGATATAAAGTAATCAGCTTTATTTTATACAGAGACTGTACAGTCTATTGCAGTCGAATTCCCTGTGTCTATAAGCAAATGCTGAGATGGTTCCCAAAATTCCAAGTTGTCACTACATGCTTTTCATGTAGCCCTCCTGACTTAAATTCATTAATAACCAGCTTCATATTTTGTATACATGTAAAATAACCACTGCCACTGGGTGACAACCCAATTGCAGTTAATAAATATTATTGTTAAAAATGAAAACACTTTTTTGTTTCAGTATATTAATACTATGTTCTAAATCTCGCGCGTGTGTGTGTGTGTGTGTGTATGTGTGTGTGAATGGCCTGTGGTTAAAAAAGGCTGTGCACCACTGTTCTGATATCTGTTCACAAACGAAAATTTGATTAGACGCTGTGTGACACTTGTGCATCATCTGTAAGCAGCCAGAGTGAGAAGCTGCCCACTCTCCTTTGTGTAGTGCTACAGTTCAGAATTTGTGCAGTTATGCCTCCACAAGATGGAACAGAATGTCACATTCAGTTGGGTCATACTCCTACTTTGTATTTGGGGAGTTGTAAGTTCAAAACACATTCTGTAGAGTGGTTATTCCAACTTCATGGATTTCTTCAGTACAGGCAGATCTTGTTGTATGCCAGAGTTATGTTCCTGAAAAATGTCGTCCAAATCAAAAACAAAATTTCATTTAAAACAATGTATTTCACGGCATTAGGGGATTGACTACCTCATCCTATATAGTATATGACTATACCACTAGTTGACATTTGGACCTATAGGGTATATATGTACTGTATATACAGTATATAAATACATTTATATACAGTATACATACTTTTATTTGCAATATATTTATTTAATTTTAATGAAATAAAACTGTAACAGACTCATATACATAGTTTTTAGTACAGTTCATTCTGATAGGACCATGGCAGTCTTGCTACACAAGTACTTTAGTTCCTGATTTAGCATTTTCTTTAATTCCATCAGCCTTATAATGAATTGAACCTGTGCTAATATTGAGCAAGGCTAACATTATAGTATATGTCAACAATTCATTCACCTTGTATGAGTCAGTTTATATTGTCTAATTTTTCTTCATTTGCTGCTTTCCACCTGGATTGCACTAGGTGATGAAGATTTACTTTTCTCACAATTGTTAGTAAGAAAAGCCATTACTGTTGAAGAGGAAACTACATGAGGTGCGTGATCACACTACCAACATAATCATTCCATACATGTGAATGTTGGTGTGTCAGTGGCATCACTGTCTGCTAGTCTCCAACAGAAGATGAGTGTGGCCACTGATTGTCTATACCAGATCATGTTGAAACAAAAATTATCCCTTAAATTCAAAAAGTGGTGTAAATTTTCAAGTCATGTTAAAGTGAAGTAATGCAAAAATAAATTGTGTAAAATGAGACCTGCTTGTACTTCCAGGCAAATCCAGGAAGCATTCTTCTGAATGTGTTATTCATTGATGATTCTGTTACTGGACGCTAGGTACCAAACAGATTAGCTAAGTGGCAGTGCTGTAGGATGTATTCAGGATATACTTACTTGGTTTGAACTTTGATCATGACACCTGCCATCTTGGTGGAGGTGTTTGTGGTTTTACTCAGTCCCACAAGACGTACACTAGGATATTACCTCAGTTAGGCCACAGTCACTTCCAGATCCTTTCTGATTCATCATTCCTGAGTTTTCCTATCAGTCAGGGCTATTTATTTTTCACTACTGGCAGCGACATTGACACTCCTCAGTATTGACAGCATAATTAAATACCCCTTTCCACACTCAAAAGTTTGATGCTATAGAGTTCAGGCTATTGACAGAATCATTAAGTGAATGATAAATAAATACAAGGAAGTGCATAAGAATGCTGCTCTTATGCATAGATTCGATGGAAGGTTGTGGCTTGGCATCCAGAAGTGGCAACGCAACTCTGTCTGGCATCAGAAGAAGATCAGACTCCTGTTATCCAGCTGTGGGATTTACGATTTGCGACATCTCCACTGAAAGTGCTGGAAAGCCATCAGAGGTAATTAAATGCATGATGGATGTAGTGAATTTAATCACTGATGATTTAATTTTTGTAACTACCATATGAAATGGGGTATGAGTTATGGAAGATTCTACGGAACTAGTAATGAATTGTTGATTCACAGTCATTATGCCTGAGGAATATTCACACATTGAATGCTAGCATTGCAAAGATCTCTCTGATGAACATCAGATGTTTGTTCTTTGGCATGTTTGCAACAAAAGTTTAAAAAATTTGCCTGTTTCCCCATGTGTGCCTTCTTTGAGCCTTGTCAAGCATTTTGTGACATGTTAAGTTTTAATGTAAGGAGTTGTTAGCCATACACTTAACCCCCAGTTGTCTGTGACTGCTTATTTGATATATTCTTGGCTACCTTCCACATCTGGAAGGTGTGTCCTCCATCCTCAACCTGAGAGTCCACGATGCTGTGGTGGAGAGGGGCTTTTTGGACCACTTGAAAGACCTGAACATAGATGGAAGGATAATAATGAAGTTGATGTGGGCTGGAATGATTTGTCTTCAGATAGGGACAAGTGGTGGGCTGTCATGCACATGGTAATGAACCTTCGGGTTTCATAAAATGTGGGGAGTTTCTTGACTGGCTGAGGGACTGCATCTTGTCAAGAGTAACTTTCCTTCATGGAGTTAACTGGCACGAAAGACAGAGTGAGAAAGGAAGGAAGTAGTCTGTGAAGTGGCAGGTGTTCCCTGGCACTTTTCAGTTTAATTTTGTTTGTATAGTAATGCTGGGTTAAGAGTTTTGATATGAGGCTTTTTATTTCGTATATCTCCAAGGATTTTTAGTCATGTATTTTAAATTTATATGCTTTGTGGTTTGTTTTTAATTTTAAAGAATGGCAGGTAGTGATATTATTTTAGAAGGATACCTTTGAGTGTGTGGGCTGGGTAGCTCAAGCGACTGACTACAGGCTGGACAGTCCGGGATCGAATCCCGGTGGGGATGAGATTTTCAGCCCATCCAAACTCACCCTGGGGCCCACCCAGCCTCCTGTAAAATGGTTACTGGGTCTTTCCCAGGAGTAAAGTGTGGCTGTGGTGTGCTGCTGACCACTCAACCCCTTCTAGTGCCGTGGTTGTGGATGGGTAGAACTATACCTCTACCCACCCTCTGGGCTACACCGGGCCTTTCATGGGGTCACTTTACCTTTTTTTACCTTTGAGTTTTCTGTGATTTATTTGACACACACCCATAGTATTAGCAGGAGCAGTAGTGGAAGTTGGAGTTTGTTGGTACAGAAGAAGAAAAAATCAGGCTTCTAAATTTTTTGCTGGTGGCTAAGATTTGAAGAAAATTTTCATTCCTTGTTCTTGTATTCTCCATGTTGGACTTGTGAAGTGAAAGGGGATGTATGTTCAGCTATTAATTCTGATGTACATGCATGTAACAGTGGTAATAGTGTCAGACATCAGTGGCGTTTGTTATAGATCATGCAGTTCAGCACAAAGTGAGATTATGTTTTTACAGTAGTGATTGTAAGATGAGAAAATGTAGTAAATATAAATAGTTCTGAACGTTCTCTACAAATTTCTTACGACCCCACGCTTGTCCTAAATGGTTATGTATTTTGTTCTTGCGGCAGTTCATGTGCATGGTCCAGTTGGCCAAGCATTGTATTTCTTTGGTAGTACTAGTGATGTTACATAATAGGTTTTTGTTACCATTTGTGTAGAACTGCAAGATTTAAAATTTCAGAATTACGAAATTTAACTATGGAGGTTACATGTAGTAACAGGAAATTTAAAACCTTGTAGCTGTACATGAGAAGTGTGAAGTTACTCTGCTTTAAGTGTTAGTGTACAAGGTATGATGCATTTTGTTGAAAATGTGTTCTGGAAAGTCTTATAATGCTCTTGATTCAGAGGTGTGCTGTCCATTGCTTGGTGCCCCCAAGATCCAGACCTGCTTGTGAGTTGTGGTAAGGACAGTCGCATCTTATGCTGGAACCCAAATAGCAGTGTACCTGGTGGAGAAGTGGTGTGTGATATCTCAACAGCCAACCAGTGGAACTTTGATGTTTCATGGTGCCCACGAAATCCAGCACTCATTGCCAGTGCCAGCTATGATGGACATGTCAGCATTTATTCCCTGACAGGAGGCCAACAACAAGTTCAGACCAGCAATAAAGTAGGTCATGTCCTGCATTTCTTCTGGTCTAGTGTAGGGCCAGAGAAGGGAAAAGGGCCTCTTGCCACAGTCATGCTAGCTGCTGCGGAGATATGACCAGAATAATGCGAAGTTGATCAAGAGAGTTCCAATAACTTATGACTGTTAGTTAGTGTTATCATCAAAGGAATTATTTTAAACAGTTTCCATTGTCTACTTGCTGCCACACAAATTTGCAGGGCCCACTCCTCAATTTCTTCAGCTGAAATACTGAAGTTGAAGTATAGGTCAGTTTACTGTTTATTATACTCACAATATTAACTCGGTAATGAAAGATTTATTTGGTTACAAGTCATAACAAAGAGACTATTATGCCAAAATGTATGTGTGTTTCTGTGCATTTACATGTATTTAAATGCTTAAATGACGAATGTTTGAACCTCCATTGTTCAGCCGTCATAATGACTTAAGCCTCTTACTAATTCTTCTTGCATATATCAATCTCCATACACAACCAGACTAGTGTTTGTGTTGCTGTTCCTCTCCCAGTACTAAAACCTGCATTCTTCTAGTGGGCAGGAGACTGAGTTTTTAAAATGCTGACCACGAGGATGAGTAAGTGGAATATTGCATGTTTATGTTTGTTTAAAATGGTTGCCATCAACATGTAAACATGTGTGAATTCTCTTTGCATATGACACCTGAATATGATTCAAATGTTTATCTTAAAATTTCTTCACACTCCAACACAATATTTTCCTGTAACAGAGAATTATAAAATTCTTATGTTCTTGATTTATAGTCCACTCTGTATATTGAAAAAAATTAAGAGTGATATTAAGGCTAAAAGTTGTTTGAGGTGCTGAATATTTATGTATGTAACCAAACAAACTGTGTTCTAGATTGCGGATTCATTTCCTGGTATGGATGCATATGTACAAGCTCCTGTTCCACAGCAGCAGCAGCAGCAAAGCCCTGTTGATCTCCATAAACCACCGAGATGGCTGAAGAGACCCGTGGGGGCATCATTTGGCGTAAGTTTCGCACCCAGTTCAAGTCTCTTTGTCGATGTAGAGAACTAACCAGCAGTTTCAGCACCACTAACACAACACATTGAACATGATGTGGAGCAGTTCTGTTCACCTCTGATTCTCATGACTGTTTGTGCTTCAGCTTAATGTTATCTTCTAATCTGTCTATTTTTCCAACTGGCTTTTTAGCATTTCTTCATCAGATTTCCATTTGCAGTTCTTGTCTCCCCTGTTTACTCCAAGATGTTCTGTATGTAAGAGATGGGATGTCTGAATCAATAGGGTTATTGCCATGGGCTGGATGACTGTGGTTCGGTTCCAGGCAGGGGCAGGGATTTTTTCCAAAACACCTATATGACATTTCCAGCCTCCTGTCCAGTGGGTGTCTCAGGTAAAGCGACTGGAGTGTGATGGTGACCATGTGTCATCTTGTGCTAAGGTTAGGAATATCTGCAGCGTACCTGTACTTTGCCACCTGTCTTCATGGGACAAGCGTGGGTAACTGTGGTACTTTGATGGAAGACTGCTTGACTAATTTTTGGGGTGTTTGTGGCAAAGGCATATATGCATCTGTTTGCTTTACCATATCTGTGTCTTTTCATTGCTTGTAACAATTCAAGAACTACTGAATAATTTTCATTAATTTTGAAGTATTCCATTCTGTGAATTCTCATAGCATTAACCTTTAGAGCTCGTGCGTCCTACCGTTTAGGACGGCATTTAAATACCTCCGCGCTCCCTCAAGGCTCGAGTGTCCTACCCTCTAGGACAGCCACAGCCTCAGCCGTTTAAATATTTCGCTCTCAATATATTTAGGGAGATTTCACTCATTTTTAGCACCACACTAGAAGTTTTTCCAGCTTCATGCTCCGACT
>Ga0131853_10003203_pt1 | contig 29372 bp, 16 predicted proteins | sample TergutLab28metaG_FD_92764 | JGI IMG/M metagenome (GOLD analysis project Ga0131853, IMG submission 92764) | Labiotermes labralis P1 segment gut microbial communities from Petit-Saut dam, French Guiana - Lab288 P1 (version 2) (version 2) | ecosystem: Host-associated > Arthropoda: Insects >... | reverse complement strand
CCACGTGACACCCCTCTATCCGCAAAAGTTGGCACTAACTTCGCCGACCGGCGGCGGCCGCTCTGTCGGTATAGTTCGCGTGCGGACTAAGGCCACGGAGTTTAGTTTTTAGTTTAGTTTAGTTGGTACATTTACAGTACTTCTTAAATTGTACATAGAAAAGGAAGTGTTTAATTCCATTACATTTGTACTTTTGTGGAGGAAATTCATGTTCCAGTCTTTGCCCAGGATCAGAATTTTATTTTCCAGCATTAATTTCTGAATGATTTATTTATTTAAAAATATATTCAAATTTTCTTCAGAAGTTCTGTGTGTGTGTGTGTGTGTGTATGTATACACACACACACACATACAAATCACATTTTGTGTTATTTTCCCCATTTGAGCTCAAGTTTATTATCTCTGTATGGCTAACTGCCTTCATATCCTCTGCAGTTTTCTGTTAAAAACCGTTTCCTGTTTACACATGATTTTTGTAAGTCATACCTATGGGACACACTCTTGATCACAACATTTGTGTTTCTGCCATTTTGTATAAAGTTTCTTACATATTTGAGCATTTCGGTTAGTTTATTTTTCCCTATATTGCACCTCCACACACTACTATCACATCATCCCTTGTCAGAGTATCAATTTTTTCTGTTATTTTGTTTGTGATTACATCTATACTCATGCCTGTTTTTACATAACCAGTCACTTCAAACAAGTTTCCTAGGTTTCTTGTTGGTTGTACTAAACATCTGCTTGCATGACTGGCTCCAATGAGAATAAATATGTTTCTTCATCACTAGGACCCTTTTTTTGTCCAATACTCTTTTCCTTTCAAATCCTATACTTTGTTCTACCTCAGTTGCTTCTTTTAGGTTATATAAAAGATTATAACAATTTATACTTTCTGTTTTCTGTTTGCAGTGGTTTATTTCTAACCATTTTGTGCTTTTATGGCAGTCTGTAATTATTTCTATCCATAAATTTTCCTTGGTCTCTTTTGAATCTAATTTCTTATTCTGAATTATATTCCATTTCTCTCTGCTTCTGTGTTTCCAGTTTACATCTAAAGTACAAAGTACAGTGAAGTTTTATGACTGATGGCTCTTGCTCAAGTATGGTTTGTCACATAAAAAAGTTGATGATGGTTTCAGTTCATGTTATGTCTACTAGGAATTAATGAAAAGAAAATTCCAGCTCAGTTCGTAGCAGCTGTGTCTGTATTTTGTATTTTTCTTTGTTGTGGAGCAGCAAGCAAACATTAAATATTGTTTCAAACCTAGGACAACAGCTGGTAGGCTTGCAACTGGTTGCAGAAATGAAGCTGTATGGCATATGTGTGTTTTTGAATGATTTAAAGGATTTATATGGGGATGTGAGAGGATATTGAAGGTGATTCAAAGAATGGGTGTCTGTCAATTGCTTGAAAACCAGAAACAGTTACAAAAGTGTGTGAACTTTTGACCAAATACCATTGAATGGCCCTAAGATTGATGGAAGATGAACTGCACTTTAACCAGGAGGCAGTTTGTCAGGTTTGTCATGAAGATCGTAGAAAGAAGATCAGCATGAAGTCTGCCCCCTTCTACATAGTCTCATGGATGAGTAAAAGGAGCATAGTCACAGTTTGTGAAGACTTCATTCAGACAAAATTTCTGTATGATCCTGAAACAAAATGTCACAGCATGGATTGGAGTACAACATGAGCACCGTGGACCACAGTTCACTTGCAAAATCAAAACCGTGCTGATAATTTTTTAATATAAATAGATTATGATCCACCTAGAATTTGTGCCTGATGGAAATAACAGAGAACGTTGAATTCTATTTACAAGAGCTGAAAATCCTATGGAAGTAGATTTTGAGAGTGAGGGCACAGTTTTGTGGGGAAGACATTTGGTTTGTTTCATGTGACAATGACCCTGTTCATTCTGTCATGATAGTGAAGAACTTCTTGGTGAATCACAGCATGATGGAGATCAGCCACCAATCTTATTCACCTGACTCATGCTAGCTGATATTTTCCATTTCTTACAGTGAAAATGACCCCTCAGAGAAATATTTCAGAATATGAAGGACATCAAGAACATAACCAACCACAGAATTACACACCATTTCTTTATATGTGTTTGAAGACTGTTCTTTGCAAGTGTAGAGAGATGTAAGCTGTTAGTTCCAGTCAAGGAAGATTATTTTTAAGGAAAATAAAAGCTTTCATCTTATTTCATGTGTATGTGTTCTTATAGATTGGTCCTGTAACTTAATTTTTTTTGCATTGTGTTTGCTATTCAGAACTACATTATACAGCATAATGTTTCTAGTACCACAACTAGAATGTGGACTGATCAGTGATGAATCATGGTGTTTAGCAATTCATAATTTGTGAGTTCTTACATTTTTGCAGTGTCCGTTCTTCTGAGATATGGCCCTGCATCACCGAGTATTTGGTTTCCTACAGTTTGAGACAGTGTAGTGGTCTTGAAACTTAACAGGTACCTCAGTTAATGAATTTTTTTTTTTTTAAATATTCAGAGTATTTGTAGAGTAATGCTGGTACTAGCATCAAACTTTTGGATAGTTTAACAGTTTTGTTGCAGGATTAAATTGCAGGCCTTTTCCCAAACTGTTGTGAATCCTGTGCTGAAAAATGAAAACAATTTGTTTTTGCGCTTGCTCTTCTGTTGTCTTCAGTAGCCATAATTTTCATACCTGGCAGAAATATTCTGAGATGTTTGATGTGTAGAGAGAAAAATGGTGAAGAATGTAAAAATGCAGAAATGATAACAAGAAGCAGTTTGTAAATTGTACGTAACTGGTTTAAAATAGGCTTACAAAGAACTATTTATTGTTGCTGATGCTTATGTTACAAAACATAGTACTAGGTACAGTCTCAAACATCTTGTGTCTTATTCTGTTTCTTACATATGTCATGTCAGTAATGTCATTGTTGCTCGCAGATGGCAGCACTTACTGATTTTTATGACTTCCACTTTAGAAGGATAAGTTTTCTGGAGGTATGGACTAAATCTGTTCATTGTGCTTAATGGTAAGAAAGTGTGACGTGAATATATTCACTTGTTACATCAAAACATGTCAGTAAAATAGCTGTGTTATTCTCTTGATAGATTTGACCTCTGGCCAAGTTTAAAATGGAGTTTACAGCAGAGAATCTTGAGCGTGCAGTGGTCCACTTTTACCACACAGATGCTACAATGCAAGCGCATGCTCATCAGTGGCTTACAGCTGCTCAGATGTCTACAGAGGCATGGTGTTTTGTCTGGGAGCTGCTGCACCCAAGCAAGGTCATTACAGTGAAATAGTGAATCACGCTTTTATTAATAAGAAAATCTAGATATTCAACTTTCTGTCAGGAGATTAATTTGATGTATATTGAAGTTAAACAGATATTACATGGGATTTACTTTGTGTAGTTTGGAGAATTCAAAATCCAAACTGACTGAGGCTAGGTCCCAGCATTTGGATTTCATTATAAGTGTGAATTTCTTGAGCTCCTGAATAACTGTATTGCTCTTAGAAGATGCATACCATATTTTATTACTTGGTTACTCAAGAGGACAAGTACCGATTTTGAGCCTTGTACATAAGTTTTAGTGTTCATCACCATATCAACAAAGACTGGGGTTTCATTTGCATTACTCATTTTTCCTAAGAGGTAAACATATTTTCTGTGCATATTAACTATGTGATGTTGGTGAAACACCATTTCTAACTGGCAGAAAGTTAGGTACAGGGGGTATGTAAATAATTTATCCTTTCTCATGAATAGAAACTAATACATGATATGGAATACAGTTTGTGCATCATCTGCTAGAGAAACTGTTGAAGATCCACTGCATACCCAGTAGATGATAGACTGCTTTTTATCCACTGCTGTGCATCTATCTGTGTGAGTGTATAAATTATCTTTTCCACTTTACAAAAAGTGGAAGCTATGGTTAAAGCAAGTCATATAAGGGAGTAAACACAGATTAAAAATCCTGGCCCTTCAGGTGGACGGTTTTATGACAGGCTAACCCCCCATCTAAGTACAAGAATCCATACTTACTTACTTACTTACTTACTTACTCCATGGTGCAGAGTCCTTCTTGAGAATCTAACTGGTTTGCAGCTAGTCAAGAAATTCCCCGCATTTCATGGAACCCGAAGGTTCATTACCACATTCACAAGCGTCCGCCACCTATCTCTATCCTGGGCCAGCCCAATCCAGTCCATATACCCACATCCCACCTCCTGGAGATCCATCCTAATATTATCCACCCATCTATGCCTAGGCCTCTCCAGTGGTCTCTTTCCCTCCGGCTTCCCCACCTCCATGGTTACGAATTTTTCAAAAGAACCTTGGAAGAAGGAGGTAAATGATGATGAAACATGAATGTGGAAAAGGAACATGAATATTGGAACATGGAATGTGAGAAGCTTATTCTGGTCAGGAGCACTGAAAGTACTTCATAAGGAGCTGTCAAAGTTAGATTTTGATGTAGTAGCACTTCAAGAAACACGATTGGGAAGTGGTATACAAAAATTTGATAACTTTACATTATTAAATAGCGGATCAGAAAACAAAAAACGTGACTTTGCCCGCAAATGTTATGTAAGAGAATTTTTAAAATATGTTAAAGAATTTTTAAAATGAAAGAATGTGTTATTTGAGATTAAAAGCTAATCTCCTGTACCTTGATAAATGTACATGCACCAACAAACAAAAAAACGGAAGAGGTAAAAGAAGAATTGTGTAATTTATTAGAGCAAAATATAAATCAAATAGCTAATTCAAACATTAAAATAATACTTGGAGATTTTAATGCAAAAGTTGGTAAAGAAGACGTATACAAGCCCACCATTGGCAATGAAAGTTTACATAATGAAACCAACAACAATGGAATACAAATTATTTAATTCGCAATATCTAAAGGTTGTAATGTAAGAAGTACAACATTTCCACATAAAGATATCCACAAAGAGACATTGTATTCAGCAGACTGTAGGACAGAGAATCAAATAGATCATGTCTTAATTAGTAACAGATTTAGAAGTGCAATAACAGACATCAGAGCACAAGGGGGACCAGACATTGGATCAGATCACACCTTACTGAAGATAAACTCTCAAGTGAAATTGATGGTAAAAACTGAAAAGAAATATAGTGAGAAAAAAAATTGTGAATATTTTTCAAAATTCAAAGTGGAAACAAGAATATGCTATACAACTTAATAATAGGTTTGAAGTATTGGAAAATATGCAAGATGAAGATAATATTGACAATAATATTAATGAAAAGGGGAAAACATTCAAACAATAATCAAGGAAACAAAAAACAACCAATAGAAAAGGATGAAAGCATGGAAATGCTAAAAATAGATGGTATGATGAGGAATGCAAAATTACAATAGAAGAAATGAAGAAAGCAAGAGAAAAGTGATTAATGAACGGAAGAAGGGAGAATGAAGAGCAGGAGTATCACCATAAAAGAAAAGAAGCACACAAAATAATTAGGAAAAAGAAAAAGCTATACATTAAAAATGTAATAGAATCAATAGAAGAAGAGCAAGAGTATAATAACCCAAGGAAAATGTATCAAACAATAAACCAATTTAAGAAAGGATATCAACATAAATTTAACATGATTAGAAACAAAAAGAGAGAATTGGGAATGAATACCAAAGAGAGAGCAGAAATATGGAAAGTATATTTTGATAAATTATTAAACACAGAAGAGCCAAAGGAATTAATTAAAATAGGAAGTAGAGAAATTAATGAAGTTGAAGTAGAAGGACTTACTATAGAAGATGTGAAAAGGGCAATGAGAAATTTAAAAAATAACAGGGCGCCTGGAACTGATGGGATATGCCTGGAATTAATTAAATATGGAGGAAATAAACTACTGAATAGAATTTATGCACTAGTAAGATTACTTTGGGAGGAGGACAGAATACCTGAAGAATGGAAAGAAACAATAAGAGTTCCTATATACAAAAAAGGAGATAGAGATAAGCATGAGAATTACAGAGGAATAACATTAGGAAATGCAGCTTACAAAATTTTGGCAATACTTTTGGAGATAATTAAACCATGTATTGAAAAAATTACTGGGGACTATCAGAATGCATTCAGGTATTGAAGATCTGTAATTGACAACATATTTATATTGAAAATAATAAACAAGGAAGTTTGGGAATATAATCAGAGTGTACAACATTTATTTATTGATTTTCAAAAGGCATATGACTATACATAAGAGACACGCTGTGGAAATGGATGGAAGCAGTTCAGATCCCCAAAAAATTAATAAATATGTGTAAAACGTGTACAAAATACAAGAAGTGCAGTTAGACTAGATGGAACACTCTCATCCTCTTTTGAAAATAAAACAGGATTGAAACAGGGTGACTCTGTATCACCAATATTATTCAGTTTAGCATTACAAAAAGTGATACAAAGTATAAAAATGGCTCCTAGTGGTATAAAGATTGGTAAAGAACAATTGAATATATTAGCATATGCAGATGACATTGCATTAATTGGGAAAAATGAAATAGAAATAAGAAAACTTTTTGTAGAAATGGAAAACATTGCCAGAAAGTTCGGACTACAGATGAACCATGAAAAGACAAAGTATATGATATTGGAAAAGAAAAGCAGTTTAAAGAAAAATAAAATGGGACTTTGAAAATAAAAAATTACAAATTTGAAAGAGTGGAAATTTTTAAATGTTTAGGAGTTATACTTAATGAAAATAACAATAACCAAATAGACTTGCAAGAAAGAATAAACAATGCTAACAAAACATTTTATGTTACAAAAATTTTTTAGAAATAAAAACATATCAAAGAAACTAAAATTAAGACTAAAGGACACAATAATAGACAAAATGTTAACATATGCATCAGAAACTTGGACACTAACAAAGAGAGATAGAAAGCAATAGAACATTTTTTAAAGGAAAGTGTATAGAAGAATTTCAGGCCCAGTGTATGACAATGAAAAAGAAAATTGGAGGATATTAACCAGTAAAGAAATTCATGCAAGAGTTAAAACACCTACTATAACAGAGACAGTAAGGTTAAATAGATTATGTTGGTTTGGGCATGTATAGGGAATGGAAGAAAATGGAATTCCCAAAAAAGTATTATGTATAAATTTGAAAGCAACAAGGCTGAAAGGTAGACCAAAAAATAGATGGCAAGATGAAGTGAGGGAGGTGGAAGACTAGTTGGTGGAAAAGGGTAGAAGGGAAGGGTATATAACAGAGAGGAATGGAAGAAGCTCCTGAGAATGGTAAGGAATCTTTGCATTCTGCACATGTCAGTGGAATGATTGAATGAATGAATGAGCTTTATGAAAAGACAGACAAGTTAGTTCTGAACATTACACATAATTCTATAATGGCACCATTTGTCACGTTTACAATGTCCAAGCGACACTTTGTCTTCAGCCATATGTGCTACAGCATGTCAGTATCAACAGGCACAATAGCAGCCTCATTTCTTTTTTTCATATCTTTGGTATTGACCACTGGAGTTTGCTACACATCTCTTGATAGGAAGAAGGCACAGGGTGTGTGCTTTGGTGATCTGACTGGCCAAGAGTGGGACTAATGCAGCTGATCCATTGGTTTTGGGAGTGCTGATTAAGATAGGCACCCACAGTTTAGGCTGCATTGTTTGTGGCACACTTTCTTGTGAGAAGAACACGGCACATGGTTGTTCTTGTAACTGTGGTTAGTAAAGTTTTTGATCATGTGTAAGTAGTGGCTTAGAAAAGTGAACCAATCAGATAATCTTACAGCATTCCACACCATACTTTAACTTTGGAGCTGTTCCTAATGTGCTGCACTGCAGCATAAGGGTTTTCTGATTCCTAAGTGCATACATTCTTATGTGTACCTTCAATGAAACACAGTATGCATTTCTGTCAAGTACTTAATTTTCAACAGGTATTTGTTGTCTTTTTCAACTTCTTAAGTGTGGCCTTTGTAGATTTGGTACTTGCTATTATCACTTGCACCTTGGAAGCTTTCAGATGCATACATTTTTGCAGTACCCTGGGTACTTTCAAATGCAGCATTTGCAGCTAATTTGCTGTAGCATGTGTCAGGAGACATCATATGTGTCTTCAAAATTTTTGTGAGACACTTGGATGCCTTACACCCTTCTTGTGCAGCACTTTTGGCCACAACCCTATGGTGCCTAATGCCAGATACACCCGTCATGCAGTGTGATGCTCAAAATGCTGGGTCTCAGGTTAAGGTGATGGCATTTACTGGCCCTCCTTATGCTGGTGTCCTTTAAATTCCAGTACTCTGCAATCCCACTGGGCAATTAATTCTGGTGCCTAGGGTTAAAATGTGTGTTCCAGGCATGTGTCACTTGTCTCAGTAGTGGCAGCTTATAATATGTTGTTTTGTAACATCTTCAGACCTGATGAATATACAGTTTATACAGTTTCATTTTGATAAGCCACTCCATGCACTTTTCCTCCCATGCAGGTTCATGTGACTGAGCTGATGATTTGCAGAGACTTGGATGCACTGCAGTGGAGAAGAAGGGGTACTGCTATCTACCAGATATATATTAAACTTTGCAATTTTCTGTCACAGATGATGCATGAACAGTAGGTCTGTGTCATTTCACCAACTCTATTCACAAATATCTTTGTACACAATTTATCAATTCGCTGTTGTTTCTGGTTTGCACTGATGAGGCTGACTCCTGAAAATCTGTGAAATAACAGCTTCTTTCTTCTTGATGTTACCCTTGTATATGGAAAACGGTACAGTGAGTAATACATACAAAACTGAATTACAGTGTTTGCAGTCAATAAGCTTTTTGGAGTTGTGGTTTGGTCTGGATGAGGTTTGTGCGACCTTGTTCATGCAGCAAATCATTTAAGTATTCATCTGCAGTATGGCATGGGCTCATCCCTTAAGTGGCTGAGAAATATCTCTCTCCTGGCACTCTGAAGTCCTGTTGGAGTAATGTGAGGTTGAGAAAATTTTCCCATTTTTTTATATTGAGCTGCGCAACTGTCAGAGACAGATTATTTCTTGGCTGATTAATATTGTCTTTAAGAAAAATTACTAGTGTCACTGGAAAAGATGAAATGAAATTTCATCACAATCTTGCAGTGTGAAATAACAGTTCTATTTTCATGTGTTAGTACAGCAGAAATGTTTTCTTTAAAATGCCATGTCATCCCCATCTGTGTTAACCCTACCAAATTACTGCTATATGGGTACCTTGTGGATTGTAAGCGATGCATGCAACACTTATACTTTCATGTAGGAGTTAGTTTAATAATAGTGTTTGTTAAAGAAATAAAGCAAAGTAACAAACAAATGACTTAACTAAAATACAGAACTGATTCAGGGAACAGATGCCCCACATTTATGATCGCAGTTGTTTCCACTCCATGGCATGTAACCATAAATGAAAAGAGCCAAAGCCTTGCATATTGTGGTAAGAATGTAACATTAATAAAATATTAAATATTACCTTACTAATAAGAATGTATGGACTGTGTCCCAAGAACCTCTTTTTGAAAACTTAATTTTGAGTACGTTGCAAGACAAAATTGGAGAGAAGTTAATCAAAGAATTTTGGAAGGTCATTGATGCTTCAAGCAAGTCTAGAAGCAGAGTAAAGCTCTAAGCAAGGAGGGAAACTGATGATGGACAAGTCTTAAGTAGGTTGGGTTAAGGTATGTCAGGACATGACAGTGTGTTGTAGAGTACATGCTGTACCATCATGAACTCATTATTCACATTAAAAAAAGTCAATTGTGATGGCCAACTTGTTGTCTAAACATTATTCCTTTTATAACCTTGAGCTTCATATTTTGAAATAAAGGAATAATTTTTGGCAGAATTGCATGATACTACACATTTACCTGTTTTGGTGGAAAACTTCAGTTTTAGAAATTTACATTGCTGTGAACTCCTAGACGAATATTGTTATTGAACTGATACTTTATCTTAAGATGTTACTTATGTGAATTTTGTTTGAGGCTACAGTACAAATATTCATATACATTTTGAGGTTGTACCTGGAACTTATGGGAATGTATTTGCACGTTAGTTTACAAGACCTCATTTTTCCCTATTTTACCTTCAGAGCACTGTGTGGGGGCTCATATTCTGAGAGCAATGATTCCACAACCTTTTGAAGCATATTCAAATTTCCCTTTGTAATGTTAGTAACTAAAGGTGTGCAATGAATTTTGCATAATCTCTGGAACCTTAGGAACGCTTTGCAGACTAAAATGAATGTGACGTATTTATAGACGATTCTGTTGGTGCTGCATTGTAAACACATTACAAAAAAGCAACCAGTTAATGCTGTATATGGAATAACCACTGCTCTGAGAATCATATGAAATATAAGTACACCCTTTGCAATTCAGTTGCTTTTCTTGAAACCAAAAGTCGTATGGAGCAAGGTCTGGATACTAAGGGGAATGTAACACCATTGCTGTTTTGCTGACCATGAACCATTGAACAGAGTATTATGACAGGACACATTGTGGTGATGGTTGAAAATTTGAGGTATTGTTGGGCAAAATGCCATTTTCAACATCAGCATTCTACAACAGACTTACGATTGCAGGAAGTAAAAAAAAAAAAAAAATCATACTTGCACAATTTGAATCCTGTGACCATTTATGCATTACTCCAGATTGCTAACCCCATAGCTAAATATGTTTTATTATTGTATTTGAAACCTAGATGACATAAATTTTATATTAACGACACGTGTTTTATGTCTTGAAGTCTGTGCAATAGGCAGGTAGATTGTATTAAATTTGTTAAGACAGCCCTGTTTAATATCTGACTTATCTGCAGAATTGGGTCTATGATGATGTCATATCCTTCTAAAACACTGGAAGACTTTTCATTACTTTGTGATAAAATCAGATAAATATACCAGATGGTAAATATCAAAGCCTGAAGTCTTACAGATGGAAATTGTTATTATTTAATTTTATGTGATCTTTATTAAATGTTTTCATTTCCATTTCCAGTCTGCTGAAGTTCAGTTCTTTGCAGCAACAACTCTTCACACAAAGTTAGTTAAGTCATGGCATCAGATTCCCCCTGAACAATATGCATCTCTGAAGAAGCAGCTGTTAGAAGCCATAGCAAGTTACTGTGTTGGTCCCAAAATTGTTCTGAATCGTCTCTGTATTGCTGTGAGTATTTTAACTAAAGGTGACTAATGTTTCATCATTAATGTTGATCCTGGTGGGGAGTTTTTGCACTTTATGCCAATTGCCTGTGTTGATGTTTTGTACAAACTTTCTGCCTGCCTTTTTTGGGTTGAAGTCGTAAAAATGAGCAGGGAACAGCTTCAGTTGGAGGTGCCAACCCAACAGGTTGTTCAAATGAGAGGCTGTCTTGTGACTATCTGAAGCATTGTATCACAAGTGAAAGGCCTTGTAAGGAAGACCAAGTTCTCTTGATTTTAGAAAATCGCAAGTCCCTGTTTTCAATCCTAGTCATCAGTGTGGCAAAATAAAACGGCATTTTCTTGCTAACACTGCCACCCCATACAACACATAAGTTACAGCTGTTGGGTTGTATTGTCTTTGGTGCATATAAAGCATTACAATGCTTGCCTAATGATTGGATACTGTCAAACCCAGGCAAACCTGTAACCATTTACAGTGTTGCAGGCATTATTGGAAAATCTGTCAGCAAGATATTTACAAAGCAGAACATGGGAAAGAGGCTTCATATGACAGAAATTTAGACCCAAAATAAAAATATTTTGATGAAGATCAATTCCTATCATCCCATGTTACTGACAGACCTTACGGTCATTTAATAGAAATAGCCAATGCATTCCTTCAAGCTCCAAGGACAACAATGAAAAGGGAACATCTGGAGTTTTGAAATTATCCCTTGAAGTAAGAAGACCCTTCCCTAAAGCTGGACCAAGAAAAACTGGGGGAAGAAGGCATGGAAATAGCAGGATTCTGACAGACATACCAGAGAAGAGGAATCCTAAGTGATTCCATGTGCAGAGTTGGGTAATGATTTTTGTGTACAAGTGAGTGAAAAAGAAATTACAAATGGAGAAAGTTTTGCAGTTGGTGATGATGCAAACTTGGATTTTATTTTATTAAAGCTGGCAGTAAAGAGGAACATTTCATATTACATAGTTGCGGTAATGAATTATTTTAATGGATATGAATGTGAATTAGCTATTTACTTTGTCTGGAGAATACCAATAAATTAGTCCTTGACAACAAAAATTAATATTTCAGCAATTTGTATAGTGGCATATTACGGAAGCTTCCACCCCCATTACCAGCAGGAATGTCCAATGCCAAGCATCACAGCTATGTTTTCTGATTTACTGTAATGCATTTAGTGCCTCTTTAGGTACACAAATGTATAAGAATGTATGTAATTGAACTTTTTTTAAGTTCGATATAGCTATCTTTTACATGTCGTATTCATTTGTAGATGAAATGAGTGTTATTGGAAGAATGTTGGTGGCTTACACTTCTCTTTAGTAAGGTTTATATTCCTAGTGATGTAAACGTTGCACATTCATTAATGTAGCAGGCTATAGGCCCTGTACCTACATGAAGTGTAAAATATAAGTAAATTTACTGTTTTCTTTAATCTACTCTTGAATTCTGTCCTAAGGGAGAACTTAGGGTGACACAAGGTACAATCATATGGTGTACAGGGGTTCACTTCACCTTTTCCCCTTTAAATGTCATCAGTAGCCATACATACAAAGCAGTGTTGAAATAAGAAATGTATGTAAGTTGCCAGATACATGTGCACCATGCAGCATTTGAAGCTTTGCAACATGTAATACTGTTCACAATGAAAAATGAAAACCATTGACCAATGGTACAGCACCTTCCCCTACTTTGCATGACCTTCATCACACACAGTCCGGTTTAATCTGCTGTCTGTAATAGATGTGTGAAGCACAGTGTAACACACATATCTCTTGTTTGTGAGTATGCAATGCAGATTAACTCGGTGGAGCTGAGATTAAGTGGCCAGTGTTCTGTGCGGAAGTCCCAGGATTAAGTGGTGGCACATTAATTGCATGTTTATGGCTGATGACTTCAGTGGATGTTTGATTTTCTCTCACCATCACCCTGCATATTGACTGCAGTCGACTATTCAATGCAAGAGGGTTAATACAGAGGGGTTCATTGTAGAAACTGATAGAAGGCAGAGGTCTTATGAGAAGTATCATAGGAGGTTTAGAATGTGGTTTCCTGGTGCTTCATTTTCTTCAAAACAAAACATGTCGAGCATTAAGGAGGTCATTTCCAACCCTGACGCTATCATGCAGTAAGTTACATTTATATATATATATATATATATATATATATATAATATGCGGAAATGTTACATCGGTTAGCTTGTCACGTGTCTGAGTTTGTTTTTCAGTTGAACTCCCTGTACATGTCAAGACATGTAAACATTTGAGTAAATAGAACCTATATTAGATTTTGTACTGATGTAGAAGGAATAGACCACATAGTGCTGGAAGCATTTTCTTTCAAGATTTGGAATTTGCATATCAGAATTATTGAAGGTGGTATTTCTCTTTTCTTTTAATGAAACCTTGTAAGTATCTAATGTTCCTTAACTAAAATACTTGCCTGTGTGTATTAATATTTTTATTGTGTTAGTTGAGATGTCGAGAAATCTTTGGCAGAAAATGGTGAATGTATTGCCCTTGTTTTGCATTGCTTTTAATAGTCTTTCTTGCTGCCCTGTCAGAGGCATAGTACTCTGAGCAACAGTTGCTACACATTACACAGATTTGTTTTCTGTTTCAATGATGTAAGGAAGCTCATTAGACAGTTTCTACCTTTTTGAGTTGGAGGAACATACAGATTGTCATTTCATATAAATCTTCTCTCAGGAAAAAATGTAGGTTATCAATTACTGCTTTTGCATTGGAACACTCACTGCAAACAGCTGGTCCGAAGCAGACAACTGTTTCTTAAATTAAGGCATTGTTGAAGTGGTGTTAATGCTTAACCCATTTGATACTGGATCCACATCTAGGATTTGTCTTAATATAACTTCACAGAAAAAAAAGTTTAGGAACACCTAAAAGGCAAGTGAAAATGATATTGCTCAGTCTTGGAAATCAAGTATCTGGCATTTTCATCAGAACATTTGTTTTACTGAACAATCTGTCTGAACTGGCCCTAACCACAGTGAGACAGAAATTATTTCAGGCCTCTGTGAGACCTAATATGTTTATTCTTTCCTTGTACTCTGAAGAACAGTATCGTTCCATGTGCCAGGCAGCTCTGTGCTTAATGTCTTTAATCTAACTTCTGTTATCAGTCCATGAGCTCCACAGCCATCACATGGTGAGTTGTCTTTATCAGATGTTAACAGTTAAGTTTTTAACAGTGTAAAAGAGCACTGCTGTTTGAGCTTAGCAGTGGACAGCATCATTCAATGAAATGAAAAAAACAGTACAATGTAAGTAGTTTGTACACATGTGGTGGGTCCAGATTTTCCCATTGAGTCTACACATCTTCATAAAGTCCAGCCAAGCTGTCTTTTTGCACTCCTTGGAGACATGGGACAGTGGAGGTATAGCTTCACTCATTCTTAATCTTGTCCATAGATGGAGGTGAATGCCTTCATGTCTCAGACACGGTAATTCCAAGGAAACAGCTCCTGTGCCTACCAGTAGCAGGCTGGATGTGTCCTGAAGCCAGGCTTGAATGCTTTGGAGAAGAGAAAACTGTTGCTCCTGTGTGGAGTCAAACCATGATTTCTTTGTTGGTTAACCCATAGGTAGTCATACTGCTACGCTATCTTAGTTCCTTTAATCAATCATCACTGACCTAGAAATCTGCACTTTGCAAATTCATGTTCTCCATATCTTCTACTACTGAAAATGCTCACATAATCTTGAATTGAAAAAGTTATGCACATGACATTAAAGTGGTTTGTGGTAGCATTGTTTCCAGCACCTAAAATTATTGCAAGACTTGAAGATCTTACAGCGCTGTTGCTGAAGGTGCGGGTGTTCTGTGATGTTACTCTATACTGATTGGGGAATTTACTAGCTGGCATGGCATAGTATCTCAGGAGTTCTGCATCTTTAGCTGAAATTGATGATTTTTTTGTAGAAAGTCTGTTGTGTGTAGTTCAGTTGTCAGTGTGTATTCTTCATACACTTCCTGTTCATTGGCCAAATGCTATGCCTCAGTTGTTGGTAGCTTGATAATTGTCTACCTTATGTGCCATCTTGAACTGAAATTACCACTTTTTTATAGTAAGGCTCAGTTTTATATTTCAGTTGTCTGCTTATGTTCTTCATACACTTCCTGTTCATTGGCCAAATGCTGTGCCTGAATTGATGGCAACTTTACAGCCATCCAACTTGCCTGACATCCCTCCTGAAAGAACTGCATGGATTCTTCTTGAAATACTAACAGTTCTACCTGAAGAGGTAAGAGCAATTTGTGCTTTTAGAATTAACTTTTATAAGTGCGGATGCCAGTTCATTTGATTGGAGCTCATTAGAGTTTACTGTATGCTCAGTGTTAATATAAAAGTGGGATTCCTCAAGATTTCTTATGTATGGAAAAGAATACTGCTCATATCTGTGCACATGGTGGTAGAAATTGTGTTTGACATTTTTGTAAACATGGAGAATACAATGTTACGGCTGTGAATAATCCTGTCATTTGTATCTTAATCATTACCTGTTACTGAATACTATATAAATATTGAAAAGTTATTTCTTGAAGCATGAATAATTTATGAAGTATCCCTACATTTATGACCAGTTGAAGTGTGATTGAATACTGCATTTTAAGTTGCTGTATTGGGACATTCATTATAATGCCTTGTTCAAATCCAGCCTGGGAAACTTTGTGGGAACACATACAGGGTCCGCCAGCGAATCGGGCGAATTTTAAGTGTTAAAAAAAATTAAAAGTATTGGATATCTTGATACAGTTACATTTATAAGGAAGTACATACTTTAGCATTTGCAAAAATAAGTGAATCAGTGGTCTTGAAACATAACACAGAAATACATCATTCTACTTGAAATATTACATCCTCAAGATGCCGTCCATTACGCTGCTCACACTCAGCAAGCTGATTGTGAACACTACTCATGGACGTACGTAACACATCGACTGGGATTCTTAAAATCTCTTCCTGTATCCACAGCTTCAGTTCTTGAGTTGTGCGAGGTGATGGTGCAGAATACACCACACTCTTAAGGTGGCCCCACAGGTAAAAATCACACACTGATAAGTCAGGTGATCTTGCTGGCCATTCGATGTCGCCATATCTGGAAATGAGATGTCCAGGAAAAAGTGGGTGCAAAGTGTTCATTGCAATTTTTGCAGTGTGACTCGTAGCCGCATCTTGTTAAAAGTAAGTGGTTTTGTTCACTGGAAGACCTTGGAGATGAGGAATGAAGAAGTCCTGTAACATGTGTGTGTAACACTCAAAGGTCATGGTGCAAGCATTTCCACGTTCGCCCTCAAAGAAGTAAGGACCGATAATGGCGAAGGCTGCAACAGCACACCACACCGTTACTTTAGAACTGAGTAGTGTTCACGATTGGCTTGCTGAGTGTGAGCAGCATAATGGAGGGCGTCTTGAGGATGTAATATTTCGAGTGGAATGATGTGTTGTGTTTTTTTTTTTAATGTTCTGTGTTATATTTCAAGACCACTGATTCACTTATTTCTACAAATGCTAAAGTATGTACTGCCTTATAAATGTAAATGTTTCATGATATCCAATACTTTTATTTATTTATTTTTTTTTTAACTGTGAAAAATCACCCAATTTGCTTGCAGACCCTGTATAATAGCACTGAGAGTGGCTGAAGGTTTGAGTCCCTCACCCACTGGAGAATGTTCAAGAAATCCTGTGACTGGGAGAGCAGTGACTTTTAGGAAATTCTTCCTAGCATTTAGAGAGAATGTTGAAACCAGTGTTCAGAACCCAACCATTAAAAAAATAGAAAGGGAGGAAATTTTACAGAGGCAAGAAGGAGAGATTGGGATGTTGAGGGAGTATAGAGTTCTGGATGTGAGCCATTATTAAAAACATAATCTGTGGCATCATTTGTACAGTTGTAACTTTGAAAATAATAAACACCAAAATCTGGAAGCTGAGATTATGTGTGGTGTTTTTTATTAAACATTTTTTTAACAACAATTTGACTCAGTGAACACATACCTGTGATCCCTGTTATTGTCTCACAACCACATTAGCCGATGGGCGGTAACACTGCAAAATGTGTATCTCAGTAGTGTATCTGTAAATTAATCATGAATAAGCCTATTTCATCATGAGAATATATATTGATGGAATGCTTATTTATATGTTACATTTTGTTAGTTGGCAGTCAGAATTCTGGCAGTTAATGTGGCTATAGTGGGATTCAGATCTCACATTGGTGATGTTTGCTTTTAATATGTTGGCTATTCACATTCATGTATTGTTGTCCAAATAGAGATTGGTTGATGCTGTGGGGAAAATTTGAATATCATGTGAGGTCAGACATTTATTGTGATCCAGCCAGGGTTTCTAGGGCAGTAGTGGCTGTATCCAAAGCCAGCAGAAGGAACCAGTCTGGTTGTCTGTATGAATAGAAGGCCAGGCTTTCTTATGAGGCTCTGGGGGCGGAGGGAGAGGCAGTGGTGGTAATGATATGATGATGATAATGATGATAGTGATAGTGATGATGTTGACATTAATTATGCTTTTAGGAAGACTTAACATGTGTTAAATTTATGGCACATAATTTCAAAGATTTGCACCATTGCTGTGTTTGTAATTGTTGACTCACAAAGTGTATGGTGTGCAGAATTTGTAGGTATTTTTGTGATTCCTCTTCATGTCACATTTCATGTACCTAGCTGTAATTTTCCATTTGTGATTGTCATGAGTTCCAGAGTAGAGCCTGCAGTCACCATTTTCTTTTTCTGTCTAAAAATATTGCATTAAATTTTCATATTTTTTTAAGGTCTGTTTTCATACATAATATCACAACTGTTTATGAAGTGATGCTAGTGCCATTACCTCCTCATAAGTTTCTGTGTCTGTCATGTTTCTGTTACTGGTTGAAGGAAATTCCAAAGTTGCTTTGAGTGGTGTAGTGTGCATACAACATTTTTCATTCAAGAGTTGAAAGTGAGGCCAGAAAGGAGGGAGGACACACAGGGCAAGAGAGAGCAATCACACCACATAGCACAGTTTCATACCCCTACTTTTCTCCTTGCCGAAAGAAAATTGGGTCGAAGTCATGCTGTTAATCATCTTAAATCTGCTGTTAACTGTGTACCACATTTTTGTATTCATGGGTCCTTGCATCGTGTATCAAATTTAATAATTGTCCAACAAGATGTGACTGTATTCAGTTCCAAATCAACAATGAGAGTGGATGGTAGTAGACCCGGTTGACCAGTGCCAGAAGCTGTAATTACAGTTGTATGAGCTCCTGATGATGGGTGTCAACACCCTAAACATATAGAGCTGCCTACAGAAATAGAATAAATACAGTCGCATCTTGTTGGACAATTATTAAATTTGTGTACCACTTGTTGTAACATTAAGAAACTCTGTATTTTGCCACTCAGTGTATTTGTGTGTTTTACATGATTCTTGTACTAAGTACAGCATTAAACTGTTTGGTTTTTCTAATTGAGAGAGACTCTTCTCTGTGAGGTATGAACTGAAGATATGTATACTACATTTGTGTGGCATTTTCAAATTAAATTAAATAAAAATTGTTTGTCTTGAATATGTTGATAGTGTCAGTGATTGGACTTAGTTTTATCTTCAGTTTGTAGTATACTATTTTATATTTCTTTTGTTGGTGTAAAAACTAATTACCGTACATTATTAGTTCCAGAGTTCACACCTTGCACATACTCAGAAAGGTCTTGTAAGAAATGAACTCCAGAAAAACATTCCTCAGGGTAAGTTTATGTATGTCTGGTTCACATCTGCTTTTGATTTCAGTAGTGTACAGATTACAAAGGCCATACTATGTGAGCAGGGTCGATCATGACTGGAAAATTAGGAACAGGAGGCAGAGAACGGATATCAGGAAATATTCCTTTGTAAATAGGACCATCCAGCTGTGGAACAAAGTACCTATGAATGCTTTAGGTAATTTTCTCTTTAACCTGAGTACCTTTAGGAAGAGGGTTGGGAAATTGATAAGTGAAGGGAATTCAAAGTGAGGAGGAAATCATGTATTTTCAGGAACAGGGGCTGAAATGTGATAAATGCAGTGAGGTGAAGGGAATTTGAAGTGTGGAAAAATCAAGTATATACAGGGAGAAGGTTAGGAAATGTTAAGTGAAGTGAAGGAACTTGGAAGTACGGAGGAAATTGAGTATTTCCAAGAACAGGGGTTGGGATGTGATTAGTGCAGTGCAGTGAAGTGAAGGGAATTTGAAGTGGGGTGAAGATCAGCTAAATGTGGTGAAGGGAAGGGAATTAAGGTGGGGTGAGATGTGAAATGTATAAGGGTAGTGAGGTGGAGTGCGATGTAGGTCATGGTGAAATGTGTATACTTGACTTCTGTATAGTATGTTTTACTCACTGTTTGGCACATCTAGTTGTTTTTAATACTGATTCATCTACTTTAGGTTCTGCTTATTTCTGAGTTTAATATGTGTTCCTGATTTTTTTTTGTAATTTTGTGTATTGAGGGTTGCCTTGAGTGTCATATGTTGTTTTGTGTGATGTGTGTTATTGTAGTGTATTGTATTGTATTATACTCTTTTGTATTGTCCTGTCTTGCATTGTAGCATACTGCCACTGGGTATAAACCCATTTGTAGTTAATAATAATAATAATCTGTTATGCTTTTTATTTATTCTGTCAGCAAAACTCTTTATGTTTTTGTTTGCATGACTGATAAACATAATTTCACATTTTCAGTACACCCTATTCTGGTACACCTTTTGAAACACTCTGTAGACTAAAGAAATAGAGTAGATTGTGATGTAATTTGATAACTCCCTCTTTTCCTGGCACTGTGGTCATTCCTGTTTGGTTATCGTGCAATTTTGTATAACATTTGATTGATTTTTAATTGATTCATGTAGAATTAAAACAATTGAACTTTGTGCCTTCTTACCTACAATTTATAACTTCTGATTTCCTGTCCTTGTAGTTCAAGTACCATTGTAAGATTTCATTAGCATGGAGGAAACAACACTCAGGAGTTCCTTGAGAATTTACATTGTTTAAAATTGCAGTCTTCTGAGAAGTTTTGCTGGTTTGTGTCTGAAATCAAGGAGGTGAAATGAAGTGGAGCTTGATTTTCTGTCAGTCCATGTCCCTCTTCTAGACAATTGTAGTTTGGATTCCTTGTTATTATAAATGCCATAGTGTGTTGAAATATCATGTGTACTACACATATGTAAAACTGTCAACTGAAGAAAACCCTCACTCTGAACATGTGTACAGTATAAACTATATGCATAATGTTCCTAGAAGATTATCTCAGCTAGCACAGCTCTGAGTGTTTTTTTTATTTTTTTACTTTTAGTTTTATCTCTATTGGAGAACATTCTTGCAAGTGATACAGCAACATCCAACAGTGAGACAGCAGTTGAAGTGACACGCCAGGCAGTATGCTGTGCAGGTTCATGGCTGCAACTGGGTGTGCCCCTTCCAGACTGTGAAAAACTGGCAGATCATCTTGTAGCATCCGTATTCAGTAGCACAGCCTCCCCACAACTTCACCAAATAGGGTGAGTTGTGGCACATTCAATTTTAGAAATGAAGTGTGTTGTCATGTGTAGGTATATTTCCAGTGACACCAGGTGTACAAAGTTAGATTTTCCATTTCTGCATACTTGGTGTTATTAGTAATGTAGTTGCATGCCTTGTATGTGATGGAAGTGAAAGCAGTACAAAATTGAGTTATTTTGATAAAAAATTAATTTTGCTGTGATAGTATTTCGATGATAACAAGAACAAGCACATTGTTCTGCAATACATGTACCATTGTGACCAGCAACAGAAAGTATGACCACATTGGTGTACATGGTATGACCATGTGGAAAGGGTACAGGCTGCAAAGGTCCAAATGTGCCATTGTGTTACATTGTCTGTTCCTGTCACATTATATTTACAGTATTTGCATATCTTTGTATAACCGCAAGTGCACTGTGTTACATTGTTATGATTTGGTTACTGAGCCTTGCTTCCTCATGTGAAAGTATATTGTAGTATTGCTGCTGTTAGAGAAACATTCTTCATTACTGTGATACAAGAAACAGGCATAAACAAGTTTGTGATTTGCAGTAGTTATGTGAGGTTCAGAAATTAGTATGAAGGGCAACAGAGGGATAAGAAAACTTATAATTGACAGAAAATTATATGGTTTATTGTGGTGTTCCTGCATTGGCAGCACTGGTTGGGAAGGAGATTGACATTGGAAGATGACAAGTGTTTTGGTATGTTGAAACACATCAACTGGTAAATATTTTAGAGCCTTTTGAAGGAGTGTAGTCCCTCCATCTTCAGGGTTAAACAGTACTTCATGAAACACTGCTTGACCCTGAAGATGGAGACATTGCACCCTTCTGACATGACAATGACTGTTTACCAGTTAGCATGTTGTAACATTCCATTTGCCTTCATTGTTCATCAGCACCACTGTGAGAACCTCAGATTTCGGAAGTGACAGTTCTTCATTACTGTGCATCTTACGATATTTTTTTTGCTGTGTTTAGTTGGATACGCATATACCCATCTTATGCTTAGTGTGTTTCTTTGTAAGTGGCATTGTACACCCATGATTATATTGTATTTACTTTTGAGAAATTGAATGCGTAAAATAGATTGTCTTCATACTCAAATGTGTGTCTGATAAAAGGAATAAAAAAGGGCAATTTTTATGAGCCTTCAAAATCTCTAGGCTAATGTTGGTGTAGCAATACAGATTATGGACATCACTGTGTTTCTTTGATGCACTACTTTGAACAGAGCGTGTGGTTATTGTCCAGTAAGTGTAAAGTTATTTGCTAATGTTGGTGTATTCTGAGTGCCTGAACATGCAATGGTGGTGATGGTTGCTTTTCATCGTTGTAATCGTCTTCATCCTTGTCTGATTCTGTGTCTTCAGCATACTCATCTGAATCAGTATCACAGGTCTATTGGGATTTAATGTCTTCACCATGAAATTTTCTCCTGGGAGCCATTGATACTTATATGAAATGAATTTTGTAGACAATGGCTTCACTACAGTGTGTGGCTACAAACACTGAATGATTGTGGATACAAGTTAAAATACCAAGAAACAGACGTTTCCCTTCACAAGTCAGATTCTTCAGGGTTGTAAGCCTGTTTGTCAGTAGACCCGCACAGAAACCTTTTCCGTCAACGTCGGGGAAGAATTCTGGTGAAGGGAGCCCGAATTAAGGGCTGAAGAAAACAAAATATAACCTACTACTAAAATTTCTGTCTTGGAGAGAAGTTTTTCTTTTTTTATACTGCCTCAAAATATCTTATAATCAAGAGTGATGCATGCAGCAGTGTTCTCCATGCTTTACTTGAGTACGTGCAATTTAATGTGGAGATCTATCATTATAACTCTTCAGAAATATTAAACATTTTCCTGATCATTGCAACGAGTGTCTGAAAGTCAAGAGAAAATTCCAGTCTGCTGACACTACAGGGTATTTAAATCCCAGGCTTTTAAAGGTTACCTTAGTAGAGTTCCTACAATTTCAAAAGAATTGTACCCTTCAAAACCCATCACTGTTAGGACTGCTTGCTACTGTTTTTAAACACTGTAATCAGAGACTAATAAAAGATGGCATTAATATGCATTGTAGTACATTTAAAAAGTTTACCGGCCTGTGAAACTTTGGACATGCTGTCCATGTGATGTGACTGTTGTGAAAGCTGTTCCCAGTTCGGTTGTACATGAGTTACACCGGAGTACCTAATTTTTTAAAAATTTATCAGAAAATGGTATGTTGGAAGGAAATACATCAGCATTTCTTTATGGTACTGTGAGTTGTTTGTGACAGCTTGCATAATCATATCTTTAAATGATGTGTGATATTTGGTGCAGCTTGGCTGAGTCAGCATTGGATGCCCTCACCAATATGACAACACATCCTGATACACACAAATACCCATCAACTTGTCTTCAGTTGCTAGCCAAGCTTCTGCCACTCCAGCAAATCATACAAGTGCAACAGCAGCGAAATGTTTCTGAAGGAGGAGATCAGGTGAGTGTTAACAGCAGTGTTATTGTGTTATGTTAGGAGGATCGTCTCAAGGAATCATATACAAAAATTTTATAAGGACTACTTTTTACAGAGGCGCAGTTATCATACAACCCATCTTGTAACTAGAAGGAAGGTATCTAAAATTGCTCATTGTAATGAGTACAAGGTTGGTTGAGGAAGTTCTCTGAATGCACATTCAACCTTCTTATAAAATCGTATGATGACTGACGACTGGCCATTGTCTAGTAGACTGTCTCAATCCTGTTACTTTTTTTCTGTTGATTCCTAACATGTTTTGTTCTTGAGTGAAGATGGTTATTTGATGTAAAGAAAGTGTGTGACTCTGATTTAAAAGGAAAGTGAATCTGTTGGAATTTTGTTACAAAATGGGGAAAACTGCTACGGCAGCTTACAGTTTGTAGAATGTGGCATTTAGCAAGGAGGCATTAATGTAATCCAGGGTGTTGTAATGGTGCCAGTATTTTAAAATTGAGAATCCTGGAAAGAAAACTATTGTGGTCACCACCTTTCATTTTGCCAGCTGATGGAAAAATTCACACAGTCATTGAATAAAGAGAGACCAACTTGATGTCACTTGCTTTATTATTTCATTATTTACTGCTCAACATGTTTTGGATGTTAATACATCCATCCTCAGGATGTAGAGTAGTGCTTCAGCCTGCATATGGATACCACACCACCACAATGCAACACCAACACACATCGAACCAGAACCATACAACCCATGCAATAACTCATCAAATAAGTTGCAAGCTCTTGAGGATGGATGTATTAACATCCGAAACATGTTGTGCAGTAAATAATGAAATAATAAAGCAAGTGACGTCAAGTTGGTCTCTCTTTATTCAATTATCAAGATGATGCACAGTCCATTAAACATAAGATTCACACAGTCATGTCATAGTGCATGCAGAATGGTGATTAAAAACATGAGAAATGGCAGAACAGGTAAGAATGTCTGTAGTTGACTGCATATGAGCATGTGGCATGTTTCCACAAAACTCATTCCATGACCCCTCATGGTTGAAAAAAGGAGAACCAACTGAACATTTGCACAGACATTTTCCAACAAGTTGAAGCAGATGACAACTTCATTAAATTAATTTTTGTGGGTGATGAGACTTTTACAGTGGAAGTCAAAATCATCTCCAAGACGGAAAAAATGTGACAGAGCAGATTGAATGTGTTTTACAGGAGTTGGTGGCCAGCATCTATAGCCTATTTATTTCATTTGCGGAAAGTCACTCCCGGCTGCTGTTGGATTCACTGTTGAGTGATGAAGATAAGAATAATGTCCTTCAGTTGATACACCTAATACTGCAGTGCAGCAACAGTCCTGGAGTATATCCCATTAATGAGAACACGAGTCAATTGGCACTAGGCTTTTGGTACATTTTGCAGGTATGATCTCTGTTCTACAAATCTGAGTAAACCTTGCCACTCTTGTTGTTTTAGACATGTAGTGGGTTTTAGCAGGTTAGTATAAATTAAGTAGCCTTGTTTTGGAGTATTATCACTTTTGGAATTATGAAGGAACATATTCTTTCTTCAGAATGTTGGTAAGAAGTTTGTGTGTGTGTGTGTGTGTATGTGTTCAGCTTTTCTCTGTGTGAAATATCTGTGTGATGTTTTGAATAGAGTGCTCTTTGTATTTGTAGACAGTGAGAAGATTAGTGCTTCTGGCAAACAATGGTTGGGTATGTTGAATTAATGCAGTGATTGATGCAACAGGATGACATCATTGCTTCAGAACCTGAGCAGTTCCATTTGTACGTGGCCCTTCTGTCCCCAGTGTACAGGACTCTGGCTGAGGTGATGTTGCATAAGTCCATGCTTCCTGCCATAGAAGATTCATGGAGTAGTGAGGAGAAGGAACTGCTGCGATGTTACCGACAAGACATAGCCGACACCATGGTGTGTGAATGTGGTCAGTCAGAATAATTGCTTAATAAATTATAGTTGCTGAACAGTGTACCCATGATAGAATGAATCTGGCTTGTTACAAAACCTTGGGTGCAGTGAGAAAAATCATGGCACCATCACTTTGTTAATGTAAATGGTGAAGTATTGCATAAAAGAAGGGCCTCGTATGGTGCCTTCATTATGACAAATGATTCCTAATAGCTACTGAAATGTGTTTCCATTATTTCTGCCCAATTGGGCTTGCATATTTGCTTCAGAATTTGATTATAGTTGATGTTCTGTGTAGGTTCAAATGATAATGCTGTGATCTGGCTTATGCACCATGAAACCAATAAAACTGGAGGAATATTCAGGTTTTGGTTGATTCATCTGTATGCATTTTGTAGCATATATGTCACAGTTTAGGTTCATATGCACCAGGCCAAATGGAAAACAGAATTATGGATTGACTTGATATCCCAAAATTGTGCTTTCCTGTATATGTTGATGTGAAAAAGGCTGTGAGAATGTTGGTCCATTAATTCTGCTAGGCCATGTGGTTGCATTTCCACCTGAGCTGGCTTCTAAACCAGAATTCATCACTGAAAGATACCCTTAACCCTTCATTGTCCAGAAGAAGAAGGTATGCATTCAGAATGTGACTCCGAATAATATACTAGACCTGGAGGCAAGAGTGCTTGATATGCATACACAGATGCTTTATAATATGTCTGCAAGAAACTGCCAGCTGTTAACATATTTGCTTTGGGAGACCTGCATTTATATTGCTACCAGACTAAATGTCATAGGCACGTCTAGGCATGTTCGCAGAGTTGCGTAAATGGATTATTGGCTTTGTCATGACTGTCCCTCTATCTGTGTGGAACAATGTGTCTACTGCTAGATGATTATCATGAAATTTGATATTGGGGACTTGTATTAAAATCTATGGGGAAAATTCAAGTTTGGCTGAAATGGACAGAAATTTTGGGAGTTTTGCATGAAAACCTAAATATGTTTTTTATATCTTGCTGAGTTCTTCCTTGATGGAGAAGAATTTCAGATAAAAGTTGCATAGAAAATGAATCGTTACATATCATATACATTCCCCCCCCCCCAAAATGCCCTTTACATTAAATACAGCACAGCCAGAGAGGACATAGATGATCATAGACAATATGTTGCAGACAGTGTTTGATTTGTATGCCACATAATTAAGATAGACACAGAGCAATAATATTGAATGCTCATTGCTTTTGACCAGGTGAAACTTTGATGCAGAGATGCATTCTGTATCACAAATAATTCAGTGAAAAATACATTTCAAGATAAGAACACACCACAGTATTATGTTATACATATGTTTCCTCTTTTATTTCATTTCTTGGTTTTTGACAGAGAATGGTATCATTGAAATAGTAATGGTACCACGGGAGTGACAGTCTTGTCCCTTGCCGTGTGTTACATACTGTCTGACGAAATTGTAACAAACTGTTATTTGGCTGCACTGTTAGACTGTTATCCTTTGTTTACTTAGCTTGAAGATGACTTAAAAAAAGAATAAGTGTTTTCATGTATGCATTGATATTTTTAAACCTCGGTGCTGTTTTATTGTATGCATAATTGAAAGATATGAGAGGGGTTTGAAGAATATGTTTTTAAACCATTTTTGGACATTATGGATAGATATGTTAGAATGAGCGTTTTTTATAAACCATGTAAAATTCTGTATGTAGATTATGCTTTTTTTTTAATTCTATGAATATTGAAAGGATTCTTATACTGGCATATAAAATCATCAGAACATATAGCTTCTGTGGCTTGTCTATACTTTTCTTACAAGTAATGTAAATAATTTTGACATCTCAAAATGTAGTATTATGCTGAGAACTGCTCTCTTCTGGGATATTATGCAGCGTAGAGCGGTATATATCCCTGAGGAGCTCAATTCTCATCTATGTCGCAGTGGAAGCCTGAAATCATGCATAGTATAATGCTGGTACGTGTTGTCATTTGTTCATGTGAGAGTAGGAATAAAATAAAAAGTTAACTGGACCCATGTATTACTTAAATTGAAGAGATATTTGCTGTTTAGTATTTTATTAAATTAATCAAACACATTTCATTATGAAACTTTAAAATCAGCTAAAACTAATTGGATTTGCTCTAAGGTTTTGAAATGTCAGTTGCGATGCTGTGATTCTGTGACTTCTGACATGCTTGCAATGCTGTGATTCTGTGACTTCTGACATATATTTCATGGATGTATAATTTTACAGATTTTGATATCATTTACAGATGTATTGCTATAGTATTTTACGTGATAACTTGTTGGAGTTACTGCATGGAAAATTAGAGGAGGCTCTGGAAAAGTGTAACAGTGATCCAAGAACTTGGTGGAGATCCTTGGAATCATGCCTGCATGCATTCCAAGCAATAGCCGAATGTGTTGATATTGATGAGTCGAGGCATCTACCCAGATTTCTAGAAGCGCTTCGTCGCCTGCCATACCACCAGCTTGACACTCGAGTAGTTATCACAGCATTGGAAGCTGTTGGTAAGTAATTTTATATAATATGTTTACCTGCCTTAATTGTAAAGAAGAGGGTAAACTGTAAACAGTGACTTATCACAACTATGAAACTGCCATTTCCGTCTCAAACAGTGCACAGAGGAAATAAACAAATGAGAATGAAAACAGACCTACTCAAAGTAGAGGAAAGTAGAAGAGTCATGTCTTGTGGGTTGTTATGCTGTGTTGTATGGTGAACACAGAGGTAAGGATCTGTGATGCACAGGGGCTATGTAAACTTTCCTTGCATCTGTATATGTGGAAAAAAGAAAACTTCATTCAAAGGCATAGATATGCTGTTTTTGCATAATCTGCAAGAGAAATTGTCAGGAGTTTCACAGAGTACCTGACAGATCATACTATCCTTGTTTTCCATTGCACCACATCCATCTGTGTGGGTTTATGCAAATTATTCTGACATCTTTATGAAAAAATAGAGACAAGTTATCTTCTGGAAACAGGTTTTTTCTTAACATTGCACACTCAAATGGTTACCATCTGTCACACATACAATGTTGAAGCTATGTATGCTGCAGCATGTCAACATCAAATGATGCTACAGCAGCTACATATCTGTTCTTAAAGTCTTTGGTGTTGACCACAGGAGTCTGGTGGACACTTCCTGTTTTATATGCTGGTAGGAAAAGTCACAGGGAGTAATGTGATGTGTGATGGTTTGGCTGGCGACTGTTTTATGTTGCTAGAAGAACACTGCTTGCCGTAGTTCTTATAACTATTGATAGAGGGTTTCCTAGCATATCCAAGTAAATGGTGGCAGTCACAGTTATTTCAGTGTAGAAAAAGGGTCTGATCGAGTGATCATGCATCAGGCTACAACACACATCAATGCTGGACTGTGTGACATTTTCTGCATTGTTACTTGAGGGTGTTCTGATCAGATGTGACCATGATGTTTGTTTACCTCCTCTGATACCTGAGATGTGGCTTCATCAGAGAGCATGATTTTTTTACATTGTTAATCCTGTTGGGTTAGATATATTAATAACAAGAGGAGTAAAGTGCTGTCAACACAACTAGTAAGTGTCATATCTTTAATTTGGCAACATGTTTTGACCTCAGAAGATCATCATGCCAGTAGTATAAAATACATAAAAGGAATTGACTACACTTGTACTTAATTTTGAATTATATCTCAGTTTTGCATTTTGATAAAGTACATGTTGCTGTGTCAAATAAATTAGATATGTGAAAAGATTTAAATGGTTTAATGACTGTTACAACATTCTTAGATTGTACTATCATGTCTTGATATAGTAGATGAGTATGAAACATAGGGTTCATGGAATTTTTGTTTTGCAGGTCTTTTGTGTGTTGTGGATTGGTTGTTCGAATTTGTTTGTTCATATACTTATGTACTTACTTTCTTACGTACTTACTCCATGGTGCAGAATCCTTCTTGAGAAGCTAACTGGTTTGCAGCTAGTCAAGAAATTCCCCGCATTTCACGGAACCCGAAGGTTCATTACCGCACTCACAAGCGTCTGCCACCTGTCTCTATCCTGGGCCAGCTCAATCCAGTCCATATACCCACATCCCACCTCCTGGAGATCCATCCTAATATTATCCACCCATCTACGCCTAGGTCTCCCCAGTGGTCTCCTTCCCT
>Ga0131853_10003202_pt1 | contig 29379 bp, 25 predicted proteins | sample TergutLab28metaG_FD_92764 | JGI IMG/M metagenome (GOLD analysis project Ga0131853, IMG submission 92764) | Labiotermes labralis P1 segment gut microbial communities from Petit-Saut dam, French Guiana - Lab288 P1 (version 2) (version 2) | ecosystem: Host-associated > Arthropoda: Insects >... | reverse complement strand
GGGAACCGCGAACGGGGACTTCGTGCTCACCACCGGCAACCCGCCGGCCTGCACGAAGGGGTACAGCACCCCGGTCAGGAGCCCGGAGGACACGAGCCAGGCGGCCCTGCCGAAGCCGGGCCACGAGCCGCACTGCGACGTGCCCACCGACTCCCCGCAGGAGGTCCGCGGCGCCCACAACGACCCCTGCCCGAACAACCCGCAGCTGCGGGCGGCCACCGCCGCCGGGTGCGGTCTCTACTTCGGGGACGCGACGCCGGAGACGGCGGGCGCGGCCGGCTCCGCTGGCGGCGGCCAGCAGGCCGCGGCCGGGGCGTCGGGCGACCCGGGGGCCGGCACGTTCGTGGGGCCGAACGGCGTCCTGTACCAGGCGGGCGGCTCGCTGGCCGGCTCCGGGGGGCCGACCAGCCTGAGCGCCCTGCTCCGGCAGACCCTGGGAAACTAGGGCCGGCGCCGGTGCGTCACTTGTGGTAGTCGTGCCACTTCAGGTAGCCGCCGGCGTCCACCCGCATCTGCATGCCGGTGACGTAGCGGGACTCGTCGGAGGCCAGGAACAGCACCATGTTGCTGATGTCCTCGGACTCGATCCACGGGATCGGGAACCCCTGCTGGACGTGGAAGGCGGGGGTGGCGTCCTCCCGGGTCGGGTGCTCCAGGTCCGGGCGGAACGACTGGTACATCGGCTCGCTGTGCAGCATGTCGGTGTTGCAGTTGGTCGGGTGGACGACGTTGGCCCGGATCGACCGCGGCGCGAGGTTGCGGGCCAGCTCGTGGATGTACTCCGACAGGGCCCGCTTGGCGTACATGTAGGCGCTGCCGCCGGGGTCGCCGCCGAGCTCCATGTAGGGGAGCGAGTTCATCAGCGCCGCGACCGAGGCCGTGGCGATGATGGACGAGCCGTCGGGCAGGTGGGGGAGCGCGGCCTGGACGGCGTTGATCGTGCCGAGCAGGATGGTGTCGACGCTGTCGGTCCAGGCCTGCATCTTCGGCTGGCCCTTCATGCCGGCGACGCCGGCCTGCGCCACGACGACGTCCACCTTGCCGAGCTGGCTGATGCCCTGCTCGAGGGCCTGGGAGAGGGCGGACCGGTCGCGGACGTCGGCCTGGACCGCGACGACCCGGCGATCGAGCTTCTCGATCTCGGCGGCGGTTTCCTTCAGGTCGTCCGGCGTGGCCATCGGGTAGTTGACGGTCTCGAAGTCGCGGCAGATGTCGACGGCGATGATGTCGGCACCCTCGCTGGCCAGCTTGAGGGCGTGGCTGCGGCCCTGGCCGCGGGCGGCTCCGGTGATAAAGGCGACTTTGCCCTGAACGCGTCCCATGTTCTGCGCACCTGCCATGTACCGTTGATAATCATACTTTCGAATGCGAGAATCGTACTCTCCGCTCAAGGCTCAGGGAAGGCCACGGATGGGAATTAAGGACCTGGCAGCGCTGCCCAAGCACATGCTCATCGACGGGAAGCTCGTCGCGGCTTCGCGGACCTACCCGTCGATCAGCCCCTCTACCGGGGAGGTCCTCGGCGAGGCCCCGGACGCCTCGGAGGACGACGTCCGGGCCGCCGTCGCCGCCGCCCGGCGCGCCTTCGACGAGACCGACTGGGCGACGAACGTGCAGTTCCGCCTGCGCTGCCTCCAGCAGCTGCACGCCGCGCTGGTCAAGCACAAGGAAGAGCTGCGCGAGCTGACCATCGCCGATGTCGGAGCCCCCCGCGGGACCACCTACGGCGCCCAGCTTGACGAGCCGGTCGACATCGTGGAGTACTACGCCGGGCTGCTGTCCTCCTTCTCCTTCACGGAGGAACTCGGGCTCAGGGAGTTCATGGGCAAGCAGCACAAGCGGTGGATCGAGAAGGAGCCCGTCGGCGTCGTCGCCGCGATCATCGGGTACAACTACCCGAACCAGCTCACCCTGGCCAAGCTCCCGCCGGCCCTGGCCGCCGGCTGCACGGTGGTGCTGAAGACCGCGCCCCAGACGCCGCTGATCACCCTCGCGATCGCCGAGCTGATCGCCAACGAGACCGACATCCCCGCGGGCGTCGTCAACGTCATCTCCGGCTCCTCCCCGGCCGTCGGGCAGGTCCTGACCACGTCCCCGGACGTGGACGCGATCACGTTCACCGGCTCCACCGCGACCGGCCGCAAGATCATGGCCGCCGGCGCGGAGACGATCAAGCGGGTCTTCCTCGAGCTCGGCGGGAAGTCCGCCCTCGTGGTCCTCGACGACGCCGACACCTCGATGCTGCCGCTGACCGCCGCGTTCACCGCCTGCTCGCACGCCGGGCAGGGCTGCGCGATCACCACCCGTCTCGTCGTGCCCCGGGACTCCCACGACGAGATCGTCGCCGGGGTCGCGGCCGCGATGGGGAACGTGAAGTACGGTGACCCGTTCGACCAGGAGAACTACATGGGCCCGCTGATCACCGAGGAACAGCGCGACAAGGTCCACGGCCTGGTGGAGCGGGCCGTGGCCGACGGCGCGACCCTGGTCTGCGGCGGCAAGAAGACCGACGGGCCCGGCTACTACTACGAGCCGACCCTGCTGGCCAACGTCGACCCCGACAGCGAGGTGGCGCAGACCGAGGCGTTCGGCCCGGTGCTGGTCGTCATCCCTCACGACGGCGACGACGACGCGGTCAAGATCGCCAACAACTCCATCTACGGCCTGTCCGGCGGCGTCCTGTCGGCTTCCGAAGACCGCGCCCTCGCGGTGGCGCGGAAGATCCGGACCGGCACGATCGGGATCAACGGCGGCGCCTGGTTCGGCGCCGACTCCCCGTTCGGCGGGTTCAAGCAGTCCGGCATCGGCCGCGAGATGGGCGTCCTCGGACTCGAGGAGTTCCTGGAGAGCAAGACCCTGGCCGCTCCCGTGGCCGCTCAGTAGAAGGAGGCGGGATGAGCGCAGGTCCCATGGAAGGGATCCGCGTCCTCGAAGTCGCGATGTACGGTTTCGTTCCCTCGAGCGGAGCCGTCCTCGCCGACTGGGGAGCGGACGTTATCAAGATCGAGCACGCGGTCACCGGCGACCCGCAGCGGGGCCTGCGCCATATCGCCGATTTCAAGGTGGAGGGAGAGCCGAACCCCAACTTCTCCCACGCCAACCGGGGAAAGCGCAGCGTCGGCCTGGACCTCGGCAACCCCGACGCGCACGAGGTGCTGCTCGACCTGGCCCGGCAGGCCGACGTGTTCCTCACGAACTTCCTGCCCTCGGCCCGGAAGAAGTTCAAGATCGACGTCGATGACATCCGCGCGGTCAACCCCTCGGTGATCTTCGCGCGGGGCAGCGCCCTCGGACCGCGCGGCGAGGAGGCGGACAAGGGCGGCTACGACATGACCGCCTTCTGGTCCCGCGGCACCAGCGCCGCCTCGCTGACCCCCCAGGGCTACCCGGGCCTGATCTCCCCGGTCCCGGCCTACGGTGACACGATCTCCGGCACGAACCTGGCCGGGGGCATCGCCGCCGCCCTGTTCAAGCGGGAGCGCACCGGCGAGACGTCCGTCGTGGACGTGTCCCTGCTCGGCTCCGGCCTGTGGGCGATGGGCCACCCCATCGCGCTGTCCCTGTGGGCGGGCAAGCCCTGGGCGCCGCCGCCCGTGGGGGCCGGCGGCGGCATGCACAACCCGCTGTCGCACCTGTACAAGACGGCGGACGGCCGGTACCTGTCCCTGGTGATGCTCCAGCCCGGCAAGTACTGGGCCGACGTGTGCCGCCACGTCGGACGGCCGGACCTGATCGACGACCCCCGGTTCGACTCGGCCGAGAACATCATGGCCAACACCGCCGAGGCCGAGGAGATCCTCGCGGCCGAGTTCGAGAAGAAGACCCTGGAGGAGTGGACGCCGATCCTGGGAACCCTGGCCGGCCCCTGGGCCCCGGTCCAGGACACCCAGCAGGCGGCGGCCGACCCGCAGATCGCCTCCAACGAGTACATCCGCGACGCCGACGGCCTCAGGCTCGTCTCCTCGCCCGTCCAGTTCGACGAGCACGCCCCCGACCTGGGCCCGGCGCCGGAGTTCGCGGCCCAGACCGACGAAGTCATGGAGGAACTCGGCCTCGACTGGGACCGCATCATCGAGCTGAAGACCTCCGGCGCCATCACGTAACCGTCACCCCGCCCGCCCCGCCCTGCCCCGCCCGTCCCCGCTCCCGCTCCCGCTCCCGCCCCCTTCCAGCGGACTCGATGTGACGTGACTTCCCCAAGAGGGGGGTCAAGGCGCCATCGGTGCGCCGGAAGGTGGCCTACGGGACACCCAGTCCAGGTTCGGCCCCATCCCGATGGAGTGACAATTGCGGACGATTCCCGATGAACTGGTCAAGCGCTACACGGCCGAAGGATGGTGGACCGGTGACACGATGGGCGACCTGCTGTCCCGGGGCCTCGCCGAGCACCCGGACGCCGTGTTCCGGGTGCACTCGGCGGCGCGGCCGTTCACCGGGACGTTCCGCGACGTTGACCTGACCGCCCGGCGGCTGGCCGCCGGGCTGCGGGAGCGGGGTGTCGGGCCCGGAGACGTCATCGCGATGCAGCTCCCGAACTGGATGGAGGCCGCCGCCACGTTCTGGGCGGCGGCGATGCTCGGGGCGGTCATGGTGCCCATCGTGCACTTCTACGGCCGCAAGGAAGTCAGCTACATCTTGTCGTCGGTGAAACCGTCCGTGTTCATCACCGCGGCGGAGTTCGGAAGGCTCAGGTACGACCCGGCCGTGTCCGCGGACGTGCCGGTCGTCGGCGTCGTCGGCGTCGTCGGCTCGGGGGAGCGTGACTTCGACGCCCTGCTGGCGGAGACGCCGCTGGAAGGCGTGCTGGCGGCCGACCCGGCCTCGACGGCCCTGATCGCGTTCACGTCCGGTACCACGCGGAACCCGAAGGGCGTCATCCACAGCCACCGGACCCTCGGATTCGAGACCCGGCAGTCCCTGGACCGGTACCCCGGCAACCGGGGGACGCCGCTGTCGTCCGCTCCGGTCGGCCACTTCATCGGGATGCTGGGAGCGTTGCTCACCCCGGTGGCCCTCGGCCGGGATATCCACATCGCCGACACCTGGGATCCGGGCCTCGTGCTGTCCCTGATGGAGTCCGAGGGCCTGTCCGTGGGAGGCGGGGCGCCGTACTACGTCACCAGCCTGCTGGATCACCCGGACTTCACCCCGGGGCACCTGAAGAGCATGAAGTACGCCGGCTTCGGGGGAGCGCCGGTCCCGGCCCCGTTCCTGGAGCGGCTCACCGAACTCGGAATCGTCGCCTACCGGTCCTACGGCAGCACCGAGCACCCGTCTGTTACCGGGTCGGTGTACTCGGCGCCCGCCGCCAAGCGCCTCTACACCGACGGCGAGGCGCTGCCCGGCGTGGAGGTGCGGCTGTCGGAGGAGGGGGAGATCCTCTCCCGCGGCCCGGACCTGTGCCTCGGCTACACCGATCCGGCGCTCACCGCGGCGACCTTCGACGATGAAGGCTGGTACCACACCGGGGACCTGGCCTCCGTCGACGCCGACGGGTACTACACGATCACCGGCCGCAAGGCCGACCTGATCATCCGCGGCGGGGAGAACGTCAGCGCGGTCGAGGTGGAGAGCCTGCTGCTCACCCTGGACGGCGTCGCCGAGGTCGCGGTCGTCGCCGCCCCGGACCCGCGCCTGGGCGAGCACGGCGCCGCGGTGTTCCGCATGCGGGAGCCGGGAGCCCCCGCCCCGTCGCTGGCGGAGGTCCGAACCCACCTGGAGGCGGCGGGCCTGGCCCGGCAGAAATGGCCGGAAGAGATCCGGTCCGTCGGCGACCTCGGCCGCGACGACTTCCCCCGCACCCCGAGCGGCAAGATCCAGAAGTACGTCCTGCGGCAGGCGATCGCCGACCGCTCCCGCTGACCCGGGGCGTCTGTCAGGTTCCGGCTGGCGGCCTGATCCCGTCTGGCGCGGCGCGGGCTCTCGGCCCTGCGGGCCGTCTTATGGTCATGCGGGAGAGTTCGCGCGGCAATGTCATACCCCCTGGTTAACGTGAAAGTAGCGGGGCGGCGGCCGCCGGGGGGCCTGCCTGGTGCTCGGGGCCGGGAAGCAGTGATCGCGCGTGTTCTGGGATCCGTCCTGCCATAGTAAAGTCGACGATTGTCGTGATCGTCGACTGATTCTCATCCTGGAAGTCTGCGGCTTCCCTGATATAACTGATTGGTTATAATGGGTCTTGGTGCATGGGAGGTAAACCTCCATGAGGATGTCGAAGCCTGGTATCTGTCCATCTGCGAGCATGATCCGGAAACTGCTGACCTCATTGAGCAGGCCATTGACCAGCTTGCTGCTGAGGGGCCTGCACTGGGGCGTCCGCTTGTTGACCGGATTGTGGGCAGCCGCTACCACAACATGAAGGAGTTGCGTCCCGGCTCGGCGGGGCTGAGTGAGATTCGCATGCTCTTCGCTTTCGATCCGCTGAGGGAGGCAGTTTTCCTGGTCGCAGGGGACAAGGCAGGCACCTGGAGAGGCTGGTATGACGGGGCGATACCGCTGGCCGACAGCAGGTACGCGGAGCATCTGAAGGCTATGGAGGCAGGCAATGGGCAGTAGCTACTCGAAGTGGAGTGACGTGCGTGCGAGAGGGCGCGCCGTTGATCCCCGTTCTCCGTCTGAGATGGCCGAGGGCAAGGCTCTGGCCAAGGAACGGCATGAGGCCTACATTCGCGGCCAGCAGCTTGCCGAGATGCGGCAGGCCGCCGAGGTCACGCAGGCGGAGCTCGCACAGTCTCTGGGAGTGTCGCAGGCCCGGGTCTCCAAGATCGAGAACGGTGAGAACTCCGGCATGGACGTGGTGCGCGCCTATATCGATGCTCTCGGGGGCAGCCTGGACGTCGTCGCCAGTCTGGGAGACCGAATCTGGCGCTTGGCCTTATCCCGGTCTCAACTGCGCCTCGCTTGGCTTCGCGGGTTGTCGACATTGCGGCTGAGGGCTAGTGGAGAATATCATTCTCATATCTAGTAAGGAGGACTCTCATGGCGGCACGCGAGCTACCGTTTCCGCTGTTCGACGCGGACAACCACCTGTATGAGACCGAAGAGGCGCTGACCAAGTACCTGCCGAAGCAGTACTCGAAGGCGATCCAGTACGTCCAGGTGAACGGGCGAACCAAGATCGCGATCCTGGGGCAGATCAGCGAGTACATCCCGAACCCGACCTTCGAGGTGGTCGCGCGCCCGGGCGCGATGGAGGAGTACTTCAAGAACGGCAACCCCGAGGGCAAGTCGCGGCGGGAAATCTTCGGCAAGCCGATCAAGTCGGTTCCGGCCTTCCGCGAGCCGGGCCCGCGCCTGGAGCTCATGAACGAGCTGGGCATCCAGCGTTCGCTGATGTTCCCGACCCTGGCCAGCCTGGTCGAGGAGCGCATGCGGCACGACCCGGAGCTGATCCACGCCGTCGTCCACTCCCTCAACCAGTGGCTGGACGACGTCTGGTCGTTCAACTACAAGGACCGCATCTTCACCGTCCCGGTGATCAGCCTGCCGATCGTCGACAAAGCGATCGAGGAACTGAACTGGGTCTACGAGCGCGGCGCCCGCGCCATCCTGGTCCGGCCCGCTCCGGTCCCCGGCTTTAAAGGCCTGCGCTCCTTCGCGCTGCCGGAGTTCGACCCGTTCTGGAAGCGGGCCTCCGACCTCGGCGTCCTCGTCGCAATGCACTCCTCCGACAGCGGCTACGCCCGTCACCAGCAGGAATGGGACGGCAGCAGCAACGAGATGCTGCCGTTCGTCACGAACACGTTCCACATGGTGCAGGAGTGGCGGCCGGTCCAGGACGCGGTCGCTTCCTGGGTCTGCCACGGCGCCCTGTTCCGCCACCCGGAGCTCAAGGTCGCGGTCATCGAGAACGGCTCGGCCTGGCTGCAGCCGCTGCTGAACACCCTCGGGGACGTCTACAAGAAGGCCCCGGAGGGCTTCCTCGGCGACCCGGTCGAGGCGATCCGGACGCGGATCAACATCAGCCCCTTCTGGGAAGAGGACCTCAAGGAGCTCTCGGAGGTCATCGGAGTCGAGCGCGTCCTGTTCGGCTCGGACTACCCGCACCCGGAGGGCCTGGCCGAGCCCACCCGCTACGTCGACGAACTCGGCAAGCTGACCCAGGACGAGCAGGCCAAGATCATGGGCGGCAACCTGGCGAACCTCGTCGGCGTGTGAGCTCGCGGGGCGGCGGTCTGCCAGGTCAGCCTGCCGCCCTCAGTTCAGGTCAGGAGCAGCAGGGGCTGGAGCAGGGCCAGCAGTTCCTCCGGCCGTTCGACCGGGACGCTGTGGCCCGCCGGGACGCGCGCGAGCCGGCTCTCCGGGATGCCCCGGGCGATGGCTTCCGAATGCCGGACCGGAATCAGGGTGTCGTCGGTGGCGCCGATGACGACGGCCGGAACCGCGATCCGGCCCAGGTCGTCTCTCGTGTCTACTCTCTCGGCGAGATCGATGTGCGCCTCCACGCCCGGAGGGAGGGATCCCGGGAGCTCGGCCGTCAAGGCATCGCGTTCGGCCGGTCTCAGCTGGTCGAGGTACTCGGCGCCGAAGGACATCGAGAGCAGGAACTGTCCCAACGTCTTCGGGTCGGCTTGCAGCAGCGATCGCCACAGGCCCAGCGTCAGCCGGGTCCGCGCGTCCGGATAGGCGAACCCGGCGATTAGCCCGATCCCGGTGACCAGCCCGGGATGGCGGGTGGCCAGCCGGAGGCTGATCGGCGCGCCCATGGACAGGCCGACCACCGCGAAACGGCCCAGCCCGGCCTCCCGCGCGGTCCGCGCCACCCGGTCGGCGACCGAGTCCAGGGTCAGCGCCCCGTCTAGCGGAGTCCCGCCCGACCCGGGATTGTCCGGCGCGATGACCCGGCAGTGCTGGGCCAGCCGCCCGGCGACCGGCCCCCAGCTCCCCGCCGCGCTCCCGCCCGCCCCGTGGACCAGGACAACCCCCGTGCTGTTCCCGCGATCGTCTCCGTGACTGACGTAGGCCAGTGGCTCGACCCCGCGCAGGTCCCCGTCATCAGCAGGCATGGCCGGAACTTATCAGGAGACTGTCCCGTGCCTGGTCAGTCACTCTCGTTTCCCGGGCCCCAGTTGAGGGTGACGTTGAGGTGGACTTCGCCGCCGGCCTTGGCGAGGATGACTCCGCTTTCGGCGCTCAGGGTGAGGCCGAATTCGACCTTCATGCCGTTCGGCGACAGCTTCTTCAGCTTGCCGGTTACTGATTCCAGCGCCGGGACGACCCGGTCGACGGCGGACTCAAGGGTTTCCCCGGCCTTCCTGAGGTTCTCATCGGGGGAGGCGAGGCCCAGTCCTCCGCCGGAGTCGGGTCCGGCCGCCTGGACGATGAGTGTGCCGCCATCTTCCAGCCCGAATTCGACTACCTGCGCCATCGCCTGCCCTCTATCGTCATTGACCGATATGGATAACCGGATTTCCCGTATCGCTATTGTCGCTGATTTCGGTCATGATTTTGGGCAGTCCCGGCGGCCCGGCCGCCAGGTCGTCGTCGCGGCCCGGGGCGTCCGCCGGTGTTAAGGCCGGCCGCGGGGGCGGCTGAAGCGCCGGAACTCGAACTCCGCGCCGCGCAGCAGCGCGAATACGATCCGGAACGGCAGCGTGATGATGTCGAGGATCAGTCCGAGGATCATCATGATCGCGTTGACGATGGCAGAAAGCATGACTGCCGCCTACCCGGTGGGCCGCGAATATGCGGCGCGGGCGGCGGCGATGCGGGGGCCCGCTGCGACTGATCAGCGGAAGCGGACCATCGCCTCCTGGGCGTAGGAGGCGACCAGGGTGCCGTCGGCGGTGAGGATGTCGCCGCGGCCGAACGACCGGTCGCGGGCCAGGATCGGAGACTCCTGCCGGAGCAGCAGCCAGTCGTCGGTGCGGAACGGCTGGTGGAACCAGACCGTGTGCGAGGTGACGGCCGACGCGAACTTGACCTGGGCGTCGCGCTGCGACACCCCGTCCACCGCCCGGAGCGCGGTGCCGATGAGCGTCAGGTCGGTCGCGTACGCGGCCAGGGCGGGAGCGAGCGCCGGGTCCGCCGCCGGAGTGCGCCACCACAGGGAGAACTCCGCCGGCGCCTCCTCGGGCGAGTCGAGGTCCACGCCGGTGCGCGTCTCGAACGGCAGCATCCCGATGTCGACGGCCGCGGAGTCCCCGGGCACGCCGGAGACCGGGTCGGCGGTCTGGACGGCGACCCCTCCGGGCTCCGGGACCGAATGCACCGACACCGACGCCGTGCCGATGACGCCCCGTGCCTCCTGCCGGGCCAGGACCGTCAGCGACCCGAACGTGCGGCCCTCGTGGTGACGCTGGACCTCGTAGCGGACCGGCTCATCGGCGGTGCCCTCCCGCGGGAACAGGACGTGCAGCGACTTGACTGCCTTGTCCGGGCAGGTCAGCTCCGCCGCCCGGATGAACTGCGCCAGCAGTTGCCCCCCGAAGAGCCGGTGATACTCCAGCTCCAGGTTCTTTCCCTCGAAGTCCCCGTCGGCCGTCGGGCCGTCCAGCTTCATGCACGCGAGCAGGCCATCCCAGAGTTCGGTCATGCCTCCGAGTGTAACTCTGACTCTCTCGATATGAGAATGGCGTTCTCGGCCCCGGCTCGGCTCGGCCCGTGCCGGGCTCAGGCGCTGATGATCCCGCCGGAGCAGAAGCTCCACACTTCGTCCGCGGTGGCCGGCTCGTGCTCGTCGTCGTCCGCGGCGGGCGCCCCGCTGCTGGTCGCGACGAACATCACGGTCTCCATGGTCAGCGCCGCCGCCCGCTGCGGCGACAGCCCGGACCGCAGGCGCCCCGCGCCGGAGGCCTCCTCGGTCAGGGACGTCAGCAGCTCCAGCAGCGGAGCGTGGGCACGGCGGACCTCGGCCGGGTGGGAGCCCATCAGGCGCGGGGCGAAGTCGGTGAACAGGGGGCGCTTGGCCGACGGGTCGGGCCGCGACAGCTCGAACAGCAGCTCTACCGCGGTCTTCAGCGCGTCGACGGGGTCGTCGTGTCCCGAGGCGGCCGCGGAGATCTGGTCGGTGGAGCGGCGGAGCGCGTCCTCGAACAGGGCGAGCAGCAGCTCGTGCTTGCCGTCGAAGTGCTGGTAAAAGCTGCGCAGTGACTGGCGGGAACGATCGACGACTTCCTGTACGGTGAAGTCGGTGGTGCCCTTCTCGGTGATGATCAGCTGCGCGGCGTCGAGGAACCGCTGAACGCGCTGCTCGGCGCGGAGCTTGGCGGCGCGGGTGGACCGTTCGACGGCCCGCTGCTTCCAGGTCGGCTCATCCCCGGGCACGGTCACGAGCGCATCCGTGTTCTGCGTCATGGCACAACCTTACTGCACGATTACGGTAAGCGACGTACGGCTCATGCCTGGCATGTTTTCCAGACGCGAGATCGCCGTTTCCATTTCCTGACATTCTAATTATGCACGGTTTCCCGGGCCGCATCCCGCGTACGGGCGCCTGCGCCCTGTGATTCGCCTCTCGTGAGCCACGCCACGGGCCCGCGATCCCGGCCATCTCGCGCTTCCCATGCGGCATGCCTGATTCTCCCATGAGGAGAAGATCATTTCCAGTCGGCCGCCGTCGCGCCAAGTCCGGAAATTTCGGAACGGTTTCCCCTTGTAACGGGCGCGGCAACCAATCTAATGTACGTTCAGTAGGTTGGTTGAAGGGAGCCCCGTGGCTGATCAGAGGCGATACGCCACGCTCCTCGCCAAGGGTGAGGATCGTCGTCAGAGGATCCTATCCGTGGCGCAGCGCATGGTGGCGCGGAACGGCGCACGCGGTACGACTCTCGGGCAGATCGCCCAGGAGGCCGGTGTCACTCCGGCTGGCCTGCTCCATCATTTCGAATCAAAAGAGCAGCTGCTGCATGCCGTGCTGGACACTCGCGACGCCGATGACCTGGCCGCCGCGAACTTCCGGGGCGGCACGATCGAGCAGCTGCAAAAGGTCGTCGAGCGGTTCGAGCGCACGCCCGAGTCGATCGGCATGTTCACTGTCCTTCTCACCGAGAACCTCGAGCCCGAAGCGCCGCTCCACGAGCGCTTCCTGAACAGGTACCGGCTCTCCGTCGACATCATCGCCAAGGGCATCCGGCGGGGACAGCGCGAAGGGCGCTACCGAACTGACCTGGATCCGGCCGTCAAAGCCGCGGAAATCGTCGCCTTCATCACCGGATTGGAGACTTCATGGTTGCTCGATCCTTCGATCCCGCTCACCGAGGTGTTCCGCGAGTACACCAGCTCCCTCGACCGGCGGCTCTCCCTGAGCCCCCCGTCCGGGCCTCCCTCAAACCGCGGCTGACCGCGATCGCACCGAGCCTGGCCGAGGTCGTCGCGCAGGCGGGCGGCTGGCTGTTCGACCAGGTCATGGCGGGCTGGGAGGTCAACGTCATCACCGCCGACGACCCGGACGAGCGGGCGCTGCGCATCCTCGGCGCCCGCGGGCACCACCTGGACGAGGCCCTGTCCGCGCCGCTGGCCGGCTCGTGCCTGGAGGCGGTCGCGGTCCGCACCGACCTGTACGTCTCCGACGAGCGCGTGCGCCGCCTCGTGCAGCAGGCCACGGAGAACAACGACGCCGACATCCGGTTCTGGGGCGACGCCTGGCCGGACGATTTCGACGCCGGATCCGGCGGCGTGCGCCACGACCTGTCCATCGCCGCCCGGGCCTTCAAGGCCCAGGCCCTGAAGGCGGTCGCGGAGGCCGGCGACGGCCGGGGCCAGGAGACGTTCCGCCGGGGAACCGCCCGTCGCCCCGCCCTCGCCGCTGTTCGCTGACCTGGGAGGCCAGTATGCTGACCAAGCCGGGGCGGCGGCGCTGATCAGCCACGCCCCGCTGGGAGCAGGGGAGAAGCGCGGTGGTGGGTGACGCGGAGGAGATCGCCGCGGAATGGTTCCGGCAGCGGACCAGCCGCTGGCAGGACTGGCCGGCCGCGGACCTGGCCGAGCTCAAGCAGCGCCGGGGTGACACGGTCAGCGTGGTCATCCCGGCCCGCAACGAGGAACGTACGGTCGCCGATGTCGTCTCCGCGATCGCGAAGCTGAAGGCGGACACGGGCCTCGTCGACGAGCTGGTCGTCATGGACTCGGACTCCACCGACGCGACCGCGGAGGCCGCGGACCGGGCCGGGGCGACCGTCTACCCGGCCCGCGAGGTCGCCCCCGAGCACGGCGGCCACCCGGGCAAGGGCGAGGCGCTGTGGAAGTCCCTGCTGGTCACCAAGGGCGACATCGTCGTCTTCGTCGACGCCGACCTCACCCGCTGGGGCCCGCACTTCGTGACCGGCCTGCTCGGCCCGCTGCTGTCCGATGACCGGGTCCAGCTGGTCAAGGGCTTCTACGAACGGCTTTTTTCCCGAACGGATCCCAGTGACCCTCTCGCGGAGGGTCTGTCCGCCGACGGGGGACGGGTGACCGAGCTGGTGGCCCGGCCGCTGCTGAGCATGTGGTGGCCGCACCTGACCCGGGTCGTGCAGCCCCTGGCCGGGGAGTGGGCGGCCCGGCGCCCGCTGATGGAGTCGCTGCCGATCCCGGTCGGCTACGGCATCGAGCTCGGGGTGCTGCTGGACACGGCGCGGACCCGGGGCCTGGACTCGATCGCGCAGGTGGACCTGGGCAGCCGGGGGCACAAGCACCAGTCCAGCCACGACCTGGGCCTGATGGCGGCCGAGCTGATGCTGGTCGCCGAGCGCCGCCGTCCGGGCGGCCCGCCGACCGGCGAGTTCGCCGGCGGCCTGGACCTGCACCAGTTCACCCGGGACGGGGGAGAGATGCGCGTCCGCTCCCGCCCCGTCCCGTCGGCCGAACGGCCCCCGGTCCGCTCTGTCCTGGGCTGACTCCGCCCGCCCGACCATTGCAAGTAGGTATTTACTTACTTATTGTCGGAAGTGTGACTGAGCCCGCTTCCGCCGCCGGACTCGCCGGCGCGACCGACGACCAGCTGCGCGACGCCGCCGCCCACGCGGACCCGATGGCGCTGCGCGGCCTGCTGTACCAGCTCACGGGCGACGAAGAGGCCGCCGCCACGCGGGTGACCGGGCAGTCGGGGATCGACGCGTCCAGGCCCGCCAGCGAGGAGGACATCGCCCTGCTGCGGGCGAAGGCGTTCGCGTTCCTGAAGAACCTGCGGGACAGCGGCGGGACGCCCGGGGCGGGCGGCATCGGGCCGCTGGACCGGCTGCCCCGCAGCCTGGCGCTGGCCGCCGGCGTGCCGGAGGTCCCGGCCGAGGACCTGCCGCTGTGGCTGGAGGAATTCGCGCTGGATCCCTACGCCCGCGGCCTGGACTGGAACGGGCCGCGGCCCGGGCGCGCGGACGGCTTCGGTGTCATCGTCATCGGGGCGGGCATGGGCGGGCTGAACGCCGCCGTGCAGCTCAAGCACGCCGGCATCGCCTTCACCGTCCTGGAGAAGAACGCCGGCGTCGGCGGCACCTGGTTCGAGAACCGCTACCCGGGGGCCCGCGTCGACTCCGCCAGCCGCGCCTACGCGCACATCTTCGGCGTGGACTTCGTCTTCTCCGGCCCGTACTGCGCCCGGGAGGAGAACCAGCGCTACTTCGACTGGATCGCAGACTCGTTCGGCATCCGGAATTCAATTGTCTTCGGCACCGAGGTCGTCTCGCTGACCTGGGACGAGAATGGTTCGGCCTGGGAGATCCTGGCCAAGGGGCCCGAGGGGCAGCGGACCTGGCGGGCGAACGCGGTCATCAGCGCGGTCGGCCTGCTGTCCCGGCCGAACGTCCCCGCGCTCCCGGGCGCCGGCGACTTCCGTGGCCCCGCCTTCCACAGCGCCCGGTGGCCGGACGGCCTCGGCCACGAGGGCAAGCGCGTCGGCGTCATCGGCACCGGCTGCTCGGGCGTGCAGATGGTGCCCGAACTGGCCCGGAAGGCCGCGCACGTCTCCGTGTTCCAGCGGACCCCGCAGTGGCTGTTCGACCGCCCGGGCTACCTGGACCCGTTCCCGGAGCAGGTGACCTGGCTGGACCGGAACCTCCCGTACTACGCGAACTTCCTGCGGTTCCGCGCGAACTGGCTGGCCAGCCCGTACCTGTCGGAACCGGTCCGGGTCATCGACCCGGAATTCCGAGACCCGCACGCCCGCAGCGCCGTCAACAAGCGGCTGCGCGACGACCGGATCGCGTTCATCCGGCGCAAGCTCGGCCACCGCCCGGACCTGGCCGCGGCGATGATCCCGCCGCACCCGCCGTTCTCGGCCCGGCCGGTTCAGGTCGACACGGACTACTGCTTCTACGACGCCCTGCTCCGCGACAACGTCACCCTGGTCACCGACGGCATCGAGCGGGTCACCGAGACCGGGATCGCGACCCGGGACGGGGCCCGCCACGACCTCGACCTGATCGTGTACGCCACCGGGTTCCGGGCGAACGAGTGCCTGTGGCCGATGGAGGTCCGCGGCCGCGGCGGGCGCACGGTCGGTGACCTGTGGGCGCCCGACGGCCCCCGCGCCTACGCCGGGGTGATGATGCCGGGCTTCCCGAACCTGTTCCTCATCTACGGGCCCAACATGAACTCCTACGGTGGCCTGGGCGTCATCAACCTTCAGGAGATGGCCGCCCGGTACGCCCTGCTGTGCGTCGGGCGGCTGGTCGAGCGCGGCGAGCGGGCCGTGGACGTGTCGCCGGACGCCTACCGGCGCTACAACGCCGAACTCGACGAGCGCGAGGCGATCAAGATCTACAGCGACCCCCGGGCCCGCAGCTACTACCGGAACGCCAGCGGCCGCTCGGCCGTCAACTGCCCGTTCACCGGCACCGAGATGTGGCACCGGCTGCGCGAGCCGGACTTCGGGGGCGACCTGGCGGTCAGCTGAGCCCGGCGCCGGGCCCCTCGACCGCCCGCAGGTGATCGGCCATCACCAGCGGCGTCACGGCCATGGCGCCGCCGTCGACCGGCAGGGTGACGCCGGTGATCCAGCGGGCGTCGTCGCTGGCCAGGAAGGCCGCCGCCCGGGCGACGTCCCAGCCGTCGCCCTCGGTCCCCAGCAGCGTGGTGGCCGCCGCCATCCGCTGCCGGAACTCGGTCTCGGGGGTGACGCCGAGCTCGGAGAACAGCAGCGGCGTCGTGATGTGGCCCGGGGCGACGGTGTTGACCCGGATCCCCTGTCGGCCGTGCGCGTAGGCCATCTCCACGGTCATCGCGTGCAGCGCGCCCTTGGCCGCCGCGTAGCCGATCCGCCCGGCGCCGCGGACCGCCACGATCGACCCGATGTTGACGACGGAGCCCCGGCCGCGCGCGATCATGACCGGCAGGACGTGCTTGGAGGACAGGAACGCGGTACGCAGGCTCAGGTCCAGGCACCGGTCCCAGTCCGCCTCGGGCATCCCGGTGACGTCGCCCGGCACCGCGACGCCGATGTTGTTGACCAGGATGTCGACGCTCCCGAACGCGTCCACCGCGGCGGCGGCCATCGCCGCGCAGTCCGCGTCCCGCCGCAGGTCCCCGGTGAACACCTCGGCGGTGCCGCCCTCGTCGCGGATCAGGTCGCGGGTCTGCCCGCCGCGGTCGGCGCGGATGTCCGCGACCAGCACCCGGGCACCCTCCCGGGCCAGCACCATCGCGCAGGCCCGGCCCGTCGCCATGCCGGGGCCCGGCGTGGAGCCGGCGCCCGTCACGATGGCCACCCGGCCCGCGACCCTGCCCCCGCCTGTCTCGCCGCCGCCCGGGCCGTCATCGCTCACGCCCGCAGCCTAACCGGTATTGGTAAGTAAGTACATACTTGTTATCATTGGCCTATTGACCTGTCCGGGGGACGGGTCTACGTTTCGGGAAATCCGGTTATCGATTTCGAGAACAAGGTTTCCGAATATGGCCGATCAAGCCGTAAGACCCGAAGTCCCGGCCGCGGAAGACGCGGGCCGCCTCGATCCCTCCCGTATCGGCCGCGTGGTCGCCCTCGTCACCGCGCTCGTGCTGTACTCCGAGATCGCGCCCATGCAGCTGGCCGCGGTCTCCAGCATCCTGCCGAAACTCGCGACATCCTTCCCCGGCGCGGGCGCCGGCATCACCTGGGGCTCCGGCGTCGTCGGCCTCGCGGGCGGCGCCAGCATCGCGCTGATCGGCAAGCTCGGCGACAAGTTCGGCAAGAAGAACGTGACACTCGCCTGCGGGCTGCTCTTCCTGATCGGCGCGCTGCTGTGCCTGTTCACCTCGAACTGGGCGCTCTTCCTGGTCGGCCGGGCCCTGGCCGGGGCGTCCATGGGCATGACCGCCCTGGAGTACGGCCTGGTCCGCGACCTGCTGCCCCGCAAGTGGATCCCGGTCTCGGTCGGCATTCTCGGCACCGGGTTCGGCATCGGCGGCGTCGTCACGCCGATCATCGTCGGCGCGCTGACTGCCCACCACAGCTGGCGGTCGGTCTTCTGGTTCCTGGTCATCTACACGGTGGTCACCACGCCGATCGTGATGGCCTGCGTGCCGGAGTCCCCGCTGCGGCTGAAGTCGAAACTCGACATCGTCGGCGGGGTCCTGTTCGGCGTCTCCATCGGGGGCGTGCTCGTCTACATCAGCGAGGGCCCGTCCTGGGGCTGGACGAACATGGGCTGCCTGGCCTACCTGATCGCCGGCGTGGTCCTGTTCGCCGCCTGGATCGGCTGGGAGCTCCGGACCCCGGAGCCGATGATGAACCTCAAGCTGCTGGCCGCCCCGAAGGTCTCGGCCCTCATGGGGATCGCGCTCCTGATCACGACGACGCTCACCGCGGTCAGCACCATGATCTTCTACATGTTCGAGACCCCGAAGGCCTCCGTGCTCGAGGGCGGGATCATCGCCCAGGCCGCCGCCCAGCACCATGTGGCCCCGGCACTCGTGGCGAAGGCCATGACCTTCCGGGGCGACATCAGCTACGCGAACGGCATGTCGATCCTGTCGATCGCGCTGCACATCACGCTCTGGACCGCGCTGTTCATGATGATCTTCGGCGTGATCGGCGGCTTCGTCTGCCGCCGGGTCGGCTGCCGGGTCCCGCTGATCATCGCCGGCGCGGCCCTGGTGGTAGGGACCGGGCTGTGGGTTTTCTGGCACTCGACCTGGCAGGAACAGCTCTTCATCGGCATCCTGTACGGGCTGTGCGGCGGCTTCTACTACGCGGGCAACCCGAACCTACTGATGGACACGATCCCCGCCGGCGTGCAAGGCGTCGGCGCGGGCATGCTCGCCGTCTGGGGCGCGATCGGAACCTCGATCGCCACGGCGGTCTTCACCGCCGTCGCGTCGGCCCACCCGTTCCAGATCGTGGCCAACGACCTCGGGCACATGGTCGTGACGAACGTCCCGCAGGTGTATACCAACACCGGCTACAGCTGGGCGTACGTCGCGACCGGAGTCGTGCCGGGCCTGCTGGCCCTCCTGCTGGCCGTCGCCCTCCGCACCGGCCGCACCCCCGCCCGCGGCGGCGCCGCCGCCAGCTAACCGCCGGGGCGCAGGCCCCGGGTGATGATCCGTCGGGCCAGGTCGTCGCCGAACTGGCCGTACCCGGTCGCGGCCCACACGCTGCGGCCGGGGTCGGCCTCGTAGTACGGGATCTCCCGGTCACCGTCCCGGTCGTGCAGCACTTCGGGCAGCCGGTGCCGGGCCGTCGCGTCGGCGCATTCGGCGCACGCGCTGACGTCCAGGGTCTGGCGGGAGCCCAGGGCCCGCCAGTGGATGTCGCGGCGGCCCTCGCCGTGCAGCGGGCTGAAGAAGCACAGCGGGCGGTCCGGCGGCTCGGGCTGTCCGGCCTCCAGCGCCCGGGCCGCCGCGATCGCGTTCTGGCCCTGATGGGTCAGGACCAGCACGCCGGCCAGGTCGGGGATCCCGGCCGCGCCGTCCAGGGCCTTGCCCGCCGCCTCGTAGGCATCCAGGGCCCGCGCCACCTGCGCGTCGCCCTTGCCGGACGAGCTGGGCTGCTCCACCAGCTCGCCAAGGCGGATGACCTGCTGCTGGGCCACCTCGCGCAGCTCGGCCTCGGTCGCGTTCCGGGCCGTGGTGAACACCGAGTGCGGCGTGACGAACGGCGCCGTCGACGGCCGCTTCCCGCGCCGCCGGGCTACCAGGAAGCCCTCGCCGATGATGAGCACCGTCACGACCGCGATCACCGCGTACAGGGCCGCTCCGGGCCCGCCGCTCGTGGGCGCCGGCTCCGCCGCGGGCGTCGTCGGACGGCTCTCGGCGTTGAGCGCCTTGTCCTCCGCCTGGTACGTGGAGACCGCCTTGCCGTTGGCCATCAGCGTCAGGCACCGGCTGAACTTGGCCGGGAGCCCGGATTCGTCCAGGCCTGCGGCCAGGTCCGCGGCCTGCGCGGCGTCGCCCGCGTGGTACGGGGCGGCGTCGAGCCCGTCCGGGTCCGAGGGCCAGGTATAGGCGCCGATGTCGTTCGAAAGATCGGCGTCGGAGGGAGCGAGGTAGACGCCGGGCCGGTTCAGGTACCCGTGCACCACGCTGGCGAGCTGCTCGCCGTCGGGCCAGGTACCGCCCTTGACCAGCGGGACGACCACGATGTAGACAGGAACCCTGGCCGAGTGGATCTGCTTGAGCAGCCCGGCCCGCACGCTGGACGGGAACGCCGAGCTCAGGGACGGGTCGACGTAGATCGGCGACTTGCGCAGGCTGGCGGCGATCCGTTCCCCGGGCGTGGCGCTGGCCGCGGCCCGGGACGGCGCCGCGCCGAGCGCGCCGACGGCACCCAGCAGGGCGAGCAGGACCGTGAGCGCGAGCACTCGCCGCCCGCGGGGCATGACGTTAGCTGACATGGAGGTGCTCCCTCACGGCCTGCGGCAATCCGGGCCCGGTGGCGCCGAAGAGCCGTTTTCTCCACACACTGTCGAAATCGGTGTAGCCCATGGTCGTGCCGTTGTGGCGGACCTTCAGTGCCCGCTCCCGCCGCTGGCCGGCGGTCGCCCGGCGGCACTTGTCGCAGGCGGTGATCCGGCCCGCCTGCCTGAACGCGTGCTCCGCGCCCGCCCCCAGGCCCAGGGCCTGCGCCGTCACCGCCTCGGTGGCCCGACCGTGCAGCGGGTTCACCAGGCACGGCGCCGGGGGACGCTCCAGCCGCTGCTGCAGGGCCATCCGGCCGTCCCGGGCCAGGACGATCGCGCCGGCCAGGTCGATCGGCTCGGCGTCGCCGGTGGCCGCGAGCCTGCCCGCGTCGTAGTCGTCCAGGGCCCGGTCCCATCCCGGGTTGGTCTCGCCGCCGGAGTCGATGAGGCGTTCCAGCTCCGCCAGCTCGCCCTCGGCGTGCCTGCGCAGCCATCCGGCCGACGGGGCGGCCGGCATGTGCCCGACGGGGGTCCCGGCGTCGCCGTCGTCGCCCCACCCGCGCCGGCTGGCCGCCGACCGGCGCGCGGAGCCCGCGCCGGCCAGGGCGAGCAGCGCCAGCAGCGGCCCGCCGATCACCAGGCCGAGAACACCCCCGGTGGTGAGGTCGGAGGTGACGTTGGACGCCGTGCCGCCCGTGTCGAAGTGGCTGTCGTCGGCGGTCCGGCCGCCGGTGAACTCGCCGGGGGAGTACTGGGGCGAGGGGACCCCGGCCGCCTGCGGGTCCTTCGGCGCCGCGGCGACGGCGGAGATCAGCTTCTCCATCCTCCCGGGCACGCTGGAGGCCACCTGGGCCGGCTGCAGCAGGGACAGCGGCTCCTGCTCGGTGTCCACCGACAGGTAGATGTTCCGCGGCACCTGGTACTCGGCGTCGTAGATGTCGCCCTCCGGGCCGACGGTCAGGTACACGCCGTCGCGGTGGGTGCGGTGGTACAGCTGGTCGTCGGAGTAGCCGACGTAGTCGGGGGAGTCATCGTCGGTACTGAGCGGCACGGCCATCACGTACACCGGGACCGGAGACGACCGCAGGGCGGCGCTGATCCGCTTCTCCTGGGCCGCGGTGAACATCCAGCGCATGTCCGGGTCCACGTACAGCGGCGAGGACGACAGCCCGCGCGCCACGGCCGCGATCCCGTCCGGCGGCGCGGCGGCCGCCCCCGGGCGGGCCATCACCGAATGGGTCAGCGACGCCGGGGCCAGCGCCAGGAGCCCGGCGATGCCGAGGGTCCCGGCCACGCCGGGGCCCGGGGTGATCCGCCTCCGGTGCCGGCGGCGCCGTCGCCGCCGGCGGGCCAGGGCCAGTACCGCGCCGCCGCCGAGTACCGCGCCGCCCGCGGTCACCGCGGTGACCTGTCCGGCCGGGGCGCCGGCGGGACGATCGGCCTTGTCGTTCTGCTCGACCATGTGCTCGCCGACCTTCAGCTGCTGCTCGGTGTGCCCTGACAGCAGGATCGGGACGAACTTGGAAGTCAGCTGGAGCAGTGTCGGATACCCGTCGGCCGCCGGCATCTGGAACTTGGCCGCTTCCATGGCGTCGCCGACCGGAAGCGGCGTGCCGTACCCGGTGGCCGAGGCGTCGCCGATCAGGCGCGAGATGATGAAAAGCCCGCCGCCGAGCTGATCGTGCAGCTGGGCCGCGAGGTCGGAATCGCTCATCTCGCCGTCGGGCCCGGCCGCCACGTCGGCGATCACGTAGGTCTTCAGCGGAATCCGGGAGAGCAACTGCCGGAGCCGGGCGGCGTCGCCGGGCTGGGCGTTGGGTGAGTAGCTGCTGATGTACACGGGATCGTGGCGCAGCTGCTGGACCAGGAAACTGGTGTAGGTGTCGGCACGGGCCGGGGAGGCCAGCATGCAGGAGGAAATGACGCAGGCGGCGAGCGCGGCGATCCAGGCCGCCAGCCGTCCGCGCCACCAGGCTCGGGGCACAGGCGAATCTTAACAGGACCTTTGCCGCAGACGACTGATCCGCCGGACGGCCGGACCCCGCCCTCGGCGGCGCCGCCGAGGGCGTCTGACCTATCTCGTTCCTGCCCACCCGTGCCAGAAGGGGAAGCCCGGATCGCCCGCACCCGGCCGGCCGCCCGGGCGTCGTTCCCCGGCCCGGCCCGGCCCGGCACCCACCGCACCCGGCCCGCCGCCCGCTCCCGCGTGTGCTGCCCCGCCGCGGCGCAGCAGTGGCCGTAAGGAATCGAACGCGGTACCGAAGGGCCGAGACGAATCTGCTGGCGGGCAGTTCCGGCGCCCGGGCGGGGCGCGACCCGCGGAGGACGGCTGCTGGCGGTGCTGCGGGAACTGGCCCGCAGGGACCCGGTGGCGGGCCGGGATGCGGAGGGTGCCGGCCGGGGAGGAGCGGGTGGGGCCAGGCGGGTGGCCGGGCCCAGTCAACGGCCTAACGCACCATTTTCGCGTCCTCGGCGCTGCGCGCCTGCGGGTCGAAAACGGCTTGTTACCGGAAGCAAGATCGGACAAGCGCGTGGTCACGGGCCGGGCAACGACGCCCGGGGCGGCCGGCCGGGTGCAGGCGGTCCGGGGCTCCGTTCTTCGGCACCGCAGGCAGGAGGCAGTGAGATAGCCCGGGCAGGCGGTGCGGGCTTCCCCGCGCTTCCTGTCCGGCCGTTCCTATCCGGCGAGCTGGCGGGCGATCCAGTCGTCCAGGTCACGCCGGGCGTGCCGGACAGCCGCCGCCTCGGGTGCGGCCCGGTAGGCGTGCGGCAGTCCCGCGATGACGTGCAGGTCGCAGGGGACCGAGGCCTGGCTGAGCCGCTGGGCGTAGGTGACGCACTCGTCGCGGAAGCCGTCGATCGCGCCGACCACGATGCCCGTCGGCGGGAGCCCGGCGAGATCCGCGGCTCGGGCCGGGACCGCGTAGGGCGGGACCTCCTCACGGCCGTACAGGTCTCCGAGGTAGGACCGCCAGCCCAGCTCGTTGTGACCCCGGGTCCACACGAACAGCCCCTCGGCGTTGATGGAACCGGTGGCCTGCCGGTCATCCAGCATCGGGCAGTCCAGCGCCTGGAACGCGACCGGGACCTCGCCGCGGTCGCGGGCGAGCAGCGCGAGTCCCGCCGCGAGCCCGGCTCCGGCACTGCTGCCGTGGACGCCGATCCTGCCAGCGTCGATGCCGAGGTCCGCCGCGTTGTCGCAGGCCCACTTCAGGGCGGCGTAGCAGTCCTCCAGCGGCCCCGGGTACGGGGTTTCGGGGGCGAGCCGGTACTCGACCGCGATCCCGATGACGCCCAGGCGCGGGCACCAGTCGTCGAACAGCGGGTCACAGGAGTCGTAGCTGCCCACGATGTAGCCGCCGCCGTGCATGCTGACCACGGCCGGCAGGGGCCCCGGGACCCCGCGCGGCCGGTGCACCCGGACCCGTACCTCCGGGTCGCCCGGAACCGTGTGCCCGGTCCTGGCCACCGCGTCCGACAGCGGAACGGCGGGCGGGGGCGCGTTCCGGCCGACGGCGATGCACTGGTCGATGGGCGGGGCCGGCCACCCGTCGAACACGCCCCGCAGCTCCGGGTCCAGCAGGTCACGGACATTCACGACGTCTTCGGTCACAGCCGAGAGCTTATAAAGCAGAACCGGCGATGTCAGCGGCGGACCGGCCGCATGCCGCCGCGCTGGGTCGCGGCGCGGCCAAGGTCGGATGCCCGGCGGCCGGCCGAGGCGACGACCGCGACCACAAGATCGAGCAGCTCGCGGCCGTCGGCGGTGATCCGGTCCCGTGGCCCGGCCGCCTTCGGCCGGGGACGCAGCCGGCGGGCCGCGACCAGCACGCGGATCTCCTCGTGGAGCAGCGGAAGCGTGCGCACGGCCAGGGTCAGGGTGTGCGCCCATTCGTCGACCGGCGCCCTGACCGCGCGGAGCGGAGAGACGATGCGGACGAACGCCGCCGGGAGCTCCTCCACCCGCGTGGTCCAGACGACCAGCAGTGACAGGGCCAGGAACAGGATGAGGAGGAGCAGGGACTCGGCATAGTGGGCGAGCCCGTTCCCGGCCGCCGCGGTCACGCCGAAGAAGGCGGTTACCGCGAGGGCCCACCACGGCAGGCGGGGAACGACCGACCAGGGCAGCCGTGCGGCGGTTCCGGCGGCGATCGCGAGGGCGCCGAGGACGGCGATGGCGGGCCATCCGGGCAGGAGCAGCGCGGTGACGGTGACCACGGCCAGGCCCACCAGCTTGACCGCCGGTCCGAGCCGGTGGAGGGGCGAGGTGCCGGGTACCGCGCGGAATACGAAACCGGTGCGCCCGCGGCGGGCCGGCCGGGACGCTGGCGGCGGTTCCTCCGGGGTGCCGGGCAGGAGCACGGTGCCGTCCGTCACCTCGACCGACCGGGTGCAGGCGAGGCCCATGTCCTCGAGGTCGTGGGAGATGACGATGAGAGTGAGGTCCTCCTCGCGGCGCATGCGTCCCAGGAGCTCGATGAGCCCGCGCCGGGCCTCGCGGTCAAGCCCGGCGAGGGGCTCGTCCAGGACGAGCACGCGCGGGCGGGACGCCAGCAGGCCGGCGATCGCGACCCGGCGCGCCTGGCCGCCGCTGAGCTCGTCGATGCTGCGCCCGGCGAGGTCGGCGGGGAGCCCGACCCGGCGCAGGCTGTCGCGCACGAATCCGTCGGCGTCCGTCGAGGCCGGCGCCGCGCCCGGGCCCGCGGCGGCGAGGATGTCCTCGGCGACGGTCGGTCTCTGCAGTTGCAGCCGGGCGTGCTGGAACGACAGCGCCACCGCCCCGACTGACTCGTGGGCGGGCGCGCCGTCGATCGTGACCGTCCCGTCGGTGGGCCGGATCAGGCCGGCCAGCACCCACGCGAGCGTCGTCTTGCCGGACCCGTTCGCACCGGTGATCAGCAGCCCCTCGCCCGGGCGGACGTCGAGGCTGACCGAACGCAGCGCGGTGACCTCCCAGGGCGTTCCCGGGTCGAACCGGTGGCCGGCCCCGCGTACCCGGATGACCGCGTCGCCGTCAGGTCCGGGCGCGGGCCCGTGAACGGGCACGAAATCCGTGCCCGCAGAGCCCTCTTCCGCCAGGGGCGGGACCCGGACATCGTCCGTATCGGCGACCCGGCCGTCCGCGAGCGTGATGACGCGGCCGGCGTGGGCCGTCTCCGCCGGATCGTGCGTGACGTGCACGACAGCGGTGCCGGACTGCGCGAGGGCCTTCAGGACGCCGAGGATCTCGGCTCGCCCGGCCGCGTCCAGCATGGACGTGGACTCGTCGGAGATGAGCAGGGAAGGACGCCGGGCCAGCGCGGAGGCGATGGCCAGGCGCTGCAACTGCCCGCCCGACAGTGACTCGGTGCTGGCGGCGGCGAGGCCGTCGAGGCCGACCCCGGCGAGCAGCGACCTGACGTCAACCGGGTAGGCCGGAGGCAGCCCCCAGCGGAGATCCTCTTCGACGGTGCTCCCGATCACCTGCGTCTCGGCCCGCTGGGCCACGATCGCCGTCCCGCCGGGCAGCCCGAGTCCGACGCGGCCGGGGCGGCGGACCGTCCCGGTCGTCGGCTGGGCGCCGGCCAGCAGTGACACCAGCGTGGACTTGCCCGCTCCGTTGGGGCCGACGACCGCGACGAACTCACCCGGTGCGACCGTGAGGCTGACGTCGGCGAGCGCGTCCCGCCCGGGCGTTCCCGGGTGGCGGAGGCCGGCGCCGTCAAGTTCCAGGGGCACGGGGGCGACCGGCGAGCCGAGTTCGGCATCGGCGCGCGCGGCGTAGTCGAGCGGATCGGTGCGCGCGAGCCATTCCACGCGCCGGGCGATCGCCGTCACCAGCACGCTGGTCAGCAGCATCCCGGCGGGCACGGCCACCAGGACGGCGGCCGCGACGGCCACGGGCCAGGCCCGCAGGAGTTCGTCGGTGAGGGTCAGCACGGCACGGGCGGCCGCCGGGGGAACCCCGGCGGCGGCCGCGATCCGAACGGTGCCGGCCACGCTGGCGCGCAGGGACTCGAACGTCAGGTTCCGCGCGGCCGAGAACACGGACAGGATGCCCACGGCCGCGGCCGCCGCGACGGGCGCGACCCCGGCCGCGGCCAGGGAAACCAGCCCGAGCCCGTGACCGCGTCGGCGGGTGATCCCGCAGAATCCGCCGAGCGCGGCGCATCCCGCGACCGAGAACGTGGAGGTCAGGCCGGTGACGAGAAACGCGACGAACCCGGCGGCGACCGCCGCCGCGACGACCGCGCGGAGCCGGTTCCGGAGCCCGGCAATCGCGAACGGCACGACCGCCAGGAGCTCGATCGCGCCCAGGCGGGGCAGGAACGCCCCCACCGACACGATGACGACCGCGAGAGCCGCGAAAACGCCGGCGTTCGCGATCTCCGCTGGGCGCAGGGCGCCGGCCCGGCGGATATGCTCCGGTCGTGGGCCGTCTGGTTCAGTCGTGCTGTCCGGAAGAACGGCCGAAGGTGCTGGCACGCACGTAACCCCTCTCATGACAGCCCTGATTTCTACATAATTGTAGAATACGAGGGATGTTCAGCGCCGGGCATGAGCCGAAAACGCGCGCTAGGCCGGCCCGATTTCGTCTACGAGGCCCCAGGCGAGGGCCGTATCGGCGGGGAGGCGGTCGCCGGTGAGCATGAGCCAGGCGGCGCGGTGGCGGCCGACGCGGCGGGTGACGCTGACCGAGCCGCCCGCGCCGGGGACCAGGCCCATGCCGACCTCGGGAAGCTGGAAGAAGGCGCCGGGCTCGGCCACCACCCGTCCCGCGTAGGCGGTCATCTCGGTGCCGGCGCCGACGCAGGCGCCGTGGGCGCGCACGGTGACCTTCGGCGCGATCCGGTCGATGACCCGCCACGGCGCGCGGGCCATCCGCACCAGGTAGGCGGCCACCAGGTCGGACGCCAGGCCGAATTCCTCAAGGTCGCCTCCGCTGCAGAACGACGGTCCGGCCCCGCGCAGCTCGACCGACTTCACCGACGGGTCGGTCTCGGCCAGCGTCAGGGCCTCCAGCAGAGCCTCCCGGACCGCGGTGCTGAACGCGTTCCGCCGCTCCGGCACGTTCAGGGTGATGACCAGGCGGTCGGCGGACCGGTCGATCAGCACCGGCTCCGGGCCGGGGTCGATCCGCCGGGGTTCTCCGCGAGAATCACGCCACCGCCGGAACTCCGGCCCGCCCAGCAGCATCGAGTAGGCGGACGCCTCGGCCGCGAGCCCTCCGGTCGTGTCCAGGGCCGCGGTCTGCCGGACCAGGCGGCCGCACGCGATCGCCGCGCGGGGCGACCGCTCCACGGCTTCCCGCAGCCGTCCGACGGCCGAGTCCAGTGATCCTTCCCCCAGCAGATCGCCGACCGGAACGATGTCCCGGCCCGGCGGGTTCCGGGAGATGACCCGGCGCCGCGGGGTCGCCGGGGCGTCTGTCACGGTCACGGAGACGGCGTCGAGCAGCGGCAGCAGCTCGGGTGACCGGGGGCCGGACAGCAGGCCCACCGTGACCGGCAGCGCCGCCGTGATCACCTCGGCGGCGGCCGTGACCGCGGTGGGACCGGAGTCCCGCCACATATCCAGGTCGACCGGGACAAGCGGGTTGAGCGGCGTCCCGTCCGCCGCCACTTCCAGTTCCAGACGGCCCGATAGTTCCGTGATCTCCCAGTCCCATGTCCTGCTCGGCATGCTTTATATGGTGGCATGGTGAGTGAGGACAGCGCGGGCAGCCGCGAGCCAGGGACGCTGCGCCTCGGGCGCGGGCAGTTCGGCCCGGAACGCACCCTGGTGATGGCGATCGTCAACCGGACTCCCGACTCCTTCTACCGGCCGGGAAGCACCTGGGATGAGACCGCCGCGATGGAACGGGTCCACGAGGCGGTCGCCGAGGGCGCCGACATCATCGACATCGGCGGCGTCCCGGCCAAGCCCGGCGACGAGGTCAGCCCGGAAGAGGAGATCCGCAGGACCGTTCCGTTCATCGCGGCGGTCCGCGAGGCCCATCCGGACGTGGTGATCAGCGTGGACACGTGGCGGCACGAGGTCGGCCGGGCCGCCTGCGACGCGGGCGCCGACCTGCTCAATGACACCTGGGGCGGCTGGGACCCGAAACTGACCGAGGTCGCCGCCGAATGCGGCAGCGCGATCATCTGCTCGCACGCGGGCGGGCTGCCGCCGCGCACCCGGCCGTTCCGGCTGCGCTACGACGACGTCGTGCGGGACGTCCTGGACACCGTCCTGGGACTGGCCGGGCGGGCGCTGCGGGCGGGCGTGGAACCAGAACGAATCATCATCGACCCGGCCCACGACTTCGGCAAGAACACCTGGCACTCCCTGGAGGTCTCCCGCCGCCTGAGGGAACTGACCGCCACCGGCTGGCCGGTGCTGCTGTCGGCGTCCCGGAAAGACTTCGTCGGCGAGGCCGTGGGGGCCGCCGATCCCGACGAGCGGCTGGCCGGCACCCTGGCGACGACGGCGCTGGCCGCGGCCGACGGAGCCCGGATCTTCCGCGCCCACGACGTGACCGCGACCCGGCAGGCCCTGGACATGGTGGCCGCGATCCGCGGCACCGTTCCGCCTGCCGGCACCGTCCGCGGGCTCGCGTGAGCCGTGCTTCCTACGATGGACACCGCCGTTCGCCGATCCTGAGCACGCCGGAGGTTCCATGCCGTTCGCGGTCGCGGCCCTGAGCCACACCCCCATGTTCGGCCGCATCGACCCGGGCGGCTCGATGCTGGAGGAAGTCAACGCGGCCATCGGCCGGGTCCGCGGCTTCATCGAAACATTCGATCCCGAAGTGATCGTCTCCTTCGGGCCGGACCACCTGAACGGCGTGCTCTACGAGATGATGCCGTCGTTCGCGATCGGCGCCCAGGCCGAGGGCGTCGGCGACTGGGGCACCCGGCGGGGCCCGCTCCCCGTGGACGCCGGCACCGCGCGTCTTCTGCACGCCGAGGTCCTCGGGCGCGACATCGACGTGGCCCGGTCCGAGCGGCTCAAGGTCGACCACGGAATGCTGCAGTCGCTGGAGCTCATCTTCGGGGCCGGCCTGCCCCGGCCGTTCGTGCCAGTCTTCGTGAACAGCATCGGCAAGCCGCTCGGCCCGATGCGGCGCGTCCGGCTGTTCGGCGAGGCGCTGGGAGCCGCGGCCGCGACACTCGGCAAGCGGGTGCTGTTCACCGCCTCCGGCGGCCTGTCCCACGACCCGCCGGTCGCTGACTTCGAGACCGGGACGCCGGAGGTCCGGGAACGGATCACCCACGCCGACATCACCCCGGAGCAGATCGCCCAGCGGGAGGCCGCCGTCCTGGCCGCCGGGAAACGCCGGGCCGCCGGCGAGGGACCGGCCAAGCTGGCCAACGAGCCGTGGGACCGGGAAGTCCTGCGCGTGCTCGCCTCCGGCGACCTGTCCCAGGCCGACGCCTGGACCAGCGACTGGGTGCTCGAAGGGGGCGCCGGGGCCCACGAGATCCGCGCCTGGCTCGCCGCCTACGCCGCGCTGTCCGCGGGCGGGCGGTACGAGACCGTCGAGGAGAACTACTGGGCGTCCCGCCCCTGGGGGTGCGGCTTCGGCATCGTCACCGCGCGGAGCGCGGCCTGAGCCCGCGTTCCGTACCGGACGGTTTAGGGTGAGGCCGTGGAAACCGGTCTGGCGCCCGAACCGGGCGCGCCGCTTCTC
>Ga0131853_10003201_pt1 | contig 29379 bp, 13 predicted proteins | sample TergutLab28metaG_FD_92764 | JGI IMG/M metagenome (GOLD analysis project Ga0131853, IMG submission 92764) | Labiotermes labralis P1 segment gut microbial communities from Petit-Saut dam, French Guiana - Lab288 P1 (version 2) (version 2) | ecosystem: Host-associated > Arthropoda: Insects >... | reverse complement strand
CATGTAGTGGCAACTTGGAATCTTGGGAACCATCTCAGCATTTGCTTTTAGACACAGGGAAACCAAGAAAAACCTGTGTCGAGGTGGCCGGTCGCAGGACCTTCCGAATACTGACTTCTAGCCCGCAGTCCGGCATCTAAAGTAAAAAACAGCAATGCACACATAGTACAACAAATACACATAAGATGTCAACAATACATACAAAACAACTACAACAACACACACGGCCAACCAACAACAATTACACACAAGACAACTTAAAACTAGCAACAATACACACAAGGCAAATTAGAATACATGTGCAAAAGGTAAAAACACCTAAGATAAAGAGTACTATGTGCAGTTTCTTGTAATTGTTTTTTTTCCATACATTAATTCACTCACGTTTTCACCCCAGTCCTTCACTTCTCATCACTTCCTACTCCTATAAACCTTTTCCATAAAGACTCGTTCTCCCCTCCCTATACTGCACTTATCTTCACCTCATTCCACTTCACTTTGCTTCGTTCACTTCACTTCACTGTATGAACATAGAAATACTATTCATGTCGTAATTTCTCAAAAAAATATCTGTTGTGTAAGGTGAATTTGTAATACACGCGTTACTATCGATGACTGTTAATTAAGAAAATAATATAAATAACTTTCACTTTGATATATTGGAGTCATGAAAATTGTTGAAAGGCTTTAAAATTAACTTGGACGAACGGACACGGATATTACGATACCGCGAATTTATTTTTCTTATAAAGCGAGGAGCAGGACCAAATATTTGGCGACATGGTACACAATGTTACCAGTTAGGTGGTAATACATAGTGTCGATGCTCAACACACGAAACATGGAAGGAAGACCATGAGGAATTGTTTCAAAACTTATAGTATAAACAATAAGCTCCTGTGTAATCTGCAGTGTGTGCAGTATTGACTGCTAATGCCATAGGTTTCACATGTCGTAGCTCGGATAACAGTCACGTAATATTTTGTGAAAGAACCTGTACAGTGAGAGTAAAGTACATAAAGTATTGTACCTGTTTTGGATGGCAGTGAGATTTAAAATTACAGTGTTCGGGAGTTGTTAAGCAGCCTAACCAAAGAACGGGATAAATAATTTAAAAAAGGAGACGATAAAACGTATTCCGGAAAGATTTGTGTTTGCAAACTTGAAGGATGATTTGACTGAAAATGTAGAGTGAATTTAGTTGACATCGTGATTACATTCTTTCCATATTTATTTGTTTATTTATTTGAGAATGGTTTATTTAATAACACTAAGCAACAGGGAATACTAAGCCTAATTTGGTAATGTGATTGGAGAATAATTTACTGGAAGGGATTTGAAAGGAAGCGATCTTGGCCAGCATGAGGTAATATCCCGAAAGTTGCCTTGAGGGACTGATGAAAATTACGAAACGCCTCCGTCAAGCTAGTTGGTAAGCTGGTTGAGATTCGAATTGTGACAATTTGCAGTATAAGTCAGAAGATTTACTGCTGCGGTCAACTTGATGAGACTCTGATTTACTATAGAAACAAAATCAACTGTCCTCAAACTGTACCATAAAAATGTACACAGAAGCTTCATCAAAACTCTGTAACTAACAACTGCATTATATTACACATATATAAATATATTCGTATATATATTTAGCTTGATGACCCAGTGACCTGTCTGTATTCCGTGATCTATTTTAACGCATACACTTCGTTGAACTGGTTTCATCATTGTCTCCCAAACATTAAATACATTTTAATCCTTTTTAGGTCGATCGACAAACGGAGTGGTATATGATACGCTAAGAGCTCCCTGCTCACGTCAGACACATATTCACGTTGCAAGCACAATCACATTATCAGTCTGTAACGTTCATCCATAGACACAATGTACCTTAACAGAATTCTGCGAGTATTGTTCACGCCTCGGTTGCATTGAACACTGCAGAATATACACTTGTTCTGAATTTCACAGCAGTCATAGATTCGTTCATGTTACAGTAATGAAATTTGCTATTGTTTAGTCGTTATCTGCCTTTTCTAGCTAGTTGTTTTCGTTACGAAAGTTACATGGGTTGAGATAAGCAATAGTAAGGCACCTGCTAGTTGCCATGAGTAGGCAAACTGACAACAACTTTTCTTATTAACCCACCCATTAAAATGGGCTAACTAGGTTTCGTGAAGTGTAGGATGATATAAACAGTACGTGAGGGAAAATACTTTAACGCTATAAGTACGAATTATAACCTCTTTTATTTAAGAGATCCATTTCGTACCGCGCAGTAAACACTCTCCATCTCTATTACAACAAAACTAATCAGTTAATGTTGTAGATGGCAAAAGTCGTTGTTTGTTCTCAGGTCCATAGAAAACACACAAAAATACACTACGTGGGCAGAATATAGAGTTCCTAGGCGCGTTCGTAAAATTGCGAAAAGCAACTGTTAGCTTCGACGTGTCTGTTTTTCCGTCCGCATGGAACAACTCGGTTCCCACTGGACGCTTTCATGATATTTGGTAAATGAGTATTTTTCGAAAAAATGTCGAGAAGATACAAATTTCATTAAAATATGACAAGAATAACGAGTACTTTACAAGAATAACTATGTCCTTTTATGGTAATGTAGAGCCGAATTCTTCTTAGAATGAGAGATGTTTGCAAGATAATTGTAGAGGAAATCAAAACACACATTTTATGAACAATATATTTTTTTCTGAAAATCGTGCCGTTTATGAGATAATGTGTAAAATATGCTATAGAGCCGAAGAGGCAACAGATGGCAATAAAACACGGCGCTTTCTCTTTGCATGCTGGATAATGAAGGTTACAGACACACACTCAGGATATATAATACTTGTTGCTTTTCCACGGCAAAAAATGTTTATACGAACGCGCCTCAATATTACGTTATACGTACATGCCTTCTTGTTTAATATTAAATTGGATGGTGCATGGCAATCAGTAGGTCTTCAATGGTTAATTATAAATAAAAATTTGTTCCTTTAACGTAATTCTCCCCATCGGTATTTTATTTTATTTTTTTCCTTATCACTCTTGAAGTATATTTTCGCTTAGGCTTTAGTTTGGGACAGGTGAGAAATTGATTTAAAATGCAAGTAAGAAAACACGAAAGCAAGAGCTCAATTCGATGGAAGAATAATGTGGGAATGGTGTGGACCGTATTCACTCGGTCGGAACGCGGGCTGCTGTGTGAGTGGTTTAGCGAGGAGCGGGACGTATTCCAGGATTCTATTTCAGGCAACTATTAAATCCCCAAGAAGATCTCTTCTTGTAGAAATCAATCTGGTCATGTTCTGCCAAATGTCGCAATAGAGCGGACAGTGTGTCTGATCTATGTTCTGGTAGGTCCTGGCTTCACATCTTGGCCTGGGGATTTGATATGTTAACCGTTACAGGCAAATGCCTGGGTATTACTTCAAAGCCTCGAGACAGCTCTTTGGAATTTATTAACAACCAACCTAACTAACTAACTAAACAATTAACCTAACTAACTAACCAACCAATTAACTAACTAACTAACCAACTAACAACCAACTAACTAACTATACAACTAACTAAACAACTAACTAACCAACTCACTAACCAACCAACTAACTGACTCCATGGAGCAGAGTCTTTTGTTGAAAAGCCAACAGGTCCTCAGCCAGTTAAGAAATTTTCCGCATGTTATGTAACCCGGAGTTTCATTACCGCATTCACAACAACCCGCTACCTGTCCCTATCCCGAGCCAGATCAAACCGTTCTGTACCTCCCCAACCCCTTCTTTAAAGTACATTATAATATTATCCTCCCATATACGCCTAGCTCTTCCAAGTGGCCCTTTCCCTCAGGTTGTTACAATGAACAGTCCTACAACTTGACACTGTATAATTCGAGCCATTTAAGTGCCACAAAATAAAGAGTAAATAGTATGTGTTTAATTGAAACTGGTCAGTTTTATCTTTCCCCCTTGTATAGGCGGTGGGATTGTTTGAATAGTATACAGAAACGTCTTGGAGCCCCATGCACACAGCGACACAGTAAGCTCATACACGCCTATCCCGAGGGAATTTAATCCCTGTTCACCTCGAGTCACACCAGTCTGACACTTCTGATTACGACTGAAAAACTGAATTTCTTGTTACGCGAAGAAATAGCGGTTATGGGTTTGCTGGCATGAAGTTCACTTTTTGTGACCGATGAAAACTGATATGTCATCTGCAACAGCTCTCCCTTACAGATATTTCACGCTTTGTATCAGACGTTTGTTATGTAGTTGCAACATTATACTAGGAATGTAATAAGACAGTAATGGGCAAAAGGTTTAGAAATATGTTTGGGTAGGCTGGAAACCTCGGAGATTCGTTTTTGTCCTTTTCCCGTAGCAATGTCAAGATGTCTGAGTTGAAAGGATATGGACTGACAAGTAGCAGACATGGGGGAAAGCAGAAGTCTACAGAATGTTTGGTCACAAAAATCAATGGTAAGCTTTGGCTCTGTAGTTTATTCTTTAGATGCGAATTTCAGTACGATGTCAGTATGTGAACTGGAAAGAATGGTTTAGATCAGTATCAACTGGCGATATTCAGGTAGAAGTGTGGGTACTGCGCTCTAATAAAAATTAACAGGCTTTAAATAGCCGAATTACGAGTATGATTGAGTCCAGAGAGTCACAGTTTTTATACCTGGTAATAATGTATATATATATATATATATATATATATATATATATATATATGTGTGTGTGTGTGTGTGTGTGTGTGTGTGTATGTGTGTTTTAAGTTCATGTTGGGAAATATGTCGCTGTATTAGAACGGAATTGGACGATACTCGTATATTCTCCCAACTGCCAGTACAGAATGTTAAAAATTCGCATTATTCAGCCAAGGATGACATGTTTCATAACTGCAGCCATTTTACTTTACATCGCAGCACCTTAAAGCTTTTGTATTCAAGAATCAGTAGTAATACAAACGGAGCTACCTTACACCACTCTCAAATACCCACACAGGTACATTACTCACCTGTGCTCCTGTGATATAAACGACAAGCGCTAACTATAGACTGAGACAGTTATACAGTTGCGAGAATTTGAGACATAAGTGAAAGGTAAGGTAAATCAGTCCCATTACAAGCCTGGAGTGGCCCAGAGGGTTCCAGAAGGTTACGGTTCCCATATTTCATGACAACGGCACAGGATGGTGGTAAGGTTGTCAGCCTTACGCACCGGCCGCTCCTGGTACTCATTTCTATTATAGGCTGAGTCGACCCCGGGGCCATAGTGCGATCGGAAGGATTTTATATTAATAAAAAATCCATGGGATCGAACCAGCGTCCTTCCGATTTGTAGCACAGCGCCTTAACCACTGTGCTACTGCGGGGAGACAATAGTAACAACAGGAATTCAGTAGTTAGCCATATAGTAAATTAAACTTTATATCTACTCACATACTTACGTACTTACTTAGTCCATGGAGCAGAGTCCTTCTTGGTAATCTAACTGGTTTTCACCTAGTCAAGAAATTTCACACATTTTATGGAACCCGAAGGTTCATTGCCGCCTTCACAAGAGCTCACAACCTTTTCCTATCTTGAGCGTCTTAGAGTCTAGCCCCCGTGAAAAGCGATGGATGACCGTAAACAGCAGGCAGACAGGTAGGTAGGCATGTTCAGGCCTATATGGCTTTAGGTGCATTCTGAAAGTGGATTACACTCGTCACACCTTCCTCACCTCCCAACCCCACACCCTCGCGCTGAACTACGTGGTATTTTCAGTTCTGTATATTTTTTATAATGATGTTTCAGATTTAGAATCGCCAAGATTTTGAATTTTGTCCATCGTCCAGTATTTAAGAACACAATAAGTGAGCAGATGTATCGGATACCGTTTCTGTCTGCATCGGCCGCTATAACGTCCTCGTCTCGTGCACGAGACGGCCATCTATAGGTGTGATGATACCAGAGGCTGTGTAGTGCAATTTAGACCTCCTGATGACGAGCACATGTGCTCGAAACATGTAGAGGCATGAAATAAACTTATTGTGAAACAAATTTTGTGCATAAAGTTGGTTAAATGCTGAGATAAATATACTGAGATGCACGGTCAGCTAAACGTCAAAGATAAAGTTTGTTGTATTGCCGCCATCTATCGAACTTTTGGTCACTATACTGTAGACTAAGGCGATTATTATACCATAGACATCTTAGAGGGAAAAGAGAAGAAACGCAGAATGGTTCTATAATCTACAGCTAAACTGAAATGGACTTTTGTAGATGAAGTTCTAAGAGAAATTGAATATATTCAGTATAATCAGCGAGATGACAATTATGCAGAATTACGGAGTTGGGAAGGCTAGCTTCGCGAAAACCAAATACATTTTGTGGAACGCGGTATGAGATTCACTGGTAAGCACTTAAGCTGTAAGCAGTAACAATGTCTGAGCTGTTTACTTTCATTTGGATGGAATGGAATATTATTTTAGCTTCTGGTTATAATTGTTTCTAAGTGCCTGTGTCATGTCTCATCTACCAAAGAAGAAAATAATACAGAAGGAAGTACAGCCAATGAGGGAGCAGTATTTAGAATAACTTATTTTGAATGTAAATATGCCATACGAAGGCACAGACATAACTCAGTGCTTGACCGCAATCACTCTCCGGTTACGGCGGAAAAATTGTTTTGTGACTTATGTTTCGTTAAGGAGATTCGTGCGCTTTGGTGAAATATACAAGAGGGTTTTGTTCAAATAATGTATTAAATCAGTACGCTTTTATCTCAGTGTGTTAAGGCTACTTAGTTTTGACTGATGTCAATTAATATATTGCGTATACCAGTAGTAATTTTAATTACACAAATTCGATTCGGTACTTCGTAAGATAGAAGTTTTAGTGAAATACGGCAATCAGATTTTGGAGCAAATTTCTTAAAATATTTAACAGAAGTTACAACGAACTATTCGAGTACGAATGGGGAAGGAAACTATGTTTATGGTGTAATTCATCCGCAAGTTCCAAAGGACCGAACTGTAGCAAATGGAGTCTGTGTTCTACGAAATGGTATTTGTAATTTTATGCGTGAATTATTTCAGTGCCTTTTAGCAACAACTAAAATATACGAGAGGTAACGTCAGAGACAGAGTAGTTCTTGAAAGATTAAACATTTTTAAGCCTGTCAAAATTTACCGCCCCTTTATGAAAGCGAAATTATTGACTAGGGTCCAACACTGAATCCTGTCTTCGGGTAGATTGGTCCAGTACACACCGTCACATTCTAATTTATTTAAGATATATTTTAGTTCTGTATTCAGTGCACACCTGGACCCTTCAACTGTCCTATTTATTTATTTATTTTACTTATTTATTTATTCATAGTTTATCGAAAGTTTCGATCAGTAACTCAGACTGTATACTGTCTTTTGACTTTCAGCTTTTCAAGCCAAATATTTATAAAGCTTTCCCAATTACCCCATGCGTGCCACATGCTCCAGATCTCCCAGATGAGTTTATTTGATCAAACTAAATGGTTTTGTTAAACAATACTTACATAAGTGAAGATCCTCATTAGCAGTCTTCACTAGCATCCGCTTCTTTTCTTCAGTTTGCTTTAAAAGATTTTTCTTAACAGCTTCTGTACACTTGTCCTCAGTTGCTGAATTAATTTGGTACTAACAAGTCCTTAAATTGGTGCTGGTTAACGATGCATTATATCGTGAAATATTAACAAGTCCTTTAATTGGGACTGGTTAACGATGCATTATATCGTGAAATATTAACAAGTCCTTTAATTGGGACTGGTTAATGATGCATTATATGGTGAAATACTAACAAATCCTTAAATTGGGACTGTTTAACGATGCATTATATCGTGAAATACTAACAAGTACTTAAATTGGGACTGGTTAATGATGCATTATATCGTGAAATACTAACAAGTACTTAAATTGGGACTGTTTAATGATGCATTATATCGTGAAATACTAACAAGTACTTAAATTGGGACTGATTAATGATGCATTATATCGTGAAATCTGTTTACATTTTAATGCTTGGGTTGTGTTTTTCTGAAATATGTTTTTTTAGATGATTGACATCAGATTTTGGGCAGAAATTTGAGAGAAGTTTACCTACATGTAAGAAGTAAAAAATTATTTCTTTAAATATTTGTTTTGATGTGAGTCGTTTGTACTCAGCTTTAGTAGAGAGGAGGAGGACCAGATGAATGGAGGCGTTACGAATTAGAATCCACCCGGAATATTTATTATGGCTTGAAGAGTGAAAGGGAAGGATGTGTTTATTGAGAAACGCAAGGTAGAATTTGTACCAAGAAAGTTAGATGAATAGGAGGTTTGTGGTCTGCGCTCTTTGCCTGATGTTGTTAAGCAGATTTGATCAAAGCGCAAGAAATGAATGGAGCATATAGAACGAATTTTAAGGATGAGAAAGGCATAAATATTTTGGTAGAAAAACGGCAAGGAAGGAGAACTTGTTGGAAGACACATGCGTGAAGCAGACGGCGTGAAATTAATTATAAGGAATAGATTCTGCTTGTGTAAAGTAGGTTTGCCCCACAAAAGGTGGGGAAAATACTATGATTATGTGTACACTGACGAAATTTATGTTCCTCGGATGTTTCAAATTTGTTAACTGAAGGAGGAACTTCATATTTTCGATGCCGATCCCACAGCTTGTGATAAAGAGACTTATGTCATGAACAGTACTGCTGTGCTCTGTCACTGCCTGTGGTTACGAGAGAAATTTTGTGACGAATTTAAATCTATTTTGCTCTTTATTCCAGAGAGTGTTCGGAAGTTTTGCATTATTGATGCGTATAAAACGGAATTAATATTTGAGAATTAAATTTTAGGATATATTTAACCTGTCTGTGTCGCAGGTCTTTTTGGATGAAATAAGAGTTTCCTTTAAATTATCCTCTAAAAATCTTCTTTCAGGTTTTGTTGACTTTTCAGTTCGTTGCATCATTAACATCATAGAACTTCTGCACACTTTCACTGTCACAGCCTAAAGAAGTTCTCCTAAGGTGAACCCAAACGAAATTTTTATACCACAAACAAATTTCCTTCAACATTTTAAAAAATTTTCGGCTGTGGTATGTGTACCTGGATGAATACCTGGACAAAGTATCGGATAAATATGTTTCACCACATCTTGGAGAGTTATAATCTTACTATCCGTAATTTGCCAATGGTCATCAAGCTCTCATAAGTGAATAATACCAGTTTGTCGTCCTAATATACAATATGTTCATTATTTAGTAATGTCGTGAAAGAAACAGACGGACTGGGTGTTTGAGGGGTGACCTGGTCACCAGCAGGCAGCATCGTCGGTGCTTTATATCACAAGCTGTAAACACAGTCTAGCGCTCCTGAGGATGGGCGAAATTATCGTCCGAAACTTGCTGAACTGATTGAAATTATTAATAGAATTATTATTGTTGCATGCAGTTGGCTGTTTATATTATTGTATCAAAGATGTAATGTCACACAAACATCAAATTGAAAATTGTATGTAAAATCAGACTCTTGATGAGCACAGTTTTTTTAAACTTGTACACAAAACTCTTTCTTGGACACTCAGTTAATGAACGTAATAGAAACGAAAGGCGGAGTTCAATTCTATTCTCGGTTATATTATATATTATATTTGATCCGCGGCCATTTAAAATGCTATAAGCCTGTTAAATTTAATAGGCAACAATGTACAAGGAATTCATGGCATTCGGTCTCTATCTGCAAGTAACTGCCTAATGTAAAACAGAGTGGATATTAGAATTATAACGTAGCAGTTCCTAGCCATTCGTATTAGTTAGTTCACAAAATACTGTCATCAAATCTGTTCACTAGATTAATTCGGAATGCAACTAGAAGCCCTTTGTAGTGGTCTTGGTAACATGTAAACCGAATGTAAATACGGTGACGTGGAATGACAAAGAATGGCTATGCGAGACTGGTGACCTGATTTCATTTCCTGTAGTATTCGTGTATATCCCTGTACAGATAGGTATACTACGTATAGTAAGCTTATATTTTGAGCACTGTAGACAAATCACCATTTAGCTGTTCATGTTAAAACAGTTTTGCGTTGCACTGAATATGAAGTACCCCAGACTTTGTTTTGGATGCTGTGGATAAACACACTGTATTGAATTAATGGACAACAGGTTGCTTTGGCCTTTGATACTTGACCGTTCTGTGTCCTGTGTATTGTATGGAAAGGGTGCTTTGTTACACAATGGCTGTAATTGTCTGCCTGGGCTTACATCGAAATTCCCGTGTTACACATCGATAAGAAAATTAAAAATCATGTACCAATTTGCTTGGTTATACACAGAATGGCTGAACGTGGCGAACTAGTGTTCTAGTATTGGCATCAGCGTAAGGGAGAAGTCACTCACCCTAGCTTATTTTAACAAAATGTGTAGGTGTTGTGGGCCCGGTGGCTCAGTCGGTATAGCGACTGACTACGGGCTGGACGGTCCGGGATCGAATCCCGGTGGGGACGAGATTTTCCGCCCGTCCAGACCGGCTCTGGGGCCCACCCAGCCTCCTGTACAATGGGTACTGAGTCTTCCCCGGGGGTAAAGTGCGGCCGGGGCGTGCTGTTGACCACTCAGCCCTTCTAATGCCGCGGTCATGGAAGAGTAGAGCTATACCTCTACACACCTTCTGGGTCATACCGGGCCTGTAACGAGAAAACTGTACCTTTTACTCATTTCTGTTAGAGGCTGAGTCGATCCCAGGGCCATAGTGCGATCGGAAGGGTTATGTCAATGAAAAATTCCAATGACACTGTCTGAAATCGAACCAGCGACCTTCCGATTTGTAGCACAGCACCTTAACCACTGTGCTACCGCGGTCCCCTTTAATACATTTATATATAGTAATACTGAAAAAGTGGATGTTTCAAAATCACGTTATAATGACTCATAACATCAGCTGTGCAAGTCTAATTGAATTCTGTTTTACCGACTTGAAGTGGCTTAACTTTGTATATGAATTGTACCAAAACCGTAGTCGAAATGTTGAAATGTATTTGCTGCAGTTTAGTTTAGGCGCCATTTAGTCTGTTGGAAAGACGCATGGAGTGGGGAGCTCACGGCGTAGATAAGTGAGTGCGAAATATATGGGCACTTGGCTGGGAATGAAATGAAATGATTTATTGGCTAAGAGTAATACTGTCATATACAACAGGATTAACAGCCATTCGGACTGTAGAGTTTGAATGGAACTTGTTTGAATTATATGGAACGTAAACTGATTGCATTGTCGGGCATGTTTGAGAGTATTTGACAACAACGTTTGTGGAGAAACACGACCCAATTTGTTAATTATGACCTCAAAAATCATATTTTTCCTCATTATTCTCTTAAAACTAACACTGAATGTGAGTTATATTCCTTGGAACTAAAATTTTTTTTTTACCGTGTGTGTAAAAATGAAATGAGTTTCAGTTGAACTTTTACACTTGTGTATAAAATTATTGTCAGGGTTGAAGCGATTATACACGACCAGAACACACAGCGTTCCAATTTAGTTATATACCTGGAAATCACGAGACGTTAGACATGATTACAGTTGAAGAATAAAAGACCAACTTGATGTTGGAGTGGTATCCGTGTTGCAGGCTGAAGCCTGCAACACGGATACCACTCCAACCCAACCACACCGAATCTCCAACACACATCGAACCAAGAACATAACGACCAATGTGGTAATTCAACAGAATAGTCGCAAGCTCCTGATGATGAATATATTAATTTCCGAAACATGTTAAGCACATAAGAAGTGAAATAAAGTAGCATGTGACATCAAGTTGGTCTTTTATTTTTCAACTATCACAATGATGCACGGCCCGATAAACATAATTATTACAGTTGTTTGGTAATAACTTGAGTAAGTGGCTTAGTATTCGGCAGAACTTCACACACAATGTAGTGCTACGATAGGCAGTTCACACAGATACGCAAAGAGCTCTTACTGTACCGCTTAACCAGTGGGTCACTTTCCGGGTACATCCAGTTTATACACGCTGACAAAGTATTACAGTTTTCTTAGTGAATGTCAATTATTAATATATTTTATTGACAATACTTCGAATATTTATGCATGAGAGTAATAAATTAAAATTATATTTATAAGAGAAATGAGATCTAACAAACGGAATTCTTGCTACTATCCATTTGGGGTTCATAATATTCTCATATCTTCCCTTTTTATATGCAAAATTTTAAAAACCAGAACAATTTATTTGCTTCTGGAGTGGAGTTCAGTTGAATATAGGTGAAACATTATATGATTGACGTAACTACAGATTTCGTCGTACTTAGTTGAGACAGATTGTGTCTGGAAGGTATTGTTTACTACAGTTTACAATACAATGTTATTCGTAGAGTAGCATCACTTTGCCACTTAATCGCTCTTTCCCTCAACGCACTTGGTCCACAGGGCCACACGTTTCGGCACGCACGGTGGGCAAAATAACCAACACAGCAAAATTAAAATAAAATCCGGCGTCAAATTAGTGTAATATTTTGGGAAATATGAGCAGATTCGTGACCCTGGGACCTTACAATTTATCTTTCATGTGTTTGTATTTGTGGTTAGTTGTTACATGTACATCACGTTCCTCTGCTGTACTTGTAATTGTCCTATTGGCTGTTGTATCAACACATTAATAATGATAAGCTGAATGTGGTTTAATGAGATATGTAACTTGTTTTCAGTAACACCGTATTTGAAACGAACTTCAAACATTCTCCGACTTATCTTAGGGTTTTGTGAAGTTTTTTTGGAAAACGTTCAGGCGGGTTCAGATGTACAATTCTATCTCAATGTGTTAAAACTTAGTGATATAAATCCTCAGAATGTCACGAAACTGAAAGTGGGTTGAAGATACGGTCTGGAAGGAAAGACTGCGAAGTCCTGTGTAAACACTCATATTTTACGTTGGACGTAAAAGTCCTTAAACCCTTCATGGCACAAAGGTTACTATATTACCCTCCTGAATTAGATTATAAAAATCTGCTTTCCGCCCACGTTGTGTATTTACATCTTTGTTACGGTGTTCACGATAGATGGATTTTATTTTCCAATCCAGCATTGGCAGGTTTGTCTCTATCATGAAAACGAACAACATATTTGCTGAGACATAGATACTGAATATCTAAAAATAATTAAGATAATCCAAAGCGATTATTCGCAATATATTTTTGCTCACGGAACCGTAAGAAAGCTGGTGAACTTACTGAGAAACCCCTACCTGTCAACAATAAATCAAATATAGAATTAAATATCAGCATTTGTTTATCTTTTATGTACGTTACATGTAAAAAAAATCAACGGCTAACCTCAAACTGTCCGAAAGACTGATCGTTTCGCCCGACACAACGGATCTGCCTGTGGCAAGCTCTGCTGATTTACTTGACTACTACAGAATCAGGAAGTTTCTGGATTGCAGCAGCGATTTATTGTCAGCGTGCTGTCAGTGGCGAAATGATTGGTGTCAAATGTCGCCACAAGTATTTTAATTAGTACATAAAAATTTAGGACTGCCGATAATACTCGTCCGCCGTTACGCATTTTCGTCATTCAGAAACCCTGACACCACTGGGCGGGAACCCAGTTTGAGAAGCACAGATTTAAACGATTAAAATAATATCCAATGCCATCACTATTATTCATCACACTATTCGCGCTGTGAAGTTATTATCAGTATCGTAATATGTGGAGTGTAGTCGACACATTAAAAATATACCGAAACACTTCAATTCCGTCTTTATTTCATTACTTTAAATATACTAAAAGACAAATAAATATGTTGAATTGTGGAGTTACAACAGGGAATTAGTGAATACGACACTTTATGCAGACGACCAGATTTTAACGGCTACATCAGAAGTTGATTTACAAACAATGGCACAACACTTGAACCTCATAGCAAGAAAATATAAAATGACCATATCTAGTACAAAAACAAAATCAATGGCAATGTGGGGGAACCACATACAGAGAGTAAAAATTGTGAAAAAAGACAATATTATTGAAAAGGTAACAGATTTTAAATACTTGGGGTATCGCATATCAGAATACGGAAGTGATTTAGAAGATAAATTGCAAACATGTAACAAAACAAACGGAGCTATACGGAGACATTTTGGAAAAAAATGAACAAAGAAACAAAGTTAAGAATTCACAACATTACAGCTAAAGCAGCTTTGAAATTTTGAAGTGAAGCTTGGGTACTGAAGAAAAGAGAGGAACAACGTTTAGAAGCAGCACAGATGAAATTTTTGAGACCCTTACTTGGAATAACAAAACTAGATAAAGAAAAGGATCAATGTATTAGGCAAAAAAACGGGACCACAGAACATAGTAAAGGAAATAAAACAGTACCAGAAAAAGTAGCTACAACATGTACAGAGGATGGACACAAACAGACTACCAAAACAAGCACTGCAATATAAACCAAAAGGACGAAGGAACAAAGGACGACCAAGGAAGAGATGGAGGGACCAACTTCATCTTGAGGATCAAGGAACAGGAAACACGCCTAACCCTTCAGGAACATGATGATGACGAATTGTGGAGTTCTGTTACTTTTTATAGTGGTGTAGAGTTGAAGATTTATGTCTTGTGGGAAGTTGCGCCGTGTCGACTGGTATATATAGTTACCGCTATTTCGTAACACCTGTTTGTTATTTATCAGTCAACAAAAGATTTGAATGTTTGGAAACATCGCTGTACGAACTTACTATCTCCCACGGTATAAGCTTGATTTAATTGTGAAAAATGTTGAGAAATTTTAATTCAATATAACAAGTTATTAATTCTATTTTGTACTAAATCTGGACCAAATAATCCAATATTAGTAGATAATGAGTAAATTGCGTTTTTTCCTATTTTAGGACATGGGATCTCCCTAAAATCATATTGTGAGTAATTTATACCGAAGTAGCATTTATTTCACGGTATTTATGAAGACGATCCATGGTGTATAAATCAGAGAACAGCTGGTGTTGACATCTTACATCCGCGTGACTGGTGGCGTGTCAGGGATATTAGTGTGCGACACGGTGATGGGATTTGGCTTTAACCTCACTGTCCACGTTAGAAGGACCGACTTGTGGTGAGATATGGAGCTAGCCACATCAGTGACGACAGGCGTGATAAAATTAACTTGCTTGTGATTGATTGTCAGTGAGATTATGATGTGTCTGACGTAGCCATACTAACCGCAAAGCTGTTAGGAGTGTATGATGTTGGTAATAAGGGGTTCCGAGTAGCACATATGAAGCAGTATTTACTAATGTGTCATTGTTTAATTCTTATTGTTACTTGTTACATTTATATCTGTGAAGATTTTATTACATGTGTCATGACTATGCACATGTTAATGTTTGGGAATATAATCTTAGAATTATTTGATGTTGTAAATCTTACGCTCAACAGTCTAATATACAATAATCTCATTACAAAGTAGTTACAAAATGCTTTTGTATTTATTGTACACTGCTACTGTATGTTTTACACTTCGACCAAACTTGTAACTCCATTTACCTTTAGACGCCTAACGTCAACTATAGTGGTCGTACCGCACCGATAAGCTCTAAAATTGCATTTTATATATTTATTCAACAAATATAGGTACTGAATATTTTAAACAAGATATATACTCCCCGTTTTTTTCTCTTCAAAATGCAGTTTGTTTCATCATTCTAACGTATTTGGTTCATGTATTATTCATATTTTATATGCAATGTGTGCTAAAATTAAGAAAATAATTCCGGCCCCAAAAGGTTAAGATGGCCAGAATGTGTGGCCGAAACACGTAAGAGTTGTGTACAACAAACATAAAAACATTTTGGAACTATTTTAATTGACTTATGACCATGCAGTAATGAAACATTATGAGAAATAAAACCAAAAAGTGCTTACACAGATGTGTAAATTTATTATACTATAAACAGCGTAGCCTTCTACATGTCTCGGCCATCAGTTGTGGCCGTATTCAGGGAGGTATTCTTTGAAGAATGCTTTTCGTAGAACGTCAAAATAATTTACAAATGTACAATGTTAAGTATATAAAACTTTAATTTACTTTTACTTAACATTGTACATTTGTAATTTGTTTTGCGTTCTACGTAATAAGTTCTTCAAAGAACACCTCTCTGAATATGGCCACAACTGATCGCCGAGACATGTAGGAGGCTACACTGTATAGTATAATATATTTTCACATCTGTATAAATATTTGTTGATTTTATTTCTCTTAATTTTGCAATTAGTTTGTTGTGAAATTTATGTATAAGCTCAGAAGTTCTCATCGTTGACATGTCTGTAATTTTTTACTTCGAATATTTCATGCAATGTATGTGAGGAAGCAAGGCGTGAGGTTCTGACAGCTTGTTGCTGAAGATTATAGTCTTATGAGATATGATGCAGTGTGAACTGATTAGTAATAGCGCGTCCTCAGAACGTCGTTCATTGTTTACCAGGCGACGCAGCAATGTATCATTACACAAGACCTGAATCTTCACATATGGAGGGTTTATAGCCTGTTCTCATACCAACATTTGAGATTTATAAATAGAGTATTTCATTATTTATCCTATGAAGGCGGAAGGAAATGAAAATTTTCGCACGGGCTCCGCCTTCTAATTTGCATTCTGTTAAGATATTAAGGTAAAGCAATCTTTATACAGGCCCTTAGGGCACCAGGAGTTTGAGGCTCCCAGAATTTCTAGAGAGATGGCACATGAGGTTGGCAAGGTTGTCAGCCCTTTTGTACAAATGTAACCTCAACAGAAGTTACATTTCCTGCAGAAATTATTACGACACGTCATTTGAGGTAGTTAAGTTAGGCGCGCCAGGGTTTATTCCACCCAATATGTTAGCGCATTTGTCAAGCTGTTTTGTACCGAGTATATGTCAGTGATACTATCTATAAGGACTAACAACTTTTAACCTTTATACTTCCGTGAAAGACATTATATCATTCTGCTAACAATATCGAATCCCTGTATTAATTTCTACCCCGAAGAATGGCAGACTGTGTTTGTACGAGTTTATTGGACCGTGCATCATTGTGATAACTGAAGAATAAAAAAACCAACTAGATGTCACTTGATATTTTATTTTACTTCTTATAGGCTCAACATGTTTCAAGCATTACTACGCCCATCATCAGGAGCTCGCGACTGTAATGTTCTTTACCAGATTGGTCGTGTCGTTCTTGGTTTGCTGTATGTTGGAGGTGAGGTGCAGTTAGGCTGGAGTGGTGTCCGGGTTGCAGGCTCAAGCCTGCAACCCGGACACCACTCCAACATACAGCAAACCAAGAACGACACGATCAATGTGGTAATCAACATCATAGTCGCGAGCTCCTGATGATGGGCGTAGTAATGCTTGAAACATATTGAGCCTAAAAGAAGTGAAATAAAATATCAAGTGACATCAGTTGGTTTTTTTATTCTTCAGTTATTTGTACGAGCTTTAATAATCAGTTATAAGATGTCAGAAATTCATTTCTCTAGCTGCTTACTTAAATGTCGGTTGTAGCTAATTTAATGTAACGTGATCGGAAGAATATATGCTTTTTTACGTTGTATATACCGTGCATTGTGACACGTGTATTATAATGTAAATCCAACCAAATGCACACCTGATACACCGGTAATTTCAGCAAGTATCTTCTACATGTTTCGAGCCCTGAAAGCCCATCATCAGGAAGTTGGTTGTAATAATGCAGGCATTATGGTGTAAAGTATTTTCACGTATGTGGTATATGAAGCGTTCTCAGTGTGTTGATAAAAACGTTAGCAGCAATATGATGGATAGGAGAGTGAGTTCGAACGCACAGATACTTTGTAAAATTAAATTGTAGCAGATGTGAATTTGGATAATTTTACATTTAAAATGATAAATGTTTTGTTGAAATGTCGGATTAAATAACTTTTTCTCGGATGCTCTGACCCAGGTGTAGCAAATTAAACGCACTCTTCGGTCCGCAGGCGTAAAGTTCTGTGACCCCGGGGCTAGACGAGTACTCGAGTTACTGGCGCTAATAAAAGCATATCTCAACCCCCGCCCGCTCCCGCCCGTCCCCGCCCGCCCACGCCGCGCATAATTCCTATTCTTACATTAGCGTCCTTCATCATCGGCAAAGTCTCTGGCACGCTTGTTAGGCGGATCAATCGATCTTGCAGGCGTGCTTATTCTCGTACCGAGTTGAGAACTTACTGTAAAAGAACAACTGAATATATTCTGTCGTTTTTTTACGTCACTTAGCAACGCTTTATCTCAATGTTGTCTGGAGGTGAAGAGTAAAACCAAGAGAAGCGTCAGTCAGATTTGTTGCAGAGTAGAGGAGAATGGGGGACGTCCAACTTATGCGACACGAGTAGAAGTGACTGACTCCCATGCTGCCTTGTTTAACGCACGTCCACACTTGCTCCGACCGTAACCGTATCAACCCTTTGATGTGAAAGCCAAATACCGACAGCGCACCGAACAAGCCCGTAACGTGACCGCGTAACCAAATTTTGATACGTTACGAGGTCACGAGCCCCGTTCACACTGCCACGATACGGTGTTACGTTACGCGGTAACGTTACAAGTGTGGACCCACGTTAACATGAAACACTTACCTTTCGAAGTCTGTGTTAGAGAAACAAACTGACTGACCGACAGCTGAGTGAGAGACACCATGTTATATGGTGTTCTTTTTTGGTACTGCAGCTAATCAACATATCCATCGTTGATACGCAGTCCGAAATTGAAACTATTTTGTCACAGAAAGCTCTTGTTAAACATTCACTAAAGCATTCTCTTCTTGGACTGTTTGACCCTGAAGATAAAGACATTAATATCCCCGAAACGTGGGTAACTTTGTACCAGTCTATACGGCATCACATCTCATTAGACTCGAAGCTTTGGCAGCACTACTGAGATAACGTAATGCATTTCTCATTCTACAGCATTTACGTCTGTTAGGCCTAAGCATTTTATTATTATATATATCTAAATCTGTGTACTGTAATTGGTATCTTCCCTTGATAGTTTCCTGCTACAAGATTATATGGTTTTTGTCTTTGCCTTAAAACTATTACTTTACACCCCTATATTTTATCTTTCTTTGCTGAACACCCTGTGCTAAGCAACGATGTGTATTAGGTATGTAACTAGTAAAAAACTGTTCGAAAATTTACGCGGACAGTGCATTAACTATTGAACTTGTATCCTAATGTCTGGTAATAAAACAGTGTCTCTCCACTTGTAACATTCTTTGTACATCAAAATACATTTTATAACAATCGCACTGAATAGACCAAAAGCTTGTCGTGAGAAAATGGGAATGTTATTTTTAGACAACACCAATTTTCTGTAGCTTCAAATTTTCCGAAATGAGATCTGCGCTCTTTTGGGATTTTACGCAGCGTAGATTCGTAATTTCTTACCGACGTTTCGGGACAACTTATTGGTTCCATCCTCAAAGGTCAAGCAGTCCAAGCTTCTTCGACAGCTTGACATAACAAATCACTCTAGTGACATTGTCCAAAAGAATTCTGGTAAGTTCGAATTCTGTGTTTTGCTAATTACAAGTGAGCTGTGTTCTCTTGTCATATATCCACAAACCTCTGTCGTAATCATGCAGGCCGGTGGCTGTGACGTCACGACATAATCTTAATACAATTGTGATGTCGCTCAAAAACGAACCTGTATCGTAACTATGGCAACCGGTGGCTGTAACATCGCCGATGCGTTACCTTCCACACGCACAGCACTGGTATTGTGTAAGGTAGATATTCTGCAGTTCCACAATACGCTACTTCACCAGGCCCGATTACACGGCTAAGCTTATTTTTTTCAGACATACCCAACCTCTGTTGCTTCCTCAGAGGCAGCGGCAGCCTAGTGGATATGTGCCTTCATTTCTCATCGCGCTGCGCGTTGCCTGGAAAATATGACATTAAGGATCACGTTCATTGCAAGCAATCTTTCCCTTCTTTACCCTCCCATCCCCAATTCTATACGCGTTAACGAATTACGAATATTGAATGGTCCCACCGCACCAGAATCACAGCACCAGCAACAATGAGCAGGAAGTAATGTTGCTCAATCAAGGCATATGAGGAAAAGAGGTAGAGTTCCGTGCATTTTTAACTTCTGCCTTTGATAGAGATAATTGCTCGGCTTCACAAGGCAGTTTCGTTAACGCGGGAAAGGATCGCCCGATATCCATTGAGTAGTGTGGGCGATCACAAGAATTGGCCTGGACGTTATCGATAAGACCTAGTTTTCTTACCCTTGATGAGATTCGAACCCATATTCTTCCGTTGTTAAGCCTGAGGCTAGTAACTATGTCCACTAAAGCTGGCCGTATAATTTACATTTATTTCTCTTGAACCATTTTTAGGTGTGTGTGAAATTCAATTTCACTCCTCTGATAAAACCTGTTAAAACGATTGTTTTGGTAACGGCGACTGATTTAAAATGCTCTTCATTTAGAAGTTTAAAATATATCTGATATTTTCCGCTATTAATTTGTTAAAACATTCTGTCATTTAGTGACGCATTAGCAATCATCAACCGTGTGACTGTTACAACATACTTATTTATGAAGTGTTGTAGCACGTGGAAAGATTAATACTGCTTATATTTTATTAAATTTCTTACATCTAGTCTCTTGTTTTGTCAAGAGATAGGCTTTTAACGTGCGGTCAGATTCGTAGTCACAGTTTTAACACTTCGACCGTAAGAGAGCATGATCCAATTTACGACAGGGTTTCCACGAAAGAATTGTGTCGTAAAAGTGGGCCATGATGTGCTTTGCAGGAAATACCCTACAGTTTAAAATCCTATCCTATTACTTTGAAGCTTAGAAACTAGGAATATTATGGGTTTTCAGAAGATTATGGGTTTTGTTTCGTGCGTTGGTTGTTTGTTCTTTTTTTCCTTCGTTTGGTTTATTCTTTTCTCCGTTAGTTCATATTTGTAGAAGGTTTCATATGAAAGACCGTCTCTTTTTTTTTGCAATATGAGAATTATAATGTCAGCTAGTTTTTTCTTTTACCTCGCTTATCTCTATATAATCTTAGATCTTTACAGAGAGAGGTCAGTAAGCGGATGTAACTTTTGTTATTTATTGTCCGTCTTACACAATAATATGATGTAAAGTTGGGTTATATACAATTAATGAAGCTACATGTTCCAACCCCTTGGGGTCATCTTCAGGCTTATAAAATATGAATTATACAAGGTACTTCTGACGTAGTTACCTACGGGATCCCGTGGTTTACATTGTTAGCTATAAAATATATGTTAAAAATTGGTTAAAATACAGGTGAAGAACATATAGTCGTGGTGAACACGTGGATCGTTGTTGTATGTATGTGATAGGTGTTTGTGTACCTTAGGAAAGTGTCGCGATGTTATGGTCGTGGATTGGGGACCTCACGATGTATCGGTGTCTTATACCGTAAGTGGATGATGTGCGCCCTCGTATTGTAGAGAGCTCGAACTCACTGTTTGGGTGATTTAGCACAACGGGATGGAACACCCACAATTTAGAGTGTAATTTTTCCTAAGAGGTCCACCAGAGTGGGTGCTTTCTCCTTTTCCTGTAACCCGAGGACGGAAGCGGAGCTGGCTACCGAAATGTTGTGCTTCAGTTTTGCAGTCCAGCAGAAGGGTGTTTCTGAATTACTCACACCATCGTCATAGACCTGCAAAATTGAACACAGCTTGTTCGATTTTTAAAGTTTAAATATTTAATTCAAGGAAATAATCAGTGTTTATTGTACGAATATTCTGAGACATATTTTTACAGACTGTTACAAAATGTGGAGTTGTCCTTAATATTACAACGGGTGGTGGATTCTCAGCGATTAATGTATATATAGAGTTCTCTGAGTTATATTGCTTAATGCACTGTATGTTTTATGCTTATGTATCTTTTTTAGGAGACGCTGGAAACTGTGCTGTTAGCTGAAACACAAACACACTCAAATATAAAGCTGTCATAGGCGTTTCCGTTTATATTGCTTGTATATTTTCTATATTTTTGTTTGGTTTGAAATATACATGGATTTTAAAATGGTAGCTTTCGGCGAAGTTTTTTAACGTAATGTTGTATGCTTCCTTTGTCATCTGTATTAATTGCATTATCCACTGGAATGAAATGATTTCAGATTGAGTTCAGCTCAGTTAAATTGTAGACTACTGGTGTCCATTAGTACTGCAGGTCTCACGCCACCGCGTGACAAAGGGTGTACATTTACCTTTCCAAAATAAAACAAGTTGACCTGTAGTGTACACCAAGCTGCCACTGCTTTGGGTGCTTAGTGATTTTTGGTCTTGCATGATTTTCCCATGTCCACTCATATTTCTTCATTTAAAACAAAAGACAATATTGCTCATCTACAGTAAGCCAGATAATATTTTAAAGGTAAATATGTGCGTTTATAGAAAGATTACAATTCAACGCATTTTCCAAGCATAAGAGCAGTTGTCACGTGTATGATAGTGTCTTATACACATCTCAGCAGAAAGGAGTTTAACAAAATTACTATGAATTGTAGAAATAAAGGTGAGAGTTATTTTAAACAAGGCCAGTGGAACCTCGCGGTGAGTTCCAGAACACCAAATTCATTTGAAAGAAAATAATATCTTGGAGTGTTCGACGTTGTCACGGCAGTTTTGATAAAGACTAGAGTTTTCGTATAATATGACGCCGTGTATATTGGTAAACAGTTGCAGACGTTTCGGAGTAGATTGTTACTTCTCCCTTGAGGGCCTAAGTGGTCAATGTTTTTATGCTGAAGATGGAAGAGCCAAGATATTTGTCAGTACACACTGCTGCCTATCCCAGGAGACTTCAACCGCCAACAGGAATATTAACTTAACCTTAGTTTTTTTTGTTGAATTCATATAGGACTTGTAAGTGTATCGTTCGAGAGGTTCTTCTTCTGCTTGGCACTACAGCCCACTGTGGGCTTTGGCCTGTCGAACAATGTCCTTCCATTTTTTCCTATCTGCCACCATCTCTCTCCATCTTCTCACTCCCAGCACTTGAAGATCGCTTTCTACTTCCTCTTTCCACCTTTCCCTTCTTCTCTTCCCTTCCAGTTCTTGAGTGAAGATCTTTTTGGGCATCCTATCCTCCTCCTTTCTCCCTAGGTGACCTAACCAGCTTATCCTTTGCCCTTTTACCCATTTTACTACATTTTCTCCTTTGCTCATCTCTTCTAGTTCTCGATTCGTCCGACTTTTCCATTCCCTGTTTTCATATTTAGGGCCATCGCAGTATTTGAAAACCTTGTGTCACCGCATTTGTTTTGGGCCGGATGTAGGGACGGAATTTTGGACCAAAGGAATCCAGAGGTATAATATTGAGACATATAAAAATAGCAAACTATAAATAGCTGCATGCAGTCCTATGAAGAAGTTACTAATCACTACGTCACTTAAAACTCCTCTCTCTTATGGAATTCGCAACGGCTTTACCCTGTTCACAAAAGGCCATTTTAAACGCTGTTCTCAGCGAGGTGAATTTAATCCGCACCCATATACCCACTCTCATGCTGAAGTATTTCAATATTATACTTCAATATACACACATGCTGCCCAAGTTGTATCTTTCCTTGAGGCTTTCCGACAAAAAGTTTGCACACATTTCTCATCTGTGCATGTGTGATCTACATTTCACTCAACTCTTCTTCTTTCATTTGTTCAGCCTAATGATATTCGGTAAAGAACAGAATTTGTGACTCCTTCCTTAACCTAAATATTTACATCTCTGTTTTATTACCTGTCTGTCTTATGTTCATGTGTTCTTCTTAGAACTAAATAAATGTCAAAATGGACATGACGATGCGCCTTTCCGCGGTGGCAGAGAAGCCGTTTCAGATAATCTCAATTATTCAGTTAGCGTGACAATGTTCTAGTGCATTCTTACGGTGCTGCGTCGAAGCTGTAACCAAAACAGTTCAGTTTCTGCCTTTTCCTTGGCTTCGTACTGGAGTCGAGGGAGATCAAATATGGCATACTCGTCTGACAAATTTTTAATTCGAACTTACGTTTAGGTTACAGTTGTGTAAGGGAGTTCTGAGTTAGGATTCTTCAATGTGCCATTTCTACGTACTGGACAATGTCATAGAGCAGACATACTCAAACTTTCTTGTGCTGCGGCGAAATTTGGTCTGCTTGTGGGCAACATGAAGTTCTTAACACAAAAGGAAGAATGACGTAGATATACGTAGAATTATATGTTCGATTTTACATGTGTATTGTTCTGTAAGTCATGTGCGGTGACGTATACACACAGTAATGGGGAAAAAGTAGTAAAAATTAAATTCACAACATAGGATAGGACGTGGTTGTTTTTAGAATATTTTTACAAAATGAATTGGAAATCCATTTTACAATTAACAGCTCATATATTTCCAAAACTGCTTCGGCGTTCTGCCATCGGCTTTTTCAGGGAAAGGTTTAAAGCACCTTACTCATTTTCAAATGTGTCCGCCAACAACATAACACTCGCGGGCAACATGTTGCACGCGAGCTACGGGTTTAGTGGGCGTGGTACAGAGGTTACTGAAATCCCTTTACAAATCTGACACACGGTTGATGCTTAACAGACGCTACAAATAGTTTGCTCTTTTATTATATATATTACTGCAGTAGAATTGTTATCATTGCGAAAACATGGACGTCTGACAACGTCTGACAGGGTAACAGGGTTCTGCGAAACCCCATTCGTACGGCCAGATACTGCAAGCAAAATCGATGCTCCCGTTTGTAAAACGTTCACGAAATGAGATATAAATGACAGTTTCATAAAAAAAAATATAAGCATCATGCTTTCAGAAGTTTATATGTAATGTTGTAAGACACAAAAGGGGCAGTGAAATGTTTACAATGAAGTTAAGATTCATATACTTCTAACAATTCACAGTATGCGTGTTTCGTACATTCTGTTGCATTTATGTTGCTGGCAGTATTTTACGCTTCCATTGATTTCGTTAAACAAAGCTGTATTTATTTTACACAAGCCTTGTCTTCATGTGGCATTTTGAGGACCATGCATCGTGATATATTCTTACAATAAAATTAGCGAGATGCACTAATTTATCTAATTTATCTTTGGAATGGAACTCTACATTTTTCGGATAGTTTCTCTGTCCATCATAAGGAGTCTATCACTGTACACACAGCAATACCTACAGGTTATGCTGACTGCTCCCTAGGAAGCAGTCAGCATAACCTCTATATATTGCTGTGTGTACAGTGCTAGACTACTGATGATGGACAGAGAAACTGTCCGAAAAATGTAGAGTCCTATTCCAAACATAAATTTGATAAATTTGTGCTTCTCGTTGGCTTTATTACAAGAACTTGGTCTTCATGTTGTGATAAATTCATATCAACGGACTTTGCGCAGGGAACATTTTATAGTTGCCACAATTCCAGTCATGGAGGGCTGTTGTCTTTTATTCTTATATTCCTCGGTACCTTAAGAGCGCAATATTTGTGAACACTGCTTGGGCCTTTCGATATAGCTTCTGGCTGATCGGTTTCTGAGAGACTGTCCAGGTATACGAGTGTAAGGTGGCTATTTAAATGGAATGTAGGAACAGAAATTCGGCGCGAATTGCTGCTTGTGTTTCGGTTCCATTACGACTTCTGTTCAGTATTTATTGCTGAGATAGGAAGTTTGTACAGTAATGAACTGTAAACGTAACAAAAAACTTATTTGCCGCTTGTATGCTTCTGCATTTGTGATTGACGAAGACAGTGTCTTTAATTGCAAGGTTTTGTGTGAGAGTATTCTAACAATGGGGTCTACATTTGTGTGAATTGTATGAAAAGGCAGATGTTTATTAATTCATTCGTTGATTCGATACCTATTTCAGTTTTAAATTTGAATATAAAAGAATCGAGGCTTGAAAGTCCATAAATTGTACTTTCTGAATATTGCTTTGTCTTGGTTCTGAACATTATTTTCAAGACGTGCACACCCACTTGACCTTGTTTCATGCATGATCCGTAACCAGCACCGAGCGACTGCGTGCAAATTTGGCCCTGCTGGCTAATTAAAGTGCAAAAGTATTTAGTTTGGATTTTGTAAGTTTTAATATTGTACGTGCTGTGCATGATGCAAAATTAATTTTATCACACCAACCTTACATGCACTGAAATATGAACCCAATGGACGCACAGTCTCGTACATGTTTCGGTACTTCTTGATTGCCATCATTACGGGGTCTTTATATCAGTTAAAGTTGCGCCCTTCGAATTGATCCGGAATGTGAGGAGCAGCCACCCACTAGCACACACAATAATATTCTCTCTACTCCATTCGGAGTGTAAACACATCACACCTCAGGACTCCACCCATATTTGGGTAGCGAGTTGACTTTGACTTTCATTTACCACCTGTGAAGATTGTGGAGCCCCTAACTAAAACCCAAATGGAGCTGGAAGTAAATACTTATGTTGCTGTTCTAACATTTTAATATTATGTGATTTGGCATTTCTTGGGATTTTAATCAAATTTTATTATGTGTGCCAGTGAATGACTCTTAGTGAGTGACAGTAGTTCACATTACGGACAAATTCGAAGAGCACAACTTTAGACTGATATAAGGATTCCCTGATGATGACAGTCAAGAAGTGCCGAAACATGTAGGACACACTGTATTTATCGTGTTCACATTTCAGTGCATGTACGTTTGGCCTGATGAATTGAATTTGTAAGTTGCCTTCACTGGGTTTTTCTAAACAGCCATAAATTCCAAAACTACGAAATTTGTCACACATTTCATTTAGGCTTGTCTCTGTCTGCCGACATGTTCACACTTTTCTTTTTTACTATGTAACGTTGATTCTTATAATCTCGGTAAATTTAACTTTGCGAAATTGAAGAATTTACAGTCTCCCCATAAGCACGGTAAAAATATACGAATATTAGACAAGTGATCCATACTTTGCGAATAGAAACAGGATTTTTATGGTTTGCTTAGCGACGTTGTCCCCTTGTAGACTGTATAGAGTTGATGACAGATTAATGATGGCGTAGTAACTGATTGGAAAATCGAAGCATTCGGACAGAACAGCCTGTATCAGAGCTTCTTGTTCAAGAGAGGTTATAATGGAAACTGAAAGTACTTAACGTTCCATTTGTATACTTCATGTTCACCGAAGGCCCTCTGTAAAACTACGTATTGTATTCTCAAATGTAACTCCGTAGATAGACGAAATTATTGAGAGGATAGCAGTATTGATTTAGCAGTAATATCGCAATGAGTGATCGGATATCCTACATTGTGAAATGAATGAGAAAAATTGGAATATGTTGTAGCGGTACACTAGCTATCTATAGGCTTTATGAAAGCCTATGCTTCAGTTAGGAGGAACGTTTAGTGTATTTTTATTATTGACTTTGTTATGCACAAAAACTAGATAGGTTAGTGGAATGCATAAATAAAATCTGCAGTAAATTCTGGGGTACGTAAACATGCGCCCGACAAAGGAAATGCTTTATTGGCATGGTTTTTCGAATTTTATTTCAGAATGTCATGATGAAGGTCACTGCAAACCTGTAGTAATTAAAATTCAGTAGGACATATAAATTTCCGTTCAGTACTGACGATGTTGATTTGTTGGCGAAAAAACGAATCTATAAAAAACGGCACTCTATCTATAAACGTAACATTGAGGGGCGTTCGTGAAAATATTGTTGCAGTGTAAAAGCTGGAAGTATTAAAACTTCCGAGTGTTTGAGTGTGTGTGTGTGTGTGTGTGTGTGAGTGTGTGTGTGTGTGTGTGCGAGTGTGATTGTGTCTGAGTGTGTGTCTGTGAGTGTGCGTGTGTGAGTGTGTGTGTGAGTGTGGGTGTGTGTGATGTGTGAATGTATGCGTGTGAGTGAGTGTGAGTGTGTGTGTATGTGTGTGTGAGTTTATGTGTGTGAGTGTGTGTATGTGTGTGTGAGTGTGAGTGTACGTGTGTGAGTGTGTGTATGTGTGTGTGTGAGTGTGTGTATGTGTGTGTGTGAGTGTGTGTATGTGTATATGAGTGTGTGTTTGTGTGTGTGAGTGTGCGTATGTGTGTGTGAGAGTGTGTGTATGTGTGTGAGTGTGTATGTGTGTGAGTGTGTGTATGTGTTTGTGAGTGTGTGTATGTGTGTGAGTGTGTGAGTGAGTGTGTGTCTGTGTGTCTGAGTGTGTGTGTGTGTATGTGTGTGTGAGTGTGTGTGTTTTTTTAAAATTTATTTATTACACAGCATTCCCCATTACACAGTATTATTACATGCTTCACATAACCTAAGTTTTAGTTGACAGTCATTTCAAATCTGAAATTTCTAAAGACTTAACAAATTTTATAAAAAAATGTTGGTAATTATTAATGAGTGTTTCATTCGTTGCAGGCCAATTTCCACCAGTGTTTTTTATTTGTCTTATCATCTCATTCCTTTGATTACGCAATTTCTTGCACTTAAATGTTAAATGGTTTACAGTTTGTTCTTCTTCTTCACATGGCCAAATCGGATTATCTGTTAGTCCAAGTCTGTATAAGTATGATCCTATTTTCCCATGTCCTGTTAGCATAGAAGTTAACTCTGGGAATACTGGTATTTTCTGTGTTAACCTCTTCCTCACTGATGGGAAAAAAGCTTTCGTAACTGCCCCTTTTCTCGTATCTATCCACTGCTGTTCCCACATATGAAGTCCATTGTCTTTTTCTCTTGTTACGATCACCTCTTTGGTATATTGTCGTATACAACTGGTCCATCTTCCACAGCAGCTTCTTTTGCAAATCTATCCACCAACTCATTCCCCTCTATCCCCGCTTGTCCTTTTACCCAGCCGAAATGCACAATCCACTTTAAATGTACCAATGCAATAAGTTTGTTTCTAATAAGTTCTATCAAACGGTTCCGTTTAAATTTGTTTTGCAATAAATCCAAAGTTATTTTGTGTGAGTGTAAGTGTATGTATATGTGTGAGTGTGTGTGTATGTATGAGTATGTGTGTGTGTGTGGGTGGGAGTGTGTGTGTGTGTTTGTGTGTATGTGTGTGTGGGTGTTAGAGTATGTGTGTGTTTATGTGTGTGTGAGTGAGTGTGTGTGTATGTGTGTGTGAGTGTGTGTGAGTGTGTGAATGTGAGTATGCGTGAGTGTGTGTGTGTGCGCGCGCGCGCGTGCGTGTGCGAGTGTGTGTGTATGTGTATGTGTGTGTGAGTGTGTATATGTGTGTGCGTGAGTGTGCGCGCGTGCGTGCGTGCGTGCGTGTGTGTGTGTGTGTGAGTGTGTGTGTGTGTGTGTGAGTGTGTGTGTGTGTGTGTGAGTGTGTGTGTGTGTGTGTGTGTGTGTGT
>Ga0131853_10003200_pt1 | contig 29380 bp, 28 predicted proteins | sample TergutLab28metaG_FD_92764 | JGI IMG/M metagenome (GOLD analysis project Ga0131853, IMG submission 92764) | Labiotermes labralis P1 segment gut microbial communities from Petit-Saut dam, French Guiana - Lab288 P1 (version 2) (version 2) | ecosystem: Host-associated > Arthropoda: Insects >... | reverse complement strand
TATAGTATTCATTGTGTGGCCTCCCTTTGTTTGCGGTAATCCCGTCTTGTTGGTTTTCTTAGTATTACCAACTTTTCGGTAAATCCACGGTCTTACAATGTGGAGGTCACTTCATATTGTCTCTTTTTATTAATACTTCCGTCAAAAATTGCTCCGTTTAGGTTCGCATTTGAGAAGTTTGTATCCGTCAAATTTGCGCCGGTAAAATCAGCACCTATAAGATTTGCACCTGCAAAATTAGCATTAGATAAGTCGGCATAACAAAATCTGACAGGTAAATAGCCGGAATGTACCCATTTCTTCTCGTCTAATATACCTGAAGGGCCTATCACATTTGTAATACTTGCGCCTTTAAGTATTGCATACGAAAAATCGACTTCATGTATGGTACTGCTATTTAAATTGCAATTTTCCATTCGTGCTTTGCGGAAATTTGAACCGGTTAGCCGGGAGCCTTCAAGTGAGCCATCATCAAAGCATGAGTTGGCAAATTGTGAATAATGAAAATTTGAAGATTTATATACACGTCCGGTAAAATCAAGATTGGAATGGTCTTCGTAAATACAATTTTTCAAGTTATCAGTATTTTTATTTTTACATTGGACATAAACAATTTTGGATTTTGTGGGGTTCATGTATTCGCCGACACACACCCTGAATACATCACTTTTTTTTATTTCTGTAAACGGTGCTGATTCAACACACTCTACAATGGCAAGCCGGGCGATGTCGGCAAGGTATAAATAAAAGTCAAGGATTGTTTGCAACATGATTTCCTTTACGCCCACAGCCCTTATCATCCCTGCATTCTGCTTGCGTATCTCAAGCAGCTTGTCCCATAGCTCATTAAAAAAAACAAATAAAGACGCTATGTTGTACTCGCCAATCACACGCCGATTACAGTCACGATACCACTCATCTCCAAACACCCAAACGCTTGCTGTATAATTTCGTTCTATAAAATCTCCGTAATCCATAATATATTCAATATGCGATATATCCGATAAGTCTGACTCTTTTTGAAGCTTCACGATTACACTGCATATAGATTGAAAGTTGCTGATAAAACTTGAAACCAGCTCATTTTTATGTAAAACAAAAAAACGCTCTGTTCTTAAGAGGTATTCGTTACGTAAATTATCTGATAGCTCAAAAAACTCTTTTTGCATTTATATCACCTAACCTTACAGTTTTTAAGATGTAATGGAATGTTGTACCGTCGGCGGTGTATTTGGGGGCTAGGTTACCTTCGCTTTTCTATCGGTCGGCCTTTTAAGTAATTGCTATATTAATCAATGTTTGTATGAAATTTGACCTAAAAAGAATTCTAATGGTTCTATACCAAATTCACCTCTTGATGATTTTTCTGTTTTTTTATCGAAGACAGAGGTTCGCTTGTGTTTGAGGTTTCAAGTATTTTCACCATAAGCACTAAGTCATAATAAATTTTGTTTCTCGCCACACGCTACGTCTGTCAATATCTTCGCCAAGATGGGGAAAAATCAACTTGTGCTACTAGCTTTAGCAAATCGGCAACTGTTTCTATTTCCCTTTTTCTTTTGTATGCCCCTGTTTCCTTTGCGGCTTCTTCATAGCCTTCCGGGAGCATCTCTAGCAATTTTTCAACATTTCCCATATCTCTATTTTATTCTTCGGGGATTATCAATTCAAGATAAAGTTAGTGCCTATGGTTTTTTCACTGTACCTCCAGAGTTGATATGCTTTAGATAGATTTATTTTTAATCTGAAAAAGTTCTAAGGCTCTTTCTTGTAATTCTATGCCTATATCTTCCAGTTGCATCAAAAAATCATCTCTTACAAATAGTTTTCAGGTAAAAGACATGATAACCAATCATGTCTTTTTTCTATCTCATGTTTAACCGTTAGAATGAAGATGGGTTTTTGGTCTGACGATGCCAACAAGAACCGGATAAACCGCGTTTGTCCCGAAGTCTGTTGGCCTGCCCTCTCATTCGCGGAGTTCGATTTACGCAGGTAGTTCCGCCGTTAGTATAGGTGCGTTCGTGTTACCCGAGAGATTGAATAGGCATTGAGAGAAGGTCGGTTACTAATAACCTTGAATATTCTTGCAGGAGGTTTTTTTAATGTATGCAGTGGGCGTTGATGTTTCAAAAGGCAAAAGCATGGTAGCGGTTATGCGTCCAATGGGCGAGGTTGCGCGAAAGCCTTTCGAGGTGGCGCAAGACCATCAAAGTCTTGATAGTCTTGCACGTCAGTTAATCACTTTTGGCGGCGATGTGCGGGTTATCATGGAGGCTACGGGACGCTACCATGAGCCGATGGTAGCAGTGCTGCAATCTTTTGGATTGTACGTGTCCATACTTAATCCCATTGTTATCAAGCAATACGGCGCGGGCAGCGTCCGTAAGGTCAAAAGCGACAAGAAAGATTCCTTAAAAGTTGCAAAATACGGACTTGATAGATTGGAACACTTTGCGAGAACATACACCCATGAATGCCATCAGACATCGCTACGATGAAAGAGGACGCGTTTATTGAGCGTTATCGCAAATGGTGCAAGTGCAAGGGATACCATTTTTCGCAAGCCAAGGCGATAGATGTGTACGATGCAAGTTTTAATAATTGTCCGACACTTTCAAAGTGTGAAGCTGAAAAGATGCTAATTACCTCGTCTGCCAAGTCCTTGATAGCCGCTCTTGAACAGCGTGCCATAATCAAAGCCCAAGTTATTCACATGGCAGAGATGTTGCCGGAATACGAATGCGTACAATCCATGTATGGTGTCGGTGAAATCACCGGTGCGCAACTAATCGCTGAGTTGGGGGATATTCGCAACTTTGCCAACCGCCGCTCCATCGTTGCTTTCGCAGGCGTTGACCCGGAAGTGAACGAATCCGGTTAGTACAACAGAGAGAGCAACCCAAGCAGTAAACGGGGTTCACCTCATTTACGAAAAACGCTGTTCCAGGTCATATCGGCTTACTTGAAGGATTCTCCCGCAGATGAGCCTGTTTACCAAATCTCTTGACAAAAAACGCCGAGAAGGCAAGCCATTTTATGTCTACATGACCACTGCTGCCAATAAATTTTTACGCATATATTACGCTCGCGTTAAAGAATACTTGAACAACAAGGACGCACCCATAGAACAATAATATATCATATTATTACCTCATCGTAGCCGTTGCGCAACGGCTTGTTTGCCGTACCCTTTTTATCTTCGATTTCCTTCACAAAAAATCGTTCAAAAAAGTCTTGACTTTCTTTTGCAGGACTTCGGGAGAATAATACCTAAACCGATTGTAGTATAAAAAATATTTTACCAAGAGTTCTACGCAAGTGTCAATCATTTTCTATCATTTTTCGACAACGAATATTTCAGGGCGTTTCATCTTTCGATAAATCGTAAATCGGAGGGTTATAATATTCTTCATTGCGGAAAAGCATACCCCAAATTATATTTATAAGGCGGCGTTGAACACATTTTAATGCCTGCGACTTGGTTTTACCCTCGCTTATTTTACGGTTGTAGTAATCGTGGAAAAAGGAATTCAAAATCTTGCGTGAAGAACCGGAAGGAAAGGAAAGACGCACAGCAAGTTGGTAAAACAGGTTGTTTAGTTTGCGATTGCCGCGTTGGTTTGCGTACTGCAAATCTTTTTTGTCGGAAGCATAAGTTATTGGAGCAATACCTGCGTAACGTGCCAACTTTGAAGGCGTTGGGAACTTTTTTATATCACCGATATATGCAAGCATTTTTGTGGCGGTAACAGTGTCTATGCTCGTCATAGTGGTTAAAGTGCAGTCAAGCTTTGTTTTTAACCAATAAGTTGCGCCTTGTCACAAGAGAACCCAAAACCCAATAAATATCTTCTGTATCGGCGTTTGGCAAGCTGTCTAACGCGCGTTGACGTGCCTTACCTCTTGCCCGTTGGCTTTCAAAAACACAGCAAGGGTTCTGCCAAATGCAGAAATATCCTCCAAGCCGAACAAAAACACAGTACCGTCAATTAAAAACTTTTGCGCATCATTTAAGAAGCTGTCAAAAGTTGACGGTAAATTTTCAAACGTGATTTCGCTCAACTTCGTAAAGAACCCCCATGTGCTGCGCCCACCATGGTGAACGAAACGGGGTTAAGCATTATATAATCGGCAATACTTAAATCATAATTCGTTGCTTTACTTCTGTTGCCCGGCAGAATTATGGCGGCACATACGGTTTGTTTAGTGTGAAATTTGTTGCGCAAAATTTTATGAGCAAAGATAAAGTCAACCGTGAAAATTTTTTATGCAGTTGTCAAGATTCAAAAAAATATATACATCAACCTCTATACATCCCAGTGGTCAGCGTTATGCGGCAGAAGCCACACCGCAGTAATAGAGCCGTAAAGGTTGTTTCAAGAACACAGCATTTGTTTTGATATGTTCTTGAAAAAGCCCGGAAGCTGTGTGTGTAGCCACTATCAAAAAATGTCAAAATAGTGTAAAATATGCAAATGCAAATAAATGAAGAACAATACAATAAAATCAAACACGCACTACCCGTTCAACGCGGCAATATAACCGTAGTAAACCTCGTATTCATCAACGCAATCCTGTACATCTGTGAAAATGCCTGCAAGTAGAGGAGGCTGCCAAAAGAGTATGGAAGTTGGAATGCAGTTTACAAACGCTTTCGTCGTTGGGTAGAAAATGGAATTATCGAGCGTCTGTTCATAGCGTTAATGGAGCAGAAACTTGTAAGCATAGAGCTGGTCAAACGCCTTTTAGACTCTATGATAGTCCCAGTTCGCCCTGATGCCTGCGGTGCGTTAAAAAAAACGGTGAACAGGCTATTGGTCGCTCAAAAGGCGGATTGACAACAAAAATCCATATGATGGCAGCAAACGCTAATACGCCTGTTGATTTCATACCAAGGGTTTAGGCGTATATTTTGTAGATTCGACAAACTCGATAAAATGTATATCTGATTCATTCAATTTGCGTTTATTTACATGGCTATCAAATATTGGGGCAGGAATAAGGAATATTTGTCCGCAATAAGGGACGGATGCACAAAGCAAATATTGGCATATGTAATTAGCATCTCATTAGAGGTGGACTTTGTGTTGGAAACCGTGAAAAACTTAATCAGGGATTATGGTGACATATTAAAAACCGACGCAATTATGCACTCCGACCAAGGTTGCCACTATACAAGCATATCATTTCGGCAGCTTTTGCGCGACAAAAAACTTCGACAATCAATGTCAAGGCGTGGGAACTGTTGGGACAATGCGCCGCAAGAATCATTTTTCGGACACATGAAAGACGAAATAAACATAGACTATTGCGGCAGCTTTGAATCACTGAAAGCAGAAATCGACGATTATATGGACTACTACAATAACGGCAGATACCAATGGGATTTGGCAAAGCTGTCACCCAATCAATACGCCGAATATCTGCGAAGCGGAGAATACCCCATTAAAGCCTAATATGTAAAACCAAGTAAAACAACCCGTTTACACGGGTTGTCAAAGGTTGGTCAAGGAAGAGTTTCATTTGAAGAAATCCAATCTTTGTAAATGTTTGTAAGTTTTAGATATTCTTTGCGAAAAATTTCTCTTTCTTTTGAACCGGGCGCGGCAGACTTATATTTTGAGAAATCATTGCGCCTGTCCATAGCTTCAAATTTATCGGTAATCTGTTCATCAATATTACCGCGCAACGCATTCCCATAACCGCCAAGGTCATAATAGCCAAGAAATGAAATAAGCCGCGCAACATCAACCACAAGCGATTCAGGGAACTGCATACGCTTACCCAAGCTAAATTGGGGTTTACAAGTCTTATAAAGTCCTGTATAGTCCTAGTCAGTCACATATGCATATTGTATATGTGTGTATGTAATGACACATAATACAAATACGGGCGCATTAAACGCCCGCTAAAATAAAAGCAAGCTGGGGCGGTTTGATACGGACTAAACCCGGATAACTGCTAAATTAAACAGTGAAACGAAAATAGCCGAACCTTGCCCGGGGCGGCTATTTATCGTTTCGAGATGACAACCACGCGAGAATTACCGACGCGAGCATAAGAAGCAAGTAAAGCACTTTCATTGAAGTGAAAAACTGGGGATATCTTACACCCGCCCTCACAGCTTTTCCCTTATTTTATATCCCTTTTATTTCCATGTATGTTACATTTTATTAAAATTTCGGATGAACTCATTTTATGTCGTATAGCACCATTTACATAAAGGTGAAAAAAAATTTTTTTACAATACTCTTAATGCGTGATTTTTACAGGTATATATGCACTTGTGCCTCCAAGGAAAAATGGTGCTAAATCCCAAAGTCGGGTTTTGCACTTTGTTTTTGTTTTTGTAGACTTTTTCTTTTAGGTGGTGTTGGGACGTGAAAGCAACCGACTTTATAAATCATCATGGTATATTTTTTTATATATATTGACATAACATCTTCGCATTGTGTATAATAATGGCGCACTGGGCAAATGTTTTGCGTTTCAATACCCGTATCCTTGTCGAATATAATAGATTTTATTGTTAAGGCAAATTATTAACCATTCATGTCAAATATATGCATTTTATATCTGTTGTCATTCTGCAATATGTAATAACGAAAGTTGCTCAATGAATAATTTTTCGAATGCGATTTATTTTAGTCTGCATTTAAGAAATCAGGGGAGATATTATTATTGAAAAGAATATCCTCAAGTATGCATTACATTAATGCTTAGTCTCAGGCAATTAAATTTTATAATTCGAGCGAAAAAGAGGAGGATTTACATTGATAAATCAAACGAACCGAACGATTCTTTTTGACGTTATCAATCCGGAAGTTTTCAGCCTGTCTAACTTGATGACAGGGACAGATGAAACAGTATCGTCACTGACAGATGAAAAAATAAAAGAAATTAACGAGGCTCTCTTAGTTAATGGCTTTGATGATTTTTTGAAAAAATTCAAACCAACAATATACAGCTATTTTGATGAGAACAACATGCCTCAACATTCTCTCGTAAAGCCGGTTGGCATACCTGATATGTTTATTAAAGAAACCGTACTTGACCGAAATAACCGTATTCTCAAAATGTTTACATCTATGATGGATAGAAAAAAATCGTCTAACGCTACAAATGTTTCATTTGATTATGAGGCAGTAACAAAAATGCTTGCGCCTGAAAAGGCATTAAGGGAAATGCAAAAAATAAAAATGGAAATTAAATATCTGGAAGGGCAAAACGAGAAGCTCGAAAGAGATTCGCCCGCCAAAGCAGACGCGGTAAAAAAACTTGTAAATAAATACGATTCCACAAGAAGGTACTACAGTGAAACAGGTGCACAGCTTGCACTTACAGCAGGGATGCTTAAGGAAAATTTAATAGCTATGCAAAAAGCCTCAGTATCAGGTAAGGAGCATGCCGCCCCTGCATTGCCGGTTTTTGAAAATGGTGAGATTGTTAGCTTAACCCCATCGGATGAGTTTTTAGCACAATCTGCAGGGGGCAAAGTAAAAGCTCTTACAGAAGGACAAGCAGAAACGAAACTCCTTGAAGATGGAAGTTCCGCTCCGGCAGTTATTGATTATCAACAACACACCGTTACAACACTCGCAAAATATTACGACCAAAGCATGACCGCGGTATATGAAAAAGTCGGGCATGAATACGACCCCGAAAAGGGTAGTTTTCACCGTGAATTAGTTCTCGCCGCATTTACTGACAACACAAGTATTGCTCTTATGCAAATGAGCATAGAAGACAAAGTTAAAAAATACAATCAGTTTTCCGCGCTCCACGCACTTTGGGAAAAATCGTTTATTCGTGAAGCGAAAGCTTTAATTGAAAAGTTGCTAAATGTGAAAGCGTTCTTTGACCAATACACACCTAAGCAACCGAAAGTGCGTCCAAAGCTCCTCATTGTTAATTCAAGATTAGAAGATATTGTTGAAGAGTCTTATCTCACACAACTTCAGCAGTATTTAGAAACAGTGAACAATAAAATGGAATGCGATGATGCTATATGGTTTGGCATTGTGCCAGATATAAAATTTTCTGAAGGCGGTGACGAATCAGACATTGACCTTGAAACCATGAGGGAGATGGGGTTCACCGGTGACTTCGATACAGGTACAAGAATTGAACCTAACGAAATGTCCTGTTTGCAACAATTACTTGACGGTATAAAAAAATACAGCATACAAACATTTTTCTCGTTTGAGGCCTGTGATGATACTACATTCTCGAGATTAGCTACTCACGGTGTTGAAGCATATCTGGAGAAAACACAGGACATCGTAGGTATGGATTATGATAAATACGCAATTGCATGTTTGCCCAACTTCACTGTAATCCCAAGGGATAGGTCAAAAGTTGTCTATGGTACAAGGGTTCGTGAGGTTGAAAACCGTATTGAATTTTCAGAGGATGTTGAAGAACAGTTTAAATTTTGGATATATGGAATATATGTAAGTTCTGCGTTTGTTGCTGCGGGACTTACGGCAGCGTGTCAATGTCCGAATTATTTAACAACACGTTTTGGTTCCGCAGGAAAAAGTTCGGGTCGTGTATCAAAAGAATTGCCGGGCGTTAGATTTGACATTGAAGCAAACAATCATTCCGAAATTGTCACCACATCTTTTGCTAAGGAAATCGCAGGTATCACTAATGATGACAGACAAAAGTTGAACGAGAATAATTTTGGGTTTGTATTCTCATCCGATAAGAGCGGAAGTGTGATTGTTTTTAAGGCTCGGTCTTTGTATGAAAGGGATGGCAGTTTTGTAAGCCTTTTCAAGGAAACAACACGAACCTATATACTTCGCATGTTACGTATTTTAAGTAATGACAAACGTGCCGGCGTTGAAAAGCAATATGAGCCGGGCGGGCAAGTAAAAAAATGGGAGCTGGTAAAAGGATACGTCAATTCTATATTGGGTGATGAAGATAGTATCGCTAAGCCCGATACAGAGGATGGTAATACAAGAATTGAAGTAGTGTTCGGGGGAACGGCCGAATATATTAACTTGGAAATTATTGCAGAGTAGCTATCGCCGCTGTAATTAATCGGCTTTAGTATATTAACGAAAGGAGAGATGTGTCATGTACAAAGTAACCATCGCAGACGTTGCGGAACTTACCGAAGAGGTATTAAAGGTCGAAATCGACTCAGAAATACCTGAAAATTCAGAAGCACGCTCGTCCAGTATCATTGTTACCCTGACCATTACCGGCAGAGTATCTTATGATTCTGACAAGGTGTTTATGAAAGACGCAACAAAAGAAATTGCAGCATGGTCATTCTTGAAGCCGGACAGCCCTGATACTTATAAGGCTGTAACCGTGGAATTTGACCACACCGGAACAACAAGAACCTATACATTGGAAAATGCGTTCGTTGTTTCTTTCCATGAAGGCTTTGAAGACCAAAACGGCGTATTCCAATTAAAAGTACGCCAGAAAAAAGACAGGCTTGTTGGTGTTAGTGTAGCGTAAACTGGTTTCCGATGCGGGGGAACATCGGCTGATGTTCCCCTGCATTCTTCTTTACTTGTACTTACTGAGGAGGGCAATTGATGAAGTCAGCAAATAAAATATTTGCATTAACTCTAAGTGCATTAATTCTTTTGTCGTTACTGGTTCTGATTTTTTTTTACATTAACAATAACTCTGAAAATTATTTAGAAATTATAATCCTTGTTCAATTAATAATAGCCTCCGTGGTTTCGCTTTGCGTTATGGTTTATTGTTTGTATCCTTACTTTCGTTCAATGCGAATTCCTGAAAATTGTGTTACTAAGCTGGCAGTGCTTTCCGAAACAAATGCGTGGCAAAATGAATTTTACTTAGAAAAGAAAACATCCACACTCATATGTTTAAGTGATATGGTTTATTTAAGCCATTTGGAGGGTAAGACCAAAGATGAAGAATATGCATCTTTGAACCGCGTTGGTGATATTTGGTATCTTGAGCGATTATCTGATGAACGTAACGTAGGCATGAAGCGGTTTGGAGAGCAGTATGTATATAAATTAAAGACAAACATTGTTTACAAATTGCGAATTAACGACATTATCTATATTGAAAATGACCGATTGTTAGTAGTCTAGGAGGTTAATTTATATGGCACTTCAGAGATGTAGAAACGGGCACTTATTCAGCGAAAAAAAACATGGGACTATATGCCCTTTTTGTAATATATCACTGGAACAGGATAAGGCAAAAGATGACCCGTTGGGCCAATATAACGAAACATTTCTGGACGAGCTTGCAGATGGAAAACGTATAGCCGGATGGCTGGTTTGTGTTGCAGGTGTTTCAAAAGGAAAAGATTATCGTGTTTTTCCCGCAAAGAATTTTATAGGGCGTTCGCCTGAAATGGACATTCGCATTTTAGGAGACAATGATATTGAAACTCGAAATCATGCAATTATTTTATATGACCCCGAAAAAAACAATACGCACGTTCTATCCGGAGATTCGAGAGGACTTGTGTACAAATTAGACGCAAATGATATTTGGGAAATAGTGCACGAACCGAAAATTTTATCAGCAGGTGACAGATTAAAAATCGGTGGCAGTGAATTTATGTTTGTACCATTTTGTGGAGATAATGAGGGTTTTAAGTTTAGCTGGCAGGATGTAAGTAATGCTTAAATGTTATCGCATCGGCAATGCTCAAATAATTGGACGCCGAGAAGTGCAGAGTAATTATTTTACCACTGCATATAACGATAACACAGGTCAATTGCTGGCAGTACTTGCAGATGGCTCTATAGACCACCCAAATGGCAGAAAGGCAGCTATATTGGCTGTAGAGCTATGTGTTGATGAATTTTTTCAAGAAAGGGTTCGTTCAAATACATGTGAAGCAATGCTTGAAGTGGCCTTGAAAGCAAGCAAGCACATAGAAGATACAATTTACACCCGCAGGATTCCAAAAATATCGTTAACAATAGCTTTACTGAAAGAAAGAGACTTTACTTTTTTTAATGTTGGAGGCAACAGGCTTTATTTATATAACGGACATAACGAACGCGTTTTAAATTACGATATGAAAAGTCCTTATTCCGGTGGGACAGTTAAATTGGATGTAAAAAATATGATAGGAATATACTCTGTAGGTGTGTATTCAATTACGCATCCTGTGGAACGAATTAAAATTGTAGAATCAAATAAATATTCGGCATTTGACAAAGCCCAAACTTTAATTGAAACCGTGGAAGAAAAAGCGTTAGATAATCAGCTTAATGCCACAGCACTTCTTATTGAGGTTAAAAAATGAGAAGATTAAATAGCTCTATAAAGGTAGACTTCAGCATTGAGAAGGGCATGGATAGTGTTTGCAGAACGTACTTTGCATATGTTCCGCTAGAGGACATGGTTTGTTATGCCGTCGCTGAAAGCTATGATGACGATTACGATATAAATAGTGCAAAAATAGCTGTTGATTCTGTACTTGTTGCCTTTGAGCGAAAGCCTTCATTTAAGAAAATTAAACATTATATAAAATACGCCCATGAGCAGGTTAGAGTAAATAGTTCAAAAAACAAACTGGAAGCCGCAATAACTGTTGTTGTATCTGATTACACTCGTATGCGGTATGCAAGTTGCGGCAATATAAGAGTTTACTTATTAAGTGACAATGCATTCATTTTAAAAAGCGATACACAGACTTATTATCAATTTTCCGCCAATGAATATGGTGTTAATAAGGCACAACCTTCAGAATATAAAAATCTTTTACAGTATTTAGGCAGTGACAAAAGCCCAAAACCGTATGTTTCAAAAAAAGTAAAATTACCTGATAAAAGCTCAATACTTTTTGCCACGGGCAGTTTTTGGGCACGCGTAGAAGATATAGAAGTTTTAGATGCGTATGAAGATTCAAAACCTGAAGAATTTTTGGGTAACCTTGAAGATTTACTGTTGCACAATACCCAATTAAAAAAGTTGCCAGTAAGAAGCTATGCGCTGACATTACTTTATGCAGATAAAACATTTAAGGAAGATACTCTTAAGATAAAAAGGCGCCGCCGCCGGATTATTATATTTTCAATTATTGCAACTGTTATAGCAATTATTCTTTTAATAATTTTTCTATCCATAAGGGCAAGGGATAGAAGACAATTAAACGAAATCGACAGGCTGAATAATGCAGGAGTAAGGTATGCAAATCTTGAAAATTTTCTAATGTCATATGAGCAATTCAACCAAGCAAATGAACTTGTTATGAGATTGCGAAACAATTGGTTATTCAGACGGGAAAAAAGATATCTTACCGATCAGGTTTTGGATAGATGGAATCTGTTAAACAGAATTGTACGCGGTGATAGTTCTTTAGCTGATGGTAACTTAATGGATGCGCATTGGTTATACGACGAAGCCTATAATATGGTTTGGGCTCATGAAGATTTGATGATTGCAGTGCCGTTAGCGTACAGACGCTGGCAGGTAAAAATGCTTATATCAGCAGACCATTTGGTTCAAGTTTCAGAAATGTATGAAATAGAGGGAATGTATCAAGAGGCTTTATCACTTTTAATTGAAGCTGAAGATATAGCTCGCGAGTTGGCTGACCTACCCCTGCGCCGGGATATGATGGCACGTGTGTTCGAGATAAACAGAATAATAAACAGTTCGGTTGAGGTGGATTTTATCCGGCACGTTCAAACATTAATGGCACGGGCAGAAGATAATTTGAATTTCCCACTGGCTTTGCAATACAGCGAATTCGTAATAAATGTATATGACGATTTGGGAATTACCAACCAACAAGCACTGGCAGACAATGCACGAATTTTGAACAATATAGAACTTGATGTCATTGCGGCAGGATACAGAAGAAACGCCGCCGAAGCCGAATTTGGCTTACGATACGCAGACGCGATAAACAATTACGAAATTATGTTGGTGATATACGGTGAAATGGGCATAAGCGTCAGTCATGCCCGTTACAGAAGTGCCGTTGATGAAATTCTTAGGCTTGAAGGCATTATGGCAGAAATGGCAACGCCACCAGCACCGCCAACGGTTGACGCGGAACCGGAAAATGAAATAGAAACAGAATAATAAAAAAAACTAATGTTGGGTGATTGTATGTCAATAGAGTATGCGGTAATGGGTAAAACATACAAGGAGCGTTTGTGATGAATGTTTTACCTTATGGAACAACTACAACAGGAGAAATAAGTCGAATTGAATCAATGTTTAACATGAAATTGCCGGAAGACTATAAAACTTTTCTTTTAACTCACAATGGGGGCAAGCCCGAAGTTAGATATGCAGAATTTTATGTCAAATTTTTGAATAAAAATATTCCTTTAGATATTTTATATGGCATTGGACTAAGTGACTTAGATATAACAGAGTGGAGTAATTTTTTCCCTGGAGATATTCCGCCAAAAACAATAGTTATTGGTGGCGACCCTGGAGGGGCAATGCTACTTCTCACTTGCGCCGGGGGTGAAGACGATGGCATATTTTATTATGACCATGCCTATTTCCATGAAGAATCTTCGGATGAGTGTAATACTTATTTTATAGCAAATACATTTACTGAATTTATAGACTCTCTAAAAGGAAATCAAACGAGTTGAAATATAAATTCGTGATGAGAGTGATAGATATAGCAGAGTGGAGTAATGTATGGAAAGCAGATTATTAAATGAACGCATAAGCCTTCTGAAGGACTGGAAGCAAGGGGAACCATTGGATGAAATTTTATATGGGGCATTATCAAGCCTTCATGATTTTGTCAATCACAGGTTTAATGAGCAAATCCAAGAAATTAGAGGTGAATCTCTTGCAATAAATAAAGTGCCGGTAATAAAAACAGCGGTATACAAAGGCGAGGATGCGAATAAACAGGTTTATCTGCGTCCTGTTTCAACAGAACTCTCCGCCGGTGCAGAAAATTATTTGACTACTGTTTTTGCCGAATGTGATTACCCGACAATACAAGGGCTTTTAGGGCAGTCTTTTAATGCAGAAATAAAAGGTTCGTCAGGGATTAAGCGGATGCAGGTTGCGTTACGATATTCATCAGCACATTTACGGAGTTTGGAATTGCTTTACCACACATACACCGCGAACGGATTGCCATGGGCAACGGTTAATGCTACGTATTTCTATAAATTTTTAGATGTATACAGCCTAAGCGACTATGATGTGGGCGAAGTGGAGAGCGTTGAAATAGATTTTGACCCTCATGAAAAATATATATCATACGATAAGATTCTGCTTTGGAACATAGAACCAATAAAAACTATCGTTGCGTCTTGTGAAGCAAAGCCGGCATTTGACACTCTTGTTTATGAACATGTGCTATGGGGTTTAAATCTTGACAAACATCAATATTTAGTTTGTCCGATAGGCGAAGAATTCAGATGTTTTAGGCGTGGGTCAACTATGTGTGTTCGCACATATAAGAAGCATTTAGATGAGTTGCAAATGTTGCGAATAATTGAAGGTGAAGATTTGAGCAATCCTTTATACCTACCCTTGATATCAAACCAAAAGAAGGAAGGGCTTATAAACTCGCTTGCAAATGGGAGACATTTGCCTACACGAGGGGAGGCGGAAAGATTAATACGTTCATGTAACAGCGGAATAGATATTAAACTTGCAGACATGAAGGTATTACCTTATACGAAAAAAAATTTTTCAAACTACAAATATATTGATTATAACTATTTCGTAGAAGCAAATAGATTTTTGTCTGACAGGAAACTTCTATTGTTCACCTTCGAATCCGATATGCAAAAACTTTGGGTATATGAGGCAATGTTTTATGTTTTATCTGAGTTGCAACTATACTTTTATGAATACAGGGTAGTTGGTGAATTAAAATGAATTATATTTGGTACCCGCTGATTATAGCGATAGAGTATGAATACGATATTTCAAAAATCCATTTTCAGGTCAAGGATAAGGAATTTTACTGCGACACCACGGACAAGGAATTTGTATACAATGCCGAGGATCATCGCATATCACCATTATTTGAGTATTTACCGACAATTTTGTATGACCCGTCTAGTGTCGTAAATCTTGACGATAAATTTTCTTATATCGACATAAACCCATACTATCGCTTTGGAGATATATTCAAGCATATATTACACCCCGACAGGGATGATACAAATGATTTAGTGATATGCGATATTGTGTTGCATATTCTGGCGTATGTTGACCGCATATGTGGTATGAGCAAGCATGATTATAAAGTAATGATTATTATAAACGAGATAGAACAGGGCTGTTACGGCGAAACAAACGATGTATTCAGGCTGTTTAACCTGAAAGAAAAAAAGGTATTGGCAGAATCTTTAATTATGCTTTATGAAACTGAAAATTGCTTCAGAAGTTTAGATACATTATTTAATAGAATTATGACTGATTTCAAAATAGGACTTAGAGATAATCAAGAAATTGTAATTCACCACCCATATGAATTTGATGAACAAAAAAACAAAAAACTTTTGTTTATTTTAAAGATGTTTCTGCCTATCGGTTTTCCATATGTAATACACTGGCATTACACCTACGGTATTGTTGGACACGAAACAAGTATGGTGATGGAAGAGTTTTTTTTATAAAGGGGCGTTAAAAAAATGCGGAGATACACCCACTATGATTTAGAGGGAATGGATATAACAACGCTTAGAGCTGTCTGCAGAGAGCTTAGAATCAAAGCAGAATCAATTGATGTCTTTAATGATAAGGACGCAATGATAAAACTGATTTATAAATATCGCGGTTCTCTGGCTGACAGATTTATTCATGAGTGGGATGGCGAAAAAATAAACCGTTTAAAAACTGCTATTGCGGAAAAAGGTGAAGAACAAAAAAAAATACGAGTTGAAGTTCCTGCTTATTTGCATATATACAAAGGTATAGATTCTCTTTGCGAACGCGGAAGTGAGCATAAAGTGTATACAGATGTAGATTTAGATATGACAAGTGCCGTATTAGTTGACCAAAGAGGAGATATTCAAGCATTCATTGATGTTACACGAGGAAACGCGAAGAATGTATATTTGTTGAAAATATGCGAAAACATGCTTAACACGGAATTAACCGATGGCATTTATAGAAATTGCAGGGTTATATTTTTCCCCGGCAATTATGACAGTGTTCTTCGTGTATATAATATAGAAAATGAGAAGATTGCGCGCTTACCTTATATTTCTAAACAAATACAGGAAGTTGTTGTACGCGAAATAAAAGAAACTGATGAAGTGCTCGTTATTGATTATGGAACATCATACACCACAGCCGGAACATTTTTTGTTGATAAAACAAGGCCAATATGGTTCTACACAGACGAAGGGTGTGAGTATGACCCGGAAACCCCCACACATTATGCCGACTGCCAGGAATGCGGACGTTGCGCCCTTTGCCCAAGTGCTGTGGCAGTTCGCGAATGTAGTGATACAAATGTTGAACTTGTATTTGGGCATGAAGCCAAAGCGCGCTTACCAATGTCCAGAAACAGCATATTCTTTGACACAAAAAGATGGGTAAGCAACTACAAAGAAGACATTGAGGTTAAAGACCTTGTTGGCAACACCGCATTTATTAAACGCAGTGAAATTGTTGAAAAATTTTTAAAATATATTATCCACTCGGCGGAACAGCAAAACAAAGTGCGATATAAAAATATATGCTTCACCAGCCCGGTAAAGCAAAAAGCAATGTCTATCAGCATGTATAAGAATATTTTGCATGGTTACAACGTAGAAGAAAAAGATGCGGTGGATGAAGCCGTTGCCGTAGTCTATGGTTCTGTAGCAAAATTGGTTGAACAACTAAATTACGATGAAAACGACAACAAAAGCGTCCTTTTAATAGATTGCGGCGGCAGTACAAGTGACGTTGTAAAATGTAATTATGTAATAGGCAGGCAACGAAATAACAGCAGTATTAAAGTAACTGTCGGGTATGCAAATGGTGATACTAATTTCGGAGGAAACAACCTTACTTACCGCATAATGCAATTTTTGAAAATAAAATTAGCGCAATACTACAGTAGAGAAGATTTACTTAGCATGGATGATTTACTGAATATTTCCTACGATGAAGTTTTTACCTCCATAGATGAGACGGGAATTAATTCAACATACGAATCTTTTGAAAAAGCATACCGTAAAGCCGGCTACTCTATCCCAACAAATTTTAGTGATTATATCAACGACGCGGAAACGGTGTATTTTAATATACGAGGGAATTTTTATTACCTTTGGAATCTTGCCGAACGTATAAAAATTGAGTTGTATAGCAGTTCTGACGCATACGAGTTTTCTTTCGAGCAACTGACGGCGGAAAGAAGCTTATATATGGTGTCTGTTAGAAATGAAAAAGGAATTTTCAGAACATTTTCCGAATGTCCTCCATTGCGGATTTTAAGAGATGAAATAAATCTGCTTCTAAAACCTGAAATATATAACCTGTTAAAAAAGTTCGTTGAACCTTTTTATTTGGAAGATGAATCTATGAGCAGTATCACAAATATAATGTTATCCGGACAAACCACTAAAATAGGTCTTTTCAGAGATGTGTTGAAGGAGTATATAGCAGGACAAAAAGCACGTACACCATTTGAACACAGTTATGCTAAAAAACTCAAATGCATCCACGGGGCTGTGGCATATTACGGTGCAAAAGCCATTGGTCGTATACGCCCAATAATTAAATATGAATCGCCGATTGTACCGTACCTCCTTACAATTGAAACTTTTGTAGATGCGGCAAGAGAAAAAACGCTTATTACTCCCGGTCAAATGTTATCGGAAATCTACTCGTACGTCGACCGGCCCGAGAGTGCAAAGTTACTATTTTTGGAATTGAAAGACCACAACAGAGATATTTTGCAAACATTCAGGGTTGATTTTAATGTTGATATGTTTAAGGAAACAACATACAAAGAATTACTATCCAACTACGCATGGCTTCAAGAAAAGCAAGGGGATGTTGATAGAATTGAAGACGGTGATGTCAGGGTGTTCATATACACTGATGACGAAAGCTGGGGCTTTAAAAGTCTTTGCATAGCAAGCCACAACGGACACCTATCTTATGGGGAAGAACGATTCTTCCCGTTTGAAAGCACCGAATGGGAAATAAATTTCTTTGACGGAAAGAGGTAGGATTTATGTGGGACAGCATCTTTCCGATTTTCACAAAGGGAAGAGTGTTAAAAAAGGAAAGCTTGGAGTGTTTGAGAGATTTCCCCCGCGATTTGGCAGATGCGGCTTTTTGCGAATACTCCAATGGGGTGTTGTTCGGGTTTACCATACGTTACGAGAAAGATGGTCATATTTCCGTTTCAAAAGGAGCGTACAAATATCAAGGTGAAATTATTGTAGTACCTTCAATTGAACTGGAAATACCGGAATATGGACGGCTTTTGTATACCAAGTTAGTAATAGGAGAGATTGATGAAACACCGGATTGTAAAACATGCCCGATTGCTATTGAGCTGGATGGCGGTAAACCAACAGAAAAAAACGAAATAGAATTGGGGCGTTTCAGTTTAAACAAAGGCGCAATATTGCGCTATAAACATGATTCATTTAGGGATTTGCAAACCCCGGAAAACACCCTTGATATTACAAACGTACCCTTTGCAGGCATTGGAGGACAAACTTTAAATCCAATCGTAATGAAAAAGTTTGCACATGAACTTATGTTGCGTTCATCCGACTCCGTAGATATCAGCTTTGCATTATTATGCCTTGCAGGAAATGTCGTCAATAAAAGTAGCATTCAATGGTATTTAGCAAAAAAGGATAATCTTAATTATAACGAGTATGAAATTTCAATTTTATATGAAAAACTTGAGGTTTTGTTATCCAGATACGATACATTGGTAATAAAATCGGAAAGAAAACGTGGGCCGGGACCCATCATAAGTTAGCGGGGGTGTGTTTATGAGTAAGGAATATGCAGTAATGAGCGCAAGGCTGGAATGCAACCACGGAACAATCCCGAGTAATTTAGTGGTGTTACCCAACCGAACTGTACTGCTAACAGGAAAGTTCAGAGCAAATATCGGTGACGGAAAGGGAATGGTTAATGTTCTTCCATTTGGATTATGTCAATCTAAAACTAACCCTGCTGTTATTGCAGCACAAGGTGCGCCTCAACCTTGTACCCCAACTTGCAGCATGTGGATTGGCGGAAAAACAGATGTTTTAATCGAAGGCAAGCCTGCTTTATTGACAAACGACAAAGCCATTTGCCCGCTTGGTGCGGGAACTATTAAAGTTGTAAACAGCGGACAAGGCAGTTCAAAAACATCCGACCCTCCAATGCCGTTTGAGCCGAGGTATGGTGTTGCCGGCGAACAGAAGAATGCAACAAACAATGCGGGTACAGAAACAGGAAATAATACTGCTGTAAGTTCTGCAACCACTGGTTCGGCTACACATAACAACGTAATCAACCAAACTCAATTAAGTGCGGTTGAAAGTGAAAAGGATACAATTGCCAATGCAAAAAATAAACATAAGGGTAATTTGGGAGAAATGTGTACAGATATTGATGTTGAAACAAACGGTCCTTTGCCTTTGGATAGAACCCCCCCGGTAACAGCAACACGGGTGGGTGAGGGCAGGGTTACAGGCATTGATGACCCAATTCAAAAAGGAATTGATGCGATTTATAAATGTGACCCACCACCACCTGCATATGTTGTAGTAGAATCTAAGTATGGTTCTTCGCAGTTGAGTACAACAAAGAGCGGTATTAAGCAAATGGACGATGATTGGATTAGAGATCCAAAGCGTATTGACAAATATTTTGGGATTGAGCCAAGCACTCCATTAGACGACCCTCGAATAATTGAAAGGGACGATTTTATTGAGTCATTTGAGTTTGGTGATGTACAAAAAGAACTTAGTCACATAGATTCAGCTGGAAATGTAAGTCGTAAACAGTTATAACAAGGAGTGTTTTTTATGCGCGATAAATTGAGAACAAAAGACCATTGGGATAACATCTTTAGGCATTCAAATCACAATATCGAACGCTCTAATAAACTTCTCGCAAGAATGGTTTCGGAAAAAGGTGAAGATTTTGACGGCTTAAAGCGAGTATACATGGGTCTTAGATTAACTTATATGAATAGGCTTAATGCACTATACTCATCAGGCGGGGATATAGATGAAATAAATGCACTGTTTCCTTCCATTTTAGAAACCTTCAAAAAATCTTGGACGAATGAGTCGGGGTATTTAAATATTGTTTGGCTGGTATCCATAGGAATTATGATTGATGCTCCTATTGAAATGATGCAAGAGCTTGAACAATTGGTAACAGATAACGATTACAATGATTATTTGTTAAATTTTTTGTTTCGCAGCATTGATTTATCATGGGAAAAGCATCACGAAACATTCATTGCTCCTATACCATATAAATTTCTTTCATCTGTTATTGAGGCTGAAACAAAGGAAGAATCATCACGCCTATTAAAAGAATATTTGGATAACGTATGGTATAACGGTCATGATGATGAATTCTGGTATGACAGCCACAAAGATAAAAAGTCTTTTTACGATGGTTATTGGAGTTATGAAAGCGGTGCTATTGCTAAGATATTAAATCTTGATGATACCGGTTGGAATGACATGAACTATTATCCTTACGATATGGTTCATTATCGTGCTTGATGCTGATATTAGGAGGTAACACAAGGGGTGGTCATTTGCCCTTGTTCATATCCGAACCGACTTTACTTTGGACACAAATCAAGCGCGGCTTCCTAAATAAAGTGCGAAATTGGCAGTAATCATGTTGAACGATAATTTGAAAATAGGGGAGCATAACATGGAAAAAGCTTTTGAACCACATTTTACCGCCATACAAGCAGGTATGGTATCACTCTGTTTGGAGTATTGCAAAAATTCAGCAAGTAAAGTTTACATTATTGCTGATTATGATGACGATGATGGTGCTTGTTCATTCTCATCAAACTTTCTTTTTCAGAATAAATAACAAACTGTTTGAAAAAGAAGAATTACAAAAGGATTTGGACGGAGGCATTGGAAATGTTGCAAAATCTCAAATGTATGATGCTGTAAGTTTCTTAAATAAAGATGTAAAAAAACTAATACGGTTATGTCAAGAGCATAAACGCCCTATGCCAACCGTAATGAAATTGATTTATGACGTACAGACCGGGAACCTTGAGGCAGATTATAACTATGAACCTGTTGAGGACGCAATTTGGGAGTTAACTGAGAGTTGGATTGCATCTCTTGAAGGGAAATGAAGATGATTCCATTCGTCCGCAGATTTCTTAGTACAACCCTGTTTTAAGTCTTACCTTTAATGAAGCAAACCGCAATGGATATGTTGAATTTTCCTTACGATGGCTATTGGAGTTATGTCTTTTAAACATAGATACAAAACATCATAATTAGTAATGTCGGAAAACAGAAAACCCGAGGTGAGTACTTATGGACGATAAGACATATGGTGATGAGCCATTTATATATGCGATGGCTTTGCTTAATGAAGTGACGGCGGAAACAGAAGACCATGAGGAATCAAAAAATATAGGAGGAAACATACATGAAAAAATATGACAATCTTTATTGCAAAATGTTTATAGATATAAATTGTAATAAAGAAGAGTTGATTGATAAGATAGCAGAAATTACAAATGGGGAAAAGAAACTTTTCAGAACCATCGAAACTAGCTTCAGTGAAATTGATGTAAATGAAAATGACGATTATTATTCTAAAGAGAACGATGGTAGCTTTTTGTACTACAAATTCTTTTTAGATATAGAGCCTAATTTGCTGGCTGGAGATGGAGAGTATATTTCGCATTTGTCGAATATGATACAATACTTTTTAGCACAAAAAATCAAAGTTATACCCTCTTGCGATTTTGAAGATGAACTTCCAACAAAAATTTGATGTTAAAGGTTTTGTATATCAATATGTAAGATAAGGGACGGAAGGCTGTTTCGAAACTCAAAAACGCCAACGTATTCATGCGGTTTGTCGGCATTTTATTAAACAAAAACAGGGGTCTTGAAACAGCCTGCCGTCCCCCTATCTTCATTAAATTAAGAATTAGGAGAGATTGACATGGAAAAAACTCTTGAACCACAATTTGCCGAGGTGCAAGCAGGTATGGTGTCCATTTGCTTGGAGTACTGTGAAGGCGTAGCCAGTGAAGTATATATCGTTGTGGTCTATTATGATGACGATGGTGCTTACTCATTTGAATCAGATTTCTTTTTTAGGATAAGAGACAAACTGCACAAGAAAATAGCATTACAGAACGACTTAGGCGATGGAATTGGTAATGTACCGAAAAACAGGTTGTATTCCGCTATAAAGATGCTAAATGGCGATGTAAAAAAACTAATATTACTGTGCAAAGAGCATAATCAACCAATGCCTAACGTAATGAAGTTGGTTTATGACGTTAAAACCGGAAAACTTGAGGCGGATTATAAATATAAACCCGTCAAGGACTTATCTCTGACCATAAGTGAAAAGTGGATGGTATCCATTGAAGGAAAGTAATATAAGCCGGAGGTGAGTATTTATGGACGACAAGGCATATGGAGATGAGCCATTTATATATGCGATGGCTTTGTTTAATGAAGTGACGGCAGAAACAGAAGACCATGAGGAATTAAAAAATTTAAAAGAGGGTGGAAAAAATGAGTAAAATAGACGTAGAAAAAATTAAGATTTCACCATTTGAGTTTGACACAATCGTTGAGGTGGTAATCGAAAAAACAATTAACGACCACTCAACAATGTTTGTAAGCGGCATTGTAAAGGACGGAAGTGAAATTTCACATGTAACAAGTGCGTCCGAAGGAACAAGCGTAAAATGTGAAAACGACGGGCAGGTCTATTTTGACGGGGTTTTAAAATCTGTCGAGATAGCTTGCGAGGGTGAATTATACAGTATAAAGATTAATGCTGTATCCAATACAATTAAACTGGATACCGTTAAATACAGGCGTTCATTCCAAGATAACAGCCAATCGTATGAGTCCATTGTAAACGAAGTTATCGGCAAAAAAAGCGGCATTACTACCTTTAACGCTGATAAGACAACGGTGGAGAATATTATTCTTCAGTACGATGAGACCGATTGGGAATTTGCTAAGCGGCTTGCGTCACATACGCAAGATGTGTTGATTCCAATATTAGGAAGCAACCCTGCTTTCCATTTTGGTGCAACGGATGAGGGTACTGCGGTATTTAATACAGAGAAATACACCATTTCAAGGGATTTTGATAAACTCCGGCTTATGTCGGAAGAAGAAGAACCTCTTACCGATAAAGATGTAACTATTTATACTGCCGAAACTGATGAATTTATTTGCGATATAGGCGAAAAATTTACACTAAACGGAATAGATTTGCGCGTATGCCATATGCATCTTTCATTTATAAACGGGGCACTGGTGATTGTGTATTCGCTGTGTGATAAGAAAGCAATTGCCGCGCCCAAATATTACAACCAAAACTTTATCGGGTTAGTGTTGGACGGCAAAGTGCTGGAAGTTAAGGATGACAACGTAAAATTGCATTTAAACATTGACGACAAGCAGGACGCAGGTACCGCCCACTTGTTTGTTTATGCCACAAATTACAGCACAGAGAGTCATACAGGCTGGTATGTAATGCCCGAAGAAGGCGACAACGTGCAATTATATTTCCCCAAAGCTGACGAAAAGTACGCCTACGCAAAATCTTCCATAAGGCTTGACGATACCGAAAGAACCGCTGACCCGCTGGTAAAATACTGGCGAACATCTTTTGGAAAAGAAATTAAAATGGATAAAGATGAAATTTTAATTACATCTAAAGATGACGAAACTTTTATCCAAATCCGCGACGACAAGAAAATTGGAATCCATATAATAACACCGCACCCGGTTGTTGTTAACAGCGGCTCTACGGTAAATATCGAGAGTGCCGATGATATGAAGCTGATTTCCGGCAAGAGTATTTTCATTCATGCCAAAAAGTCTATCGAGCTTGTCGGCGATAGTAGCTCCATTACTCTAAAAGCAAGCGGAATTGACGAAAAAGGGCGTTTGATTAGGGAGAACTAATGCAGTAACTGTTATTGCTATTAGAAATTCAAAAATGAATTTTAAAATATTTTTTATGGGCGGTGACGTGTATGCGTAAGCAACCTGCTACAATCAAGGCATTATCACCCGATAAATTAAAAGAATGGGTGAAAAGGTCTGTAAGTGCATCGGGCTTTGATTTTACAAAAACCTTAGAAGAGATAGATGAGCCAATTCCCGATGATGTATTGCGTGAAGCAAACAAAAAAACTGACCCTGTAGCCTCCGCTGCATACATTTTAAATAACACAGTATTCAAAGATGGTCCCGCGTCAATGAAGCGAGCTTTATGCGAACTGGGCGGTGAGCCTGTAGATTTAATTACCGGTGTGATGCTTTTTGATGTAACGGATTTCGAGTTGCCGGGGCCGTTGCCTTTGGTATGGAATCGAAGCTGGTACAGTGACAGCCGCCATATAGGGCATCTTGGGCATGGTATGCGCTGTAGTTATGAGATGGGCATGGACGTGTTTGAAGCCGAGAAGCTTTTGCGTGTGTATCTTTCCGATGGGCGCGTTACTGCGTTTTCTATTCTTGAACCGGGTGCTGAAGAGTTCAATTATAAAGAAACTTTGCGCCTAAAAAACGAGGGCGAATATTACAGCCTTTTTGACCCGTCAAACCGCTATTCCTATTATTTTTACCCAAGCGAAAAAGGCTTCATGGCTTACAAATTGAAGTCTGTTAATAATGCCCAAGGTCATAATATTTCGTTTACATATAACGAAAACGGTTATTTATCAGAAATAATCGACAGTGTAGGGCGCGAACTGCAAGTTGAAACAAATAAAAAAGGACGTATTACGCAAGTATTATTGGGTTCGCACGCGTTGGTAAAATACCGCTATAATTCCGAACAGGATATGATTGAAGTTACAGATGCCGCCGGCAAAAGCACGAACATGAGCTATGAAGGTCATTTAATGGTTAAGAAAACCGACCGCAACGGCAACTCGTTTTATTGGCAATATGAAGACACTCCAAGAATTTCCCCTGACGGCACACCAAAAGCTCGGCGTGTTGTGAAAACATGGGGCGACGGCAACGTGCTTGCGCTGGATATTGTATATCACGACCGTATTCGGTTTAACAAAGTAACCAACAGCCTTGGGTACGAAACCGCCTACCATTATGACGAAAACAACCTTTGCACCGCCATATATTACAGCGACGACACAGAAATTAAACGTGAGTACAATGACCGATTTGAATTGATTTCCGAAACAGACGAAGCCGGAAGAACAACCGTTTACACATACAACGATATATCGCAAATGACAAGCGTAACCCTCCCGGACGGCAGCACTACCGCGCTTGATTACGATGAAACCGGCCGCATTATATCCGCAACCAATCCGGAAGGAGCGAGCCGTTACTGGGCATACAACGAGGATGACACCTTAAGCACAAGCATAGATGAAAACGGGGTAGAAACCGCTTATTCATATAATAAAAACAATCTGATTGAATCTGTAACCAATGCCAAAGGCGATACAATTCACTTATCATATGACGAAAAATTAAATCTAAGTAAAGTAACCCTGCCCGACGGCATATCTTCCGAATGGAAATACGATGAACGAGGAAACTGCACAAGCGCGATAAACCCGTTGGGTGCGGTACAAAAATACGAATATGATTCATTAAACCGTCTTGTAAAAGCCAGCCTTGCCGACGGAAACACTGTAAAACTTGAGTACAACGGCTATGATGAAGTAATAAAAGCCAAGGACAGCAAAACCGAGGTTTCATTTGCGTATACAATTTTAGGTAGTCTGCGTTCAAGAACACAAGGCGGTAAAACCGTAAAATTCGCATATGACACGGAAGAGCAGCTTACAGCAGTCACCAACGAAAAGGGCGAAGTGTTTGAGTTTGAACGAGATACAAAAGGCCGCATCTCAAAAGAAACAGGATTTGACGGTGCAACGCGGGTTTACGAGCGTGATTCATCGGGAATAGTGAAGAAAATCAACCGCCCTGATAATCGTTGGACAGTATATGAACATAACGAAACAGGAAATATATTGAGAGCGGATTATCATGACGGAACGTGGGATACTTTCGGATACAACAAGAACGGCGCGTTAATCGAAGCCGCAAACCAACACACGGAAGTAAAATTTGAACGCAATAAATCAGGGAAAGTTGTAAAAGAAATCCAAAATGGACATAGCGTATCTTCCGAATACGACAAAATCGGAAATCGCACCCAAATATCAAGTAGTTTCGGCGCACTTATTGATGTGGTACGCAACCAAATGGGGCAAGCCACAAGCATATCCGCAACACAAAAAGAAGCAACCACATGGATTGCGCAAATGCAGTATAACGGTCTTGGTCAAGAAATCGAGCGGTTAATTCCCGGCAATGTAATAAGCGAGTGGCAATACAACGCCGCCGGAAAACCGATTCAACACAGAGTTAGCAACGCAAGCCGCGAAACAAGAAAACACGGTTATACTTGGGACGTTAACAACCAATTAAAACGCGCAACCAATGAGTTGACAGGCACGCATACAACCTACGGATACGATGAGTTCAGTAACCTTGTAATGTCCAGCCACAACGCCAACAACCGTATAACGGACATTTTCCGCAGTTCCGACGATGTGGGCAATATCTACGAAACAAACGACAAACGCGACCGCGAATACGGAGCGGGCAGTCGCTTGGAAAAATCCAATCAACACAAAGCCCCGCACCGAGACTTGAAAGGACGCCCGGTAGACGAACGCACCGAATACACCTACGACGGCGATGGTAATCTCATCCGCAAGGCAACGGCAGACGGGCAGACATGGCAATACGAGTATTACGGCAACGGTATGTTAGCGAAAGTCATCTTACCCGACAATGGTGAGGTTAGTTTCAAGTATGATTCATTGGGACGGCGAATTGAAAAGAAAGCCGTAACAGGAGAAGAAGAAACAAAAGAAACAAAAACAACAAGGTTTGTTTGGGACGGCAACACCCCGATTCACGAATGGGTTGAAACCAAAACCGAATCCGAAAATGAAAACGCAAACAAACTTGAAAATCTTGTAACATGGGTATTTAACGACGGTTTTGTACCAAATGCTAAAATAACAAACGAGGGCAACTATAGCATAATAAGTGATTACCTTGGGACACCAGTGGAAGCCTACGACACCAACGGCAACAAAGTATGGGGAGCCGAACTGGACATCTACGGCAGAGTCAAAACCACCGAAGGCAACCCCGACTTCATTCCCTTCCGTTATCAAGGACAATACCACGATACCGAAACTGACCTATATTACAATCGCTTTAGATACTATTCGCCAAGCGATGGCATTTACACACAACAAGACCCAATAGGGCTTGCTGGTGGCAACCCGACACTCTACGCCTACGTCCACAACCCACACGCTTGGATTGACCCGTTTGGGTTACAACGTGTAAACCCGGGAGAAGATTTGTATGTAGGGACATATTCAAGTTCATATCGTGCAAATGTACGCACTGGACTTAATAAAACACACACACCTCACCACGCAACTCAAGATGCGATAAATAAATCGAATGATATAAGCCATAGTTCTGGGATAACTATTAACATGAGAAAAGATTTGCATGGAAAAACCCGGACTTATCGTAAGCCGATGGATAAATCTCTCGAAACTCCGATGGAACACTTGTTAGCTGATATAGATGATATTAGAGAAATTCTTCTTAATGCGAATTATGATGCAGAATTTGTCAATGAGCAACTGGAGGAGTTGAAAAAACAAAACATAGATTCAGGTCAAGTGTGTTCTAAAAGGGGATGATAGTTATGATTAAAAATGAGCAGTTTTATTTAGACTTTTTAAAAAAAAACCAACCCATGTTGCCAGATGAAGAGTTGACGGAAGAAACTCTTAAAATTTATGATGATGCAAGGGTTTACTTTCAACAAAATCCAAACAAAGCCTGTATCCCATTATTTCTTAATTCATTCGGAGAAAGGGATGGGTTAGGAGTGTATCAATTGGTTGAAGAGGTGTTTTATGATTTCTCTATTGAGGATATGAAGGAGCATTTAATAAATGCATTATCTAACAAAAAAGGGAGCATTCAATATTGGTGTTCTCGAATAGCCTCGCATTTTCCGTGCGTAGAGTTTATCGCACATTTGGAAAAATTATTGTATGAGGGTAATTTTGATATTAAATGCGCTGTTTTGGATAGTTTAAGTCTCTTCGATTTTCACGAAGCAAGAAATGCTGTATCCAATTTCTTAAAAATAGAGAAAGATATAAACATTATCAACCATGCAAATGAATTGTTTTGAATGGTGTGAACTTCAATAATCCGCTGTAGACTTGAATAACCCATAAAGTACCATTGAACGCGCAAAAAAAATCCGTGAATCGCAAAAGATAAGCGGATTTTTTTTGATGAAAAACGAATTACCCGAAGCGTTTCGTCGGCGCGGAAATAGCCCGCGAGCGTCGGCACGAATAATCGCCACGCAACGTGTAAATGTTGGCATGTTACATCGAACAAAAATCAATAAGTGTCTCGGTGGCACGGGCGACAAGCGAATAGTGAAGGGTTTACAAAAGTGCATATCGTGCATATAATAATGACATAATAACCAAAAGGGAACGCGCAATGAACACGTTCCCTTTGGCACTCGCACAACCGCAAAAGGCGGTGGGTTTACTTCAAAATTGAAAAGCTGAATCGAAAAAATAACCGATTCTCCCGCGCAAAAGGGGTCGGTTATTTTTTCATGAGTTTGATAATCGCTACTATTAATCCGATTAATGAGACAATCAACAAGCCGAAAGTCAACATAACCATCATACATTCATAGCACATCTTGGGTATCACCCCTTCCAGTCGAGTATCTCTACCCTCCTTTCGGAAGCAAACCCTTAAACGTGAAAAAATTCGTACCGCCTTACGCGCCGTGCTTGTCTATATTATATCAGAATATTAACTCATTTGCGAAAGCATTTTAGAAAAATAGCCTTGGCGGACGTTGGCATATCAGGGACGCGGCACAGCACCCGCGACAGCGCACTTCACACGCAACGGGTAACCCTCGGCGCGGGCGCGGTACAAGGCAAGCGCATAGGCAACGCCCGAACAGAAAAAATCCACCGCGGAACGCGTTTGTGGATTTTTTCTGTTCACGGGCTGGTTGCCTGCGCATTTGCCTTGTACCGCGCCCGCGCCGAGGGTTACCCGTTGCGTGTGAAGTGCGCTGTCGCGGGTGCTGTGCCGCGTCCCTGATATGCCAACGTCCGCCAAGGCTA
>Ga0131853_10003199_pt1 | contig 29382 bp, 24 predicted proteins | sample TergutLab28metaG_FD_92764 | JGI IMG/M metagenome (GOLD analysis project Ga0131853, IMG submission 92764) | Labiotermes labralis P1 segment gut microbial communities from Petit-Saut dam, French Guiana - Lab288 P1 (version 2) (version 2) | ecosystem: Host-associated > Arthropoda: Insects >... | reverse complement strand
GGTTATTTTACATGTATACAAAATATGAAATTGGTTACTAATAAATTTAAGTCGGGAGGGCTACATGAGAAGCATGTAGTGGCAACTTGGAATCTTGGGAACCATCTCAGCATTTGCTTATAGGCACAAGGAAACCAAGAAAAACTTGGGTCGAGGTGGCCGGTCGCAGGACCTTCCGAATACTAACTTCTAGCCAGCATTTCGGCATCTAAAAGAAAAACAATACACTCATAATACAACAAATACAAATAAGATGACAACAATACACACAAGACAACTACAACAATACACTCAAGACAAATAACAACAATACACACAAGACATCTTAAACTACAACATGTACAAAAATAATCGGCCACTGCGTCTGTTTCACCGCTGCGGTAAAAAAAACCGTTCTTGCGCGCTAGCTCTTATATTATTTTGCCCGTATGGCTGTGTTTAGTACCAAGAAGATGTTAGATAAATATCCTTGGTGGGGACAAGTTGTATAACACGGCATTTGGGTGAGGTATGTCAAAGTGAACATATTTTGCGTGGAGTACATTCCAGATGTAGGTGCAGGAATGTTTACGTTTCTGAATTTTTGAGGCGGTTACAGTGTATTTGTAAGACAACGTAAGAGGATTCAATCGCTACTCCAATTATGTGAGAGTTGCATTTAAGAAGAAGAAGAAGAAGAAGAAGAAGAGTATGGCGGCTGCGCGCAGAAACAAAATGTAGCACATAAGGAGGGTAGCGCCACATTCGGTGGACCCAGAAACCAGTCTCCACCATACTGTCCTCGTTTTAGAGGTGTAGCCAAAATGTTTGCTCGTCGTATGGGCGGTGAAGTAGGTTGACTTTGCAGCAAAGTTGGGTTGGGTTGAGTAATGGCAGATCCTCGTAAAACCCTTCGTATTAAAACGGGAGTTGTCAAGCGTTTGGCAAAGGAGAAAGTGTCGTACGAAAAGGAAGCAGGCGAACAGCGACAACGTATTCAGATTTATAAAGACCAAGGTAACGTAGCTCCATCACATCTATAAAGTGACTTATGAAGGATTGCATGCATTTTGGTTTTATTAGAGCCATACCCGGCGTGTATCAAACACAGATCCTTATTTCAGCTTCCTGAGGAATAAATGCAGTGGACATATGGGTTTGAGGGGCAACAAAATGGTAACATTTCCGGCGACATTAAGTAACTGTGACGGAGTATGTCCAGATTTTGATGTAGCCACATGTGAACTTGAATGACTAATACCGCAGGATAAGGGCCGTCCTTTAAATTCCTTACATAGTGTTTGCTGAATATTCATTGGGGCATTGCAGTATACCAGTATTTTGATCATAAGCCCAGATTTATTGCAGTCCTTGCCCTTGTAAAAGCCATTTGTCCTACATCTGTGTTGTTATGTGAAACTTCAGTATGGCTTGTATGTAGTATATTTGCCATTATTCATTGCTGAAGAATACGTGTTTCTTGCAGACCCATTGTGGGCCCCTGTTACACAATGAAACTCAGCTGGATTTTGTAAGTGACATTGATTTTCAGGAAAAGATGAACATGATATTCGTAAGCAAGAGGAAGTTCTACGGGAATGTGTAATGATGATTCCTGACTGCCAGCGACGATTGGTGAAAGCATTTGATGAACTGAAAATTCTTTTGGAAACAGAAGCAGCCTTGAGTGAGTCAGAAGAATATATTGCAGCTAAGAAGGTTCTGGACGAAGCAGAGGCACAGTTGTCAACTTCTGAAACATTACAACATTCTTATTAAACTATAACCAGCAGGACGAAAAGAAACTAATATGTTTAATGTTTTGTGCTTCATTTATGTGCTATCTTAAAAACACTTATTCTTCTTTAATTTTTTAATGTTTTCGGGTATTGAAAGAAACTGGTTTGTAATTTCATAACATTTTTATACAAAAAGAAACTTGTTTTAACATTATATGTGAATTGTTAAAAATGACCTACAGATACCCCCCACCATTCATGAACAAATTGACAAGTGAGGTTGAGTCATATCCACCTGTCCGTATGATGAACTTCAACATTCCTCCACCTGGATTCAGACCTACATATGCCATGGAAATGTGGCGTCCAGACACTTTCCAGTGTCATCCTCAATCATCACCTCAGCCATCGGTACTACTGCCATCTAATGTTCATACTGTGCTGCAGCCCCAAGAATGGGGTCAGGTGAATGTGTCATGTCAAGAGGTGCATGCACATCCGACAAGTGATTTGTTGTGGGTGAAAGGCTGGTTACAGAGACGGAAAACAACTGGCACTCATTCGCAGCAGACACAATCAGCTGTACCACTGAAGGTTATTTTATGCACTTCTCCTTTTTGTATGGTGATGCCTCTCTGTCATATTGAAATTAGTATTTTGTTTCTTCAGACATTAGTTCCTTTTCATACCGTATTGCCATGTTATGTGAACTGTTATTTAAACTTTTGACCAAAAGAAGCAATCTATTGTTTGTGTCTTGAACAGGGATGCCCATAATAAGGTACTTACTGAATAAACATTTTGGCTTGTGTGGCAGTATGTCCACTTTGAGACTGCAATTCAATATTCTGGGCAATATCCCATATAAGGCATTGCATCTGTTAATACTGTAGCAAAATTCTTATTGTTTAAATGTGTGAATATGGCATAAATAACCATTTAAAGTGTGCACTTGATTTTTGTTTCAGCTGTTTGATGCCAGATGCATGTTGAAGTTATGCCTGGCCAAGCTCGAGGAACTTGACTGTTTACAGGTGGACCTTAAAATTAATTATCATGATCTGAGTCCATCCTGTTGGAGAAATAAGTGGGACCACATAAAAAAAGTTCAGGTTAGAACCGTTAGTTCCTCTGCACATGTGAACACCCTATACTCTACAGAGCCAGACATCAGTGGGCAAGGAATTCTTCCTCTTGGGAGGTTCATTCATTGCAGCCTTTGAACTAATCCCATTAGCTGTGATTCATTGTAATTGTAACAAGTAATGAGTGCATTTTGCTTATTAATTCATATACTGACAACAAAAACATTCACTCTACTAGCCTTCTGTAATATTTGCTATGTTTCTTTTGGTAATGTGATGAATGTACGTCAGTCACTTTAAAAATAATGCTGGTGTTTTTTCCCCAGAAATATTTTTTTGTAATTGATATTAGCATGTCAACAGGGGCAGATGGTTGTTGTCTTTGCTGGCAGTGTTTCTTGTCTCTGTCGCTGAGGTGCAGGTGCACTTAGCATTTAAGAATTTGTGGTATTGTCCTGTTTTAAATAAAGATTGGTTTGCATGTTTGTCTGTAGAAAGAAAAGAACCTGTTGTGGTTCTTACATGTCTCATGGGTGTGTGTACACATTAAGAAAATGGCATCCCCTAAAAATATATTTTAAACTTAGAAACCACACTCATTCAAGACATCCAGACACTAGGAATCGTCAGGCTCAAACTGACAGTTTATACAGTGGGCTCTTGGCAGTGGCAGTGACTGTCACACACTTAACAGCTCATGAATTTTATAATCATGAGGTTGGAATGAAGAAATATAGTTCGTATTTACCAATAGGCTGCTGTCAAGATAGTCATCAAGCACTTTGGGGGGGGGAGCAAGAAGTTTTGTGCTAGATGGTTATTATATATATGTGCAGAAATGTACAACCCACACAGGAAATGAGATATTCTTCAGTAGTACAGACACTTGAGCATTTTCTTGCACAGAATATTGACACATGCTAGGTAAAGCATGAATCTGAATAATTTGCAGTTCAGAAAATGTAGATAACAATTTTTCCCATCCAAAAAGTGTTCAAAATCTATGTACAATACCAAAGATCACTTACGAACATGCAAGAGCTGTTTCTGCAACATGAAAATCTGAGATCACACATCAGGTTTACAACTTTGGGAGCAATCACAAGTTCGCTTTATGCTGTATACAATCCAGTCTTCACCCCAACAACTTCTTTGGATTCATCCTTATGACAAGTAATTTACTGAGACGTGATTTCCGATCTAATCACTAAGTGATAAGAAACATATCCAAACTATCTCACCCCAACAGAATTCTGATCATTTTTGGTGTAACAATCCAAAACATGTAGAAGCCACAGACTTCAAAACCAACAAAATGAAATGGTTGAGACAGGTCCATTATAGACTGCATCATCCAGAATAACCTTTTTTTTCAGAGTTATATAATTACAGTACTTCATTGTTGGCATTACTGTGTAAAATACATTGGAGACATTGCAGTGTCAGATATTGTCTCATTTATTTTTGTTAGCTCTTTCTATGTACGTGTATTCAGTTTTGATAAAATATTTATCAGAAGAAATAAAGGTCACAGCTTTTAATGACCAGCATATACACATGTAACCTTCATATGAATTCAAACTCTTTCTCTGTGTAGGCAGAGATAAGCATCTGTTTGGACAATTTACATGATCCTGCAACTTTGGATGCTTTGAAGATGACATTACAGAAACGCAAGAAGAAGCGTCTGAGAGAGAGAAGGCAGCGTGTGTTACGTAAAGAAGCTTTGAGAGAATCTTACATTAGAAGACAACAGTTGCATCAGAATATTGATACTTGGCTTAAAAACATGCAGGAATTGGTCGAGGAAGCAAAGAGGGTAAATTTCTGTGGTTAAGTATTGGCAGCTAATACACCTGGCCATGCTTTACCAGATTTTTTTGATGATTGCTTCTTGTACTGTCTAAGCATAAAGTTACCAAACCGTAGAGAGAGTTTTTTTTATGTTGGTCAGTTACTAAGATCATAGAGAGGGCAGTCACACACCACCCTTGAATCCAAGTTACCACTATACTGACAGTTGTATCAGAGACACATAGTGCTCCTGGACAGAAGAGTTCATCAGTGACAAGTAGTAAGTTGGTTTACATTAGTTAAATTTCTTTCATTAATATATTGTTTTTGTTGTGGCAAGGAATGTGAACATGGATTTTGACTCTGTGAAACCTGAAAATAGGGCAGTGCTGTGTATGTACTAGTAATAATGTTTTAAATCAAAACGTGTATCTTCTCTTTTAACTTATTTTCCAGTGATTTTTTTATACCCGTTACGCATCTTTCTCAGACTTTTGTGTTCCATTTTAACATCTTATGATATCAGTGATTTTCTATAGGACTTGAGAATGTATGATCCACTATTGCATTCATTTCAGCTTATACAGTGAGACCACATTTGCACAAGGATTTAGAAGTCTGAAAGTTCATACAGTTGTTTGTAATTTCTTTTGATCCACCCCTATTGATATTGTTCATGATTTGACAGGATGAGAGCCTGAAACATGAAGCAGATCAGGTGCTGTCAGAAGTCACACGCAAGAAGTCAGAGGCACAGCGACAAATAAACATGCTGGCAGCATTGCAAAAGCTTCGTCGTGTCAGGGCACAAATGGCAACACACAGAGGTGAACGTATAGATGCTGAAAGTGGACTCCGATTTGTGAGGGTCACAGGTTAGTTCTCTTTACAGATCTTTAAAGTTAGTGATTAGTAGTTTACTTTACCTTAGACTAAAACACCTTTGCTTTGAACTTATTGTGTGTGGCGAATGTTATAGAGCATCTGGTCAAGCTGTGGGAGGACCAATTGAAAGGCTATGAAATAGAAGAGCAAGGCTTACGAGTAATGTTGGATGAGGCTGTTGTGGAACGGACAAAGTCAGAGATATCACAAGACAAACAGATATTGACTGAGTGGAAGACATTGCTGTTTGGGAAACAAGAAACATGCAGCAGCTTCTACAAGGCAGCAGAACAGGATGTGGATGCATTTATTGCAATCAGGTACCCACTAAAAAAATGTTACCATAAACGTGTGACAGGATACAAAAGGAGTTATGTATATGTACAGTGTCTGCCAAAAAATATTTTCACAATTTTTTGTAACACATTGCTACCAAGTAAATCCATATAATGAGATAGTAAAACCCAGAGCAGACAGTTTTCAGAAAATGTTCGCTTATTGTCTGACGTGTTGCAGCATAACAAGTGTCATAGTAGTAGACCAGGAAGAAAATGTAAATATGATTGCAATCATGCACAAATATATTGTAATTTGGCTGGCTGGAGATTGATCTATCCCACTCCGCTACAGCATATTATCAGCAATCCATCTTATCATACATTTTAAAAAACTTGGTTCTACTTCTTTACCTTACCCATCAATAGATTGTGTGTGTGTGTGTGAGTGAGAGTGAGAAAGTCAGTTTATGAGTGATCCATAAGAAAATCGATTATCTAAACAGATTAATATTTGTATTGTCACTTTATGTATACCATCCTACACTTCTCTTCAGCAGTTTTATATGTAATGGTCTTGTAATCTTCCTCCTGTATAACTATGATCCGTGAGGGCGGCAGTTACGCCATAACGTGTCGGATCATAAATATTTTCTGAAAATTGTACCTTGTTGGTTTCAGTATTTCAGTATACACATTTAATTAAATATCAACAAGTAAAGCAGAGAGATATTAATCCACTGTTTTGCTGCACCCCTGAATGTTTCAGATGTGCTTGTTGATGACATGCAGCAGAGAGGTATACTGTTGTGTGTAGGGGAATGGTATGGTGGTACAGGAAATTTCAGTTTTGTGCCTCAGGTACTGCACTGTTGTTGACTTTTAGCTACACAGCATTCTTTACAGTAGCCCAACATTAACCCTTTGACGCCGGAGTGGCCATTTGGCTCTTTAAAGGGCTCACTGTGTGACATATATATACATATATATGTCGTTCGGCGGCTAAGGGTTAATAGACTGACGGGTGATTTGGTGGATACTAGACCCTGTCCATTTAGCAGAAAAATGAAAGGTGGAGAAAATATTTGCCATCATTGCCGTAATGTGGTAGCTTACCAACTTCGGAATAAAACAAAATGGTGATGGAAGGTACAGTCTAGTCCAGTAGCATTGATAAGCAGGCAGTACTTGTGACTGTTACTTCAAAGAAAACTGGTCTTATCAATCCTCTGGAAGACAGAACGCACCACATTGACACCCCCTTGTAGACTAACTGCTCGTTCTTATGTTGTGCCTGGATTTTTGGTGGCCCAGTACGTACAGTTGTGCAAGTACCATTAAGTTTAAAAGTGGCTTCATCAGACCAAATAAATCAAGAAAAGATTCCCTTCCAGCACGCACGCATGCTAAAACCCTCATAATGTTCCATTCAACATTCTGGATCATCATCATTCATTAGCATCGTGCCATCTTGGTATGTATGGTTGCCACTTCTAATGCTGCAGAATGAGCTGAATAATGGTTTTAAGGACACCAGTCTCATGGCAACATGGATGGCCTTACATATTGTGTGAAGGCCTGTCACTATCCTAACAGTTTTATTGCATGCTGCACTGCAAGGTCTTCTAGATTGGCCATTGTTGACATTTTGCACTGTTCTACCTTTCTCAAAATTCTTACATGGCCTTGTAATTGTTTTGCATATTAGTGATGGTGTTCCAGAGGCAGCAACATTCTCCATTTTCCATTACAACTTCAGAATCCACTTTCATTGCTTAAACGGTAATTGCAGAGATGACAGTGTGATGCTCATTTGTTATCTCACACCTTGCTAATACATCATTGCAATAATATCACTTCTGTATGTGTTATCATCATTTACAGTATGCAAACATGTCTTTAGGACACTGTATATATAGTATGTGGTAGATGAAACTGGTGTGTGTGTGTGTATATATATCTATATGTCCCAAAGATATGTACATATATATGTGTGTGTGTGTGTGTACACCAATTCCATCCACCATGAGCTGAATTATGTACCATGTGTGCAGGAAACTGACAATTGTAGTACTTATTTTTGCATCTGTTGGGTAGATGCTGGCACTCAAAGTGTTAAAGAATGTGACACTTCTAGCGCACACTCACACACATATATATATTTATTTATTTATATATAGACATTCTTTACATAGTTATGTGTGTGTGGAATATTATCAAGTTAAGCAATTTTGCTTGTCACCACTCACAAACAGTTCTGATGGCCAGAAAATAAGAGTTATCTATTTTTAATAAAATTGCTTGGCAGTTTTCAAAACATGTTTGAGTAAATACAGATACCACTAAAAATAAGAGGAAGAGTGGAATAAATATCAAAGCTTGCTTCGTAACTGTCCAGCTATACGACAGTTTGAAATTCTGACAGGAATAGAAAGTAACATGGTTTGTGCTATATTAGTATTGATCATGTTGCAGGCATTCATGGGACAAGTTTATGGCTTCCCCAGGGGTTGTGATGTCATCTTCCATTCCTGTGGGCTGGGTGCTTCCATCTAACCCATCATCTGAGAAATGGGAAACTCTGCTTACTGACAATGACCACTTAAAAATGTGATGTACATTATATCTCTAATAAAGATTTGTGTGGAATACACAGTGTTCATGTGTAATACAGTATGGGATCTTTTATCCAGTGTTCCAGCATCCAGAATGCTTCAGAATTTGACTGTACAAATAAATTTAAAATTGGCACCAGCACATTTTTTCACAGCACATTCTACAGTACCATTACCACTAGAAACCATTTTAATGGAAAGCTTTTATGGGTCCCACGTGTATTTCTGCTGTATATTTAGCCCTTTTTTTATTGCATACCCCTAAACAGTATATCAAAAGGCCTCCAGGAAGACCATCAGATGTGATCAGTGCAAATAGGAAGTGTGTGTCACTTAGTATAAAGGAGGAAGTAGAGGAACTAAAACATCTAGATAAAGGCACCTCTCTGAAGTCATTGTGTGAAAAATATGATGGTTTATCCACCATCTGTTATTTGAAGGGGGGGGGGGGGATTTTTGAATTTTTCATTTGTTGGTGTTGAAAAAATATGTTGTTTATCCTACATGTTTTATTTGAGGGGGGGGGGGGGGAATGTTGAAATTTTACATTGATGGTGATGAACAAATGTCAGCTAGGAAAGCAAAGTATGTTCTTGTGGGCAAAGTAAATTGATGGAATGGATGCCACAGCACTGCAGTGACAATTTCCCACTTACTCATTTCTTTACCATGATCCATGCAATAATATTACACAGTAAAGTCTCATTCCCTTGCAAATTTTTCATGAATTTGGTACAGGAAATTGAAGAAATGAAATTGAACTTCATATATTCACTATATGCACTGAGAAAGCATAGATCAATTATGATGCTGCTGAAGCCTGTTTGGAAAAGTCCAATAAATCAGATACTGATGAGCACCTGGCAACACAGCAGGCATGTAATTCCTCTGAAACCTCCTCCATTTGATTGTATCTTCCATGGAACACAGTTCTAACACCTCAGAAGTCTGCACCAAGTGGTTTTAGATTCAAAAGGAAGACTAAATGAGCTTATATATTCAAATGCAGCAGAGACACAGAAATGAAGTTTGCTTGTTATTGATAGCAACAGTAATTTGTGCACATTGAAAGGTGTTGAAGAGTTTTTCCATTTACATATGCAGGCAATGTTCCTGGTCTGGCTTGAGAACCACTTTGTTCATGAAGTTAGGGCACACTGGACAGGACACACCAGTGTTAACCAAGTTGTGTTCATTGTACATAACTGTTCAGTGCTCCATTGCAGAAACTTCTCAAAGGTAATATGCTTGCTGTTAACTTGGCACCTATGTTTACATCCTTCCAGCCACTTAACTAAGGTATTCTTGTCTGGTAAGTCACATGAGGGTGAATGTTCACATGAAATGTTGCTCAAGCGCAATAAATAAATCATTGTCAAGGAATTTAAAAGTACTTTCAACATCAAAGATGCCATTTGGAATGCCACAACAGCATGGGAAAAGGTTAAAGATAATTTGATTCATGGATAGCATAACTTGTGGGTATCCCCATTATTTTGATATGGCCAGAACTATTTTCACTGCAGAATATTGCAGCAAAAACAGTTGTGGGAGAGTTGCAGTATGTTGAAGTTCTGTCATGTCCAGGCATCAAGTCATTTGATGACACTCAAAAACTGCCTCATTATTGACAGTGATGCTCCATTCTCCCTTCAGATGACTGAAATATGTGATATGGTGTGATTGTGAATTTACATGATACAGTGATAGCAATAAACAATTTCACTGTGGAAACAGATGTTTCTGTTGACAGTGAAAAGCTTTACCAACAGACTGATTTATTGTGTGGAACAGAGGAACAAATTATATCAGTCTATAAAATTAAAGAACATTTCTTCTAAGCTCAAGCCTTAACCTACAACAGCTCGTACCTGTGTTTCTGCAGCTCTCCCTTCTTCAGATATTCCTGGCATCTCCTCAGATGGTACTTTGTAAGTGATTTTAACTAAACATCTTCATTTTGCAGGTAAGACACTTTTTATTTTTATTTTATTTTTTCTAAATGTTTCAGTAGATTTGTGTGTCTATGAGGTTAATGATATTAGGCAGACTGATATACATATAGTCATATAGTGGAACAACTAGTGTCTGAGATGGCTACTGAAAGCTATAAAATACACAAATCACCAGGTATTGATCAAATTCCAGCAGATTGATTAAAGCAGGAGGAAGGACAATTCATTTTGAGATCCATACAATTAATTCCATTTTGAATAATGAGGAATTGCCTGAGCAGTAGAAGGAGTCAATCATTGTACTTATTTATAAGAAGGGTGATAAAACACTGTAGTGATTGACAAGGCACATCACATTTGTCAACTATGTATTAAAATCTATCTAACATCCTTCTGTCAAGGTTAACTCCATACAAAGAAATCACTGGGGATCACCAGTGTGGATTTTGAAAAAACAGGTCAACTACTGATCATATATTTTGTGTTGATCCAAAACTTGAGAAAAAATGGGAATACAATGTGGCAGTTATTAGCTATTTATAGACTTCGGAAAAGCCTATAATTCAGTTAGGAGGGAGGTCTTGTTTATTCTCATTGATTTTAGTACACCTATGTATGAAACTAGTAAGGCTAATTAATAAGAATGTGTCTGAATGAAAAATATAGGTGAGTCCTGGCAAGCGTACACTTGTCTGACATGTTTTCCATTAAGAATGGTTTGAAATGAGATGATTTATCACCATTTTTTTTCAACTTTGTCATTAGGAAGGTTCAGGAACACCAAGAGGGCTTGAAATTAAATAGTATGCATCACCTGATTTATGCTGATGATGTTAATATACTGGATAGAAGCATACATACTATTACATAAAAACATGGGTGCCTTAGTTACTGCTAGTAAGGAGCTTGACCTAGAAGTGAATGCTGAGAAAACTAAGAATATGGTCATGTTTCAAGACCAGCAGGCAGGACAAAATCACAACATAAAAGCAGGTAATAAATCCTTTCAAGGGGTGGAATAGTTCAGATATTTGGGAACAACCCTGACAAATCAAAATTCCTTTCATGAAGAAATGAAGAGCAGACTGAAGTCAGGGAATGCTTGCGATCACTCAGTGCAGAATCTCGTCTTGTTTGCTATTGCAAAATAGAAAGATGAAGATCTGCAGAACTGTAGTTCTGCCTGTATTTTGTATGGGTGAGGGCTTGGTCTCTCATTTAATGGAGGTCATCCCGTGGTGTTTACGGAACATTCAAAGGCAAAACATTTACTACCCATTGAACACAACTACTTTTCTTTATTTAGATACAGATACATGCTTCAGTCGTTAACGACCGTCATCAGGACAGCAATACAGTATTTAAAAGTAAGGTAAAATATAATACAAGTGTAGTCACCCTTTGGGATCCCTCAAGTTTACAATAACTGTTGCAATGTAAAATTCTATAAAGCTGTAAAAACTGGTTGTAAACTAGCTGGCAGTTTTAAAATTATAAATTGTCTTAAGATGTGTATCAGTAAAGTTAAAATATTCATTTCTAAGATAAAATTATTAAAATAAAACTTACATTACACCAGAATGGTAATGTTGGCATTATACAGATGTCTAGATGTTTTAGCTTATATCATACATCTGCCTTTATCTTGAAATGCATCCTTTTATTATTATGCGTTTAAATATAAAGATCTCATTAGTATCAAGTGTGTAGTGGTAGTATCAGTGTGTTTAGTTACGCAGCACCTTACAGCTTGTGTGTCAGGTGCTGCATAACGAAACACGTTTTATATATATATATATATATATAACACCATCAGTTCTACATCCTATCACATAGCTGATGCCTTGACCTAATTCTTGTATATGTAAATCTCATTTTAATAACTTTATCATTTAACTTAACTTCACTTATACACATCTTAAGACGACTTATAGTTTTACAAGTGCCATCTAGTTTACGACCAGTTTTATACAACTTTATAATGTGACAATTATTGAAACTTTCAGGATCCCACAGATTGAATACTTTTGTATTGCATTTTACCTTACTTAAAAATACTGTATTGAAGGCCCAATGATGGATGTTACAAATGAATCATGTAGCTGTACCTAAATAAAGAGAATTTTGCTGGATGGATAGTAAACAATTTTCCATGGTCTTTCACACTGAGGGAGGAGCACAGGCTGTTCGAGAATAGGGTGCTGAGGAGAATATTTTGCCCTACGAGGGACGAGGTAACAGAGGAGTGGAAAAGAATACATAACAAAGGAGCTTTATAACCTGCACTTTTCACTAAATATTATTCAGGTGATAAAATCAAGAAGAATGAGTTTGGCAGAACATGTCACATGTATAGGGAGAGGAGAGGTGCATACAGGGTTTTGGTGGGGAGGTCTGATGGAAAGAGACCATTTGGAAGACCCGGGTGTAGGTGGGACGATAATATTAAAATGGATCTTGAAGAAGTTGGATTGTTCTGGCAGAGGTTAGGAACAGGTGGTGGGGGCTTGTGAATGTGGTAACAAACTTTCAGGTCCATAAAATGTGGAGGATTTCTTGACTAGCTATGCATCTGTTAGCTTCTCAGGGATGCTCCTCCATGCAGTTCGTTAGTTTTAGTAGATTTAAGCATTTTGCTTCAAAATACAGAAAATCCCCTTATCCAGAAAACTCCCAAGTCCCAAGCATTCTGGACAAAAGATCCCATACCTATACAATGTTCGCATTCCTGCACTGAAATACGATTCTAGAGATGATGAGGTACTGGATACATAGTAAATATTACGTGAAGACATGCACCTTCAGTAATGATGACCTTTCCAGTTTCCGTAACATGTGCACAATATACACTGAAATACAACATAATGCCAATTAAGCCTTACGATAATATTACAACAACACAGCAGAATCTTCCTACATTGTACCTGCCGATCTTGTAGACTCATGCAATAAGCACACACTAGTTTAATGTCTCAGTGTTACTGTTCTGAAATCACGCAGTCTGGTAGTGACAGTATTTAAACTTGAAACAACTGGTTCAGTTAAAGTTTTCATTCATAACACCAACAAATGCATCTTTGATATATATACAAGTACAGCCCTATATTGCTCCTACATGTTTCGGTGACACGCCACCCTCAGGCAAGATCTACACCAAAATTTGAAACTTACTAAAATATAACATATTACAAAAGTCATTCATGTTATATTACATCATTCTTGCAGCTAATGAAAAAAATGTAGATTTCTCAAACTGTGATTAAAATAGTATAATATAATACAAGTTCCATAATGGATTAAACATGTTTGTATACAAAGACAAACTACAACAAAATAACACACAGCTTTTTAATCATATTCAATGAAAATACCATAATAAATATCACTATTTTATTGTTCTAATATATTGTACTTTTAAAACTACTACATATGACATCCAGATAGTAAAGATACATACACAATTAAATTTTTTTAAAATACTTACAAACAAAATCGGGTGAAAAACTCTTAACAAACACCTTTAGCTATTTTTCAACATAATCATTACCTTTGTCAAGGTATTAATTTAGCCTGGGTACGAGTTTTGGCATTCTGATGTCGTAGAACTCTGCCGCCTACGAATGCAACCACGTAGTGACTTCATTTTTCACCTCTTCATCTTTTTGATACTTCTGGCCAGCCAGATGTTTCTTTAAATGCAAAATAAATGGAAATTGCTGGGAGCGAGGTCTGGGCTGTGAGTGGGATGGTCTAAAACTTTAACAGCGGTGATTTCCCTTCCCCTCCCAAATGTTTTGGATCTTTAATCTCTCGATAACCCTCGTATTTTAGGCACAGTTTGTGAAAACCATATGCTTACATTAGCTGCAAGAATACCGTAACATAATATGAATTACTTTTGTAATCCGTTATATTTTAGTAACTTTTAGATATTGGTGTAGAACTCACTGAGGATGGCATGACACCAAAACATGTAGGAGTGATATAAGATTGTATTTGTATATATAAAAGGTGCAGTTGTTGGTGTCAGGAATGAACCGTTTAATTCAATAAAAATGCATGAAATAAATAATGACAAGACCTGTTCTGTATTTAAATTGTAGTGCACTGTGTATGACAAACATATAATTTGAACAGAAACAGATAACAAACATATGAAATAAATGGGATTGTGAAGAACAATACAGAGATTATGTAACATGTCTTAAAAATTCAATAAATTTCCTAACTGCCTGAATATATAAAATTAATTTCTAAGGGTGTTTTTTTCATGTATTCACACAAGTTACCATAGGTAATTTAAAATGTGTTATGTGCAGAAAATGCCAGAAATTCCCCAAGTTTCAAAACTTTTAGAATTATACAACTTCAGTAAATGAATATTTATGTTGCATATATGCAATTTCTTGGACAGTAAATGATATGCACTGTGTGATATGACAATAAAAATAAACTCAAACCATTGTAACATATTAATAATTGTTTTACACCTTCATTTTCTTGGACAGTAAGTAATACAGATACAGAAATATGAAATTATAATGACTTTAACACCTTCTAGTCTTATTTTGCACAATAAAAACAACTCAAAACTATGTGACCCAACAATACTCTAATCGAAAGAAAATATTCGAAGATTTTCTCAATATTCCTTTACAGGTTTGTTCAGTGAAATGCCAAGATGCAAAAAGCAAGTAAGGGTATATCAAATATTTCAGATGCTGACTTTTTATGACAGCCATGGTGCCAACCTCTACTTAATGAGGCCCAGACTATGGACATGAACACGTATGACCTTTAGTAAAAAGAAATTACAGTGTTATGTATGGAATGGAATGGGGAATATAGAGGGAAACAACAGTAATGTACTCTTCAGGCATTACCTGAAAGGGCCGCAGAAAGACAGAGTAAGTGTTTCATTTAATGATGCTGCCGGTTACTAAAATTCTATTTGCAAGTGGAAGATGAATGAAATATGGGTACAAAGCACTGGTGCAATTACATTGACAAGAAAACTGAAACACTAGCTTTGCAGAAAAACTCCAACAAAATGCAGTCACAGAAGCCTGAACTCAAACCAGGCACCTTGTGCGCCTAAATCAACACTGGTGACTATTATACTGAAGCATTAAGTACAGAAATCATGCAGATGGTATAATCTGATTTTCAGTTTTGTACTGATACAGTAAGCCAGAATAAAGAAGTAACAGCATGTTTGTATGTGCAATGACTTAATGTAATGTAAGTTAGCATAATTTAATGAAGTAATGCATGTAAATTTTCTCAGAATCTGAAAATGCTCTCTCATTTATCATTTGGTTGATATGAATTTAGAATCAAAATAACAAGAGCTCTGAATATTTGTCAGAACAGTAGAATTTGGTTATCTTGTCAGGATGCAATGGTAGAGACAAAAATGTTCCTATGCAAACCATAAAGGAATATAGGGAAGTTGATGTATAGGTACACTCATTCTGAAGCTTGGCGCTTACTGGCAGTGAGCAGTCAGTCTCTTTACCGCTAGTATCTCCTGAATAGGAGGCTCAGTGCAACCCAGAGTTGGTGCAGATGATACAGTGAAGAGAGAAATCTCTTGCTGCTGCTGGGAACCAACCCATGATTCCTCAGCTGTCCAGCCCACAGCCTTGTCTCTACGTACTTCACAAGCCACATTTTTACCCAGTCAACACAACTCTCTTTTATTTGTCTATAAAATGGTTTGTTTTATGCTAGATGTTTCAGCTTATAACAAATCTAATCTATTATAAAGATACAGTGAGGATATTCCTTACATTACATTACTGTATACAGTTTTCCTTTTGTAATTACTTGGTATACCTTACAATATTCTTTAAAAATCTACAGTATTTGGATAACAGATTAACCTCATGATAGCTCTAACATTAGCCACACAGTGTAGCATTTTATTGTAAAACAAAGGAATTCATTTGTCAGTAACAGCGGGTTGTGTTGACTGAGTGAAAATTCATTTGACTTCTTCTGAAAAACAGGGGATGCTACACACCACAAACATACTTCACATGAATGTCTTATATGTCTGGTTGTCCAGAATACATATCCTCATCTCAATAGCTTTATTATAAACCGTATAATTCTTCTATACTGGTTGATCAAATATAGGTTTTTGACTTTCAAGACTGCAGAGAGAGAGAGAGAGACAGACAGACAGACAGACAGACATACAGAGACGGGGAGGGGAAGGGATGGCACGAATTATAAATTAATCATACCAATCAACAATCTATTTCTGCACATAATTTCCACTAACATGACTGCTATTATTGAAAAGTTGCCACAATGTCACAATATTTATAGCTTTCAATGCACACAAAATATTTAACAGAAAATTTGTACATGAACTTACATACTCCTTCCAAGACAAATTTCAAATGCCTAACTAAAATTCGTTAGCTTTCATTACAAGACACAGCAGTAAATACACAATTCTTGCCATCACCATGTTATATACACAAAATGACCTCAACAAAATATGTACATTTTAAAAATCTATCACCACACACAACATCAGGGACCTACATCCACAGATAATAGTGTCACTCCATCTTAAAAGATTGCATGGCAACCATAAATGATCATATAAACATGGAACAGTTTCCAATGCTGTGATGCATGAAAGGTTTCATGTAAACTGATCAAGCAGTTTGAAGTTAGTAGGGGCGAGGTGGGACAAAGGCTTATCTTGGTGGATAATCACAATATAAGCAAATACCAAGTGGTAATGCTCCTTACTTGATTTGCAGGTGCCCAGCAAAATCTCAGCTGTGACATCAACTATCATTACTAAGGTTTTTCATGGTTCTACTCAGTCTCTCCAAGGAAATTTCAAAGCACTGTTTCAATTAGGCCACTACTGCTTCCTTCCACAGCCTTTCCAATTCACTAATCATTATCTATTCAATCAACACTAAATATTCTTGAGTTAATGACAGCATCATCAAATAAATTACTAAAATTTAACATTATAAAATGAAATATGATAAAAAAAAAAAAAAGCGGCGCAAAGACACGTGTATACTGCTAGTTGTAGGGTCAGTCATGTTACCCAGTTCTAGGGTCACCGTGTTACCAGATCAAAACAGATTCATGAGATAAGTAGTCATTATTAGAGAGCATATGTTACATGAAGATAGGAAGGCTACACCAATACACTTGTGCTTTACTGGGAGTATGTCATAATTTGTACTTTCCACAGTATTCTTCTTCAATATTAACACCAGCAGCAGCCCTTCATCAACAATATCTTTCCAAAAAATATCACTGCTGTTCTATATTCTGGGAAGTTCACAGAATATCATTCAATTCTCAGCTAATGCTCTTTTTGTATTGGTTCAAGAGAAGCAGAATCTGAGGCAAATTACTTGCAATGTTAAAAACTGCATAATGTTGAAACACTAGTGGTATACAAACTCTGAGAATCCTAGAACACACTCCAAGTTGATCACACAACCATGCTGACAATGCTGAAGGTAGAAATTATAAATTACAGTGTTCAAGGGATCTCAGATAGCGTAACTGCCATACGGAAGTTTGTGGAGAAACTGGATAATCTGGCCAAAAAATCTGAATGTTGAAGCATTACAAAATAAGCACAGCATACATTTTAAAAACGTTTTCTTGCCTGTTTCATTTCCTAGTTGTTCACCGGTGACTTATTTCTCAAGTTAATGTCACAGGTTTCTATTTAATTTCATGTTCAACATTCCATAGAATTCCTCCAAATTTTTCCACACAATTTTCAAACTTTTCTTTCCGTACCCCAAAATGACTTTGTCCATCCATGTCTAAAATTCCAATCACAACACACAGCGAAACCCTCTTAAGACATTTTTTGGAAAAATTCAACAAATAGGTTTATTAAGCAGGAAAACACCTAAGCCTGAAAGCACTATCTTGTAATTCGGTAACAGAATTTTCACCATCACACCACATTTCAGATTTTACATTTCTGTAGTGATTTGGCACATTCTTGAACACAAGTCAAGGTTTCTTTTTCAACAAATACAACTAGTAGACGAACAGCCCAGTTTTGCCATAATTATCCCAGTAACGCCAATTCTACCTTACTATATTTTGCTGTTTTCAGCTTCTTTCCACATCAGATGTTAGGTCTATTCACAAACTGAGTATTGTGTACTTGTGTTTACACAGAATTGCAAAGATCTTTAGCAATTTTAGTGTGCAAGGAAAGCTGCAAGTATTATCCACTGTGTTTATAATATCTAGCTTTTTTTTTTCCACTGCCAGCAACGTATGTTTTATATCTGTTTTTGATCTATTTGCCTGCTTATCTATCATGTGATTAATAATTTGCATAAAGAATACTTCTAATAATTTAAAATAAAACAGGTACAGCCATAACATATTCCATTAAATGCATGCCTATCCACATCATAAATTACATACCCCACAATACTGCATAATCCTCTGTGCAATGCACGTGTGGAAACGGATCGCAGCACAGAATGTGACGGCGCCTCCTGCCACATGTCTCCATGAATTAACACTGACTTGCTTATCAGTACTTCTGACCTCTGGTGAGAATTATCTTGGAGATTTATCTTTGCAAACTGCCAGCATTATTTCATCACTGTATGTTGGTAACAAATTCAATTAATGAGAATTTGTTTAACAAATGATAATTCGTTTAAAATTTTGTTGCAAAAAATATTAAATATGTGAAAAATTTGTTCACGAGCAGGAGATATTTTCAAGCCAGAAACATTTAAAGGGCAACGTATGTGTTAATCAACAGTAAAACGTTGGTATTAAACTATGCTAATGCCAATACCAGTGACAATGCAGTCTCAGGTGTGGTCTGCAGTCACTTGATTGCTGGGATTGTGCGTTTGAATCCAACTGATGGCATGTATTTGTATTTGTTGTATAGACTTTGACCAGGTCTGTGTGTGTGTGTGTGTGTGTGTGTGTGTGATCTAGAAACCTCAATAATGAAAAAGGAAATAATGCAGAGTTTATGAGTCACAACTCAACCATTATCATTAGATTTCAATTTGTACTAATGACATAGTTGTGAATGACAAATTGTGTATTATTTCCTTTTCATATAAATTCACAGTGGGAAGTACAAACCTAAGTATAGCTCAACAACAAGGAAACCAAGGCCCAAGCTGGGCGGTGCACCACAGAAAAGAAAAACTTGTACGTCTTAAGTGGAAAAACTTATAAAGCAAGACCATCTTAAGCAGGTTTCACCATACATTGATGTTTTAAATGGAACATGTAAATTATCACAAACCACTGCCATCCCGGACAAAGGAATACCAATTTAGGCAACATCATCCCCTTGTGATGGTTAATCAGTAGCAAATCAAATCCAGAAAAATGCAATATAGAGAAACACAACAATGCAAGTTGAGTGTTGTGTTTGTCTGGATTTATGAAATTACCAAGGTAATACAAAGACCATGTGTATAAATACCATACACGCTTGACCATATTAACTTACCTCTGCTAATCACCATTACATTTTACAAGGCAAAGTAAAGGTAAAATAACTTAATGTCATTAATCTGGAACATTTGTCAGCTGCTATTTCCATTACATCTGCTTCCCTGAAATGATTTATGTTGAGAACAATGACTCAGATCTGCAGGTGTTTGAAATATATTTTTAGAGAAATATCTGAAATAATGCTCCTAGAGGGCATCAAAATTTCATCAAATGGATCAGATGAGTGGAAGATTTAAGCCCAATGTGTTGCACAAATGTGATGACTGATGAATTCCAGGTACTTCTTGAGAATAAGACACAGTCTCATCTCTCCTCCTGCATAATAAGCAGGACAACACCACGTAAAGAATCTTCCTTCCGGTGGGATTGGTTCATACAAAAGACAGGCAGTAATGCAGCATTTCTCACCTCACTGCCACAGGCCTGCATAATTTCCATAAAGGTTTGCTGGCAGTGGCCCTCCTGCTGTAAACAGTCGTGTCCCTGAAGAGTCATAGCAGTGAGTATAGATAGCAGGAGTGTACTTGATATGTTGGAAGCCATCAATGTATTCTTCATCTGGGAACTGATGATACAAAAATAAAATTAATCAATGACACTGAAATATCAGGAACTGCTGATAACTGAAATCAAAAGCTGGTAAGTCGTATGTTCATGATACCAAAACATTCTGACAGATTCTTATGCACACCAATGTTGCAAAACAATGGCACAACTGATGGTGGAAAAAAGAGATGTGTAAGTACTAGATCTGTGCAGTTCTCTGGAAACCATCACAAATACTATATAGGATGGGCTTTTGTTATCAGTTGTAGTCTTAAAGGTGCAAACCAAACTTTCAGAGGAGCATGCTGCCTCCTCCGACACAGCCCAAGCGAGCAGCGTGGGGACAAAGACACATTATATATGCATGGTGCAAGAAAGAGCCAATCAGATTCACATGAGCAGCAGAGAAGACAATGGTAAACATGACATGTGAAAACTATGCAATAAAAATGGACTTGTTGCTGCAGTGAACCTGACCGGCCACCTTGCAACCTGCATACATAATCTGAGTGCACCCTCACCCTCTTCAATTTCACCTCCTCAACATTAGGTCCATCTCTAAGACCACACAATGACACAACAGGAAATTACAATTTAAAAATGGTGTTGTAAAACTTAAAGTTTTTTATAGTGTCTGTTTGTTTGTTTGTTTGTTTGTTTGCCTGTAGACTTATTGAATGGCTCTTCAACAACTGCAAAAATTTTACAAAGCAAATGTCAGAATGAGTGTCACTTATTAATCACTGACGATTTAAAAAGAAAATGTTCACAATCCATCATGCAAGATTTCATTCTCACAGCAATAGTGAAGATTCAAGCCCAGCAACAGTACTCCCCCAGTCTGAACGGATCAAGTAAAATCAATAAAATGTCTGTCAGGATAATTGGTAATAATACCATGATGATCAGCACAATGTTCTCACTGTCAGCAATGTGTAAAAACTTACCACCCAGCCTTTGGATGCCTTCAGGTGCACAGTACGACTGGAATTTATACTTGACTCAAGGTACTTCCCTGCCCGGAGGTCATAGAACATAAGTATTCCAACCCCAGTCCCAATAGTCAACACATTACCTTGGAAACTAGCTGATCGAATACCTAGAAAAGAAAATGTTCTATAATAATTACCTGAAGCCATTCAGTAAAGTGTGAATGCAAAGCTGTGAATCAATAATTAGAATCAGTCAGTAGCAATGACATATACAGGAAGAATGGAGAAGAAATTATACTAATGCAAGAAAGACATACAAAGACAGCCTAGAGGTAGTTTCACGGAGCTGCAAAAGAACACGCATTCAGAACATAACTGAGACACCAAGGAACAGGATGGAATAAGCCCAAACTCCGACAGAAGAGTGGAAAAAAGTAACAAGCTGTTTGAAACACTGTTGCATCAGCAGATAATCAATGAAGTAGTCTAATGTATTTCTTGTGAGCCTACAATGAAATATTTAATCTTATTTTAAATGCTTTACAATTTCAAGATAGAGTACAGTTAGCAGAGCATCACTTCATTATGAATATACCATAAAATACACTGCAGACTTTTGACATAACAGTAAATCAAGATATGATCTAACCTTTTATGATTGTTTCCTGAACTGCAGAATGATTCATTACTTCACTATTTCACAAGAGTTTGTACATACATATTTTGCATCTTAATAGTTTCATTCTTCAATGTGAACTTTGCTAGCAGCCCTGTAGCAAGCATTAAGTTTCCCAAACATGTCACTGTTGCTCTACATTGTAGCAACTTCAACACGAGCTTGAGTTCAGAAATTAGAACCTTAACCAAATTAATGTACAGTGAAAGTCAGGTGTTACAAATCCCAGAATTCTGTGGGAATTCTGCCTTTATAACAAGCAACATGTTAATTACGTTTTGTGCAACATGGACTTAGAAATGCATTAAGAATGTCACTGCCCTTGTAAGGAGTGTTTATACAAAATGTACACTGTAAAAGAACATATAACATAGTGTAACTCAACAACAGGAGTGGCAGAGAGGGAGTTTTTCAATAGTGAGATGGTTTGGATATGCAGCAGTGGGAAAAATTAATTTTTTATTCCACTTGTTTCTTACCACAACCACTATATCGTGGGGAGATCTTCTTGACAGCTTGCAGTGTTCGGGCATCCAAAAGCAAAGTGTATGAGCGACAGCCCACAGCATACATTCCGGAATCCTGAACAGCTAGACAGACATTTTCCTGGCATGAAGGCAGCTTCCTTGACAGCTTCTGTGTAATGTAAAAAGTTTGTACACACCACAAAATAAGCAGGTATTTGGAAATTTGGAATATTATGACACAAAAAAGGCCAAACAGCAGACACATTCTTCAGAAGTTAATAGTGAATCAGCTTGTTTTATGAAACTCTTATCTTTTACAGTTCTTATTAAAGCTTCATCAGTACGTTCAGAAAAGCCTGCCACTGGACCATGCCCTGAATCAGATAAAGCCAGTCTACATTCTGTCAATGCCTAGACTGTTCCAAACAATCTGTCCAAGGCAATGGGTAACATTTTGTAACACATTATATCATTCCATAAGAGGCTGTAGCCCTTAAACCTAAGCTAAAATCTGGAGAACCACCTCCTATCAGGTTTCCATGATTGGTTATTCAATATACTCATGGTCACCACCTATATATACCATATATTGAGACTATTAAATAAATATAATAACATTATACAAAAGTCAGTGTCATATAACATACAAAACAAAGAATTACAACAAAAGAAAAGGAAATGTCTATTCAGCTAATGCCTTGGTGCTGAAAGTTATATATACACACACACACGTTACACACAGCGTCATGCTCAAAACGCCGAATATCATATAAATACTTTCCCTTATAAAGCCCAAATTTAAAATCTGGCCTTCTGCAGAACACTGTGGATATTTAAATTCCAGCATCAAAGTGTTGAATATATTCATTTTTTTTAAAAAATGCAACGTAATATATATAAAACTGAAAGCATCTGTGAGCAACAGATCACTTTTAAGTATATTAACAACCTCAGCATGTGGAAACAGGATTATTGGAAACTAGTGTTTCAAATGCAGACACAAACCATGGTGCTAATGACAATTCATGTGATTGAGATGTGCCCTCTTCTGGGATATTTCACAGCATACAGTGGTAATTCCTTACTGACATTTGGGATAACCTATTGGTTCCATCTTCAAGGGTCATGAAATACTGGATTTTTTAACACCTGAAGATGAGAACAATAGGTTGTTCTGAAACGACAGTATGGAATTACCACTCTACACTGCATAATATCCCAGAGCAGCACAGATTTAATCTACATCAAGGCAGAAGCCTGAAATCACACAATTCACATGATTATTTTAAACACTGTTAACTTTGTCCCTTATCACCCTATGTTACCTAACATCCATACACACACATTCCTCAAGGAAAGTAGGAGTACTGATGGGAGGTCACTAACGTGTTTTAAAACAGGCCAATTGTATTAGAACTTACCTTGAGACCATGTTGAAAGCAAACACAATGTACATGTACAACAAATGTGATTACAAAAAAATGATGTATAAAAGATACAATAATATTTATTCGGAGGTGTGGTTATATGTAGCTGTTATAACAAGTCTTAAGCTGATCAATGGTGAGTGCTGTCACATTTGTATGAGTGCCAGCCCAGAATATCATATACTGTTAACAGCAATGAATGAGCTCTCATAAGAACACAATTAATTAGTTGTGCATTATACACCACACAGTTGACTGATTATCACCTTGAAAAGCCATCACATATGGACAATCTACAATATGGGTTACATAAAGAAAACCGTTTGAATGAAGTGTTTGAATGATGCCCTGTAATTACATGAATCACACTCATTTTGAAGCAAATCATAAATCTTGACTAGCAAAACCCACACTGCAGTGACAAACCTGTTTAAATGTCTCAGCATTCCAGATATGTATATAACCATTCAGTGAAAGTGCTGCTATTTCTTGAAAACTCTTGTTAAATGCAACAGCACGAACTTTCTGCGCTGACTTGCACTCTTTGACAGCCAGTGCACGCACATGACTGTATGTAGGAACTTCCTGCTTTGCAGCCATGTCATCCTCCTGGACTCGCCACAGTGCCATACGAGTGTCACGAGAACCAGACACCAAGAACTGGTCATCCAGCCAGCACATGTCAAACACCCAGTCTCTATGTGCCCCCTGTAACGTACCAAAACCATGGTACACTTCACATAATGTGTATTGTTTTATATACTTGTTCTAAGATTTGAATTCAGGACTATGTATTCACCCACAGCAAATACATAATTTAATCACATAAAGGACCACACTGAATGACATTTATAACAAGCAAAGCTGTACAGTTCTAGCAGAATAAATGCCCCTGCATTCCTATCATCCTATGGTAAAACATTATTCTTACCATCTGATATAAGTCTGTAACTTCAATGTTGCTGCATACTCAAATTAACCCTTTAAAGGTGAAATAAAAACTGTTTTATTTAAAGACCAAGGTCATACTGTACAGCAGACACTTTCATCTCAGTTTAAAAATCAAACAGTTTATGTTATACAAAGCAAAAGTTGCTGTTTACTCCAAGATAAATAAACTACACAAAACACAGTGTGGGAAGAATGTACAATTTTTGAATGCCAAACTTGTTGGTATATCATGTAACCAGTAGATTTTAAAATGGTAATGTATAGAACAGAAATATGAACACAGGGTAATGCAGATAGCAATCTAATGGCAGAACGAAATTTTTGGGGACATGTGGGAAAGACTAGAAGAGAAAGATAGGGAATAAAAAATAAAAAATAATTTAAAGATAAATATCGTAAAAGATGAGTAAATAATAGAATAAGGTGGTATGGGCATGTTTTCAGAGTGAATAACAAGATACTAAAAAAGATTCTGAACATGAAACTAGAAGTATAACACCCACGAGGATGACAAAATTCAAGACGAAACCAGGTAGGAAAAACAAGCAATGATATTGAGAAGGTATTTTGGAAGACCATGATAAATAAAAAGGTTGATTCCCAAGACAACCCACGTGGAGTGTAAGCATGTAAGGAGTACCAAAAATGAATGTAGAAACATACTGGATGCTGAAATATGGATTGTTTCAGTGGTATTAGTAGAAACCACATACTGAGCATTCAATTCCATCATATTACACGGTTCTGATCATGTTCTATTGTAAGTGCTCAACTTTTACATAAATTTGTATGTTCAAGCCTTCCGACATGCTGACGATTAAATTCCAACTACTGCCCAACAAAGAGATCTTTTAAATTTGCAGTACCTTCAAATATATTCACACACGTAAGATACACCGAGGCTGGCATCATATGAGGAATTACAAGTCCATTCAGTGCACAGAGGGTGGCACTGGAGGTTTAAAAACTGTGTGCATCTGAGATCAATAAGCATTTGTATTTGTAGCAGCATGTGTTTCTCAATGCTCAGTGATGTCATTCATTCATTTTGCTGTCTATCTTACAACAAGTCCACAGTCTCTTCCAAAGTGAGTTCTCCACAGAGTAGAACCTAGTGCATTGTCCTTCAGTTTCCAGTATACTCTCTTTTCCTTAAGGTCATCCAGTAGCTGCTTATGTCTTCTTCCTCATCTTCCCATCTCTTCTATCCTTTCCTCTATCTTTTCTTCAATAGAGTATTTTAGTAGTCAGTTCCTACAGAAGAGGTGACCAGTCTATTTAGCCTTCCTTATTTTTATTGTTTGTAGGATAGTCCTCTCCTCCTTGACTCTCTGTGACACTTCTTCATTTCTCATATGATCAGACCAACTTATCTTCTCCATCCTTCTCCAGCACCACATTTTAAAACTGACCAGGCATTCCTGACCCACTCTCCGAAGTGTCAAAGTGTCATCACCAAACAAAACTATGTTCCAAATGTAGCACTTAATGAGTTTCTTCCTTAAATTTCAGTCCAATTTGGTGCTGAAAAGATTCTTCATCTCGCTGAACGCTGATTTTGCCATGGCAATCCTAGATTTAATTTCACATTTACATCTTGCAGCATTTGTTGTCATGCTACCCAACTGAAATATTCTACATTCTCTGGCTATCTTTGACCTATCATAATCTGTATTGGGGATGGCTGCCTTGAGTTTTTTCTACATTATTTCCATTCCACTGTATCTTCCAATTTCAATTAGCATTTCAATCATGCCCTGTAGCACCACTTCATCCTTACTGAGTAGCACAAGGTCATCTATATATTTCACACTGCAAATTATTGTCCTCCTATTTTGAAATCTCCAAACCCTTCAACGGCTTCCTTGGTAAGGTATTTGCTGTACCTGTTGAACAGAACTGGTGACAAACAGCATCCTTGTCTAACACTGCTAACATTGTCTAACCCCTCTTCCAGTCTTCCCCTTCTTGTTACCACCTGGTCCAGTTTTAGTTTAACATTCTGATCCCTGTACAAATTGCTGATCAATCTTACACAGTCACATGCCTTCTGCCAGTTTATGAAGCACGCACACATTTACTCATCCATGTCCAAAGTTCGTTCAGATATTATCTCAGCATCCCAATTCCATCTCTAGTTCCTTTTCCTCTTCTAAACCCAAACCGATCTCCTCCAAGTACATCCTCAATTTTCCTTTCAATCCTACTTCTAAGAATTCTCACTACTAACTTTGCTGTAGGTGCAATGATGCTGATTATGCAATGGCCACTACTTCTGGCTTCTTCTTTAAGGCAATCATTGTAACTTCAGAAAAATCCTTGGGCCACTCTCCAGAGTCATACAAGCTGTTGATCTGTTGTGTCATTATTCTGAGATCATCATCTCCCAGCAGTTTCAGTACATCTCCAGGTACATCATCATCTCCTGTAGCTTTCTTGTACCTTGTCTTCTTGACAGCTATTTCCACTTCACTTTGCAAAATATAAGGGCCTTTCTCATCTGCATCTACTTCCTATTTAGGTTTGACTTCTAGTTTTTCTGGTTGATTAGGTTGATCGTATAGAGTTCTGTAATATAACTCTCCCAAATTTTCAGTACTTGTCTATTATCTACTATATTCCCTTCAGTCTTCAATGCCAGTGTTTTAAATTTCATGGTTTTATTTCCAACCTAGTTCCTTCATCTTCATGTACAGTAAATCATAATATCCTGTTCTTTGATATTCATGATCTCATCACACATGCTCTCAAAATACTTCCTAAGGGCCTTGTCTGTGGTTCTTTTCAATTTGTTCCTCAGTCTTCTGCAGTTGGTCCTTTCTTCTTCACTGTTTACACACCTCCATTTCCTTTGTTCATCCATTTTATTGATCATTTCCTGTGTAACTGATGGCTTTCTTATTTTTCCTGTCTACTTTCCTAATCAAATCACTCATAGTATTTAACACACATTTCTTGATACTGTTCCACTGCACTTCCACACTCTCACTTTCACATTCCATTACACCATATTTTTCTTCACAAGTATCTTGCACTTTCTGTCACTGAGCATATAACTCCTCCAGATTCCAGCTTAGTTTCTCTTTTTGGAACTTCATGCTTTGCTTCTATCCAGTGCAGACCTCCGCAACCAGCAAGTTGCAGTCCAAGTCAATATCTGTTCCAGGCACTCCCTGCACATCCTTCATACTACTTCTAAATTGATGCTTCACAAGTATGTAGTCCAAATGTTGTCACCTATGATCTCCTGGTGCTTTCCAGGTGTACCTTAGTGATGCAGAGGTCAACATTTAGTATGACAAACTTACTACTGTTCTGTGAAGTTAAAAAATTTCAGTGTTAAAAAAAAAAAAGTTTCATACATTCAAATTTATGCAGAACTCAGTTCAAATTGTACACATTTTTACATAATGGAATCAATGTTTTATAAAATTCAACACTTCATTATTCTGTAATCACAATTCCACACTGTGAAATTGTTCAGAGTTCCAGACAGGAGTTGAAGCAGGTATTCTTAGCATCATAGCACTCAATACAGCTGCTAACAAACATATGACCACACGATAATTACTGCACAGTTAGAGATTTAATTTTTCATATGATAAATACATTAAAGAGCATATCAATGAAATAACAAAATTAGTTTCACATTCTGAGAAAAGTTGATGAGCATTTTAAACATTCATACTGTTCACAGGTCAAAGTAAGTGCTGAAATAGCAAACCATTGGTTATTTTTGATATTACACTGTTTAACCTTTGAATGACCATAGTTCACACATGCAAATGCATGTAAAAAACCACCCCTTGAAATTCATTTTATGTATTTAGGTAACAAAGAAATTTACCGTACTTCTAAGACATTTTGCATTATCTCTGTTTTCTTTTCCACAAAATACCATTTGTGTCATAATTTTATCTGTTTTCATTCAAAAATACATTTTTCATAAACCATCTGCTAAAATTTAAATACCGACCAGGCTGTTTAAAGGTTAATGGAACACTAATATTCACATAACAGCATGGTCATTATTGAGCAGCAGAGTCTGTTAAGCTACAGATATAACAAATTTCATTATTCATGTGGCCAACAAATAAAACTTCCTTGCTATCGTGGTATATCTATGAGAGTGCTGTAAATATTCGTGCTAACTAAACAAACTGGTGGTTGTCCTATAAACTTTTAAAACCCACCATAACATGAAGAGAAAAGATGTCTGAATTACACTACTACAATACCTATGTCTTTGGCACTACCACAACTCTGGTAATTATATGAGTTCTATAAACTGTTCTAAAACAAAATGTCAGTATGTCAACAAATATAGAATCACAGGTTATGCATGTGCCAGCATTTGCATTACACACTTCCTTCTAATGCTTTATTTTTAGCAACTTCCCTTGGTCACTCAATACAGCACCTCCCAGCTCTCAATAACTGACATGTTCACATCTCAGCTATCTATATAGGCCTTGCACCATGCAAACTAATTAACCAGACATTAATATCCATGCTGACTGTAGTCAGCATTTCATTTCATTTC
>Ga0131853_10003197_pt1 | contig 29385 bp, 14 predicted proteins | sample TergutLab28metaG_FD_92764 | JGI IMG/M metagenome (GOLD analysis project Ga0131853, IMG submission 92764) | Labiotermes labralis P1 segment gut microbial communities from Petit-Saut dam, French Guiana - Lab288 P1 (version 2) (version 2) | ecosystem: Host-associated > Arthropoda: Insects >... | reverse complement strand
TTGTTGATATTTTTATGCGTAATGTTGTTGGTAAAGTTTTAAAAGGATGTTTGTGGGGTAAAAAGTAAAAACGGGTCTCCCCCCTCCCCCCTTCCCCCCAGTCTCCCCCCCCCCCCCCCGATTAGGACAGATTTAAAGCCCAGCATCTTGTCTTGAAACCCCCCCCCCCACTCACCCAAAAAATGCAGCAGAACAACGGTGGGTCTTGTGGCTTCAGCATTTTTTGTTGCTGAAGTGGCAGTGTTGGTATACCTGTGTGACAGCCGTTTTAAGTCTTTGTGATCGGTCGCGCCGTTTTCTCTAATAGCACATTTCAGCATGAGAATTTTTTGCACTGGTGTTGAACAGACGAAGGTTCATGGTAGACCGTTAAACCCAACACGACATCCAGTTAAGGCACCCACCAAATATTTTGTTTCATCGCTCAGTCAGGTATTGTGCCATGTTTTAAGTTAGCGAGTTCATGGCCTTCCTTTAGTGTTGTGATGCTCTTCTGTGCCCCTAATCCGGTGGTGCCCTATTTGTGCGCTTCTTGTCTGGTAGATGTATGTGAATGTGTTTCCAAGTCCGCAAAACGCTTCTTTGTACAGAAATATGCTGGTATGGAGGGAGCATTGTCACACTGTAGAGCCATGTCGTCGAGTTGACGTGATATTTAATCTGCAGCTGTTCGTAAATGTATGGCAGCACTGTCTCTTAACAAAAATGAGTACCGGGGATAATTCGGGGGTATAGGTGGCCGGTGCGTTAGGCTGTCAACCTTGTCACCTTAATGTTCTGATCTGAAATCCTGGGAGCCTCAGTGCCTGTCGAGGCCTGTATAGGGTTAGGTTTACTTCTACTCTAATTTGCCACAATTTCACAAAAGATTTTGCTGCGAAACTCATTCCATAATATTGTAATTGTGTAGAGTGCTTGATTTGTTTGCCAGGAGAAATGTTTTATATAGCTACGACTTGTTGTCCGGATTATTGGGTTCCTTCAGTAGATTTGGCTTCGTGATATGCAGTATATATGCGATTTGTTTTTGTATATTTATTGCGTGAAATGTGCTTTTGAGTTATGAGAAATGAAACCATTTTCACCCCCAAAAATGTATTTCCCACCCCGTGGCTGTAGTTCAGTACCGGTCGAATTTTAGAGGGCGGCATCGCCTTGTCACGAGTCGCCTGAAATTCCTTATGCCCGTGTGTTTGTTGTGTGCGTCGATATTTAAACCTTACGTAAGGCTGCGTGTATACATTAATGAACCGTAAGTGCTTTAAGAACTGTACCGTCCGGTCGTGTTCTTGTCCTAGCCAGAGAGCCGTAGCTCGGGAGTCGCAAAACCTTGGTGGGGAAAACACACTTGCGGAAACGACATTGTGGCCGTTGAGTGACCTTGAGGATATTTACACCGAACATTATCTTTAATGCCCGTAGCAAAGCAACCAACTACCTGCTGTAGCGCGTATTTTTTGTCATCTCAAGTTGTTTGTAGAAAATAAATATTATCACGCTTAAGTAGACATAGCCAAATAAATCGTCGGGATGGATGGCGTCGGTAGCATTTGCGCGAGGGGGGGGGGGGGGTAAGTGGCGCAAGGTCGGACAGCATTTGGAGATGTGCATGGACTATCCCAAGGCCATAAGTTGGTCTCTTTTCGTTTTTCGTGCAATAACTACACCGAATCATGCGTAGTGTGCACAATCTTTCAACTATCCATTGGATGCGAAATTTGAGGGGTTCAACCCCAGTCGATTGGTAAATGGTGCCGGGCGTTTCTGAGCAGCCTAGTGATTCCATTTTATAAAATAACTAGACTTAATGCGTGCACAACTTGCGAGTCTCACACGATGTATTGAAAACATGAACTTCAGGTATGCTTGAAGCAGAACCAACTTAATTGTAATTTAGTCGGAGAAGAAAGAGGACGTTGCAAGTAATTTTTTTTTCAAGCCCATGGTTCCGTGCATCATAATTCAATGTTAATGAAAATCCAACCAGATGCAAAAGTATGCAGATATTTATTTACTGTAAAGTCACTCTACTTGTTTCGGGTGTCACAGCACCCATCATCAGGAGTACTAAAAACTGTAACCGCAACCTCCGGTACAGGTCATAATACTGGTACAGCTACTTCACTCCAACGTGGCCCGATGTGGGTGCTGTGATACCCGAAACATGCAGAGTGATTTTGCAGTAAATAAATATCTGCATACTGTTGCATCTAGTTGGATTTTTATTAACGTTGCAAGTAATGTTTGGTGCCAAGAGGGAGAGGGTAACATGGCTTGGGACCTGCAATGTTAGGAGCCAGTCTGTGTCGTAACAGATTCACGATACCGAGGAGGGCTAAACATGTTGGGTGAGACGTGGAGCGCGTGGGAGTGACTGGAATGATGTACAAAACCGTAGCCCGAAAACCTGAAGGGAATACGTCGGATACTTAGGCTTGTATGGGGTTATAATACTAAAATGGATGCTCGCGGCCCTTTAGCTTTGAAATACAAGTATGGCAACCTGCGAGGGGTCACTGCTGTATTCCGTGCAGAATATCAAATTGATGTCCATTATGCGCCGAAATTATTGAGCGATGTTGCGTATATTCGTGAGGTAGGGGGAGGGGAGAGGGGCAAATGAGGGTAAAGATCGTCGACTTTGTTGACACTGCTGTAGTTGTCTCGGCGTTGCGGATGTGGAGAGTTGGCGGAAGGAAGTGGGGTGGTTACACCACCGGGGATGGTAACGAACAAGGCATGAGCATGCAGCGAGCTATTAGGGGTCAGAACAAAGGCACAACTATTACAGTATATCCAGACCGGCTGACCTTGCGAGATACTGCGGACAAGCGGAAACATTCAAGGTTGCAGCTCGAGATAGAGACAGTGAAACTAGGTGTCTCTGTCTTTTTTTCTCCCTCTGTTTTTTTTTATCAGCGGGTTTCGTTTCCAAGGTTAATATAATGGTAAAATGCCCTGCGTCATCGGTATAAAGTGTAAATATGACACGCGGCAAAGGCATACGACGCGACAGTCATTGCCAACTGCAAGTGTGATTGCTTATAGCGCTGCACTGTACTGAACGCAGCAACGGTTGTGCACGGTGCGCACGTTTCGTATTTCTGGTAGGGCATCGTCGGACGAAATAAAATTGTCATGCCGGTTAGAAGAGCAGTGTTGAAGGGAGTCTCATCTCTTTGTGGGGTCATTTCACTTTTACACCTCACGTAGACGCACTACTATGCCTCAGTTTTGCAAGTCATGCGAATTTCAGGATACCAAACTTAGTATAGGCTGCGGGTGTTGAAATTTTGGCGTGTTTCAGAAAGAAGTGTGACTTGCCTGCCAGCTTGACTGCTCTTTCTTTCTCATTGTTGATCTCGGTCCAAGAGATGGTAGGGGCTAAGGACCTTGAATTGATTTGCTCCGTCGTATCGAGGTTGCCACATTGAATGTATCAGTAAATTGCACGCAGTAATAAGGTGAGGCCGCCCGTTGTTCTCGTAAAATAATGGATCGTACGTTAAGATGCAGTTTTTGTAATATTAAACAATACGATGGTCTCAACTGACGCTGCAGGCAATACAGCCGACTCAGCATACCCATCTTCATGCAACGAAAGCCCTGTACAAAAAGCGTCATTGGTGAATGAATGAATGAATAAATGAGGGTAAATGTCGAGTGGCAACGTTTAAGAAACGAACATGGTCACTGCACATCCGATTATGTTTTGTCCCTTACTCATGACAGCTGTATACTTTGTAACCAAACTGTGATAATGTAATTATTCCGCGAGTTAGGAGACGGACCTTGCACTTTTTCTAGGAAGTTGTGTCTTAAAATAAAAATGGTGTGACCTTAAACTCTGTGAAACTTGCTGCTTTATCGCATGCACATGTAGGGAGGCTTATTGATCCCGGTGGACTGTTGAGGTAAGATAACCTTGGCTCGCGCCGTAAGCTGGCACAGAGCTGTAGGCCGGACAGGCAAAGGTCACATCCTCTGCCCGGTTTAGTCATTAGATCTGTCTCACTCCTCCCGTGACGTCAACGCGGCTCGAGTTACGGCAGGGTGGATAGGAATGCGCAACCCCGCACATGACCGCTGCTTGTTCCCTCCAGCTGCTTCTGTTGTATAGCAGACTGAAATATATCGTCTCCCTCCATAATAAAGTTGTCTAGACGTTGGAGACCAACCCAGCTCAATGGCTGCGGCTGGTTGGCAGGGAGGGGAATGCTCCCACAGCTCTTGAGAGATGTGTCCGAACACTCGCCGTGTAAAAGTTTGTTCATTGTGCTGCAGATAACACTAGTCTTTAAAAGACATGTTGCAGGGAGATTTTCATTTTCAATGTTTTATACGAGTGGTAAACGGCTGTAGTGCAGTTCGTAATGACAAACTGCGACACTTGAATGTCGCTTCTCAGTGTCCTTAATTTCTGCTTTATTGTGAACCTCCGGGGGACACACAAGTCGGTGAAAGTGGCAGGAAAGTCCCTATCAGATCAGCATGTGAGGTAGAAATTGTGATTGCTTATCGTATTCTGTAAAACATTTGGGTTGTGTGTGATCTAACACATGGGTATTTCTGCTGTATTGTTGCAGGCGTGCCCATTAAACCCAAATCCGCAGCCCCTGACAGGCCAACAGGAGCTACTACAAGATTTCTCAAAGCGATTCTCGCCAGCCATCCGAGGTGTTGTGGAATTCGCAAAGCGCATTCCTGGTTTTGCGCTTCTGCCGCAGGACGACCAAGTCACACTGCTTAAAGCTGGCGTATTTGAGGTCCTCCTGGTGCGCCTTGCCTGCTTGTTTGATGCTCAGGTGAGTACTTGGTGTGCAGATTGTAGTCCACAGATTATGCTTAGCTAAAAAGCAAGTATGAAAGCGTTGCATTGCAATCAGATTACTGAGTTCCATTATTTTTTGCAGACAAACAGCATGATCTGCCTGGATGGGCAGGTGCTCAAGCGAGAGGCCATCCATAACAGTTCAAATGCGAGATTCCTCATGGATTCAATGTTCGACTTCGCTGAGCGGCTGAACTCTTTAAGACTCTCAGATGCTGAAGTGGGACTTTTCTGTTCAGTGGTGGTTATTGCCCCAGACCGTCCTGGATTGCGCAACACGGAACTTATTGAACGGATGCAAGGCAAACTGAAAGCTGCCATGCAATTGGTGGTCAGTCAGAACCATCCAGGCCATGCCAACATCTGTCACGAGCTTATGAAGAAAATTCCCGACCTGAGGACACTCAACACACTGCATTCAGAGAAGCTGCTGGCCTTCAAGATGACAGAGCAGCAGCAGCAACTGCAGCAGCAGCAGCAACAGCATCTGTGGGGAGGACCAGCAGAGGAAGAGAGTAACAGTAAGAGTCCTGCTGGTTCCTTATCATGGTCATCATCATCTGATGTCACAATGGATGAAGCAGTGAAGAGTCCCCTTGGCTCAGTTTCCAGCACAGAGTCGGTGTGCTCTGGTGAAGTAGCATCCCTGACAGAGTACCAATCTAGCCATCACCATATGAGCCACCAGGCATCCAGTGCACCACTTCTTGCAGCCACTTTGGCTGGTGGCATCTGTCCTCATCGCCATCGTGCTAACTCGGGATCAACATCAGGTGATGATGACATGATGGGGCTCCCTCACCATTCTCACCATGGCTTGACAATCACCGCTGTAAATGGACCTCCTACTCGCCAGCCTTTAATACAACATCATCATCACAGATTCCAGCGGAAACTTGATTCTCCTAGCGATTCTGGTATTGAATCAGGGACTGAGAAGTTGGACAAACTTACTAATGGTGGAGGAAGTACTGGCAGTGCACCCACTTCTGTCTGTTCAAGTCCAAGGTCATCACTGGAGGACAAAGATGATGATAAGCATCACAGTGGGAGTTCTGGAAGCAGCCATATTGATGATATGCCAGTGTTGAAACGTGTACTCCAAGCACCACCTCTTTATGACACTAATTCTCTCATGGATGAGGCTTACAAACCACACAAGAAGTTTCGTGCATGTCGTAACAAGGACTCTGCTGAAGCTGAACCAATGATAGTTCAAGTATCGCCTCCACCACCATCCCATCCAGTCCAACCACAACATCACTCCTCCCCCCAACTTCACCTGCACTTAACAGCAAACACACAGCAGTCATTATCTTCATCATCAGCAGCAGCAGCATCATTGCTGTCTAGCACACATTCAACTCTCGCCAAATCGTTAATGGAAAGTCCTCGAATGACTGCAGAACAAATGAAACGCACTGACATCATTCACAACTACATTATGCGTGCAGATAGTCCAAATCCTGTGACCATTGAGTTCACCCAGTCGGCAGTATCTCCTACAGCAGGGACAGCATCCACCACAACCGCACCAGGTTACAAATTAAACAGTGGGAACCTCCTTGTCTGTGCTGGCTCAGCACCTGGCTCTGGCTACCATTACATTCCTCAACAGCAGCAGCCACAGCAAGTGGTAGGGCGGTGGCAGGCCTCATCGGGCTTCAGCAATGGTGCCAGTGTCATTACCACAACTACAGGACGGAATGCCGCTCCCCCACAAACATATGTTCTGTTGCAGAACAGCTCCAATGTTAGCTCACCTGTCCATCATGCCGAGCTGCAACAAAACGAGTTTTCAAGAATCTGTTTCCATCCTGGCAGTGCATTATCACCACATCATGCATCATCATCATCGTCATCCGCATCGCCTTCGCCCCTCCCTGTGCCTCACCGGAAAACGCCACCTGCAACAACGTCCTGCCCTCCCTCTCCTTCATCCACTGGTGCAACCCAGTTAGTCATTTCATCGCCGAAAATGATGGAACTCCAAGTGGACATTGCAGATTCCCAACAACCACTCAACCTGTCGAAAAAGTCCCCATCACCTTCTCCTCATCCAATGGCATCACCTGCAACAACAGTGACTCATAAGATCGTGTCGCTGGAAGCTTAAGCGATTGAGCTGACATGCCCAATGGACGACTGATGGACTGTTGAAACAGTGCAACAGACTCATCACCACCGACTGTGTGATAGTACAAAGCCAAACCCTGAACGTACTGTGACGACAGTGGTTCAAACATACCAAGGTGTGAACTGTAAAAATGAAGTTCTCTGTTCCTGCAGTCTGCACTGTGCCAAGATCACAGAACTGTCAGTGGAAAGTGGTATGAACAAACTGAGCAGATGCAGTGCAAGGGAAATTGAGACCACCAGAAGCACATCATTAATACATAATGATCTTGTTCTGGTAAAAAGCCAGTTAAACTGATGGTGCCACTTTAACTGTATTACAAACCAAATAATTTATTATTTAATTAATAATTATTAATTCTATGTGTTGTTGTGTGAGTTTATTATTATTACTATTATTTAGTGTCAGTCCCGTAGAGAATGTTATAAACTGATGTTGTAGTACCTTGTAGGAGCCATTGTAGGGCGAGACATATTAGTATGAAGAAAACTCTCACTCTTCTTGTCATCTTTGTACAAGACTCATGTCTACAGAGTTGAAATTCCCGCCATTACAGCTCAGGGATTAGTGGATATTTCTGGGATGATAGGCCTTGGTTGGGCAGGTTGGTGGTAGGTAGAGATTTATAGTTGGAGGGTGTGGTGGATGGCAAGTTTCTGAGCTTTGTATATATTGGACCAAAGGTTAGGTTAGGCTGGTGTTTTTGTTTTCTTCTGCTGGTATTGTTTGTTAGCTTTGCAGGAGCTGGATGCATCAGCATCAGCATTATCAGAACAGTTTCATAGTGTAATAATTACACAGTTAATAAGTTAATTGTTAATAGCTGAGGCACTTTTCCCAGAAAAATCCAAGATCCCTTGTTTGCAGTTTTTTTAATAACAAGAAAATGACGAGAATCATTAAATGGCTATTTATAAAATGGCATCATGAACCAATCCTTATATTACATGTGATATATTCCTTTGTAGGGCAGTGCATTTTTTTGTGTAAAGTAAAAATGTTATTGTATATCTCTCTCGTTCCATTTGTAAAAAGAAACGTTTCTTATTTTCATTGTTCATTCATTGTTTCACTGTATTACACAGTTGCATATTATAGTGAGGAGTTAGTTAAGGATAAGGATGTTGCAAAACCTCAGATGTTTGAGGGAAATGAGACTGAGGGAAGTGCACAGCATCTGAAAAAAAAAAACTATATATACACGCACGCATATATACATTATATCATTATTAAAGGAGCAATCTGCCCACTTTGTTTTGTATCTGCAAAATCTTCCTGTTATTTTGGAAGATTTTTCTGATTGTCTTATTGGTCCGTGATGTGAAATTTTATTAAAGGTAGGCCAGTAAATGTAGCCCACCCCATTTTCAAAGTAGCCTTTTTACTGTGTGTTACATTGTCCTATATATACTGATAAGAATTTACAAAAAAAAAATATTAAAAAATCAGATGCTTGTGACTTCCTATATCTTTTTTTTTTTTTTTTTCCTTGATCTTTTGCTCGCTCTTAGTAAGAAGACCAGGTTGTTCTGCGCACCCTCAATCAGCAGGAAACAAGATATTGATGTTGTTTGTATTAAACCCGCAACCAAATATTTTTTTGCGGTGTGGTATAGCTGTGTGAATCGGTTCATTGCATTGCTGTAGTTAGCTGAAAGAATTGAAAAATTTTTAAAACCATCTGAATATCCCATTTAGATTTCAATGAGTGTTTCCTTCAGAACCCCACTTTGCCTTTCTTTTCCATCGCTGAACAAGTTGCCTGTCATGTGTACGGACCCAGGACTTTGATCCTCTGTTTCACATTTTGTAATGGGTGCTTGGACAGGATGGTGCATACAATTCGTAGCAATGTAGTTTAAGACTAATTATCTTCTACTTCTTCATCTTTCTGGTTATGTAGTGTCATTTTACAGTCCCAGTGGAAGTGGAGGAAATTCTCAAGTGGTGGTGATGTTGGTACAACTGCATCATTACCTCACGAAGGATTTCGCCATGAAAATTATGGTGTGTGCTTGTATGTAATTTTGTAAGCTTGGGAGTTTGTTGAGGTCGTCAGAATAAACTTTGTCTGGTGAAATACAGATCTCTTTTCTCATTTACATATTGAAGCCTCGGAATGTTCTCTTAGCCTTCCTGTTATCTTCAGTATCATCTTTTAATAGCCCTGTAAATCCCACTCTACCCTTGTAATGACCTCTACCTCATAAAGACAATGTGAATTAAAGCACCTAATTCTGTAAGTAACCAGAGAACTTACTGTCAAAATATGGCTTCGAATCAGAACCCATACATCTGTAGCACTGCTTTGTTCCTGCATTGTGTTGGAAATGAACAAGTTCTGGAAACTGCACATGATAGCTTAGTCCATATAGCAGAGTCTTCACTCTGTGTCCCTAGTTTCATATCAAAAGGGATAAAGTTGTTTTGTAACAAAAATAATAATCTGGAGACGCAGCAGGAATAATATATACTAATTTCTGAACTGGTTTAAACGGTTTCAGTTATAAATTTGCATTATTATTGGCCCAGCGTCTGAAAGAAGAAAAATGGCTCATGATTTTCATTTCCGTTTTTGTTAAAGTGCATTGCCAACATTAAAATTGATTTTGCGTTTTCCCAGAGCCCTGATTGTAACGTAGTTGCTACATTGCAAATTGCACACACATTTCAGGCAGTTCCGGGACATCGATATGGCTGCTACAGTAGACCCTAGTTATACAAAGATAACTCATTCCAGCACCACATCGTATGCTCTTACGGGACAACGTGTATAGTCAACGGGGCATCGGAATCTGCATGGTCTGGGGGGAATGTATTATATTACGTGCACGAGGAGAACTGGTCATCATTCACTGGATGTGTGACCAGATCGTGAATTAACCGTGAGCGTGTAAAAAATCTGTAAAGTGACGATAGCTTCGTAGCGTATTACATCAGATACGGTAACTACGCAATGGACAGAACTGTAGATGTGTTGATGTTCTAAGCCAACCAGAGGCAAACATTTTTCCTTGACCGCAGTGTGCTGGCTGGCTGCAGGACCCAGTCAGCTTACTAATGCTTTGAGGACCGCGTGTTTCTTACCCGGTGGTAAAGGGGCCGTGTTAACGAAGACGTTGACCAATTACTTCTTTCAAGTACATGGGTAGGAGTGCAAGGAGCTGTAGACCTAAACCCCTCCACACGTGTTCATTGCATAGCAATTACTCGGAAGAACAACTTTAAAGCTTTATTTCCAGCAATTATATATTTATTGTTTTCGAAGTGTGTAGAAGATACACCAAATAAAAGAGTTGGAGGACGCTTCTCGTAGTCCGAAATGAGACTGAAATGGTGTTGGCAATGAACAGGCTGTTTTGAGATCCGTTGGCACCTGAACTACAAGAGTGGGTCAGAAAATAAATTTACATGGCATATAACGTAACTAAAGAACCGACACTGATTATATAAGACGGTTTTGTCGCTGAGTGCTTATCGTCTCTTTCGAGAGGTGACAAAGTCATGGTGCCTACGAATTTACAGTTGGTCGAGGAGTGCAGACACTCTTGACAAAGGCTGATAAGAGGGCACTGACTTCTAACAACAGGGAATAAAACAGCTTGTTCCACGATATGAGAAATACCCTCATTTTTAGCGAGAGCTGTGTGGAAAAAGATTGGGCTAGTAGTACAATTAAATCCGAACTGTCCTAGTTAATAAATGACTCGATATGTGCGTGGTAAACTTATTTTCTGGCCGTTTCTCATAGATGCTGCCAACTGTTAACATTGGTTCACTTGTAGGGACGTACAGTGACTTATACCTTCAAAACTTTGGAGGGTGTTCCTCTCATACATTTTGGAGGGTTTTTTCTCATACCTGTTCAAGGTTGCGATTACTGCAGAACGCGTCAATTCTAAGACAGTACGAGGCTGTCATTAATCCAGGGACTGCACAGGTTTATACGCTATGATTGACAAAGATTGTGGTAGATTAGAAGAGCACAGAGTTGTAACTTGGGCTGGAGGGGTTGTTTCTGTATTGTGCAGGAGGAGGCAGTATTTGTAGAAGCATGGGGCGTGTCGGTCGCCTTTAGCTGTCCAGCTGCGGGGTTGGTTTGTTGAGTGTTGTGGTCTGCGTTTAATTGGGCAGTGCCAGAGGTTGCACTTTTGTGAATTCGCCGATTTTGCTGCGGGATACCAACGGGTGGAAGCGCTGTCGTAAAGGTAAGAGAGTATTGGTACGTGGTCATTATTAATAAATAACACTAATTCTTCATGGTTAACCGTATTTAGTCTTGACATCCTAAGCTACACACAAAACGTCACTTCCTGTCTCTCAGAAGAACTCTGAATTCTATTACAAAAGGAAAGTGTTTAGGGAAATAATACGCAACACATTCAAAAACTGCATACGAAAATGCGAAGTACGTATATGTACATATGTATATGTACATATACATATGAGTGGTTAAGATGAAGAATTAGAGTAATCGAGAGAAGAGAAAATAAGTGCATTGTATTGCAACAAAAGTACTCGAAGGTAGAGAGAGTAAATTGTTTTTGCAAGACATTTCTTAAAACACTATAGATTATCTGTAAACAAAATTACCGGACCTTACTGTTTAGTGTATATTTTATGTCTAATTCATCTCTGTTTTACAATTATAAAATTAGCCAAAACGAAACGATTTATAATCCTATTCAAATCACGCTGTAGCCGCGAGTTTACGTCAGGAATTCGCTAGACGACGGGGGGAGGGGAAGAAAAACGCTATATTTCTTTGGGATTATTTATAGGGGACAGCTAGACCATGCCGCTGTGGAACCTCTGTGCCACGGAGAAGGTTGCTTGGAAAACCAGTAACACTGTTTCTTTAGCCAGGATAACTTAATTAGCGGAGTCGCTTAATTATTTAGTGGCTGTAGTTGCTTGATGCTCGGGCACACTGGTTAACGTTGAAGGTGAATTAACCTGTTGAAATAACAAGCAGTGACCGATAAGCAGTCTGTGTGAGTTGACTGATTGGTTGAAGATAACAATACGTACAGATTTTTACGTTTTGTTGACCGTGCATCCTCATATAATGATAGTCTTTTTTTACCAACTTGATGCACAAATTCTTTATTTGAATACATCTATTACATTCCTCTACATGTTTCGAGCACTACTGTGCTCATCTTCAGGAAGACAGTTGTATTAACACAGCATCTGGTATCGTCACTCTTTAGGTGACTGCTCAGTACACAGGTTACGAGAGTCCTCCTCTCGTAACCTGTGTACTGAACAGTCAACCAAAGAGAGTGACGATACCAGATGCTGTTTTAATACAATTGTCCTCCTGAAGATGAGCATAGTAGTGCTCGAAACATGTAGAGGAATGTAATAAATGTATTAAAATAAAGAATTTGTGCATCAAGTTGGTAAAAAATACAATCAGTACGTACAGAATTTCAACAAAGTGGCTCCAGAATGCCCTTTAAAACAAGACCACAGACAGTAACTCATGGACTGAATAACCCTCCAGGCGTTTGGCTTCCGTTATATGTAAATGATAGACGGCATTTCGCGAGCATAAATTTTCAAACTGAATTCTGTGATTAGTTCATTACTTTTAAGCTGAATCTGCCGGGGGGGGGGGGGGCATTGTGGTCCAAATGGGTTGGCCCCGGGGGTCGAGAAAGCTTAATTTTACTATTAAAAATTTTTTTTTTCAAAATTTTTAAGGTTAATTTTTGTTTTTTGTTCTGTGGAGGGGGGGGGGGGGGGGGGGGGGGGGGGGGCAGTGTAGTCACAATGGGATTGGCCGCTGCGTACAGGAAGCATCATGTTACTACTTAAAATTTTGTCTGTCATAACTTTTAAGGTTAAATCGTGTCTTTCGATCATGCAAGTCTCACCCACGAAAAAAAAACACGTGGGAGACTTGAACTTCCAGCTGTCTTTGTTTCTCAGTTATTACTGCAAAATGAAGAGGAACGCGCTGTAATAAAAAAACCCTAACCTGGCCTCAAAATTAATTTGTTTCAAACCAGGTTACCGGACAGCAACTTCCAGTTTGGGTCTCATATATGGTAACATTATCCGAGGTTTGACCTAAGGACCCTGGTCGTATTCAGCCATCACATAAAAAGAAATGAAAGAAGACTTCTCAAATATTAAAGCTATTGAGTCCCGTGAAATGTAGACACTGTACAGTTGCAATCTGTACTGCTGACACAAAAACAGCACAGATTACGCGTCGATAAGATGACGAGCGTACAGCAGTGGAGATGATGTACACAGGGGCCTACTTGGTCTCTCTTGTCTCTTCTGCCCTCCACGGAAGAATTCCAAGTCTATTACAGCCACGCTATTTTTTAAGTGTCTCCCTTGAAGTCTGTTTAGGCTACATGATCTTTGTACTCCTGGAGGTCAAGTTTCGACAATCCGCGAAGCACCTTGCGTAACAAAAATTGTTGAAATTTTAAAAACCACGGCACAAGAAGTTTGTGGCGTTGTCTGAGGTTCTCATAGCAACGAAAGTTACCAGTCAACATGACGTCGTCTCTAGCACTTGGGTCCTCAATATTTAGTTCCATATATTTTGGAATTTATCTTAATAATGTCTGATTTCATGCTTCCATTGACACTAGCAAATAATGTAATTTCTCGTGTTTAAATCGTACCGTAATTTTCCAACAATTCCTTATGAAAGTGATTCTTGGCTCGTTTAACAACAGATTTCAAGTGCGCAGTATAGTAGCAGAGTGGGCCCGGTAGCTCAGCCGGCATAGCGACTGACTGCGGGCTGGACGGTCCGGGATCGAATCCCGGTGTGGACTAGATTTTCCGCCCGTCCAAACCGGCCCTGGGGCCCACCCAGCCTCCTGTAAAATGGGTACCGGATCTTTCCCGGGGGTAAAGTGCGGCCGGGGCGTGCTGCTGACCACTCACCCCCTTCTAGTGCCGCGGTCATGGAAGAGTATAGCTATACCTCTACCAACTTTCTGGGCCACACCGGGCCTGTAAAGGGATCACTTTACATTTTAGTATAGTAGCAGAATAGACATTATAATGAACTACATAGGAAAGGCGAGAATGGAAACCAGCGAGAGTACTGCTCTACTCTGTATCTTGTTCATAATAATAACACAATATCACTCTAAATACTAAGTTGTAGTTTACAACTCGTGACTAATTTTGTTGCCCCACGCTGCTTCGAATGCATCAATTATACTCCTTAAAGATGGCCCTTTAAGGGTTAAACACGTTGGAGTATAAACACGTATAGTGTTGACAAACCGGTGATTTAATAATATATAAGTGCATTTGTCGGTGTGTATGTGTATCTGATATGGTACTACACTAGAATTCGCACGGAGAAAATGAAGAAAATAATTCAAGCCGCAGTACTGAAGCTCTCTGGGCCGACAATTGAATACCGAGACTTCCGGTACACTGTACTTGACGAGAAAAATTATATATTGTTTTCTTTGTATTCAACCCTTTAAATATATTGGGTGGCAGTTAACTATTTTGTAGGACTGTACAGATAAAAATCGCCCTTTTTGTGAGGAATATCGTGTGATCTAAATGTAAGGGAAAATAACATAATTGGCAACATGGGATAAGCTGTGATAACCTACAAATCAGGTTCATAATGTGGAGCAGAAATTTGTTGGAATAGTTTTAATTTTGTTTTGCGCATGTGCGAAATTTGATCTCTGAACGCATTAGCCAAACATTGCACCTGTGGAGCGGAAATAAAGAGAAGGATGGATATGCTTGTTTATTTGTACGTCGAAGCTATAAGTGGCTTAGATTATATAGCGTCGAATGCTAGAATTATCATGATGATCTGGATAGGACATGGAATGACATGGATGCGTTCCCTTTCCTCGGTGTTTGCCTGGCGAGACCGAAGTAAATCGTGCAAACCTGCTGTAATATTGCACATTGAGTTGGTTCGTGATTTGTGTGTCTCATCATATATTATTGGGGTGATAAAATCCAGGATATGTAGAACGAATGGATAGAGTGAGAAGCACATACTAAATTTATATCACAAAAGCCACCGTTGCCAAATGCATCCACTTTTCACTCCCACATCCCATTTCTATGTGTTTTAATATTATCCTCCCAACTGCTCCTAGATATTTCCAGTAGTCTGTCTTCTGCACGGTTTCCCAGTAAAGATTTGTCAGAATGCGTATGTCTCGTGGTAAGTGCTACGTGCCCCGCCCATTCCATGCTCATTCAGTTGATGGCCCAAGTAATATTAGGTTAAAGATGCAAGTTATGAAACTAAACTCCTCAGTATGTATTATATTCCCATTCTCTTGTCACCTGTTCCCTTTTAGGTACTTCTCTTACGGTGAGACAAAGACAAAGAGTGTTGCAACCATGCAAGATAGCACGTAGAATTACTGCCTAAACTCCACGTTTTTATACGATGGAGAGTCAAATGAAAACCTTAAAAGTCCGATAAAAATTCGAACCACAGCTTGATTGTCTTGTAAGTTTCAACAACGATACTCATGGCTTGAAGAGTGGCCGGCAGTTGGCAGTAGGATACTACATAGAAAAATGAAGTCATTGGGTACCTTTTCTGTTCAATAAATTACGAGATAAAACGTAATCTTATTAATTGACCAACTTAATGCACAGATTCTTGTTTTATAGTAAGTTTATTATATTCCTGAATTGGTCAACTGGTAAGATTGTGTTTTATGTTATAGGTTTATTATATCCATCAGGAATATAATAAACTTATTATAAAACAAGAATTTGTGCATTAAGTTGGACAATTGCTAAGATTATACTGAGATGCACGGTCAGCAAAACATCAAAAAGAGATAAGACATATTTAAGGTTTTCATTTGACTCACCCTCATATTATAGGGCACACGAAATAATCTTTTCCGAACTGAATATTAGTAAACATTCTCACAATTTAATCTGTTCTGGACATTTTCTTGAAAGCAACTTTGACTTTGAGGTTACAGTGTTCTGGGATATGACGCCGTGCTGATTAGTGATTAGTTACCACCGAAACATGCTGCCTTCATTTCGGGACAGTCCATCAACCAATTAACATGGCGTTTCTTCATCAACAACGCTGTAAAAACCTCAAACCACATAACTCCTATCTAAAAGTTTTCACATTCCGCTGAAAGTCCAGTTTGTTTTGCGTTTCATGTATCAAGCTTCTCGCGAATGTTAATCGAAAAACAGTGGCACGACTGTAGACAGCACGCGACGACCCTCGCTGTGTCCCGAGTCCACACGCTTCTCCTGAGAAGCCTGTTAGTATTATTAGACAGCCCAAGCCGTGGCTTGTATCTGCTATCCAGTTCATGGTTAACGCTCTCCAAAATCTCAGTCTTCTTGTTTGCTCCTCGTGAGGGACGAGGGGAGTTGTGGTGCATCAAATCCCCCAGAGAGAAGGTCGCTGTGTCCTTGTTGTCGATTTGTAGCTCGCACGTGTAGCTTCACCACTCCCACACGTTGCACAACGGGAGAAAGTTACACACGTGTTATCATATGGTCTTCATGATGCCTACCGTCAATTGATGGCAAGTGTACGCCTTCTCTGTTTTAACAGTTAAGCTTTGCTTGTTGTTGTTTTCTTCGTTTGTTGTGGTGTCCTTTTTTCCACGTTATGCGATATTTTAAACTTGTTTTCTCTGTTAAAAAGAACATAATTTGAAGGAAAGGTGGAGAAAGAATAGTGGATATACAGACTGCGTTATGTGCTGGACGGTCCGGGGTTAGATTGTCGGCAGGGACAAGATATGTTTATTTTCTCCAAAACTTCCACACCGGTGTGGGGCCCACCCATCCCCCCACCCAGTGGGTAAAGCGGCAGAGGCGTGAAGCCTAAACTCGTCTTCAATTACAGCCGAGGTTAAGAATGAGTGGAGCTGTGCCTCTGCTCCCCCTGTATGCCTTCACGGCTTGGAGAGGAACACCTGCGCCTCTTACGCAGTTTGAAGGAATGAGATTTTTTTCACGTCGGAGGAAAAGAGGAAGATAGGAGTGTTTTACGTAATGATTCTGTTAATTGGTGAGATTATAAGAGCGTCGATGGCAGGTGGAAGCAGTGGCGTAGCTAGGTTTTTTTTGGGGGCGCCCGGTGTGAGTAATAAAATACAGCCTTCCTAAAAGAAATTACAAACTTTTAAAAAAAATCACAATTGTTTATTGAATCTCATTTTTTGGCACAATAATTTAAAACCTGTTGAGAGTAGAAAATCAGTTTTTTTTACCTAAAATATTATCTTTCATGCTCATTTTGCCGCCCCCTTGGACTCTGCCGCCCGAGGCCGCTGCATTCCCCTCCCCCGCCCAGCTACGCCCGTGGGTGAAGGAAATGTGAATATGGAGCATTGGCGGATTATTATCGAAGGGGAAAACCGAAGTACTCGGAGGTAAACCTAACCCAGTGTCACTTCGTGCACCACAAATTCCACTTGGACTTGCCTGGGATCGAACCCATGTCTCGTTTAGTCCGAATAAGGCTAAGAATGATCCATCTTCAGGTTAGAGCTGAGGATGGCCACCTAGTATTACCACGAAGACTGTACAGTGCCATAACCTGGAAGAATGCAGTCTGTGTCTGGGAACATAAAACTGAAGTGGACGTTAGAACTAAGGGGAGGAATGAAGAGGGGATAAAGAAAACTACATAATGAAGAGCGTCATAAGTTGTGCCCATGTGCAAGATATTATTAGGATTATCCGACAAAGGAGAATGAGAGGCTTCACTCGAGAAATGCATGCAACATGTCAATAAAAAATACTGACCGGACTAGGCCGCTCAGATGACCGAAGTCTTGGTGGGAGATGAATAATAAAATGAATGTGTGTTGGGTTAAAAACTGGATTATCTGGCAGTTTATATTCTTGTTTCATAATTGTGTTGTTTACTTCGGTCATGACAGGCTTTGTACGATATTTTCGTTACCCGCAATTCTTACTATAATTTACGAACATTTACGCCTAGTAATTAACCAAATTAATACATAAAATCTTGTTTTATAACATGTTTATTATATGCCTTTACATGTTTCGAGCACTATGTGCTCATCATCAGGAGGTCAAAATTATATTATACAGCATCTGGTATCGTCACACTCTACAGAGTGTGACGATACCAGATGCTGTATAATATAATTTTGACCTCCTGATGATGAGCACATAGTGCTCGAAACATGTAAAGGCATATAATAAACATGTTATAAAACAAGATTTTGTGCATTAAGTTGGTTAATTACTAAGATTATACTGAGATGCAGGGTCAGCAAAACATCAGAACATTTACGCTTTCGTCTAATACAATAATAATTTTTGAACTTACTTAAATTGAACGTATCTTGATCAGGATACACTGTTTTCTTAATTGTACGTTTTTTCAAGGTCATTTACTCTTGAAACGCGTGTAGGAATGCCAGTTACCACGTTCATCCTGCAAGACCGCAGTTACCGCTTCCTGGTGTCGCTTGCAGTATTAACGGAAGTGCGTTTCAGTGCCAGGATCAGAAGTGACATGTCAAAGAGCCGGTGGCAGGAAACGAGCAGCCGTGTTATGTCACTTTGCCACTGTTGGTAAAGTGATTTATAATGTGAATCGTGAAATTTCCAAAACAAAATTGCTCCGGTCTTCTTTCAGAAGTTAGCAGTTATTAGCTGCTAGAAGACGAATCTTGGCATAGGAGTCGAATAATGCGAAACTGCAACCTATAACCGTTGTAGGTGTGTTAAGAGAGATTGTCGTATTGGGCAAGTGAGTATGAATGGCAGATAATTTGGACATCTGGCCAGTGGTAGGGCTTAGTAGACGGAAAACAATTAAGTGACGTTTAGAAAGAGTGAGACTTTGCGTGTTGCGGGTGGACAGAAGGGCCTGGTATTGTCGCAGCACGTCAGTGTCAAAATTAATGGGCTTCTTTAATCCTGAAATAGTAAAAAAAAAAAAAGTAAAGCAATCCCGTTACAGGCCGAGAGGGGCCCAGAGGGTTCCAGAAAGTTAAGATTCCCAAATTTCATGACAATGGCACAGGACAGTGGTAAGGTTGTCAGCCTTACGCACCGGCCGCCTTTACTCCCAGGAAATGCTCCTGGTACTCATTTCTGTTAGAGCCTGAGTTGACCCCAGAGCCATAGTGCGATCGGAAGGAATGTGTCAATGAAAAATTCCAATGACACCAACTGGAATCGAACCAACGACCTTCCGATTTGTAGCGCAGTAATTTAACCACTGCGCTACCGCAGCCCCATCCTGAAATAATGGAAATTTGAAACTTTGACACTTTCGTACCTCTTAAATCTTGGGGGGGGAGGATGCATGGCAGTCAGTCATGCACATTAAGAAAGACCGGTAGGACGCTCATATGGGGTCCTACAGGCTACAACACGGGGGTCAGTGGCTGTTTTATCACTACAGTTACAAAACATTCCAGTCCGAGACTGTGTAATACGGTTTATAAGAACCTTCTCTTTAACCGGGGAGTCGGGGGGGGGGGGGGGTTGGCTGTTGGCTGTTTGATCCATCCCCGCAAAATCACCACTTTTCGGCTATCCGCGACCTTTATATTCAGCTTGTTCCTGGCGAGCTATCTTACACGAAGGTTTTATGCGCCATCCGCCATGTTGCTGTGGCGAGTAACTCAAGAGTAGATGGAGGCAAGACTGACCGACCGACCGACCGACCGACAAACATCACTTTGGCATGTAAACTACGTTTGATGAAAGAGAACCAATTCTTACACTTTGTGCCAGCTTGTTTCAACAGTTTTCATCCTTCACCGAAATTGAGTATGTGTACATGTACTAAATTCTAAGACACAACAACTTCCTTGTTGCGCCATGGTCAAAACATTTTACTGCTGCTTCCCTGTGTTGAGTGTCTCCTATATATAAAGACTTCAAGACTACACCATATTATATTCTTTTTTCATGGCGCAACAGCCCCTAGAGGGCCAGGGCGTCCTCATTTTCGAGGCTTCACGATCACACTCAGACACATCGCACTCGGTAAGAATCCTCTGGACGAGTGATCAGCCCGACGCAGAGACCTCTACCTGACAACAAATAACACTCACAAGGGACAGATATCCATGACCCGGCGGGCTTCGAATCTGCAATGCCAGCAAGCGAGCGGGCACAGACCCACGCCTTAGACTGCGCGTCCACCAGGATCGGCCACATATAATATAGGGAGTTTTACTTTTGCGGTTTGTTTTGTGTGAACAAAGCAGGTGACAAATTACAATATCCTGACACCCACGGAATTCTTAGGTACTTGATGATTGCCATCCCGTTGTGCCTTTTTACTGTCATTCGACACAATTCAATGTACAGATTTCTTAGGTCTGCTGAGTGGATAAGGAAGAGCCAAAGAGCAGTTATGATACTCCATTATTTTCACTAAGCTTAAACAGAGATAAACGTGGCATTAGTAATTATCGGGGAACAGGCTGTCACCTTTATCCAACACCTGCAAAGCGGCACCAACATTCTTTTGTCAAGAGTAATTCCATATACATAAGATTATCAATTTCCACGTAACAGATCGACCATTAATCAACTATTCTCTATCTGTAAGATACAAAAGTAACACTGGAATGACATTGTACAACACCTACGTATATAGATCTTCGCTCTTCTGGGAAGTTACGCAGCGTGGATTGGTTATTAGTTACCGACGTTTTGAGACATCCTGTCCATCCCATCTTCAAGGGTCAAGTAATCAGAGAAGTCCTTCTTGGACTGCTTGACCCGTAATGTCGGTAACTAACTACCGATCTACTCTGCGTAACAAACCAGAAGAGCGAAGAAATCATTTACAGTACGGCGGGAACTTGAAATCACGCACCTTCGAAAGACTGCAAGAAAATCTGTGGATTATGTGTTTAGGGCCCCATACACCCTAAGTTAAACTGTGCAGTTTAACTGTGTAAAAAAACTGCACGAGTAACTGAACTGAATGTTCTCTGGCACAGCACAGGTTTCCCATCACGGTTGCCAGTTTTTTTTTTGTCAGTTCTGTGTGTCTTCTTGTGCGTGTGACTGTGGTGGATAAAAACAAGGCTGTCGTTTGCTGTTTGCTAGCCACATCGGCCATAACGTTATCCGAAAAGAAGGAAAGAAAGTGTAAACGGTGGAGTAAGAAGTGGTATTTGAAAAGGAATCTTATCATGCGATGCTCATCTGCTGAATGAATTGCTGGAAACGGATGTTGAAGATTATATAAACTACTTGACAATGTGGTGATACCATCGTGGTGTCGACTAGTAAACCGAGGAAACTGTGGGATTCCCTGAGTGAAATGTGCAGTTCTCTGTGTGAAAGACGACTGGAAAGGACAGTTCTGAGGCCTGCGCTATTGCCTTCAAAACTGCGCAGTTTATTCAGTTTTTCCGTCAGGTGTGACGTCACACAGTACAATCGCTCAGTTTAACTGAGTGCCTATAGCGCCCTTTAGGGAAGTAATGTACACATTTGTCATTGAATTCGAAAGAAGGTGTTTTCTGTGTGTTCACATCATGCAGTGTTACATGTGGGTGCTGACGTTTTGGAGTGGCATGCTTTCTGATCTCGAAGGCTAAAAGATAAAGTCCAATTTACGTAATTAGGTGATTAATGTATCAGCTGTAGCAGAGCAGGTCCTATTTTGAATCTCGGACTTGCCACTATACAACGATTCTTAATTGAATGTTTTTATAGTAGGGGTGTCCAAATCCTGGTCGCCCGATCGCCTGGACGGCTAAATTTTTCACCGTGACGCCTAATATTTGTGAGTCCCCAGTATGGAACTTAACTGCATGTCAATCTTCTAGAGCATATAATTTTCTGGTGGCTCAAAAAATGTTGGAAAATTTGTGGTTTCCTTTTCTAGTACATTCGTTGTTAGTAATCGGACTTGCTTCTCTGAGAGGCGTAGCAAAAGTTTGTTGCCAAAGACGAACCCTTCTCAGCATCAGAGGTTTTGCCACAGAATACTGAAATAACCTTGCAATGTTTATCCTCGTATTCCGTTTCCGTGATACCGGGCGCCATAGGTTTGCTGTTTGGGGGCATTAAGTGATGATAACTCGTCCCGTGGCATTTGCCACTCAACCCAGGCTTCAAAAACGTCGTTCGAGGTTAGTTCAATGTTCGTCAACACCGCACGATGAGTGCGTGTGTCAGGCGGGCCGTTCACGCTTGAATATATTGAACTGCTGATCGACTGACCATTCTTCAAGCAGGGAAATCGAGAGGAGACCAGCCAAACAATGTTCCACATTTAGTCTGAAATTTTCTTAGTAGCTGATTGTCGCCGGGATGACGCGAGGTTTTTCGGTTTTGAGATAGACGTACTTGCGTGAGACGTTCTGTGACACATTGCATGTAGACAGTAGCCTTGAACTTGGAGAATTATGTTACACCCGTTTACACGGTTATAAAATTCAATACAAGCGAATAAGCACTCACATTTACACAAGCTTATTACTGATTAAACGATTACTGGCTTGCAGAATTCATCATCGATGAATTAGTTGTGTGAATGTGACAGAGAGAGTATTGCAGTAAACGCTGTGTTAAACCGTAGTTGATTAAAACAGACACCGCCGGGACATAGTAAGTAAATATTTGTAGGCTGCACAGTTTGCTGTACAGTAGCGAGGGGGGGTGTTCAACCCCCCCTCCCCGAAATCCGAAAGCCCTACACAATCGTGCCAAACTCAACCCGATTGTGAAAACTGTTAAAAATTGTTGAATTTAGGGCGCCAACACACCAAGATTCGGAAAAAGGCAGTAAAATTCTAAAACTACCTAGGTTCGCAATTGTTTTACATTAGCAATGGCAAATAAATTGGTTGTCATCATAAATAGTCTGAAAGTACCAAAATTAAGACAATTTTACTATATGAAATGAAATTTCTTGTACCAAATTACAGCTGCCTCCAGAACCTCTGACTAGGGGGCTACCGCCCCCAGATCCCTGTTCTCTCCGTCCTCTGCCCTCAACTGAATTTGTTGAACTCCCCCCCCCCGAACAAAATTCATGGGTACGCCACTGACTTATAGTGAAGGCGATCTGTTGTTTTCAAGTGTAAAAAAGTGCATAAATAACTGAAGACCGTAAACGAATTTCTCTCAATTGGCCTACTACCCACATTTTTTGTCCGATTTGAGTAAAATTCGGCATAATCACCCTACACATAGCGCTGTTGGGAATTCATGAGTTTCGTGAAAATGCGCGCAGGAGAGACTGCATTTTCCTTATGGACATGCAGCAGAACAACACTTTTCCGGACGCTGCTTATCCGGATCGCCAGTTATCTAGATCGGCTAGACCATTCGGATAAATTTGTCGAGAATTCTACAAAAATAATTTGCCTTGAAAATTACGGTTATCGGATCGAGTAGAGTACAGTGTTATGGCTTTTAGAACTTCAAATCAGGCGTGGTCGAAGGGATTAGACGCAGGTACATGCTGTAAATTGTAACAGCCGAACTTAAAACTGCGAATGTAGGCTATTTTAAAAGAAAAATCCAATTATCCGGATCTTCTGCATATCCGGATGGCTCGGCGTCCCAATTAATCTGGATAAGTGGAGTTCTACTGTAAACAAAAATTGCATTTACTAACGTTCTGTGAAACCGTATGACATTTTGAACACAAAGAACGCCTTGGTAAATTCTGTGCACTGCGTCACATAGTACATTATTTGCAATATGTTAATATTGACCCGCTTAATCAGACAAATATTTTTGTCACTATCAGAATTTAGTTGAAAGTAAGAGAATTAATATGTATTAGTTTCAATTGCGTAAGAGTTTCTTTGAAGTTTCGAAGCGATACGCGTTCTGAACGCTATTCATTTGGTCCCAGTTCTTCTTCTACACGGCACAGAAATGTACAAACCGTTAAGCGCTCAAAGACTGCTATATGTACTGCCGGGTTTAACATTCCAACGTTCTACTGTGCTATGTTTTGTTTGGCTGTCAGAACCAAAGACTACTATTTTCCTATACAGAATTACCAAACTGAATTTTATAACTGAGGCAGGCTGCGTTTACTGCACGGTAAGAATTGCAGCTTTATATTTAGTTCAGGTTAATTGTCGTCTTTCATGGGTGAATGCAAAAATGTATGCATGTATGTATGTATGTACGTATGTACGTATGTTGTTATGCATGTATGTACGTATGCATGTATGTATGTACTATGTACGTATGTATGTATGTACGTACGTATGTATGTATGTACGTATGTATGTATGTACGTATGTATGTATGTATTTACGTATGTGTGTATGTATTAAGTATTATGTATGTACGTATGTATTTATGTATGTACGTATGTATGTATGTATGTATGTATGCATGCATGCATGCACGTATATATTACGTATGTACGTACTAGGTATGCATGCATGTACGTATATACGTATGTATGTACGTACGGATGTATATATGTATGTGCATGTAGATCTACATAAATTTGAGTGGTGGCTTGTTGTAAAAGAAACCACAAACAAATTGCAACCAGTATTGTTTAAAAAAAAATCCAAATCATGCGAAGACAGAGACACGTGTCTTTGACAGACTCGTAGCGAGTGATAAGGGACTCGACCCACACTGTGCAGGTCAGCTGAATTCCCTAGATTAATGGATATTTCTTCAATTTTTTAAAAGACTAGAAATGTTTCTAGGTTCAGCTTTATAAGTTGGCGCGCTTTCATGATGAGAAATTAACCATCGTGAATTCATGCTGCCGGAAATACGTTTTACATATATACCCACTGTCGTTCTCATCTCAAGGGTACGAGGGTTCGTTAACCTCAGTGACTGATACAGAAGCATATGGTACGCAGTTGCCCATTCATCGTTTTTCTTATTTATCACTGTATTCAACCGTGTAATATGATACACGGATACGGATATGTAACACATGTATATTGCCCACAATATACATGTAAAATACTCAAGTCAAAAAAATGAAGTTTTGAAGACTCGCGTTGCCACCTCATACCGTCCCATATCTTCAGGAACACAATTTCGGTATCTAAATTTCAAACCCCATCATTCAGAAATTCAGCACAATTTTCAGTGATCTAGCACTTAGCTTACTGTCGTAGCATTCAGATGATATGAAATTCGATTCAGATATCCACCATTATTATCAACAAGTAAGAAAATAACCAGCTGGATGGGGCGGAGCTATTCTTGAGAAGCTTACAGTATCTCATCTTGTTGAGAAGTTCTTCCCATATTATGGAACCCGATGGTTCATTACTGTGGTCGCTAGAGCCCGCCACTGGTCCCTGTCCTCTGCCAGATGAATCTAGTCCGTAGCCTTTCTTTCTGTTTTTATATGATCAGTTTTAGTATTATCGTCTAGTCTAAAATTTAAAGGGAGTGCAATAAATAGGCTAGTATAATGAAAGCGGAAGTACAGCTAACAGTCGAAACTTCATGTGAGTCAGAAGTCAGAAATTTCTATCAAATGCATCTCAGAAAAAGAATAACATTCATTGTAAATGTTGCTAAGATTACGGTCTTTTGTAAGTGCGGCCCTGTAGCCTATAAAGCTTCTTCACACTGCAATACGTTCTTCCGAATTTACCACAAAATCTTGAAATTGCAGAAATGTGACAGTGTGACATTGCGGAGCGAGGAGAAATTAACAAGTGTGTTATTTGTTTGTGGAACACAATATGTCACAATATTTCACGACCTTCTGAGCCATATAATTATACCTTATGTTGGTGGAATTCCAATAGTGGAAAAGTTCTGGAAATGAAGGTTACAAAGTGTCTCAGTTCTGTACTCTTCCACATGAGTAGAGGGCAATTGATGCACGCAGATCGGTTTGATAGTTATATTGGTGAAGGTTAGCCCGAGATCGTATTCTCTAAACCCATGTTTAGGCCCGACTTTGCAGTCGGGTAAATCCGTGAGGACAGAGCCAACCAGGGTAATGCATCAGTATCGCTAGACCTATATTCAGGGTGTACCCGACTCTAAACTTGGCTCTCCTAATTGAGGTTTTCTGTGGTTTCCCTTTGTCCCTTCAGCCAAATGACTGGACCTCAGGGCTGGCTGGGAAATGGTAAAGGCGAAGATGAAGGTGTCCCTGTCCACATCGTTAGGGCATACTAGAGCAGTTTTATGGTGTCATTCATTCTTAAATTCCGGGCTGCGTAGAGGTACGTGTTTAAAACCCTTTGACGCCTAACGACCCCTATAGGGGTCGTGCCGCACCGCTAACCTCTAAAGGTTGCATTTTATATATTTATTCAACAAATATATGTACTGAATGTTTTAAACATGGTATATACTCTCCGTTCTTTTCTCTTCAAAATGCAGTGTGTTTCATAATTCTAACATATTTGTTTCCTGTATTATTCACATTTTATATACAGGATGTGCTAAAATTTAAAAAAAATAATTTCGGCGCCAAAAGACTTCACGCCATGGGGAAATAACCTACGGTACCCACTGAGTTGGAGTCTTTGTGGACCTCAGAGCCCGTCTGAATGCTTTAGAAAACAGAAAAACGTCATGCCCTTGTGAGGGCTCGAGTCCCGGATCGTACATCCTGTTACCGACTACGTTGTCGGTTCTGGTCAGGATGTGGGGGCGAAGGGAGAAGTACCTGTTCATGTAGGGAATTGAACTACGGTCATTTAGTCCATAGCTAGTTGCTTAACTGATCTAGCTACGTAGTTATATCGACAACTTTCATGTTTCAACCGTGTCGGTAACTCACACAGTAGTCGAATGATTTGTGAGTGACGACTTGGGCAGAATGCGGAGAGAAGCAGCCACAGCCTCATCAAGGAAGATGCCGGCATCTACTTCGAAGGACTGAGGAAAACCACGAACGATCCTGGTCATCGTTGCTGACGACACTGTCGAGATTCGAACATAAATCTCCCAATTTGAACCTCAATGCAATGCAATGTTTTCAATTTTGCATTGCGCTGCATTTTACCTTATTTTAGAGTGTTTGTAATGACGGCCTGATGAGGGTCTTTTTAGGCCGAAACATGTGGTCATTTCTGAATAAAATATAACGTCATTGTGTTTGACGGAAATATAACGATTCGTTTTAAGCAGTGGTTTTTTTTTTACAGCAATGATCCGTGCGCAGGAAATAATCTCGTAATATATGGACGTGTGGGAAGGGAAAGTCTGTAAATTTTAAATTTTGTTTTCTGTGCAATTTGTTGACATCAAATGTAAATTCAATGGAATGTCATGAATGTCTGATGGATTGCTGTTACATCGATATATTGTGTAATTCTTGGAGAACAAATACACGGAATTTCGACCTGAAGTGTTCTGAAAGTTTATTTAATTCAGTCAGAACACAACAAATACATTATTATCAATCTACAAATCTGGCAGCATGTTTCAGCTCATTGAGCCATCATCAGGCCAATTCACAAACCATATTGAAGGTACATTCTGTAGATGTGCACATTGTGGGATCCCAAATGTTTACATTCATATGGCAATGAAATGTATAAGTGACTGTTTGGTAGCTACCAAAGAGTCACTTATACATTGTACAATCGTGTGACAATTAAATGTGTAAATGACTGTTTGGTAGCTACCAAAGAGTCACTTATACATTGTACATTCGTTTGATAATTATATGTGTAAGTGTCTCTTTGGTAGCTACCAAACAGTCACTTATACATTGTACAATCGTGTGACAATTAAATGTGTAAGTGACTGTTTGGTAGCTACCGAACAGTCACTTATACATTGTACAATCGTGTGACAATTATATGTGTAAGTGTCTCTTTGGTAGCTACCAAACAGTCACTTATACATTGTACAATCGTGTGACAATTAAATGTGTAAGTGACTGTTTGGTAGCTACCAAACAGTCACTTATACATTGTACAATCGTGTGACAATTATATGTGTAAGTGACTGTTTGGTAGCTACCAAAGGGTCACTTATACATTGTACAATCGTGTGACAATTAAATGTGTAAGTGACTGTTTGGTAGCTACCAAAGAATCACTTATACATTGTACAATCGTGTGACAATTAAACGTGTAAGTGACTCTTTGGTAGCTACCAAGCTACGATTTGTAAACATTTGGGATCCCACAATGTGCACATCTGCTGAATGTACCTTCAATATGGTTTGTGAGTTGGCCTGATGATGGCTCAATGAGCCGAAAAATGTTGTCAGATTTATAGATTGATAATAAAGTATTTGTTGTGTTCTGACTGAATTGAATAAACTTTCAGTTGATTTGGATAACACAACGGGATGGTTCCAATCAGAATTGAAGTGTTCTACTGCGCAGACTGTGTCACAAAAAAATGTCATTTCAAGGTCAGCTGTAACCACTTCCGGCTTCCTGTCATAACTCTCTAAAAATCATAATGCTCTGTCAGGGTCGCTCTCGAAGAAACACAAACCTACATTTACACAGACCGCTCCAAGTAACGTAAACAGGGTTTGACTGACCCCGAATTGTTGGTGGCTCTGATGAACTGCTGACAGCAGTTGTGACATTGGTGACTCTGGAAGCCATACGTACTGGTCACCATTCACTAGATGCAGTTTTACGAGGAACTCTCTGGGTTTTGAAATGTCTGTTGCATGTCATCAGGAACACGTGTATTTTCGCTTTAAAATTTATTAACTGAACAGCACTATGACGGTGAACGTACAAACTGCTGGAATGGAGGGAATTAAATACTTAAGGTCCCAAATGTAGCCGTAAGATTACTTCTTCTTAGTATTTTGAGTAGTTACTCATCAGAGAAGTTCCGGGGATCGAATCCCGGTGGGGGGCGAGATTTTCCACACCCGTCCATACCAGGCCTGGGACTCACCCATCCACCTATACAATGGGTACCCGGTCTTTCCCGGGGGGTAAAGCGGCCGGGGTGTGGTGTTGACCACCCACCCAATCTAGCGGCGAGGTTAAAGATAGAGTACAGCTACGCCTATACTCCCCTCTGGGCCTTCGTGGCCTGTTCTAGGGTGAACTTTACCTCTACCTTTATCTCTCACTCATCAGAGAAGAATTAAAAAAACCTTTCCTGCTGATGATTATGTAGTGTGTTTTTAATAATGGTGGGACGGGATAGCTCAGTCGGTACAGCGACTCACTACGGGCTGGACGGTCCGGGGTTCGAATCGAAGTGGGAACCAGATTTTTTGCACCTGTCCAGCCTCCTGTACAATAGGTACCCGGTCCGATTCCGGGGAGTAAAGCAGCGGGGCCGTGGTGTTGACCACCTGGGCTTATACACACACACATACCTACTTATATATATATATAAAGGTAAAGCAGTCCCGTTACAGGCCCGGAGGGGCCCAGAGGGTTCCAGGAAGTTAAGGTTCCCAGATTTCGTGACAACGGCACAGGATGGTGGTAGGTTGTCAGCCTTACTCACCGGCCGCCTTTACTCCCAGGAAATA
>Ga0131853_10003196_pt1 | contig 29398 bp, 27 predicted proteins | sample TergutLab28metaG_FD_92764 | JGI IMG/M metagenome (GOLD analysis project Ga0131853, IMG submission 92764) | Labiotermes labralis P1 segment gut microbial communities from Petit-Saut dam, French Guiana - Lab288 P1 (version 2) (version 2) | ecosystem: Host-associated > Arthropoda: Insects >... | reverse complement strand
CACAGACACTTAAAACAATCGACACTAAAGCAGATTTATTATACGAAGCAATTTGCGGGATTAAAACAGAAAAACGCCCAAGATTTGTAAGCGTTACAGGATTAACATTAGAATACAAAAAGTAAATCTTAACACAAAACAAACAAGCCGCAAAGAAGAAGATCTTCTTTGCGGCTTGTTATCCCCCAATCGGGAATTGTATCCCGTTGGATAGATATGGTATGTGTAGTTCGTATGATTATATACAAAAATATTGAATTTACTTTTAAATATTAATTTCCAAACCAATAAACATATTATCGCTCATCTCATTTAAATCTTGTCGCTTTCTTTCAATCATACTTTTTTCTCGTTTTATATGTTGTATGTAACAACTTGTGCGCCAATTCACCGTTAGGCTCGCCTAAGAATTCTTCATAGATTTTTTTGACTACTGGGTTGTCGTGGCTTCTACGTAGGTTGTTATATTGGTCCATGTTATACATTGTTGTTGCGCGTTTTCTTGCGTTGGCGAAATTGTCTTGGATTATGTCGTTATGTACCGGCATCCCGCCGCCGTTTACGCAACCGCCTGGGCATGCCATGACCTCAACAAAGTGGTAATTTTCTTTTCCCGATTTAACTTCTTGAATTATCCTCTCGGCGTTTGCAATACCGCTAACCACCACTACACGAATTGGATTACCAAGAGAATCGGTGATTTCAGGAACCTCGGCGACCTTGATTCCCGCCATGCCGCGAATATTGTTGAAGTTCACACATTCAAGACGCCTACCTAACATTTTTTCCGATATCGTTCGCAACGCAGCCTCAGAAACCCCACCAGTCGTTCCAAATATAAGACCAGCCCCACTAGACAATCCCATTGGGTTGTCATATTGTTCTTCCGACAATTTTGCAAAATCAATTCCTGCCTCACGCACCATGCGGGCGTATTGTTTTACGGTAATTGACATATCAACATCTTTGAATTCATCGGAATGGTTAATACCATCACGATTTGCTTCGGAAGATTTTGCAATACATGGCATCAACATCACAACAAAGATATTCTTTGGATCAATACCAACTTTATTTGCGTAATAAGTTTTTGCCAATGCCCCAAAAATTTGTTGCGGGCTTTTGGTTGTTGATACATTATTTAATAAATCGGGATGCATCATCTGGACGTAATTTATCCATCCTGGACAACAACTTGTGAACTGCGTTTCAATGCCCGTACCCTTGCGATTTTTAATTTTCGCCAGAAGTTCTGTTCCTTCCTCCATAATTGTAAAATCGGCGGCAAGATTCAAATCAAATACCCTATCAAACCCAAGTCGCTTTAAACTTGCAACCATCTTTCCTTCACAATTTGTACCGCTTGGTAAACCGAATGCCTCCCCTATCGCGACACGTGTCGACGGTGCGGTGGCAACAATTACGTGAATATTTGGGTCTGCCAATTTTTGTTTGAGTGACATTTTTGACTCGGCATTATCTTTACCCTTTTTACCACCTTTGCCTTTTTTGTCTTGATTTGATAAGTTTAAAATTTCATCATGGTCGACTTCTTCTAATGCCGCCGTCGGGCAATTAGCCACACATTGACCACAAGTAATACATGGCACTGTACCCAATTCCTTGTCCCATGCGACACCAATGTGTGCATTAAATCCGCGTCCATTTGTTGCAAGCACACCAACCTCTTGATGAACGGCACATACCTTCACACAACGTCCACACAAAATACATTTGTTAGGATTTCGTCTCACATAGTTATTCGCTTGGTCAATTCGCCCAACATCATTTGATTTAGCAGAATGCGATGGTGATCCATGTGTGGCACCGTCGATGTGTTGCGGGTTGGCTTGAAAACGCTCTGAATTGCATTGTGAGGCTTCTGACGCCAATTTCAACCTGCAATCCGATGTGCGGGTACACCTCAAACACTTCAATTCATGGTCGGATAAGAGCATTTCTAAAATCGTTTTTCGTGCCTCCACAACTCGTGGAGAATTGGTTCTAATTACCATACCATCACGAACCGATTCACCACATGCAGGAATCAAATTCCATCGCCCCTCAATCTCGACAACACACACACGGCAAGACGATAACAATCCCAGATTCTTAGAATAACAAAGATTTGGAATATTAATCCCAAGTGCATGACACACATCAAGAATTGATTTCCCGTCGCCATCAATTTCATATTCTTTGTTGTCTATTGTTAGTTTCATATGGACTCTCCTCCTTATACTCTCACTATTGCATTGACTGGGCATATTGGCACACACTTGTTACACTTGATGCATTTTTCTTTTGACAAATGGTGTGGCTTTTTTAATTCGCCTGTAATTGCATCTACTGGACAAACCTTTATACATGCCGTACACATGATACACTTTTCATTAATCTCATATGTTGATAATTCACGACAAACACCAGCACAACATTTTTTGTTACGGATATGGTCAATATATTCGCCCCGAAAATGTTCAAGAGTCGACAATACTGAGTTAGGCGAACTTTGACCAAGCCCGCATAAACTGGTTTCGATTATTGTTTTTGACAATCGTTCTAACTCGTCTAAATCACTTTCCTCACCTTTGCCGTCTGATATTTTGTTTAAGATGTTTAACAATTTTGTATTACCAATTCTGCACGGTACACATTTTCCGCAACTTTCATCTACAGAAAATTTTATAAAAAACTTTGCAACATCCAACATACACGCCTTTTCATCCATAACAACAAGACCGCCCGAACCCAACATGCTACCCACACTTTTCAACGAATCAAAATCTATCGGCAGATTAAACATCTTTGCGGGAATGCACCCACCACTTGGTCCGCCCGTTTGCACGGCCTTTGCCTTTCGACCATTGGGAATTCCACCGCCGATGTTATAGATTATTTTTTTGATTGTGATACCCATAGGGACCTCAATCAATCCGCCATTTACGATATTCCCTGCGAGCGCAAAAACCTTGGTCCCAGCATTACCCGGCGACCCGATTTTATTCCATCTTTCGGGACCTTCGTACACAATCATTGGGATAGCAGAAAAGGTTTCAACATTATTAATCAAAGTAGGCTTACCATACAACCCAGAAACGGCAGGAAACGGCGGACGTGGACGAGGCTCGCCACGTTTACCTTCAATTGATGCTAGTAGTGCGGTTTCTTCACCACATACAAATGCACCTGCGCCTAATCTAACCTCTAAATCAAAGTTAAAACCACTGTCCATGATATTTTCGCCGAGCAATTTCGCTTTTCTTGCCGTTATAATTGCCTGTTTCACATTTATCACGGCTTGTGGATATTCTGCACGTACGTAAACATACCCTTTGTTCGCACCTACCGCGTATCCACCAATAGTCATTGCTTCAATAACGCTGTATGGGTCGTTTTCCAATATTGCCCTGTCCATGAATGCACCTGGATCACCTTCGTCTGCGTTACATACAACATACTTTTGGTCGCCTTCGGCATCTCGTACAAATTGCCATTTAGTTCCGGTAGAAAATCCCGCACCGCCACGACCACGCATTCCGCTTTCTTTTACGATGTCAACGATTTCCTGCGGTTGCATTGTTAATGTTTTTTCCAATCCGAAATACCCGTCTGTTGCGATGTATTCTTCCAAACAAGTTGGCTCAATAATTTCGACATTGCGAAGAACCAAACGTGTTTGACCTTTATAAAACGGTGTGTCATGTTCAATTTTCCATTTAGCAATCTTTTCCGCAACGACACCAGAATACTTCATCTTTATCTGTTCGAGTTTTTCTTTATTCATAATCCCCCACAAAATTTCTTTCTAATCTAGGCCTCTATCCTCTTTACCACCGAATCTTTTTCTATTCTTTTAATCTTTCTTATCTCGTTTAAAGTTTGGCGCATTGTTGTTTTGGTCAACCATTTATCACCGATTATCACAATGGGCGCCACTGCACAATCGCCCACACATCGTGTATTATGCTCAACAGAAAAAAGACCATCCTCGGTTACGCCGCCCGCCATTATTCCTAATTCACCTTCGATTGCCTCTAAAATTTCTGCCGCGCCCAACACGTAACATGCAGTACCCATACAAACTTGTATATTGTATTTGCCCTTTTTCACGAAAGTAAATTGATGGTAAAAGGTTGCTACCCCGTACACATAACTTCGCGATACATCAAACGCATCGGCAATAGTTGTAATCACTCCCTCGTGAATATAACCATAGCCATCTTGTGCGACCTGAAGCGCCGTTAACACAGACCCCCCAGATTTTTCCGCTTCAACCAATTTCTTGAATTTGGCATTTGTCATTTATTTTCCCCCTTGCCCAAAAATCGCGTTGGTTTGACTATACGTGTGCCTTTTTTATTAATGTCTTTTCTTAATAGTTCGTATATTGGTCTTGGTTTTAGGTCAAAATCATTTTTCATGATTTCATCAATTGGCACCCATATCGGTTCGTATGTACCGCATGGATTACCAAGTTTGTCCACTTTGCCGCCTTGATATTCTTCGCTTTCGGGATTCATGGTTATTGTGCCACCTTTATATTCGCATATAAAAAATGCTTCCATTTCATTGTCATCTTTAGTAAGTGTGCGAATTCTTTTGTACAAAATTCGCAATGGTGCAATATTTATTCCTGTTTCTTCAAATACTTCACGCACTACTGCTTCTTTTTCGTGTTCGCCTTCGTCCAAATGCCCCCCCGGGAAGACATAGTATTCATTATTGTCGTTATAATTCGGTTTCTTTCGTTTAATAAGCAAAATTTTTGAAACGCCATCTTCAACGCGAAATGTAATCGCTCTTGAAACCGCTACTCTCACTTTTTCCCACCATTTTTTCTTTTTTTCCTTCGGCACAAAACCAGGTGTTGCCAATAAATCTGCCATAATGTCACTCACCTTGTTTGAAAAGGCCGTGAGTTCATCTTTATCGACCTTACGTCCTTGGAATTCTTCTGTTGAAATTGCCGTGCCTACCTTAACACGTGTCAATCTAAACAGTTTCAATGGTCTGTTAATAACCATTGGAATCATTGGTACATTACCCTTAATAGCAATCAAACTCGCCCCATTTTTTAATGCAAGGGCATCTTCGGGATTAAACACACGCATACCTTCAGGAAATATTACTAAAGCCTTATTACGACGCAGAACCGAAATAGAATGTTTCATAAGCGCAAGATCTTTACCCTGTTCAATCGGATAACCATTTAATCCACGAAAAAACCACCTCTTCAATGGCGTTTTAAAAAGTTCTGGTTTAGACAAAAAATGAATTTCACGCGGCATTTCGTGAAACATCAAAGGTATATCCATATTCGACAAATGATTACTGACCAATACGCAACCTTGTTTTTTGTATTTACGCAATTCTTTTTTGTTTTCAACCCGAACCCAAAATAAGAAATGATAAAACGGCCAAGTTATGATTTTGAAAATGACACGAAACATAATAACCTCCAAATATTTAGAGATTATCAAAAATTGTTTATTTTGTCATGTTATTTCTCTTTTATGATTTCCATCATTTTGTCGACAACCTCTGCCGCCGTGACGTTAGTTGCATCGATTAATACGGCATCGTATACGTGAATAAGTGGGCTTATACTACGCGCCATGTCGGCTACATCACGTTCGTGAATTGCCATCATCACGTCTTCTACCGTTATATCCATGTTGTTTATGCGTTCTTGCAAAAATCTTCGCTCCGCCCTTACTTCCAAACTTGCGGTGAGATAAAATTTGAATTGTGCGTTTGGTAAAACTACACTAGTTATATCGCGTCCCTCGCATACCAAATCATTTTTTTCGGCAATATCATTTTGAATTGCACGTACCTTGGCACGGACACAAGGGATTGCCGCGATTTTGTAAACCAAATTACTCACTTCGGTCTCTTCCAACCATTGCGTGATGTCTTTGCCATCCAATATAATCAAGGTACTTCCTTGTTCATGACAAACCCGAAGATCCAAACTCTTCAAAGCAAATTCAATCTGTGCCTCACACGAGAGGTCGATTTTTTTATTCATAAAATGTATGGTAATCCCGCGGTACAACGCACCTGTGCCTAAACAAATAATTCCCAACCGATTCGCCAACATTTTGGCAACTGTACCCTTACCAGATGCAACCGTACCATCAATTGCCACGTGAAGACGTGTCTTATTCTTTTTCTTACTCATCATTAATTTATATGCTATCACACTAAGTTTGTTTTATACAAACAAGTTAACGAACTTTGTCACATTCCGCCACATACGAAAGCATTAAATCAACGGTTTCATCAAGATTCAAATTCGAATTGTCGATTACAATAGCATCATCAACAATTTTGAGTGCGCCAATTTCTCTTTCCATGTCTAATTTGTCACGAGCTTCAATTTTATTAACCAATTCATTGAAAGTTATCCCATCACCCATTTGGGCAAGCCTACGCTTTGCACGGATATCAACGGATGCTGTTAAATAGAATTTATATTTTGCATTTGGTAATACGAAACTAGCAATATCACGTCCATCGAGAATTATGCTTTGTGTGCTTGCCAATTCCCTCATAACTATTGTCAATTTTTCTCTGCAATGATTTGCCATTGAAGATGCCTTTTGCGCCACACGAGATGTTCGTATTTTATCAGTCACGTCAATGCCATTATTAAACACACGTGTAACGCCATCAACGATTTTCACGCAGATATCAAGCAAATCAATCCCTACTTTAACATCACATTCATTCTTTATATCATTATCCAATACATGCAAAGCAACCGCCCTATACATTGCACCAGTATCCAATGCGGGAATTCCCAATCTCTTACCCAATTCACGTGCTACCGTACCTTTACCACTGGCAACCGGACCATCTATTGCGATATGGTAAATTTCACTCATAGCCCAATCCCCGATTTTTCAAGTGCGTTAAATGCCTTCTTATTTGTTAAATCATACTTCAACGGTGTCACAGTAATATAATTCTTTTTTATCCAATATATATCGCCCATTTGTTCGAGACATTTTAACGAATAATTACAAGAAGTTGTTTTTTGCCAATAAAATGTTTTTGCAAATGGATTAACCTCTTCAACATATTGGTTGTCCACTATGTTGGTTGTTAGATGCGTACACAAAATCTTTTTTGACATGAATTTAGGCGGAAAGTTTATATTCAATGTTGCGTCCTGCGTGATGTGTGCATATAAATTACCCAATTCCTTAGACAAAATACGTGCAATAGTTGCATATGATTTTTCGTCTTTTGTATTTTCAACACTTCCAGATACGGCAATTGATTTAACACCTTGGATTGTTCCGGCGATTGCCGCGCTGACTACCCCGCTTGAATATATTGTTTCCCCACGGTTGGTTTTATTATCAATACCGCTTATGATTAAATCTGGTTTGCTTTTTAATAATTTGTCGATTGCCAAATTTACACAATCACATGGCGTGCCATTTACTCCATATAATTTTACTTTACTCATGATGAAAAATTGTTCTACCCTTAATGGGTGGCATGTTGTCAATGCATGACCCATGCCCTCCTTGCTTTGCAAAGGCGCCACAATACATACTTGGTGACGTAGAGCAAGTTCTTTTGCGAGTGCTATTATCCCAGCATGGAAACAACCTTGCTCGTTTGTTAATAAGATTTTTAATGGCTTCATTGTGCACCCCTTTTACTTATCCCTTTGACTAAGGTATCCCAACCTTCAATTGCTTCAAAATCCGTCGCATCGTAAGAAATCGGCGTTACCGATATGTAACCCTTGTCATACCATGTCTTGTCGTCAAGTTCGTCGCCGATGTTTTCCCTTTTGGCAACTTTCGACCAATAATATTTTTCACCTTTTGGGTCAACGCCTTCATCAAATACTAATCTGGAATTCATGATTCCCATTTCTGTGAATTTCACGCCCTTGTATTTTTTATAACTATCAACTTTAGGTATATTTATGTTTAAGAATGTATGCGGAGGCAATTCTGCCTTTGCAAATTTTTCAATATTATTTTCGGTGAATTGCATTACTGGTTTCAAAGATGTGTCGGATAAATCGCCCATTTCAAATTCCGTCGAAATCACGATTGCCTTTCTACCAAAATAACCTGCTTCCATTGCCATACCAACATAACTTGAAGAATATACATCAGGACCCATATTAGTCCCATTTGACACGCCACAAATAACTATGTCAGGCAATCTGTTGCGCATTATTTCGCCCAACATGATACTCATAGCGTTTGCCGGATTTGAATAAAATTCAAATATTGCGATGTTTTCCATACCGCAATCGTTGTCACCCTTGGTCAGTGGTTTTTTCGGGCTTGTGATTTTGTTGACGCGGATTGGCTTATTTACATAAGAAAATGCCTGACCACGATATTCGTGGTCTGACGACATGCTGCATATCGTGACCTTATGATTTTTTGACAAAGCCCTTGCCAAAGAAGCAGCCCCATTTCGACTTTTATTATTCGCCGTTGCAATTAAGATGTTCATAGTTTCATTTTACATCATTTGTATGATAAGGCAAATTATTTTCCTACGACTAAAAACTATAAATTACAAAGCACCTCTCACAATCGAAGAGGTGCTTTTTACCGTTTCAAACTTATTTACTAATCTCATCATCGTTTACATTCGTTTCATCTGGGATGGCTTCTGGTTTTTTATGTTTTCCTCTTACTATGTGGTATAGGGCTTTGAACCCTCTATGTTCGCCACTTTGAATTAAAAACAATGCACCAAAACCCATAATGACCACAGTTGCAATTGCATACCACAATACATTAATTCTTTGCGCGTCAATACTCGCATAGACCATGAATATTGCACCCGCAATCGCAACAACAGGCGCAACGAAACGGTCGAACCAATTTAAATCCTTTTGCTTGAATATCATTGCGATGAATATAGGAATTAACATCGCCCAAAAGAATATAGATGCAAGACCAGGAATATCAATGTTCGTCCCATACCATCCCATGAAATTACCGCCAAGTAATACCAACACGCAAGCCGAAATCAACATGGCAATAGCCGATGAATTATGCGGGTTATTCGTCTTTTTGTCGACTTGGGAAAATAATTCTGGGTTTGGTCCGCGATTACGAAGAGACAATGAATACATAGAACGTTGTCCGGCCATAACAACACCATTCAATGTCCCCAAGCAACTTATTACAATAAATATAAATAACAACGTTCCCGCGATATTTGAAAATATTCCTCGGAAAGCACCAAGAACACCAGCTTGACCGGCCAAATCATCAATTGACGATGAACTGAATACACCTATGAAATATAGTAAGTAAATCGCGATAATTATAATTCCACCGACAATCATAGCAATAGGTAAATTACGTCGGCTGTTTTTAACTTCTGAATTCAAACTTGCAACTACCCACCATCCGTCGTATGCAAAGGCGGTTGCTACTAATGCCGTCATGAAAGGGTTTTCCACCGCAACATCGACCAAGGTTGAACCAACATTGGAAACGGTAGTACCATTAATTAATCCTACAATGGTTCCAACAATACCCATTAATATCAATGGAATAAGTTTAATCACGGTAGCCGACATGTGAAATTTTGCCGTCAATTTATGCGACAACATATTCATCACGTTTATTGCAATAAGATAAAATCCAGCAAGCATAAATGTTTGTCCGCTGGTAACTGGGCTGACGTCCCAACCGAATAATATTACGGTGAATCTTGCCGATACCCAAGCCATTACCGCGGTAATTGCCGGAATATATGCAAGCCCCATGTACCATCCTAAAAAATATCCGTATTTTTTACCCACCATTGCCTCACCGAAATCAACGGCTCCGTTCATCTTTTCATGTCTTGTTGCAAGCCGTGCAAAACAATATGCAAAAGACAACATGATAATACCACCCACAAGCCATGCCAAAATTCCTAGCAATAAATTACCCTGCACGGCTCTGATGACATCTTCGTTTCGGAAGTATATTCCACTACCGATAACGACACCAACGATAGCGCAAATTGCCATTGGCAATCCAAACTTTCGCGTTAATTGATTTTCTTTATCGTTCATCTCAATTTAAATCTCCTTTATAATACCACCCCAATGCTAGACCCCTCAAGGGGTCGTCGCTGTGATTATTCGGGGCTTCGCCCCGAACCCGTTTTAAATCTCAAACTTTAAGGATCTAGCACAGGGTGGTAATTTATTTTTTATGAATTTTGATAGTTGGACTTCGTCTGCAGTCTGGATTTAGTTGCTTAAACGTTTCTCTTATGGGTTTAGTGGCTTGATATACAAAAAATCTACCCTTTCGGTTCCCTTTATTTATTGGGGGACCTTTGGGTAGATTTCTGTGCTTTAAGATTTATTTCAGCAAAGAACTACGCTAGGAAACCCCAACGCTCAAGCCAAAAGAGAAATAGTCCGCTTGCCATCAAATTCATACTACATTTATATTCTATATTTTTATATTTGTCAACATCTTTTAATTATGTTGCCCTTTCGACAATATTTTTGTATTATGGGTTTATGCTTATAAAATTGTTGTCAATTTTTGCCGTTTTGGTTGTTTTGCATTTTCTTATACCACCATTAAATGTCTTTGGACTTTTCTTTGATTATCTTCCTTTGTTTTTGGCAATCCTTATGGCTTATTGGATTACCGGCGACGCAACTACAGTTATATCCAGATCGGCACCAAAGAAAGAAAAAGAAGTAATGCAAGATGCAATCGATAAATCCACAGACACAAATATCGGATTGTTCAAAGCAATTAGATTGATTTTCGGAATCGGAAGAAAACAAAGCGATATAAAATTCCATTGCGATTATTGCGGAGAACGAATTGAACGCAAATATTGGTTACCTTTGATTGGCTTCATTCGTCTCCGCGGAAAAACGGCATGTTGCAATAACAAAATTCCGAGAGTCTTTTTCATAATTGAAGTAATATCTTTTACATCATTGACATCGATAATTATATTACTACGACATCACCCATTGTGGGCGATTCTTGCAATATTTGTAGTTTGGCAATCGGTTATTTGGGTAGCCTGCATGATAAAATACAAAATGCGATTTTCCGTTAAGATTACAATCCCATTTATGTTGATGATTTTACTCATTTATTTACCTTTGTTCTTCCTCATGTTGTGGTTGCATGATAGCATGGTCGGTGTCTAATTCAACCTCCATATGCCCCTCGTCAAGTTTCAAAAGTTCGGCGGTCATTAATAATTTGTCATCCAAGAATACACAAGCATCATGGTCATTCAAATGAATTTCAATTCGTTTAATTTCGCTTTCTTTCAAAGGATAAAAATAATCTTCGGCAACCATGCCCACACGATTATGACGGTCTGGATGTGTTGGTGTGATCAATGTTTCTGCCGCCAATACCTTGTGCATGAAATATTCGTTTGTTGCACGTTGCATAAGTGTTTCTGATTCTTCAAACATTGGTCCACAATTTAATACTACACAAACGACCTGCATATCGTTTCTTTCCATCGAACCAACGTAACAACGCCCAGCCTTGCTCGTGAAACCGGTTTTAACACCGTTGACCATTTTATTACTGTTAAGCAATCTGTTCTTATTATGCAATACCCGCGGATACTCTACACCAGCAATGCGCGCACTTTTGGTTGCAACTATTTCTGCGAATTGTTCGTTACGCATCGCATATGCCGAAATTCTTGCTAAATCGTTCGCAGTGGTATAGTGTCCCTCTTCATCTAATCCATGTGGATTTTTGAAGGATGAATTTTTTGCACCCGCCTTCAAGGCTACTTCGTTCATAAGTCCGCCAAATTCTTCAACAGAGTTTGAAACATGTAATGCTAGTGCAACACTAGCATCATTACCACTACGCAACATCAACCCAAGCAACAATTCGCGTACAGTCAATTCCTCACCTTTTTGGAGGTATATACTCGTTCCTTCAATACCTACTGCCTTTGGATGGACCTTCACAATTTCGTTAATGTCTTTAACATGTTCCAAAACCGTGATAGCGGTAACAATCTTAGTAGTCGAAGCCATTGGCAATTTTGCATTAGCATTTTTTTCATATAAGACACGGCCGCTTGAGACCTCTATAGTTGACATTGCACGTGCGCTGGTCATGGCTTGCATTGCTGATGCGTGCATGTTCATTTCACCCATTGTTGCGGCACGGACACCACCAATACCACGGTTATATGCGTTGTATTTGTTTCGTGCATATGATGCCTGTACTGTCATTACCGTACCCGCTACAAATGTTGCCACCATTACTACGGCAACTGCTGCGACCGCAATCTTTGTTATCATTTTTGTTTTGTTTGAAATTATTCGTCTTTTTCCCATGAGGATAGTTATTTGCAAATTGGATTTTGATATTCGGGCAAAAGAAAACGACTAATGTTAGTCGTTTAATTACTACCATCATATTTCTTTTCGAGTTCATCTAACTTTTCTCTTTTCGACAATTCGTATTCTGTAAGATGTTCCACCAAAATCGCGTCTTCTCGTTTTCTTTCTTCTTCTAATTCCTCTTTTTTTAGTGCATTGGATTTGAACGAAATGTTAAGTGATTTTTTGAAACCAACTGCTGCCATCAAAGAAATTGCTTTATTCCAAATCATTGTCCATGCACTTGTATGATTTTCTATTTCTGGCAGGCTGTTTTGAAAATTTTGCAATGTACGCAAACGTTCTCCAGAAAATTCTTCTATACTCATCCCTGATTCACCAATTGTCGCATTGTCTACAATATTTTCAAGTTGACCAAGTAATTGAGTTCTTGCTGCAGATGGAGCAGATACGCGCACCCCATCAATCAAATTTGGTAGATTTTCATATCCTCTCATCCGTCCTATGTCACGTCGAAAATTCATTTGTTCGGACGTTAAAACATTATCCAACCATTCTTCATCGCGTGCATCAACAAAATCTCTTGGATTCATTGTTCTTACCAAACCTAGTGCATGTGCAAATGTGTCAAATTCTTCCTGCGTCATGTGATCAATGAAATCTAACGCTGCATTATCGAAATTATTTTGCGCGATTTCCACCTCGGCGTGATGTGGTGCCATGATTGCACGATTTTCAAAGATTTGTTGGTATTGGGAAAATACCGAATGACCGCTACGCATAAACAACACTGCCAACGCAACCATTATACTATTTCGTAATGCAGAAGAATTTAACATCAACTCTTTTAATTTTGGCTTTTTCATACTTTACTCCTAAAATTTTTCTATAGAAAGTATACCCCCCCCCCATCCAATTCTGTCAATACCCAATATTATTTTTTTGCTTATTGCTGTAACCTTTATCTTCCCACAATGTTTGGTCTCAAAATTCTGTCAATACCTAATCACATTTCTTTGAATGTTTTTTGCACAATATTTTAGCCGCTTTCATAAGTAAACCCACGCGAATAAAAATTTCAGGAGGAGGATTTTAAATATGTCCTTTTACACTAACAAAAGCCATCCACGTCCAGGCCCCATTCCATGCAACATATTGTCAGCCGGCGGTCTGCGTCACCGCGTCGCAATTGAGGCACGGCGAATTTTGGACAGCTGTATCATGAAAGAAAATTTGGAGAACGTGCCGTTAGTCATTAACGAACGCACACTACCGCCACCCGTGCGGTTTATAAGTGCGGTCACAATGCAAACGGAAGCACCAATTTCAAATCTCGAAATAAGCAGATTGAAAGAACGTCCATCATTTGCACGAATTTCTTGCGATGTGACTACCCCAATGAAGGTATGTTTCGAATGTGCGGCGGGTCAAAGGCACGAGGGAACCTGCGACGTGAAATGTCATCATGATGTGATTATGTATGTGCCGGGCGAATCTATCTTCCCATTTGAAATCACAGCACAATCATCGGCATCGGCACCAACGGCACGTGTGGATACAAGCGGTATTACGGCAACAGTATGCTCCACTGCCATTATCAAAGTAATAACCAACACCGATATGTTGATTCCTGTATTCGGTCACGCACCACCAGGAGAAGCAATAAGTTTCCGCGAAGATGCATGTAAAGAATTTTTTGAATTGCCGTTATATCCGGTTGGAAAATAAAACTAAATAAAATATAAGGAGAATAAAAATGTTAGGAAAAAACAACGATCTATTAGTCCCCGCCCTTATTGGATTGGGAATATTCGCACAAAATTCAGAGATGAATCTTGCAAACAACACGAGCATACTATTGATATTATTTCTACTTCTTGAAAAATGCGGTAAAAAAGAACATCATCATGATGGATACTACGGTCGTTATCCGTACGACGGAATCGTAGCACTACGAAGCGGTGAATACATTCCAGCACCAGGGGCGGCTGCATGTTGTGGGTCTTGCAATACTTGCGGTAATCGTTATCAACCGCGTATAACATGCGGTTGCCCATGCAATTGTGATTGCCATCCACGCCGCGACGGTCGCCATGGCCACGACGGAAGACACGACGGATGCGGATGCGACCATCACCACGACCATCATCGCCACCGACCAAAGGTAGAACACTTCGCCCACGAGGTAGCCGAAGCCGTCGAAAAACGTCTACGCCCATTCGAAAAACACGTAGAAGAAAAATTAGAAAAAATCAAACGTTGCGCATGCCATACTGGGTTTTAATATAAAATGTGACTACATACAAATGTAAAAAACCGCCTGGATTATTCCAGGCGGTTTTTGTTTTAAATGTTTGTATTTTGTGTTTCTAAATGCCTTTTCATTTGTTGTTCGGCTTCATTCCATTTTGGTCTAATCATATTGTCACTTAGTTGTTTGATGAATGTTGTGTCACCATTTTTAATATCAACGCCATGCGCATCAACCAAATTGACCAACTCTTTGCATGCATCATCTGTTTCTGGGGCATGGATTCCGAATACTTCTCTGAAATAATCCTTTGATTGTGGATTGTCCAAATTTTTATGCCTTTCCAACATGTCCACAACATTGTTTGTAACATTTGATGCATCGAACCCATTCGTTTCATTGATATCGTTATAAATATCTTTTACTCTTGCTATATCGTATTTACATTTTGTGTGTTCTTTAATTTCTCTAATGCTTTCTTCGTATGCCCTTACTTTTGCTGGATTTGAATGCCAAGCGTTATCAATGTCGGGTCCATTATGATCCACAGTTTGTCCAATCTCGTCCCAATCCGCACTTAACTTGATATTCAAATCTATATACCCGCGCATCATTTTTATTGTCGCATTGATACTGCCATCCAACCCAGAAATTTCATTTTTTATTTTTAATTTCTCTGCATCGGTTGCGGCGGAAGCCATTCTTACCTGTGCCTCTTTCTTTTGGATGTTAAGTTCCGCTTTTATCAATCTAAGATTTAATGCGTTCATTTTTGTCTTGTGTATTTTCCCACCCAATGTGTTGCCTGCATTAATCATGTTCTCATTAAAATTCTTTGGTTCGGTAAATGGTTGTGGTTTTTCTTGTTCTTCTTCTTGTTTTTTTTCTGCTTCTGCTTTAATCTTGAAATAAACAGCTAAACTCGCCCTTGTATATCCATCACTTTGAATACCTTTAAACCACACCGCAACTGCTTCTTTTGCTTGCTTGTATGCCTTTTGTTCACCCCTTGCCGGGAATTTAGTTTTTGGTGTTTTATCCTTTTTAACCCCTTGTGGCGGTTCTGGTTTTTTTGCAATATTTTCATGAGATGTTATACCATGTGTTTCAAGATATTCCTTTTGGGCATCATCATAGATATTTCCTTTCCCAGTCACATCAATCAATTTTGATATTTCATTTGCCTTGTGTTTTGAGTATTTTTCATCTTTGTCCGCCGCCAAATCAATCATAGTCATGTGAATTGTGTTGACACCCAAATTTTCGATAAGTCTTGATTGTTCTTCCCCAACACCCAAAAGCGTTCCAACGTCTATTGGATTATCATCTTTATCTTTATAGATGCCATCATCAATTTGTTGGTCTAATATATTAAATGAACGACAATCTCTCACAGCATACGTGAGATCTGTGTTAAATCTATTCGCCCTTGGTCCAGCAAGACCAAAACTTTCAGAAAGAGGTCTTCCAGTCGGTGGAACAGGTGGCGCAGAAAAAGTCACCAACATATCCTTGACTTTATCTACTTCCAACTTAGTTAATTGCCCATATTTTTCATACTCTTTAATAAGGTCAGAGATATTCCCATACACATGGTCAAATGTATTATTTGTATCATTGAACGCCTTTGGAACCGCTTGCACTTTGCGAAGAAATTCTTGCCCCTTGTTTTCAAGACCTTCATTACGTGCATCACCCTTAAGATACTTTAATAGCTCCTTTTTTGCTGGTGAATTTGATTCTGCGTTTATTGATGCTTCACCCATGTGACATATTGCCGCATGATTAAAAGATTTGCATTTTTCGGGATCATTAATAAACGGATCGTCTTTTCTAAATGAACTGAAAAACTTTCCCGCTGCTTGTTCACGGGCTACATCCATCATTTTTGAAATCAATTCATCTTCAATCTCTGGGGCAAGATTCGGTTTAATTCTTTCTCTCAAGACTTTTTTAACATAATCAATGAGATGATCATTACTTTTTTGGAGTTTAGCAATATCATCCTTTGCATTTGGTGGGTTTCCGTATTTTTTGTTGTTACTTACATCATTTTTTCTTTCGGCACTACTCTTTGATTCATCATAAGTATCTTTCATTCTCTCCGTCAAAATTTCGCGACGTCTTTCAAATCCATCTACGGTAAAAGGAATGTTCTTTTCTTTAGTGTAAAGAGCATCAACGCTTTCCATTTGATTGTCTATCGCTTTACACAATTTTTTTCCAAGGTTGTCATTCGTAGAACACATCTTAATTATATTGCCACGACATTGACCAACACGATTGTTCATCTCATCAATAAAACCATTCATTTGATCGACATCAAATATACGCGAAGCATAGACACCTATGCTATTAGCATAGATCTTAATAGCCTCAATAGCACATTCTCTTATACTTGCTAATTCGTCGCCTTGGTGCGAATCATTAATTGCTTGTTCTATTGTTGAAAAGGTATAAGGCGCGCCCCCAACCAAGGCATCTTTAATTTTATCGGGATTAATTTCAGACCATATAAATTCATGTTTAATATCTTCATCAAAATCTTTGTAATTTTTGTACTTCGCCATCTCATTGTTCTCCTTTAGTTTTTCTGAATGTTTTAACTTGCTACATCTATATCTTTCTTATTATACCACCATTCTATATTTTCTACAAGTATTTTAATAGTTATTATTGGTGGTTAAATTGATATCCGATGATATTCGCTATCTCTTTACATTTGTCTTCATTTTGACCCTCTGCCGTGATACGCACTAAATCTTCTGTACCGCTTGGACGTACTATTATTTTGTATTCTGGATTTTGCGATTTCAATTCTTGAATAAATGATGTAAATAATTCACCATCAATCGCCGCTTTTTGCGTGGCAGTTGCCTTTAAATTCAAATTAATACTTGGGTAAATAGGAATGTCTTTAGTTAATTCGTATAACGATTTGCCACTTTCGACAACCATTCTCAAAGTCATTAACAATGTAATTAACCCATCGCCATTGACATTAATTCGCGGAAGTACAATATGCCCGTTTGGCTCACCACCCAGGACCATGTTTTGTTCCTTCACGGCTTGTAACACATACTTATCACCGACTTTGGTTTTAACTAAATTTATACCTTTGTCTTTTAAGTAATCTTCCGCGCCTTTGTTAAATAAAATGGTAGACGCCAACTGCTCCACACCTATATGCTTGGCAAGTGCAACCAATAATCTTTCGCCTGCAACCTCTCCCTCTTTTGTTACGGCAACACATCGATCTGCATCACCATCGAAAGCGAAACCAACCACTTCACCAGATGGATTTTTCACCGCGTAGGCCTTAACCATCTTTACAAGCGACGAAATATTGGTAGCACCGCATTTTTCATTAATGTTACGACCATTAGGATTATTGTTTATAGTCCTATATCTAAACCCAAGTAATCTAAGTACTTTCTTAGCCGTTTCACCACCACTACCATTTGCACAATCAAGAAAAACAAATGGTTTGTCAATGTTCTTCCTACTAATCAAGGTAGAGAAGTTTGATACCAAGAAACTCCACCAAGATTCAGTTGTCAACGTGAGAAGTGAAAACCCATCATTCGGTGACGAGGACAAGTAACTACTCTTTTTATCCAAAGCAATTTCGACCTTTTCCAATTCACCCTTATCCAACTTTTCACCATTCACCCCAAATAATTTTATTCCGTTCCATTCATATGGGTTGTGTGATGCCGTTATCATAATGCCAACATCAACCTCTAAATGCTTTGCCATATACGCAACGGCAGCAGTTGGTACAACCCCGATGAAGTAATTTTTAATATCATAACCCGAAAGAACACCAGACAATGTTTCAACTATCCAAGACGAAGATTCTCGCGTGTCACATCCTATAACACAACTTTTTATCCCTTGTTTATATGTGGCAATTGCATGTCCCATTCTTTCAACAAATTCTTGTGTCAAAAGTTCACTGACTCTACCGCGTATTCCATCTGTTCCAAAATATTTCATAACTATATATATGTACGCAACCCTACCGTTGCCAGACCCAGTAACCCTTTCTGGTTAATTTTTTGGTTGCATTTTGGCAAAGTCTATGCTATAGTTTCCGAATAGTGAGGTAAACTAAACCGAACTAGGTCTTGATTTATTTGTAGAGGAAAAACTATGCATAAGAAATTTTTAAAATCTCTATCGTTACTTGTGGCTGTTGCCTTTATTTTGGGTGCTACCCCGCTTATGGGTTTTGTTATGCCTATAATTTCTATGGCTTCAACAGAAGTTCACCAACACACAAGAATTCACCAAGGCGCACCATTCGTCAGCGAGAACATAGCAATAAGCAACGCAAGTTTCAACGAGCCAGAAATAGCCACACACACATCAACAATTACATCATGGACGGAGGAACGTGGTTCCGCCGCCGCAGTGGCTTCTATCATAAACACTCGTGACTTCATTAATTTCAGATATGAAAACAACATTCACAATCACCCATTCATGGCACATAATCCCGGCAACAACAACCATGATGACAATATTCTCGCCCTTGCTAACCGTTTGCCAAATGGAACCGCTAATGTAGGTTTCAAAAGTTCCCCTTTCAATTTCCATGCCGATGGTTATTTCATGGTCTCTGTAGACTTTTATGCTGTTCGTGGAACTAGTGCCGTTTATTTGATGCCTACCGCACCATTAGATGACAACATCCAAACAAGTATCGAAATCAGACAACAATCATTCTCACGCGACGGAGTACCGGCCGTAAACGAAAGTATGTGGACACAAGCAACATTTTTCGTAAGAACAGACGCAAGACAAGAAATGACATTCAACCTCGGATTATTTTTAGGAACACAGACCAGAGCAACTGGTGGGGTTGTATATTATGACAACGTACAAGTATCGGCTCTTTCACAGGGTCAATTTTACACAGATTTGGGCAGAGTACAAAATGACCCACTACGTTCACAATTCATGCTTGAAATTGATTTACGTCAACACGACGAATTAGGTAACATAGATGAATTTACTAACTCAGATAACTATGCATTGGGAATTACCGATTTTTCATCTGCATTCGGTGCACCGTTTGGGTCTAACATGACACATGCATCAACTGCTTCTGTTCACACAATTTTAAATTTTGAAGAACCCGAATCAGTTCATTCACGTTTTGGTTCAAATCCAAGAAATGTAATGTTGCTATCCAGTATCGATGGTCGTGCATCAATGGTTATGGACTACTCTTTCACGATTGGGCGTAATTCTTTATACATGATTTCGTTCTACACTCTTCATAACGGCAACGCAAATATTCGTTTACACGAAACACGTGAGGATAATACATACGTTCCTGTTTTTGATTCGGGATTCATTTCAATCCAAAACACGGCTTCAACGTCAAGTAACTTCCAAAACAATTGGGTATTAAATACGTTATTTATAACCGGAGACCCATTATTTGACAAAGAAGTCGACATAGCATTTTGGATGGGTACCGACACAGGTACAACAACAGGTTGGCTTTTGGTTGATGATTTTTCAATCATTCGTGTTTCTCAAGATTACTTTGCAATAAATAGCGAGAGTGAAAATACAAACGTAATCAGATTATTTGAGCCAGAACCACCAACAGGAATTCAAAACGCCAACTTTAATGTGGGTGCTGTTCGTAGTGCAAATCAACCATTTCCTCTTATCGCGGCAAATTGGGGATTAGATTCTGGCAATGCTGATTTAGCCATAAGTGGTATCGTAAATACAGAACCAGCACACTGGGCACGTAATTCACAAAACGGAAATTACGGTAATGCAATAAGACCAGATTCAGTCCGTGCGGGTCAAGACCCAAACAACAACGTATTCATGTTGCAAAATTTGGCAACAAACCACCAAACATTGACAAGCAGTTCATTTTCATTACACCGTGGCACATATAACATTATTTCTTTCGACCTTGCACGCTATACCACACATAGCATGGTTGCATATGCCATAATCCAATCATCAGGCACAGAAATTGCGAGAATTGATTTATCAAGCACTACCCCAATTTTGAACCCGACATGGCAAACATTATCATTCGGAATCCGTGCAAGTGAATTTACTGGACATGAAGTAACAATATCATTCATATTGGGTGAGGAAAATAACCAAAGCCGTGCGGCAACAATTTTCATCAACCAAGTAAGATTACGCCAAGAAAATGCAATCAATAATGATAACAGTATTGACGGTTTTGCCGACTTATCTGACCCTATGTCACTTACCGATGTAAACGGCAACAGTCTATTTATGCAATCTAATGATTATTTTGATACCGACCTTACCAATGACGTATTGTTCATCCATTCAAGAGGATACACCAGCGGTTTAATCACAACAACATTTGCGGAAGAACTTGAAGCAGGTTCATTCTACCAATACACCGTTACTGCAAGATTAAATATATCTGGTAACAGACGTCTGCATAATGTCGGTTATGACGATGATAACCGTCCATATCTAATTACAGAGCCGTCCGATGTTGATTACGGAATCAATATGTTTATTCAAGACTTCGACGGCGGTTTCTTCAACATGAAACCGGGCGATATGTCCGTAATGCCATCTATAGACCACACAGGTTTTGTAACCTTTACATTTTTTATCCGTACCGAATCATCTGCAAGCCTTAATTTGGTCGTTGAATTTGGAACGGTAATTGACGGCCTACCATGGAGAGAGGTAAATGGAGTTGTAGAAATTCGTGAAATCTCACTTCGCCAAATCGAAGAAATAGAATGGAACAACGCAAGAACAACACACCGAGAAAGAATCAACAATGATGAAGCATCAAATTACAGCATTGTCACCGAATCTGCCTTCATTGCTCCACCGGAAATCGGTGATAATGATGGTGGTGTTGATTTCAATTTATTATACATACCATTGATTATCATGGCTGTTGCTATTATATTTGCGGTTGCCGCTTTCCTATTGCGCAGAACAAAATTCAATAGACATATCGGTAAAAAACACACTTCATACAAAAATGACGATTTAGGTGTTCGTGGTGCAGATGAGGTAAAGGCAAAGAAAGTAAAACCAACCAACATCAAAGCAACACCAGCAACACCGCAAGTTGAAGAATAAACAACATATACCCACCCCCATGCTAGACCCCTCTATCTAGGGGTCGTCGCTAAAAAGGGCGCGGGGCTTCGCCCCCGCATCCCCTTTTTAAGTGGTATGTGTTTACTTTATAGGTTCTGAATGCATGTCTATATAATTTAAATAACAAATAACTACCCCCTCCCTATTAAATGAAGGGGTGTTTTAATTTTATCAGTTTTATTATTGGCATTACAAATTTCTTTGATGTTCAACACATTTGTGTGTTATACTAAAGGTATGAGGATGACAAGAAGACGTTTAGCGATTATATTTTTCTTTATCTCTTTGGGTGTTCTCATCGGTTTTGGTACTTGGTGGATTATGGGGAATGTAGGTGCCCACACATTGGAAACTGGTCGTCATTATTACATACGCCAAATGCATTCTAATTTTTTCTTGGATGATGGTGGCAATCGAATTCAACTCCAACCCAATGATGAATCACATTTAACATTTAACGAAGATTTTTCCGCCGCAGAAGTATATTTCACAGGAAGAGGAATACAATCATTCGTCATGACAAATTCACGCGTAAGAAGCAGACGACTTGAAGCAGACATGGTAACTATTATAGGCGGTCATCTTATCCGATTGCATATGGTTGCCGCAAATGATTTCATTACAATTCGTTCATCTTTGGATTACGATGTACGAATAGAAACGCCGGATCAATACGGTTCTTTTAACCTAACTATTTCAAGCGATGATGTAGTATTAAGATTCTACAGAACACCTCCACCCCGCATCACAGGGCCAGGAGGTGGCGGATGAGAAAATCAACAAAAAGATTATTAATAATTTTAGTCGTGTTATTAATACTTGGCGGGCTTGCCTTTGGTGGTTGGTGGATTTGGGGTCGCGACACAACCCAACATAGAATTGTGGGCTTCGGTCAAGGTTCCACACGAACTTTGGGTGATTTTTCACAAAGTTTATTGACATTACATACAAATGGTTCATTTGATATTGAAATCATAGAACGCGAAAATACAATCTTCCTTGCTTTCGGGTCATGGGAACGAAGTGGCAATACAATTATATTCCACTATGTTGACGCATGGGTTCTAAGCGGCACCCTACAACAAGACCCATACGGCGATATGATAGGCACATATCGTACATTCAACACAAGCGGCAGACGCATATACTTTGAAGACCCTTGGCAACAAATTATACATTTTTCGCGTTAGTGCATATTTATTTTTCTATCTTGCCATCTTTTTGATGCCAGTACCAAATTATTTCCCGTTGTAATACAACTGTATTTATTTTTACCAAAATTTCACGATTGATTAATTCTTCTTCTTTGGTTGCTTTGTTCAATCTCAAAATTTGGCATGGTGCCATTCCGCAAAAGGCAGATATCTTAATTAATTGACCAATTTCCTCAAATTTTACTTTCAAATACATAACTATATAAATGAAAAATTAAAATGACTTAGTACAATTAACATTTTTATTAATCTCTGCGTAACATGACGTACTATGTGGATTGCAATTATTTCGGGTCTTTTGGTATCGATTGATGCTTTGTTTATTGGCATATCATTTGGTACGCAAAAAAAATGTCGATTTTGGCATATATTAGTCATTAATGCTGTTTTACTTATATTATGTTTGGCAGGATATTTTTTAGGAATTTTTATAGGCGACAGACTATATGTAGATTTTGATTTAATTGTTGGAATTACCTTTATCATTCTGGGTCTCTGGGTCATTTTAAGTTATTTCATCTTTGAACACAAAAATAAGTCTCACAAAAATAACAATGAATCCAATAATAACGGACATCAAACAAAAAACATAGTGTTAACAGGAATTTTCATGAGTGTCGAGGCAATGTTCATAACCCTTGCCCTGACATTAACGCTTGATGTAATAACAATTTTGATTCCATTGACCGTCGCATTTGCCCATTTCATTTATTCTACAGTAACATTCTTTTTATCAAAATACTTCCGAAAATTTCCAAGTGTAATTGGCCATGTTATTGCAGGTGTTGCATTGGTCGCATATGGCATCATGGCAATTGTAATATAAACTACATGGCAGAACTCTTCATATTTCGACATAGTAAAACATCTATATAGTATATGAGATTCGCGCGTGCCGTAGCTTTAATAACTGGGTTCACTGTGGCAACGCGTGGGCTTGGTTTTGTGTTTAGGGTTTTTCTGTCCCGAATCTTGGGTGCCGAAATGTTGGGTGTCTACCAAATTGCTTTTTCGTTTTTCTTGGTTTTCCTTACCGCAATTGCAAGTGGTCTACCCTTAGTTATCTCGCGCCAGGTTTCATCATTACCCAAAGACAACAGACCGGCACGAATACGCGGAATCATGTCGAGTGGATTAATCATTGCACTAACACTATCTGCCGCGATAATATTACTTGTCTTTTCTCTACAAGGTCCTATTGCACATATTTTTACCGACCCACGCACAATGCGAATTTTACTCATATTCATCCCCGCAATCATTGCGACAAGCATATATACGATTCTCCGTGCAATTTGGTGGGGACAAAAAAAGTTCTTCTTATTAGGTGTAACCGAATTATCCGAAATAGTCGCTAGACTTGTAATTTTCTTCGTCATGTTGTTCTTTGCATTTGCATTTTCCGACATGGCATCAATGGCGGCGCTTTCGTTTACTTTGGCGTGTGTGGTTGCTGCTGCAATTGTTGTTTTTCTGTATATACGGGAACGAAAAAAAGAAAATAAACTCTCTTCAATAGACCCCTCGACAAATTATAAACGTTATACTCATGAATACCTCAAACCCCAAATCAAAAGTGCTACCCCAATCACAACGGTCCGTGTCATCACGAGCATTGCCCTCCCATTAATAGCAATCATAATCCCCCTGCGTTTAGTAGCCGCAGGATGGTCATCTAATGAGGCGGTCGCGGCATTTGGTATTGCCGTTGGAATGACACTGCCGTTATTATCAATTCCACAAACTGTGATAAGTTCGATGTCTACCGCACTCGTACCCGAATTATCTGCGGCATTAAAGCGTAAAGATTATGACCACATAAACAAACAAGTCGGCAATTGTATAAAATATACTTTGCTTATAAATTTCTTACTCATTCCGCCATTTATTGCGGCTGGACCTGGGATTGGGCAATTCTTGTTCGCGAACGCACGTGCTGGTGTATATCTTGCCCAATCTGCTTGGGTTATGATTCCTATGTCTATTTCTCTTATAACTAACGCAATTTTGAATTCTCTTGGTGCCGAAACGCGTGCGATGATGCATTATGTTGTGGGAAGTGTCTTCTTGTTTGCGGCTGTCTGGTTTTTACCACAATTCATAGGCGTAGGTGCATTAATAGTAGGTCTAGGAATTTGTATGAGTATAGCGGGAGTATTAAACATCATCCAAATCACAAAAATAACCAGAACAGAAACCAATATAATCCGCCGTTTAATTACATTAACATTAATCGCATTACCATCCGCCGCAATTGGACGATACATTTTCAACGTATCATTTGCAATAATGCCAAACTTCTTCGCACTCGCCTTCGGCGGCGGAATGGCGGTTGTTACCCTATTAGTATTGGGTTATGTGTTCAATATAATAGATTATAAAGACCTACGCGGAAATCTTTTGAGAAGACGTGAGCGACGTGCTACAATCGACAATGGAAACAATTAAGACACAGATTATTGAGTACATTGACCAATATATTTTGCCCATTTACTCGGAAAAAATCAAATATAAACGCGAACACATAGATTACGTTTTAAGACGCAGTCTATTTTTCGCAAATCAAATTAAATCTGACGACAATAATCAATCAATTAACATCGAAATGGTTTATGTAATCGCCGCCTACCATGATATCGGAGAGGTCGATAATCGCAAAACCCATGAATTAGTTGGTGCAAAAATGTTACGTGAAGATAAATTTCTACAAGATAATTTCACTGCCGAACAAATTGAAGTCATGGCGCAAGCAGTCGAAGACCATAGGGCAAGCGGCAAAAACGAACCGCGTTCAATTTATGGACGCATAGTTGCAACAGCTGACAGACTAACAAACATAGATGAATTAATGGTTTTAATGTATGGATATCGTACGAGATATGAAACAAAAATTTCAGATATTATCGAAGATGCATACGCACATTTACGTGATAAATTCGGCGAGCATGGTTATTCGCATCGCAAATTGTATTTCAACGACCCAGAATATGATAAATTCAAATCCGAAGCAATAATTTTGTCGAAAAATAAAAATGCCTTTGTCAAAAGATTTTCTGATGCAAACGGGATAAAATTTTAATTTCGAAAGCCCTATTTGCATGATACAATGACGCTTTGTGGGTTATGACGTCCAAGATGTCTTCTTAATCACAACTAATAACTCTTTAACATAAACTAACAACATGAACAATACAAATTTTCATCCTACCCCGCCCGTGATTCCTCTTGTCCAAAACATCGATAACAAGGGTAACCCACCAACCGCAAACAACCGATATATACTTACTTTTGACCCGCGTCCATATCCCGAGGTAACGGCAAACACCCCCGACCTGGAAACGGTAGCAATGATTAAACAAGATTACGCAGGCATGGTCAGCGAATTAACCGCAATAACACAATACATATTCCAAAACAATTCAAGCGACGATGAAACATTCGCCAACGCAATGTTGCAAGTAGCCATTGTTGAAATGACCCACCTTGACATTTTGGGCGATGCCATCCATACACTAGGCGGAACAACCGAATTCAAAGCCGATACATGGTGGACGGCACAAAACGTAGATTATTCAATGCCACGCGCCGATATGCTACGTGCCAACATAAAGGCAGAACAAGGGGCAATAGACAGTTACGAAAAACACGCAGCGGCCACAAAAAACGAATCCGTACGCGCCCTACTACTAAGAATCGCCGACGACGAAAGATTACACAAATCATTCTTTGAAGGATTATTGGAAGAAGAATTGCAAAGACAGTCAACAATGCCCGCACCCGTTGGTTAATAGGAAATTACAAAAAACAGAAAGCCCCACTAAATTTAATTTTGAGGGGCGAGTTTATTCTAGACAATATCAAACACAAACCGCCGAGGCAAGGGTGATCCCCTCCTCGGCGGTTTGTAATTATGGTATATGCAACAACGTAAATCATATACGTCATCTCCGTATTGATTTTTGCATATACCTTTATCACTTTCTAAACTTTGATTGTTTCCCCATCCATCGGGAAAAATATATTTTTTAAATCATCTGGTGGTGTCCAATCTTTCCTATGTACACAATAAAATTTCTTGTTTGGGTATTGTTCGGCAATTTTTCGTACCTCATCTAATCCCAAATGCCTTTTATTCGGTCTTGTTATTTCATGCGCACAATCTATTATCCATGTGTCGGCATTTGGCAAATTCTTGGTCAAATTATCGCAAAGATATGTGTCACCAGTACATCCAATTACTTCTCCATCTATTTTCATAATGTAACCTTTACAACTCTTGCTACCGCCATGTGCTACATCAAATGTATTCAATTCAAAATTTGTTTCTTTATAGTTTTCGCCATCACCCAATTCGATGATTTTTATGTTATCCAAATAAAACCATTTCATTTTTTCGTCTGGTCCATTTGGATTGTCAAATAGAACAACATCATAAAACTTGCGCAAGAAATCTGTCAATCCCTTAGGTCCAATCAATGTAAGTGCCTTATCCCCACTAATCTCGCCACGTCTATACAGAAAAAACGGCAAATCGCCCGCATGGTCCAAATGAAAATGCGAAATCACAATTACGTCAATGTTTACGGTATCCAACCCATTTTCAATTAATGCACTGACAATACCATGTCCAACGTCGAACAAAACACGATCGTTAATAACAAAGGACGTTGGTCGTCTTTTGGTTTGTGCCGCACCTGTTCCTAAAAATTTGATTTTCATATGTTCTCCAATTTAAATTACAATACTTTCCCCATCATTTGGGAAGAACATGTTTTCGATACCAATTGGATTATTCCAATCTCGCCTATGTACTATGTAAAAATTCTTATCTTTCCATTGTTTTGCAAGTGGAATGACCTCATTTAAATTTATATGCCCTTTGACTGGTTCTGAAATTGTGCCTGCCTCAATAATTATTGAATAGGCCTCCGCTATTTTAACAATTAACGAATCACACATTGCGGTATCGCCAGTGTAGACTAACTTTTTGTCGTCAATTTCAATTAAATATCCATTGCATTGGCCAACGTGATTAACTTCAAATGCTTCTACACGTAATTTTTCATTCTGGAAGCTTTCGTTGTAATCAAGTTCAATGAATTCAATATGGCTCGACAACATTTCTATGTAATCTAAATCTGGTTTTGGAAAAAACAATTCTTTGAGTTGCCTAACTTTATCCTTCAACCCAATTGGTCCGATAATTTTTAAACGATGGTCTTTGCAAATCAAATCTTCTTTACCTGTTATATGTTTGACCTTAAAACGCCATAAATAATTAATTATATCGCCGAAATGGTCACAATGAAAATGTGTAATCAACATCGTGTTAATATCAATTGTATCCAACCCACAATCACGCAAAGCATTCAAAGCACCATTCCCAATATCAACAAGCACATGATTATTAATGACAAAAGATGTATTCTTCCGCGAACTACCCATAGTACCCGTGCCTAAGAAGTTGACTTTCATACTTTAATCTCCTCCCATAATATTGAATATATTGCCACGTCTGCCCTTGCGTTCATGTTATTACTAGTTGCTTTCCGCTTGATTCCTTCAAAAATCATGCCTGCTTTTTGCATTACCCGTCCGCTTGCTTCGTTTGCGGTGTCGTGTTTTGCTTCGATTCGCTTTGCTATGTTGCTATGCTTTATCCATTTAAACATTCCGACAAGTGCCTCCGTCATGTAACCTTTGCCTTGGAATTTTGTGTTCATTATGTACCCGATTTCGGCGATTGGGTTTGCGTCGTTGTAGCCCTTTTCATAACTCACAATACCGATGCTACCAATTGCTTTTTCTGTACTATTTTCGTCTTCAACTTCCCCAACACCACTTTTCAAAACAATTGCCCAATCTGTTTCCTTTATTTTGTCCTTTGCATACCTCTTTTGCATGTCGGCGATTCTTTCATGGGCATCTTTGATATCGGTATACGTCGGGAAACGCAAATATTTAGTCACCTCACCATCCGAACAATATTCAAAAAGATCGGCGGCGTCTTTTTCCTCCCATTGACGGATGATAAGTCTTTCTGTTTCGTACAAAATAATCATAATACATACCTCTCCATATAAAGAATCAATGCGTCGAACGCCTCCCATTTAGTTGTGAGTTCATTGGAACGGCTCTTTGTCCATTTTTTGAATTCATCAAAATCTATCCATTTTACCTCTTCAACTTCATCCTCTTGTATTTTTATATCGGAAACATTTACATTTTTGTGTGCTACATAAAATTCATTAAAGTGTGCGTTGTGAATCTTTTCATTCTTATTGTTAGAACGATATCCGCCTATGTAATTTACCTCATTATGGTTGACATGTACGCCAAGTTCTTCCCCAAGTTCACGAACCACCGAAAAAATTCCAATTTCGCCGGCATCAACATGACCACCGCCAGTCCCATCCCAACAACCTGGCCATTGTT
>Ga0131853_10003195_pt1 | contig 29399 bp, 26 predicted proteins | sample TergutLab28metaG_FD_92764 | JGI IMG/M metagenome (GOLD analysis project Ga0131853, IMG submission 92764) | Labiotermes labralis P1 segment gut microbial communities from Petit-Saut dam, French Guiana - Lab288 P1 (version 2) (version 2) | ecosystem: Host-associated > Arthropoda: Insects >... | reverse complement strand
CGGCTGGCGAGATCGTAACGCGCCAATACTCAAAAGTACGGTCGAGGCGCACGTGGTTAGTCGGCATTGTGTCTGGGTTAATAGGATCATTTAAGTTAGTGTTATTTCTAACAGTACGTGTTACCTCTGTATTCGCGGGAACACCAAAGTATCCGCCGCCGGCATTAAAGGTAATTTGCCTATCCAATTGCCATACAGCACTAAAAGTAATATTGCCACCAGAAATAAACAGCGCATTCACTTGAGCCGTAGAGCGAAGGACACCTGCCACAGGCGCAGCCATGTTGGCAAATGTGGTGCCAATAATCACATTGGAGTCATGAGCAGTAACTTCCCAACCCAAGAAGGTTCGTCCTTGAGGATGCACCAGGTTAGCCGCATCCGACGGCGGTGCAAGATCCGCATTAACTATATTATTAAAGTTGGTGCCATCTCTAACAGTGCGTGTTACAGATGGAGGAGTGCCTACAACAGTAAATGTCGCACCATTACCTAGGAAGGTTACGGTTCTGCGTTGTGCCCATATAGCTCTAACATCAATATCGCCACCAATTACAGCTGTAGCGGCAGTAAAAGCTGTACCAACAGTAGGCTGACCTACACCCGTGCGGGAAATTACTTGCCAATGAACAAATTCATCGGTGCCACGTGTAGGGTTTGCCGGCATAGTAACACCGGTTGCTGTGTTTATAGATTGTCCTTCCCTAACAATGCGTGGTAGTGGGTTTGTAAAATCCCCGCCAATATCCCCGCCGTCAAGGTCAAATGTTATTGTTCTTTCAACATCCCATATTGCTGTAACAGTAATGTTGCCACCGTTAACAGGTGTGGTGGCTGTGAATATCTCCCCCTCAGCCGGTTCAGCCCCCGGCGGTGAAGAAGTAACCATCCAATGAACAAAAATATCTGTACCCGCGCCATCAGGGTCTGCAGGCATTGTTGCAGAAGGATCGTTTGTATTACTGACGGAGTGCGTATCCCAAACCATAACAGATGGGTTAACGTCGCTTCCACCAATAGTTCCACCATCAAGTTCAAACGTCACTGTTCTATGGAACTTCCATTCGCCGGTAACAGTAATATTACCGTAAATAGGCGTACTCACGGAAAACAATTCCCCTACAATAGGGGATGGTCCTGCGGCAGCAGTTACCCTCCAACGCAGGAATCTACTTAGCTCCGGTATGCTGGAATGCAGTATATACTCGGTATCATCCAACGATTGACCCGCATTTAAGTTAAATGTAACGCTGTCTTGCCCCGGGTTACCGGCCATGAAGCCGCCGCCGCCGTGGTAAATTGTTACACTTACTGTTGAATGCGGCACAAAACCTATGAACCATTGTGCGAAAATGGTAAGGTCATAAGAGATTAAACTGCCAGCTGCAATGTCATCACCACTGCCATCGTAAGCGGTATTCCAACCGGCAAACACAAACCCATCGTCACGCGTAGGGGTTGGCAGGCCAAGCAGGCCAAAAGATGTGCCCTCGGGAATGTATGCGCTGAACGTGTAGCCGTCCATTACTATATCGGTTACACCAAGATCGTACAAATGCGCTGCATCTACGCTTGATAAACTGCCGCCGTTCATATAGATTACAACAGCAAGGCGGTTTGTCTCTGTAACACCGTATCCGGGGTTACCGTACTTGTCACCTTCATCAGATGTGCAATAATCTTCACATTCTTCGCACTCATCATTTGTGGCAGGGTAATCGTAATTTTCGGATACCACTTGTTCGCCAAGCTCGGGTCCAGCCGTATATGCACCAATATCAACCATTGTCGCAGATAATAGCAACGACAAAGACAATAAAAGCGCCAACCCTACTTTTGATAACCGACTTAGCTTTTTCATTAATCTGGTCATAAATTTTCTCCTTCTTTAATTATGCAAAACTAAAACAATGCCCCCCACCAAAACAGCTTCACCGCTTTTGCTTCTAAAACTACTAACCGTGCAAGAATTAACAAAACAATTCCTACGGCATCAAAAAACCCCCTACACTTTTTCAAAAAATGCACAAGTATGTGGCTTTGCCCACAAGTGTAAAATGCATTCTCAACTAATTGTCAGAGGATATAAATGTTCATCTCCCTCCCTTGCTTTTCCGTTTTTTTTCCTGATAGGATGATTATTTAAAGCACCTGGATTCTATTATTGCTATCATGACCCTTATAGACAAGCAAGCCATGGCAAGCATATCCTCATGTTATGCCATTTTTCGGCATGATAACACAAACGGCACCAAAAGTGGTAGGCAAAATAACCCACAATTGCACCCTGTTTTACACAATTACAGCAAAGAAGACGTATGTCCTATACATTTCCTGCTAAATTTATGGAAATTCAAAACCCCCAATTCAAGCAACATTGGCTTAAATCAGGGGTTCTTATTGTTATCAAAATGTGCAACAAAAAAGGGGAAAACCTTTAATTCAACACCTCATCTACTCTTGGTGCCTTTCTCATGCTCACAAAATGCCATATTAACAGCCATACGCTTCTAATAGTCATGGCGGTGGCTATGCCAATCCATACGCCTGTTATCCCTAGCGCCGTAGCAGCAAGAGAGTATGCTACAATAACCCGTAATACATTACTGCTTACGCCCGCAATAGTCGGTTTATATGTCTGGCCTTGCCCACGAAACGAGCCGGTTGCCACGCCCTCCATACAGAAAAGGAATTGCGCCAAGCCTATAATACGCAAATAGTCACGGCCAACTACAACATAAGTCGGGTCATTCAAAAATATGGAGATAAGCGGTGTTGCAAATGCGAACAATGCAACACTAACAAGCAAACCATAAACAGCCATAACACCTATAGCAATACGGTATGTAGAGCGCATTCGCCCCCATTTTTTCGCACCATAATTCTGCCCAATAAAAGCCGTTATCGCACTGGCAAAACCACCAGCCGCCATAAATGCAAGCGACTCTATATTCATGGCTATGTTGTGGGCTGCTACAGCCCCCCTGCCAAATTCAGAAGCGATAAGGCGCGATACGACCATAAATAACGAGGTAAACAGGAAAGATTCCAATCCAACAGGTATACCCCACCGCAAAATTTGTACTAATTTATCTTTTGTCACCCTTGTAAAAATCATATATGTTTCAAAAGGACGGCCTTTATATTTTTTCATAGCCCAAAGCTTCAAAGAAAGGTTAACCGCATTGGCAACCACCATACTAATGCCTGCACCATAAATACCTAAGCCAACAACAAATATTAATAGCGGAGCCAGCCCAATATTAATGGCCAGCGCAAGCGAATTTATATAAAAAGGTATTTTAGTATTACCATACCCCCCGTAAACACCTGTAATTACAAAATGAGCAAATGTAAATGGTAATGAAAACGCTACAACAAACAAATAGCGCTTTGCAAGGTCAACCACCACGGGGTCATCCATGGCAAAAAATCTAATAAGATAGCTACGCGCAAGAACGACGACAACCGTAAATACTATACCAATAAAAATCGCCAGCATAAAGCCATTTTGGGCATATTTTTTTGCTTCATCCGGCTTACCTTGTCCCATATTTTGCGATACTCCAATTTCTGCACCTATACGGCACATTAGCATAAATGCCATAGAAAGCCATAAAAATTGCGCAGCCAGCCCAACTGCCGCTACATATTCATCTCCAAGTTCCGACAACCAAAATATATTCGTAATATTTTGAGCCATTTGCATAAGCGATGTAGCCATTATGGGTACAGACAATGTTACCAACTTTTTTAGAATAGGCCCCTCGGTTAGGTCAAATCGTTTTTTTGCATCGCTCATGGCTGTTGCTTCTCCCTTTATGTATGTAATAATCACTTATAAAAAGCGGCTTTGCCGCGCGTTTCGTGAAGAGCAATTTCCTATAGTATAAAAAACCCCTGCAACCCAATGATTGCAGGGGAAATGGGGGGATTGCGAAGGCAGGATTTGAACCTACGACCTTCGGGTTATGAGCCCGACGAGCTACCAGGCTGCTCCACTTCGCGCCGTTGTGAAGATAATACCATATCGGCGTATAAAATGCAAGCAAATTTTCATATTTTTTATCGAAGAGACGTGAATTGGGCAAATACAATTGACATCTATTGTATCCATAGATATAATACGAATTAATCTATGGATTATGAAACAAATTGGAGGATGAGTAAAATGGATGGAGAACTTTTTTGGAATACCACCGTCACCGAACTTAAACAAGGCTATAAAAGCCAAGATGACAGATACACCTGTATCATATGTGATGCGACATTCCATCAGGGCATAATATACACCATCAATGATACGCTTTACGATGCAAAAAAAGCTATAGAAACCCATATAGCTATAACACATCTTGATATTTTTGAGTTGTATGTGGGATTTGGAAGGGTTTACACGGGCCTGTCTGAAGGACATACCGAACTGGCAAAGCTTTTTTACAAAGGGTATTCGGACAAGGAAATTGTCAAAATCACAAATGCAAACAGCATATCTACAATACGTAATCAACGCTTTGCAATACGTGAAAAGTACAAACAGGCAAAGATATTGGTCACAATCGTGGAGCTAATGGAGGAAAAAATGCAACAGTTAAAACAAGAGCGCAAAACGCAAAATGAAGAAAAATTAGTAGATTTCCACCCTAAAGCCACCTGTATCGACGAACGTTTTGCAATAACCCAAAAAGAAAAAGACGAGGTGCTGGGCCGGTATTTCGACCATAATGGTAAACTGATAATAAAAAACTTCCCGGCAAAGGAGAAAAAGAAAATCATAATCCTTCAAAAGATAATGGAAAATTTCCAACCAAACAAAAACTATTCCGAAAACGAGATAAACGACATATTAAAACTCTACTACGAAGATTATGTAACCGTGCGCCGATACCTCATTCAATATAAATTTTTAAGCAGAGACAAGGCAGGCGAAAATTATTGGGTAACTAACAAATAAAGTGCGCTTGCGCACGCGTTTCGTAGAGACCAGTTTCCCAAAAAGCATAAAAAAACCATGGCAAGGGGGGGAGAGCCATGGTTTTTTTGTTAATCACAAAATATATATTTAGTTTGTAATTACTAATTCGGTGTCTTTATCAAAGACATGCACACGCTGTACGTCTAGTGCCATTTTAATATTATCGCCAGACTTAGCAGTACTTCTTGGGTTTACACGAGCGGTTAGTTGTTGGCCCGCACATGTGAGGTACAAGTATACCTCCGCACCCAAAAGCTCAGTTACTTCAACTTCACAATTAATGATTGCATCCGGGGCTTGGCTGATGAACATTTCTTCATCTTTAAGGTCTTCCGGACGAATACCCATTATAACTGTTTTACCAACATAACCACCATCAGCTACTGCGCGTGCTTTGGCTTCAGGCAATTTAATGCTATTGTCGCCAAAAACAAGATAGATATTTTCGTCGCGTTTTTCTACAGTTGCTTCCAGCAAGTTCATTTGCGGAGAACCGATAAAACCTGCAACAAATAGGTTTTGTGGTTTGTTATACAGGTTTGCTGGGCTATCTACTTGCATAGCCAAACCATCTTTCATAACTACGATACGGGTACCCAGTGTCATAGCTTCTGTCTGGTCATGTGTTACATATACGAAAGTTGTTTGCAATTTTTGGTGAAGCTTTGTAATTTCGGTACGCATTTGTACGCGCAACTTTGCATCAAGGTTTGATAGCGGTTCGTCCATCAAGAAAACTTTTGGCTCACGAACAATGGCGCGACCCATAGCTACACGCTGGCGTTGTCCGCCGGATAGTGCTTTTGGCTTACGATCAAGAAGATGCTCGATATCAAGGATACGTGCTGCTTCGTGTACACGTTTTTGAATTTCTGCTTTTGGTGTTTTACGTAATTTCAAACCAAACGCCATATTGTCGTATACGGTCATATGAGGATACAATGCGTAGTTTTGGAATACCATTGCTATATCGCGGTCTTTTGGAGCAACGTCGTTCATAAGCCTATCGCCTATGTACAGCTCGCCCTCTGTAATTTCTTCTAAGCCTGCAATCATACGCAAAGTCGTTGTTTTACCGCAACCGGATGGACCTACAAAAATAATAAATTCTTTGTCTTCAACTTTCATGTTGAAATCACGTACGGCTATATTACCGCCTGGATACATTTTTTGAATGTTTTTAAGCTCTAAACCAGCCATTAACTTGCCCTCCTTAGGTTTGGCACACTAAATTCTTACTCTAGTATGCGCTACAAGAGATATATTACACTACTGTTACATTTCTTGTCATTAGCAGAACTTCCAAAATTACAAGGCATTTTCTGTGAAAAATGACAACTATGCCATTATGATGCGCCTGTGAATAAAATTTATCCGTTTGTAGAATAGTATAAACATGGATATTACAAAAACAAAACGCTTGCCCGGCGTTATTTTGGATGAAAATATCAAATATTTGGAGAATCTTTTCAGCGATTGCCAAGATTATATTGGGCGAAAATTCCCCCCCGGCGGCGAGGGCGCACCGTGGATCTACATGGCTTATTTAGATATGATGACCGACCGTGCGCTTAACGATATGACCGTAATCCGGCGGCTTTTTGACATGGACTGGTCTACACTTGACCATAACAGCATGGATTTATATTCTGCACTGCGCGACAGGGGTATTGCTACAACCGATCTTTCTGAGGCGGACAACTGGGACGACATATTATACTTCATCCACGCCGGAGATACTGCGGTTTTCGTAGAAGGTTTTAGCAAAGTAATAATTATTGCAACACGCGGGTTCCCTAACCGTGGGATACAGGCCACTGAAACGGAAGTCGTTGTCCAAGGCCCCCGCGAAGCTTTTAGTGAGGTTATGCGCTTTAACACAGCTTTAGTACGGCGGCGTATACGCGACACAAACCTTAAAGTAAAACAGTCAAAATTGGGCGAACGCAGTCTAACCGATATCGCGCTTATGTATATGGAAGATATCGTGCGCCCAGAAATTCTTGAAGAAGTGGAAAGGCGTCTGGAAAAAATACAGATAGACGGCATTTCTGACAGTGGCTGCGTAGAGCAATTAATAGAAGAGAACTGGTTAAGTCCTTTTCCGCAAATGCAATTAACGGAACGGCCGGACAAAGCGGCATCTTCTATTTTAGAAGGGCGCATCGCAATTATCGTTGACAACTCGCCGTTTGTTATTTTGGTGCCTGTTACTTTAAATTCGCTGTTTCAGTCTTCGGAAGATTACTATAGCAGATGGCAAGTCATGTCTATCACACGATTTCTGCGGTTTGCCGGGGCATTTTTAGCTATTGCGCTTCCGGCATTATATATTGCCATTGCGCTTTATCACCCGGCAATGATTCCACTGTTGATGCTTTCCAGGCTAGCGGAAGCAAGCCAGGCAGTCCCCTTCCCTGCCGTTTTGGAAATTTTCCTATTAGATGCCGCTTTTGAATTATTGCGGGAGGCTGGCATTCGACTTAGGAGTGCTTCGGGCGGAACCATTGGTATTGTCGGGGGGTTAATTATTGGGCAGGCAGCTGTTGAAGCGGGCTTGGTTAGCCCTATTGTAGTCATTATTGTTGCCATGACCAGTATCGCGACGTTTGCTATACCCAATATTTCGCTGGTGTATAGTTTTAGGCTTGTAAAATATGGGCTTTTACTGGCTGCGGCTTTGCTAGGGTTCTTGGGGCTTGGGCTTGGGCTTATCTTCACACTTGTGCACCTGGCATCGCTAAGAAGTTTCAGCTTCCCGTACCTTATGCCATTTGCTTCTGCAGAAATGAATGGGTATCACGAATTAAAAGACAGCCTGTTCCGCTTTCCGCTTTTCAGTTTGAAAAACCGGCCATTTTTCGCGCGTAGCAGTCAAAGTAATCGGATGAAATAGAGGTAAATACATGCTTGCATCAAATGGAAAAATAACAATGCGGCAGCTACAAATACTCATAATCCTTAGTGCTCTTGGCACCGGGGTCATTGTATTACCCCGCCGTGTTGCAGAATTCGCCGGGCAGGACGGATGGGTTATTGTAGCATTATTAGCCGTGCTTGCGGTTCTGGTTGGCCTGCTCATTTCTGCGGCGGTATCTGCCGCCACAAAAACAAAACCCAATGCCGGTTTCATAGAATTTACAAGCTTTTTATTAACCCGCCCCGTTGCATATATTTGCGGTGCTGTGCTGTGGGCAAAATTAATTGTTTCGGCAGGGCTGGAGTTGCGCGTATTTATGGAAATAACGCAAACCATTATGCTGCCGCAAACGCCTATTCCGGTAGTCAGCCTGGCAGTGTTGCTTGTGTGTGCATACGCCGCCGCCAAAGGCATGGAAGCACGCGCAAGGGTAGCTGAAGTTCTGTTCGCAATTATGATATTACCATTCCTCTTTTTGGTCGTGCTTGCGCTTTTTGACACCAACTTTTCTAACTTACAGCCCGTATTAATAACGCCGCCACGGGATTTATTTCAAGGCACGTTACGGCTTGGGTTTATTTTTGCAGGGCTCGAATGCTTGTTATTGGTATCGCCATTTATAAGAAAGCCGAGGCAAATGGGGCGGCATGTAGCGTACGCATTGGGTTTTGCAGGGGGGATAATACTTTTAATCACAGTATTAACAATTGCCAAGTTTGGTCACGGCGTTGCAAACCAGCCCTGGCCGGTGCTTCGTATGATGGATATGCTAAACATCCCCGGTTCGTTTATAGAACGGCAAGAGGCTTTAATGTTCAGCTTTTGGATAATTACCGCTTTTGCGATTGGGAATACAATGCTATTTTTTAGCGGCTTACTGGTTAAAGACATGTTTAAACCCAAGGCCAAATATGTGGGGGTAATCGTTTCTACCGCCGCAGTTTTTGCAGTGTCTATATTTCCATGGCATGTAGATGTTTACAGGATAATGGACTTCATTTACTTGACAGTTGGGCTATTTTTCCTAGTTTTGCTACCTATTTTCTTGATAATGGCGGCAAAACTCCGCACTTGGGCAGATAAAACCAGCGGGCGGACGCTGGCAAAAAGCTCATCTTTGTTAGTGCTTTTAGTCTGCATTGTTCTATCTTTCGCAGGTTGCTGGGATAGGGTTGAAATAGAAAACCGCTCATTCGTAGTGGCCATTGGTATAGACAGCGACGACGATGAATATGTAGTGAGTTTAAGCATCCCCTTGCTTAAAAAGAACGAAGATGATGAAAGCGACAAGCCTCACCATATAAAAACTGCAACAGGAAGAACTGTGACCGAAGCAATGAAAAAGCTGGATGCAAAAACCGACAGAACACTATACTACGGCCAAGCAAAACTACTGATACTCGGCGAAGACCTGCTTGCGCAAAACAATATGACAAGCTCTGTTATCCAAACCCTGATAAATAAAAACGAAATAGACTTGCGAATTAACGTTCTTGCGGCAGATGGAAAAGCCCAAGACATTTTAGAGGCTAAGCCCCCCGGGGAAACCTTACCGGGGTTGTTTGTAGCAGATATCTACCGTAATAAAAATAAATTTGGCGGGACAAGTTTTGCGCTGGATTTAGAACGCTTGTCATTGTCATATAGGGACGGCGCAATAATTCCTGTAATAAAGCATGACGATTGCGAAAGCACCCCCATTAAACTGCATGGTGCGGCGCTGATAAAATATCAGCACAAAATCGGAGACCTAACGCCTGAAGAATTGCAAGGCTACCTATGGTGTATGAACCATGGCAATAATGGCGCAGTGGTTACACTTGATATAGATGGCGATTTAATTCCAGTCTATATGAAGAAACACAGCACAAAAATAAGTTTCGAGCCGTTGGGTGAAGGCATACGTGCTGTAGTTGACGTAAAAGTAGCAGGGCATGTGGGAGAACCTCCGGACGAACACATAGGCATGGAGCAAATCAAGCAAGAGCTATCAAATAAAATTTCCCTGGAAATAACCACAACCGCAACAAAATTGCAAGAAGAATACGCTTTAGACGGTTATGACTGGCTGGAGCTACTGCGTCAAAAAAATTATGGTTTGTACAAAATACATGCGCAAAATTGGCATGATGTGTTTGCCCAAATTGAAATTGTATCGCAAGTGGTTGTGGAGTTATACCAGTAATAAAAAGAAGCTGTCTCGTTTTAGAAGCTATACGCATGGTTTGGAATGTTGGATTGGCAAAACGGCCGCCAAGAAACGTTTCAAATCCATGCGTATAGCTTCTTAGATTAAAAGGAACAGCTCTATCACTTTTTTATATTACCGTCGAAGCATTTTTATCACGAAGTTTAATCGGTACATATCTTTGAAATTGCACATATCCGAGACTTTTTTCAATTTCTGGATGACCTTCACCGGGGCTTTGTGCCATAAAATAGCGTGTGTCATCGTATTCATATCCAGTTCCTTCAAGCCATTTTAATATATTGTGATACATCGCATCGCAATATTCCGCATCCGATACAGACCCGCTCATGTAAGCGTACCATCCTCCCTCAAAGTCAATCAGTTTGTATGGGTCGGCTTCAGCTTGGGTAACATGGTCGTGGACAATGAAATTCATACATGCTTTGTCGTCATGAAAATCCGCTTTTTTATCAACACAGTATACAGCCGTATTAAAAAATGCTTCCTTGTGTAATTGCCTGTTTGCCCACATCCACTGGCTAAACCCTCCTTGTATAAATAGATCATCCCACCATTGCCAGCCAGAGGATATTGCCTTGCATTTCGGCAGGTTGATTACCATCACGTTCTTTTTTTCATTCTCTGCTAAATATTCACTTGCTTGTTTTACGTTTTCCATTGTCTGATACTCCTTAATATTTTTTTGAATTAAGGAAAGGGATTGTGCCAAATCCATCACACTTTTGTCGGTCAGTAGGTTCAAGTCCATACGCACGGCAGAGAGTTCCTCAATTTTGGCAACATAAAGCTCCAATGCCGATTTGATGGATTCTAAAGCTATAATTTCTTTTTGGAGTGCGATAATATTTTCATTGAAAATCATGATAGCCGTTGCCGCATCAGGGCTATTTAGAATGACGGAAATTTGTTTGACGGGGATTTGCAACTTTCGTAGGATTACGATTTGTTGCAAACGCATTATGTTTTCATTATCATAGACACGATAGGCATAACCCTCCTTTCGTAAGCTCTTTACCAGTCCGCTCCGCTCATAATAGCGTAGCATTTGTGCTGAGATTCCGATTGCTTTTGAAACTTGATTGACCGTTTGGAGTTCCATGATGTTTGTGTTCCTTTCCTGTTCTCAATAGGATTATAAAGTAGATAATCGTTATCGAGTCAAATCCTATTTCAAAAAAATTCATTCTTGGCTTTAACCGCCCAATATTAAAAAATGCAAAGTCGGTACACCCACCGCTAGGAAAATTTTCAGCGGCAAGTCTTTGGATTATATCATAACAACTTATCTATCCACTCTATACTACTTAGGAACACGCCCCAGCTAAAACATAGCCATTATTTTATCCGAATAATGATAAAATATGCACAAAATACGTCCACAATTTAGTCACAATAACGATAAAATTATGATAAAATATGCCAAGGCAAACACAAAATAGGCTGGCTCACTAAGCATATTTCCTTAGTGGGCCAGCCTCTCATACTTTCGCTTATTTTACAGGTTTAGATTTATTACAGTAGCTTAGACCTTCATGGATACCACCCAAACCTTCTTCTATTTTAAGAAGGCCGTCAATTATAGCTTTCACTCTTGTGAAACAGCGCTCAGACATACCATGCAAGGCTTCCTTGACTTCCTTAATACCTTTCCGTATCTCTTTTATGCCTTTTATAATGTCACAAAATTCCTTCGTATCTTTTAACAAGCACGGGTGCTTCAACGCTTTTTCGATATCGCGCAGGCCTTCTTCAATTCTCCTGATACCTTTGAAAATTTGTACTTTACCGATATCCAGCTTGTGCAAGATGATATTTGACAATCCTTTAGTGATATCCCAAATACCATCTTCGATATCTTTAAGCCCCTTTTCTACCAGCCGGTCAAACGCTTCGCAGGATGGATGTTTGTGTGTATCGCTTTCCTGATGCAGGTGGGCTTCCCCATGTTTGTTTTTCCAGCCAAGTAACAGACCTTTCCAAGCAGCTAAAAACGCATTTTCGTCTATCATATAACTTGTCACCTTTTTTACTTAGGGCGTGTTTCCACTAACGAATACACACCCTAGTACGAGCTGTACACTGCAATATATGATAAAAACAAAAAAAGGTGACAAGCTTTGATTCCATTCCTTTTCTCTAAAAACAATACTCATAACTTGCATGCAGACTTTGTCCTGCAAAAATCGTTCTGCCGTTTTTGGTAAACAGGAAATGTGCGGTACAGGACGGGCTTTCTTTTATTATGCGGCTCATAATACCTCGTTTTGGCGCAGCAAGCCTTTGTGCCGTTTGTTTGTGCGCGGCACTAATTCTAACCGTTAATTTGTATTTACCCTGTTTCAGTATTAGCAAATTGCGTTCGCAACGCAGTATTTTTACACCTTTGTAAGTTGCAAGCCTGTATGCTTTCCCATCTACCAGTACGACACAAATACATCCCCAAAAATAAAACCCCATAAAGGGGATTTTTGCTACAGCCGCCATTATAGAGGCGTCCCCTCTTCCGCTAAAATCGTTGCTGTGTACCCAGGTATACTTTTCTGGGAAAGATACACCGCTATCGGTTTCTATATACCCAACACCATTTTCAAAAGCCCATTTTTCGCCGTTTAACATAATTTCACCACGGACATTGTGCTTCATGCTGACAATACCGTGGCTGCACTCCATCGGAAAAAACCTAAACGGCCCCATAATATCGCCATTAATTGGGGTTAAATTGGAATATGCCAAATCACCGGTTAATGAAACATCGCTACGGTTGATGCGAAGCTTGATTCCGGTATGTGAAAATATGCTTTCCCCAATTTGCACCGTGCCGCACAGTTTGCATTCTTTGAACATGGACAATGGATACGGAATATTAAAAGATGCCGTATCCGTTACCACCAAAATAAACGCCATATTACTGGATTTCCCCGGAATAACCGCCAATGTTCTACCATTTGCCTGGTGTTTGTAATACCATCCCTTAAATTTTGGTTTTATAATAAAAACCTCCCGAGCGTTTATAGAGGGTATAGAACCCTGTATAAATGTTGCCAGGAATGCGGAAATATAACCTTCTACGCCCGCTTAAACCGCCGTTCCAGCTCTTGCCGTGTTATTTCTACTATTGTAGGGCGGCCGTGTGGACATGTGAAAGGATTATCCAATTCCATTAGCCGGACAACAAGCGCTTTTGCCTCCGGTTCTGTCAGGCCATCACCGCCTTTTACCGCCGCCTTGCAAGATGCCATGGCAATTATCTCCGTTTTGTGGTCATATAGGCTTTTTGTCGAAAATCCGACCTGGTCTATTTTGTCTAACAAGTCTGAAAAAAAGCCTGATTGCAATGGCCCCTTCATTAAAAACGGGACAGATTCTATTGCGAAATTATCCCCTTCGGCTAAGATTTGAAAACCGAAACTGTTAAAATGGTCTTTGTTGTCAAGCAACGTTTGCTTTTCTCGCGGGGTCAAATGAAGAGAGATTGGAATTAACAATTGCTGGGAACGCACTGCGTTTTTGCGAACAGAGCTTAACAAATCTTCGTATAAAATGCGTTCGTGAGCGGCATGCTGGTCTATTAGAAAAAGTGTGTCATCCTGTGATACCAGCCAGTATGTGTTAAAAATCAGACCCTCAATTTTATAGTTTACAAAAAGTTTTGATTTAGAAAGCGGCGGCTCAACCGCATCCAACTCCTCTCGCGCAGACAGAGCCTTGGATACCGGCAAATATGGTTCGTTTGGTATAATTCTTTCAGACTTCACAGACTCCACATAAAGTGTGGCAAGTTCCGCTTCGGAAAGCGGTTCCTCATAAATAAATTGGGAAGAAGCCGGAGGGACATTTGGCGAATCCAATTCACGCCCTAATTTACTTGCGGAATTTGAGCCACTATCCTCCGGAAAAAGAGGAAGCTGCTCTGCTTCGGGCTTATCAGCACGCAATTTTACAGGTATCCCGGCACGTTCGTTACTACGGGATGGAACCAAATTATGTTCAGACAACGCATCCCGTACCGCATCTTTCACAAACTCGAAAATACGGTCTTCTTCCGCGAAGCGCACTTCCATTTTTGTCGGGTGTACGTTTACATCCAGCATATCAAACGGCATGTTCAAGTTTAAGGCAAATAACGGGAACTTGCCATTCGGCAACATTGTTTGCATCGAAGACTCTATCGCATTGGTTAGCAACTTGCTTTGAATATACCTGCCGTTTATAAAAAAACTACCGTGCCCACGGTTTCCACGGGCTATTTCTGGTTTGCCTACAAGCCCAAAAAGGTGCAGGTCGCCTGCTTTTGCATCGGCCTGTATGACCTTGGTCGCAACTTCCCTGCCATATATGTTTAATATTACGGTTTTTAAATCACCATTCCCATTCGATTGGAAAACAATCTTGCCGTTGTTAATGTAGCGCAGGGTTAGCCCCGGATTGCCAAGAGCCAGCCGCTCCAAACAATCTGAAATATAACCGGCTTCGGTAGCCGGTTTTTTTAAGAACTTGCGCCTGGCAGGCGTATTATAAAATAAATTTGAAACAACAATAGTCGTACCATTTGCGCAACCAATATCACGGCGCGATAAAATTTCACCGCCATGAATTTCTACCCGGGTTCCCGTCACGGCATGTGGCGTTTTTGTAATCATTTCCACCTGTGCAACAGACGCAATACTGGATAAAGCCTCGCCACGGAAACCAAGTGTTTCCACTTGAAACAAGTCATCCAAATTTGCGATTTTGCTGGTGGCATGGCGCGAAAAAGCAAGAAGCAGTTCGTCGGCGGCAATCCCGCTGCCATTATCGGTAATACGCACCATGGAAAGCCCACCATCCGTAATTTCTACGGTAATAGCGGTTGCACCTGCATCTATGGCGTTTTCTGTCAATTCTTTTACTACGTTAAGGGGACGTTCCACAACTTCCCCTGCGGCAATTTTATTTATCAAATTTTGGTCTAGCTGAATAATTGGTTTCATTTATGCATCACCTCGCAATATAGTATAGCTTAGCTTGCACAGTTTTGCTATACTAGACTTCTTCTGTAATTAAAGATTTCTGCGAAGCAACGAGAGGGGCAGTTCACATGACCATCGATTCTTCGGGTGTTTTTCCCGAAAATCGTAAGTCGTGTGAACGCTTTGCCCCGGTGGTTGGTTGCAAGCAACCAACGTGCAAGCAGAAATTACAATTTCGGAAGAAGTCTACTATAGACGATTCCGTTGAAAAAGGGCTCAGTTTTCGGTCGAAACGCGCCGTGCGGCGGCGCGGCGCCTCCCTTGACTTTATCGTTTTCAACTGAAATCACTATAATATGAGTCAAGCACTCAAAATAGCGGCACCATTTTGTCCGCCCACGCATATTATTTTTTAGAAGAGGTTGTCATGAAAAAAATAAAGAAAGTACTATTGGCAATTTGTATTTTTATCGTCGCTGTTGCAGCGGTTATATTTGCCATGCCGGAAAAGGTTCATGACACAAATTACCATGCGGGGGAACCAGACATGACCAGAAACAGGCGTATATCTGCATCTGAAGCGCGCGAACTTATGACACGCTACCCAAATGCAATAGTACTTGATGTAAGAAGCGAGAGAGAATTTGCATTAGGACACATTCCGGGCGCAATTTCGTTGCCCGATTTTGATATAAAGTATATGGCAAAGGAAATTTTGTGTGATTACGATGCACTTGTTTTGGTATATTGCCAAAGCGGCAACCGAAGCCGCAGTGCAACCAGTTTGCTGTTATCTATGGGGTTTACCAATGTGTACGACTTTGGAGGGATTAGCTCCTGGCCATATAAACTATATAGCGATTTCAGTTGAAAACGGTGAAGTCAAGGGAGGCGCCGCGCCGCCGCACGGCGCGTTTCGACCGAAAACTGAGCCCTTTTTCAACGGAATCGTCTATACAATCCTTAAAAAGGGGGTGGCAAAAGTTTACAGTACACTGCAAACTTTTTGTCGGGGGATCTATAATAATTTCACAATTAAGGTTGCCCTCTTTCTTAGACATGATAATTCACATGTTGTGCCTGCATATAGTGATACATGTGGCAATGGAAAGAGGAAACCTTCGTGAAACGTCTTAACATACATACAAGCAATTACAAATCTGAGCTAACAGGCTTCAAAAAAGTTTTAGAAAAGAACAACTTATGTTTGGTACAGCCCTATACAGGCGGCATTAGTCTGGCATGGGAAAGTTTGGCTAATGACATGGTTATCGATGCATTACTTCTAATGCTGCAAAGCATTGTTATGCACGAAAACCCTGTATACAGACATTCACCAAAGCTAAGGGATTTAGCAAACAGCATCAAAGATACAGAATTACATATCCACGAGTTGCAACTACTTAAAGCATTTATAAGGGCAAATAAAAACATACATTTGGACGGTTATGCGGCATTTCGCATGGAAGCTTACCGCGAAAAATTAGACATGATGCTTTACAGAATTGTGAAAAAAATTAAATCGGGAAAATGACTAGCATTATTTTCCATCATGTGGTAAAATAATTCCATGATTATCCAAAAATTACTATTACTTGAAAGCGAAGCGCAAGAAGCCATGAGAACATTGGAAAAAGAGCAAGTTCTTTTGGCGAAAAAGGCAGAAGAAGACCTAGCACACCGCATAACCAAGCTTGAGTCGGAACAAAACGCCGCAATAAAATTACTGGAGCAAAATACCGAGGCCGAAACAATGACAGCAATTGCCAAAATTAAGATGGATTACAAGCAAAAGGAGAGCAATCTAATAAGAGCATTTGCCGCCAACCGTAACACCTGGGAAGATGAGATTGTACAAGAAATATTGCATATTGATCCCCCGATTAAAGCTTCAGGTTCATGAATTAATTGGTGTCGCAATAGCAAAATATGAAAGAAGCGAACTTCAGCTTCTTTCTTCCGAATTATTTGTGCCTTCCGCAAGGAGGGCTTTGCCCGACTGAAAGGAATAGAATCAAGCGCGAAAGGAACGGAACCAAGTATGAAATCTGCAGTTGTAGCAAAAGTTTTGGCGAAACGTGCAAAAGAAGTAGTACAGCATAAGCCATTCTGTTACGGCCAAACAGTTGACATTTGCAGGTTTCTGCCAACAAGAAACGAAAGAAAGTTTATAATGGCTTTTTCAACCGGGCTTGAGTCCGGCGTTATGGATATACAGTATTATTTAACATTGTGGCGCACAACAAATAGTTTGAAAAGAGTAGACTGCCGGTCGATGCGGTGTGTTTTGGGAACAGAAATTGATTTGCGAAATATCTTGTGGATATATCGTTTAAAAAAATATTATCAAGTATTTGGCGATGCAATATATGGGTTTTTGATTCCTGTAAACCACCGCTTGTCAGTGGATATTTTGGCTAAAATGATAGCCTGTAAAGATGTTGCAGAACTGCAATCAGTGCTATCTAATACAATTTACAGCACTGTTTTTGGCAATTTTGACAACCCCGAACAACATCTGGTACAAGCGGTGCAAAGGCGGTATATGACAGAAGGCCGCTATTCGCATATTGCACTAATCTGTGGGTATTTATTTACGCATACGACCAAGACACAAACCAGCTAAAGAGGTGTTACCAATGATTACAAAAATGAAATACATAAGCATATCCGGGCATGTGGACAACATGAACCATGTAATTGATAACTACCTTTCACGTTACGATATTCAATTACATCAAACCGACACCCAAGGCTTAATGAAGCCTTTCACGACTTTAAACCCATATACGTCAACCTTACAAAAAGCCGAACGTTTGGCAGAAATAGCAGGGGCAGTACCGTTTATTTACCTGCCTTTTTCTGCGGCAGACGCAGTTAACATGGTGGAAGACGCCCACAAGCTATATGAGCAGCGAAGCGAAAACTTACGTGCATTGGAACAGCAGCTTTCAATTGTCAACGAATATATCCACCAGTTGGAAGACTTTTGCGCTATCGATACAGATTTAACGGAAATCGAAAGCTTCACCTTCACACAATACCGGTTTGGCAAATTACCGCTTACGCATTATTTACAATACGAAAAATTTCTTGCCGATGATGAAAAAATTATTTTTACCGTCGCAAAGCGGGACAAGGATTTTGTTTGGGGCGTGTATTTTACACCACATAAACATAATGAGACTACGGATTCCGTTTTTGCATCGCTAAAATTCCAGCCAATTGACATAACCGGCACATGTCTTGGTGAAACCCATACGGGTACACCATCCGCGCTTATTGGCTACTGGACAGACAGATGCCAAACTTTACAAAACGAAATTTTTGCCCTAACCCATAGCACTTTAGCAGAAGTTATCGGCAGCCCGGAACGGCTGGCAATAGCCTGTCGTAAAGTTCAAATGCTATACAAAACTTTTGACATCAAAAAATTTGCAAGTGTCAGCGAGTCCGGAAAAATTTTTACTTTCTCTGGATGGATTGCGGACAAGGATGCGAAAGCACTGGAATGTGAAATTGACAACGACGATTTAACTATTTTTAGCCTGCACGACAAAGAATTGTTAGCCGAAGCCCCTACCCTGCTTAAAAATTCGCCAATAGTGCGGCAGTTCGAATTTTTTACAGGGCTGTATGGCTTGCCATCCCATGGGGAAATTGACCCGACACCATTTTTGGCAGTCACCTACACTATTCTATTTGGGCTTATGTTTGGCGATGTCGGACATGGGCTTATTTTAGTAGCACTCGGGCTTATTTTACGACATTCCGGGAAAAACTTACCGGCATATACAGCAACATCCGGCACACATCACCCCGTTAATTGGAAAGTTTCACTGGGCGGAATAATGGCTACCGCAGGGGCTTCCGCTACAATTTTTGGCTTCTTATACGGCAGCATTTTTGGGTTTGAAGATATTTTGACAGCCGGGTGGCGGCGGCCCGCAGAAGATATTACAGGTACGCTTATTTTTGCAGCCGGGCTGGGCGTGGGACTCATTATATTTTCTATGCTGCTAAATATGTACAATTCGTTTAAACAGCGCAAAATCTGTAATTTACTTTTTGGCGCAAATGGTGCGGCAGGGTTGGTTTTTTACGGTTCAATACTTATGCTGGTGTTGCGTGTCCTGGTTTTTGGGTTGCCTGTAACAGGAGTGGTTGTAGCTATAGCAATTTTCCCCCTTGCATTTATCGCCTTAAAACACCCATTAGAGCGGTTTATATCCGGCAAAAGTATCATTCCGGCGGGGAGTATCGGGTCGTTTATCTTTAATACAATTGTTGAATTGTTTGAAACCCTGCTAACCTATGCCACAAATACAATATCTTTTGTGCGTGTCGGCGCATTTGCCGTCAGTCATGCCGGAATGATGCATGTTGTATTGCAGCTTTCCCAAAATGCGGCAGGCTCGCGCAACTGGGCTATACTGATACTGGGAAATATACTGGTGCTGGTCATTGAAGGGCTGCTGGTAGGTATTCAGGTCTTGCGGCTAGATTTTTACGAAATGTTTAGCCGGTTTTATACAGGCGGCGGGCGCAAGTTTACGCCGAATAAGTTATAGCGATTTCAGTTGAAAACGGTGAAGTCGAGGGAGGCGCCGCGCCGCCGCACGGCGCGTTTCGACCGAAAACTGAGCCCTTTTTCAACGGAATCGTCTATATCATAAAACATACACTGGAAAGGATTTTACCAATGTACATGGCAATCATTATTTTCTTACTTGTAGCGGCAATATTCGCCCCGCTAGGGCTGTATTATTTAAGCGGAAAACGACGCGGCAAGTTAGCATTAATCGCTAACTTAATAGCATTTTCTGCGGTGTTTTTACTTTCTACAATATTTATTTTCTCTGGACGGGTGTTTGCAAATACACCGGCAGCATCCAATACATCTGACATAGCGGTCGCAGCAGCATTTATTGGCGCGGCGTTGGTTACGGGACTGGGGGCAATTGGCACGGGTATTGCCGTAAGCCACACAGCCGCGGCGGCAATTGGTGCGATAAGTGAAAACGAAAACAATTTCGGCAAGGCCATGATTTTCGTTGCCATGGCAGAAGGTATCGCCATCTACGGCCTGCTTATCTCGTTTATGATTCTGGGGCGTGTGTAGTGTTATGCGAATGGTCGCTATCGTCCGTGATCCAGACATCTGCATGGGGCTAAAGTTGGCCGGTGTAGAATGTTATAACGCAGAAACCGTAGAAGCATTACCAGAAATTCTTGAGGCAATATCCCCTGCGGATACCGGAATAATTGCAATTTCAGACGAATTCATAGAATTAGAGCTTATACAAACTTTCCTGAAAGCAAACCCGCAAATGTTATACCTTGCTATGTAATAGACTTATCCGGAAACTGCCGGAAGCGTGCGAAAAGAGGTTCCCCAATTGATATCAGAAAAATCAGAAAAAATTGAACGCAAGTTGGAATACTTCGCCAATACCATGATGCAGGAGGTTGAAGCAAAGAAGTCATTGGCAAAGCTGGAATCCACCACTACTTTAACCAAAAGTACGGCAGCAGCGTTTGAAGCCGCCACAAGACATAATAGAGTAATGCTTCAAGCAAAACAGGGCGAGTTGCAGCGAAATGCAAACCGCCAGATTGCCCAAGCCAAAGTACAAGAAATGACCCAATATGTAAAAACACGCAAACAACAAATAGACCGCCTTTTTATAGAAATAGCGGCACAACTGGCGGCTTTCACACAAAAAGCAGAGTATGAAGACTACTTGCTGGAACGCATTAAAGAAGCGCAGTCTGGCCATGACTTTTCTATAATAAAACTATCCCCACACGATATGCGCCTGGATACAAAAATAAAATCTGCTACAGGCCTAACGCCCGAAGCCGGTGACCAAGACTTTATAGGCGGCTTCATTCTTCTTAATGAGTTACGCACAATTCAAGCCGATTACAGTTTCAAGGCTCGGCTATCGGCAGCAAAGAAAGCCTTTGCACATGACCAACACCATAGCGATGGAGGATTTTGATATGCCCGAAACTGCGGCTGTATACGGCATCAATGGCCCTGTTGTGACTGTTAACGGCGGTGGTTTCGCGGTGTCCGAAGTGGTGAGCATCCAAACACTTAAAGGCGAGGTTATTGCACTGCACCCAAATATGGCAACGGTTCAAGTATACGAAAATACTGCCGGGTTGCAGCCGGGTGTACCCGTCGTTGGTACCGGGCAACGGATGTCTGTGACTTTGCAGCCTGGGGTGGTTGGGCATATTTTCGATGGGATAATGCGCCCTCTTGACGCTGATGCTGTCACAGAAAAAACTTGGCAAGTACGCATTCTGGCAAACATTGGCCAACACCTAACCGAGGGCGATATTTACGCCGAAGTAGACGAAACGCCGCTCATTACATATAAGGCCATGGTTCCGCCGGGTGTATCCGGCACAGTCACCCAAACCGTGCCGGATAGCGAGTACACAACAACCCACCCCATACTGACCCTTAACGAAACAAAAACGCTAACACTTTCCCAAACATGGCCCATTCGCACGCCACGTCCGGTTGCTTTCCGTCAGCCTATAAATCAACCATTGATTACAGGGCAGCGCGTGATTGACACATTTTTCCCGATAGCAAAAGGCGGCGTGGCGGCAATACCCGGCGGCTTTGGCACGGGCAAGACCATGACCCAGCACCAATTAGCAAAGTGGTGCGATGCAGACCTAATTGTCTACATAGGATGCGGCGAACGCGGCAACGAAATGACAGAAGTTTTAGAGGATTTCGCAAAATTAACCGACCCCAAAAACGGCCAGCCCTTGTTGAACCGCACAATTCTAATTGCCAACACGTCCGACATGCCAGTAGCCGCCCGCGAGGCAAGCATTTACACAGGCGTCACTATTGCAGAATGCTACCGCGACATGGGTTATCACGTAGCGATTATGGCGGATTCTACTTCCCGCTGGGCAGAAGCTTTGCGCGAGCTATCGGGCAGGCTTGGGGAAATCCCGGCAGAAGAAGGGTATCCGGCGTATTTGGCCACCCGCCTGTCTGCATTTTATGGACGCGCGGGGTATGTAACCAACCTGAACGGCACAGAAGGCTCCGTCACTATAGTTGGCGCCGTTTCCCCGCAAGGCGGCGACTTTTCTGAGCCTGTGACCCAGCATACCAAGCGGTTTATCTCCTGTTACTGGGCACTGGATAGGCGGCTTGCATACGCCCGCCATTTTCCCGCAATAGATTGGATGAACAGTTATAGCAACTACCTGCCAAACCTTGCAGAATGGCACGCAAAAAATGTAAACCCGCAATTTGCAAGCTTGCGCGCAAAAGCGATGGCTATCTTGCGAGAGGAAAACGCATTGACTGAAATTATTAAGTTGATAGGCACCGATGCATTATCGGAGAGCCAGCGTACTACGTTAGCATTGGCAAAAACCCTGCGATATGAGTTTTTGCAGCAAAACGCTTACGACCCAAAGGATATGTACATGCCCCTAAAAGGGCAGTTTGAGTTGTTGAAGGGGATATTGTTGTAATCTTCATCAGAGTAGCTAACTTCTAACTGGCGGCGGTCTACACCTGTTTTGTATCCGGACATATTATCACCTGTTTCTTTTGGGTAGGGTTAGTTTAACAGGATATGCGGGGAATGATTGGCGATTATATTTTTTATCTTTTTACCTTTCAATTCACGTTCAAGCTGTTTAGAAAGGTTAATTATTTCGGGCATTTCAATCATTTTCTAACCCTCCGAATTTATCAAGCTACTGGTAAATTTTCATTCAGAATCCGCACAACTTCGTCAATGCAATCCGCAAATCTGCGTATTTGCTTCACAATTAAAGCGCGTTTTTCGATGTCTTGTAACGTTTCTTTTTTACATCCGAACGCACCGCCAAGTTTTTCAAGGGTTATGTCGCCATACAACCGCTCCATTTCCTCGCGTTCTTCCATCGAATGAACATCCTTAATCCAGTCGCCGCTATTCCATAAATAATTCGTGATGCGGTATTGTTTTCGGACGGCTTCCAAGAATGTGAAATCAGGGTTCAACTCTTGCGCCTTCTCGAAAAATTCTTGACAGCCGCCGCTGTTGGTTGCAAGACACAAGACATAAACTTCGTAATTAAAGAAATCCACTTTCCGTTCGTCAAATACACCATTTTCAATGTCGTTCGCCCATACGCGGAACGCTTCAGCTCCGAATACGTAACCATCGGTCTTTCTTGTTAATAAATCCGGCAAATTTGTTATAACATCGCGGTATAATTGTTTGAGCGAAACATCGCGTGTTTTATGTCCCGCAATTACGAAACCTGCACTGAATAAGTCTTTGTCATCGGCGTTTAGCACCAAACGTTCCGGTTCGGTCTTATCTTTGCGCAGATATAAAAGTGTGCTGTCATTTTCGTATCCAACGATAAGTGCCGTTGGACCGCGATAATCGCATAATATGACGGGTATGCCTTTGTCCACGCTTGCGGTTATTTTTGGGCAAAACATATCCGCGCCTTCTTGGTACACTGTTTCGGCGGTATAGCCCAATTTTTCAAAGACGCTTGGGAATCCTTGCAAACCAAGATAATAGTCCGATGCGCTATCTCCGCCGAATTCTTTCAGCGAATAAAATTGCGTGAAAATGTCACCTGTTATGCCCACAATCAGCGAATAATCGGCAAGTTTCATTTCTCCTAAACATTCCATAACATACCGCACCGCACTGTTGAAATGGTAGTTTTCACCCGTTCTGTTAAAAAAGACTTTAGGGATGCTTGGTATAATCTTTGTACTCAAGTTGTTTCCTCCTCTTATTTCGATTCTCAATGAGATAGGGTCAAACCGTTTCAAGCGGTTAGGATTGCGTTTCGCTGCTGACGGCGGCATATCGTGGAAGCGCGTGAACGCCTTGGCGAAACTGTCAGGTGTTTCGTAACCGTATTTATATGAAATTTCGATTACTTTGACATCAGTTTCCGCAAGTTCTTTCCCTGCTAAAGTCAAACGACGGCTGCGGATATAATCTGTTATGGTTATACCCGTAACAATACTGAAAACACGCTGGAAATTCGCATTTGACGAATACACTTGTATGGCAACAGTTTCGTTGTCCAAACTGTCGTCAAGCAAATGTGTTTCAATATAATTAATTGCTTTTCGTACGGCTCCCAGCCAATCCATTTTATGACCCCACTTCATTTTATGACTCTACTTGAATACAATTATACTTTAATATTAACAACATATCCCGTCAATAAATAATCATATTTGTCGGGTTGGTTTCTTTATGTTGTTAATTAGACCTTCTTTTTAATCAGATATTCCATATCATATTTGACTAATTCTTTAGCGCGTTCTAACCTGTCACCAACGGGATTATACACCGACAATGGCCAGCATTTACACGCCGTCGGCTTCATATAACCGGCTTTAAGGGGGTTAGGGTCTGCGGCGTGGCAAGCGCCGCCCTTACATGTCCGCGCATAAATATTATCAAATACGAATGTTTTTAGACCGCCTTCCTCCATTTCATAATAATCGTTTAAACCGTGGCAGAAACCCCACCGCATTAACGATTCACTCATCCTTATATACCCAATCAATTTTCCCTTATATTTCATCGTCCATTTAATATACCTTACGTACGGCAATTTTATTTTCTTTGACAAACGCGGCAAAATCTAATAATGCCGCGGCGTTTTCGGCGGACAAATATTTCGCCGCGGCATATTCAATACTATTTGTATCTGTAATTTCAGTGAGTTTGCTTTTGGTTTCACTGTCACCAACCCTATTTGCTCGTAATAATGCAATGTCCGCACCGATATATTGAATAACTTTGAAACTTGCCCGGTTGATTGTAATTCCAACAATTCCATCCCCTTTATAAGGAGTATAAACCACAACGCCGCGTTGAGGTCAATAGCAAAATTAATAAAGTAAATAAATTATTTCCACCCATCAAGTTGTAAAAGTCAATGAGGGTTATTCGTTCTTATGTTAATAATTATATCACAAACAAAAAATAAACACGACGAAATATTTAAGGCAATATTTATCCATAAAAACAAAATGTTAATCCATGAACTTTATTAGCGTCCTATTGACTTTTGGTTATCTTAAATAATCGAATTAGATTTATAGCCGATTACGGTAACTTAAAGTATCTTCAAGTTGAACTATAATTGAACATTTTCAGGTTGTTGAACTAAAAAACGAATTGTAAAAGCCTTATAAATGGCGTATTTATAAGGCTTTTACTCTCGCATTGATGTTATGCAAGATACAATATGGAATGGTATCACCCTCTACTCTCCTCAACCAACTCCGCATCCGCATTACACTCCATAAAGCGGATTATTTCGTCCAAACACTTCTGGGCATGAGAAAATTCCCCGGAAACGACCGCAATACCAATAGTCAGGGTTTGGTGTATATCTTGGGTATCCACCTCAGCAATTGAAGCATTGTATCGCTTGCGGGACTTGTCTATAATACTACGGCAAATTTGACGTTTTTCCTTTAGGGATGTTACATGCGGAATGTAAAACGTTAGCTTTGCAGATACCGTATTCATTTTAACTCTACCAGCATGGGAGCCACCCCGGCTTTATGCTCCAGCACTTCACAGTTACGCACTTCTATTTTGGGCACAAGGCGGTGGTTTTTGCCATAATTCACAGCCAATTCGTCTGGGGATGTGATGACCAGCCTGTCGATACCATCAACCTGCGCACGGAAATTTGCCTTATCGACAGCACCATCCTTCACACTGTGGGCGGTATGGCAATACCCATTGGCCGGATAATCAGACCACAGCGCAAAACCTTTCCCGCTTTGCGTAGATAACCCGCGCAAATTAAGTTCTTGCGTGAAATAGTACGGATGTTCTGCTGCTTCGTCAAAACTTTGTAGGTTCTGGTTACTGCTTGGCGACACGTAGAAAATACTCATTCCGTCATAACCTTCGCCCATGTTCGCATCCATCACACAAAAATTTTCGATGGTAATGCGTTTTGGCAAAGCGCATGTGTATCCAAAATCCCGCCCGCCGCTATTTTCGCAAAAGATAATCGAACGCCTGCGGGACGATGCCGCCGCAAATTCCGGAGTAAATCCGGATGAATCCAGTGCAGGATACCATTTGACATTGCGAATGGTCAGTTCACCATCCCAACGGCTGCCATAGTCCGGGCGAAACTCGACAGCTTCTTTACAAAATATGCTTACATTTTCTATCAGCAAATGCCCCCACCCGATGGCTTTTATTCCCATCCAGCCAATGGTGCTGTTTTTTACGGTAAGATTCTCCACGCCCATATGCGCATCAACCCGCGACAATATGCAATTATCTATCACTATATCTTTGCAGTAATTCGAACCAAAAACGCCCCATAAAGTGGTATCCATAATATTATCCTGTTTGCAATTTATAAAACTTACCGCAATACTGCGGAACAGCGAAATATCATAAGACCCCATATTAACCGGCAGGCCTGCACTGCCAATGGTTTTGTAAATTTTATGCCCGGTCATATAGCAGTTTTGAAATGTTACATATGCGCAATCGCTTGCCGCAAAAAAGCCTCTGTATGGCGCACCATGGTCCAACTCGCCCGTTACACTATGAACCACGCCGTCTACAACCACATTGGAACGTGTAACTACAATTCCGCGGCCATAATATGTGTATTTTGACTCGGCTTGGTTAGCAACAGTTGTAAATATGCCGCCCTTGACTGTTAAAATGCGCTCGTCAATGGGATAAGCGGTTAAACTTGTAATCTCGTCAAAGTCCCAGATAACAGGCGTTAGAATTACCCCTGACCCGTCCAAAATAAAACAGTCTGTTTGCGGCTCGCCAGGGCTTTGATTTAACCCTTGCCGTACAAACCGTTTCACATTTTCGTTAACGGCTACCGCAAAAATATTTTGTTTGATATCCTCTTTCAAATTTAGAGACGTCTGGCTTTTTTTGATGGACGGAATATCAAGCGCAAAAGGTGAATATGCGGAACGCACCTCAAAAATATTTGCTTGACGGTCTTCGGGTTTAACTTGCGAATCGTCAATAATAAAACGGGACATACCCCAGTTTGTGTCCGTTTTAATCACTGCTGTCCCTATGGTATTGCCAATATAGTACGTTGCAGCAGAGTTAGATACTACAGGCAAGCCGTGCTCGTTGGCATAGTCATGCGCTTTTTGGATAGCCAAAAAATCGTCGGTTACGCCGTCCCCTATTGCACCAAAATTTTCGTAGCAAACTTTAGTCGGGGGATCAATAGTTGAATTTTTCATTTTTAATTCCATCCCTTTCAAATTAAAACAGTAATTTGGACACGCAACAAAAAAAACATTTTTCATATCATGTTTAGTAAGGAATGCGAAATCACCGTACAAACATTCCTGGGAATTAAACATAAAGGAGGCCTTTAACAAACCTTTCCTGCGTGGGCAAAGTATAGCAAAACATGTGCAAAACATCAAGCTAAAGTGTGGGAAGCACTTAAACATCCAAGCCCGGACCATCTCCCCATTTCAAAAGATATTGGGCAAATAAACGTACATATGTATTACTGGCCCTCGCAAAGGGCGATGTTTTACTTGACATCGCCTTTTTTCCATATATTATATATAGAAATAAGATACTTTCGAAAGGACGTGCTACAATGGACAGATCTGAAAAAACACTGGAAAAAATCGTAGCTTTAGCAAAAGGACGTGGGTTTGTATTCCCAGGGTCAGAGATATACGGCGGCTTTGCCAACACATGGGACTATGGGCCATTAGGAACAGAGCTTAAAGCCAACGTTCAAAAAGCCTGGTGGAAAAAGTTTGTGCAAGAAAGCCCACACAACGTAGGTATGGATGCTGCCATTCTAATGAACCCTTCTGTATGGGAAGCTTCGGGGCATGTGGCTGGCTTTAACGATCCATTAATGGACTGCCGCGCATGTAAAGAGCGCTTCCGTGCGGATAATGTAATCGACGATTTTATGAAGGGAAAAGGCATAGAGGACAGCGCAGACGGCTGGAGCAACGATAAAATGAAAGAATTTATCATCGAGCATAAAGTCACCTGCCCTAAATGTGGCAAAACGGATTTTACGGATATACGCCAATTTAATATGATGTTTAGAACATTCGCCGGTGTAACGGAAGACAAGCAGTCTACTGTATACATGCGCCCCGAAACCGCGCAGGGCATATTTGTAAACTTCAAAAATGTGCAGCGTACCACAAGGCGCAAAATCCCGTTTGGTATAGGTCAGGTAGGCAAAGCCTTCCGCAACGAAATTACGCCGGGCAAATTCACATTCCGTACCCGCGAGTTCGAGCAGCTAGAGCTAGAATTCTTCTGCGAACCCGACACAGACATGGAATGGTTTGAATACTGGAGAAAATTCTGTATAAACTGGCTGCATTTGCTAGGTATGCCTGACGAAGCGCTTCACCTGCACGACCACCCGCAGGAAAAACTTTCGCATTACTCCAAAGGCACAACAGATATATTATACCTGTTCCCATGGGGCTTTGATGAATTATGGGGCATCGCCAACCGCACAGACTTCGACCTTAAACAACATATGGAGCATAGCGGCGAAAACATGACCTACTTCGACCCTGTTAAAAACGAGCACTACATCCCATACTGCGTAGAGCCGTCTCTTGGTCTAACCCGCATGACATTAGCGTTTTTATGCGAAGCATACGACGAAGAAAACATTGGCACAGAAGAAGCCCCTGACATGCGTACCGTTTTACGCTTTCACCCGGCGCTTGCGCCCATTAAGGCGGCCATATTCCCGCTTTCTAAAAAATTGGCTCCCGGCGCAGAAGCCATCTATCACGAATTGCAAAAACATTTCATGTGCGAATATGACGATGCCGGTGCAATAGGAAAACGTTATCGCCGCCAAGATGAAATAGGTACTCCTTTCTGCATAACTTACGACTTCGACAGCGAAGAAAACCAATCTGTAACTGTGCGTATGCGCGACTCTATGGAGCAAGAACGTGTGCAAATTAGCGAACTTGTAAATTATCTTGCACAAAAGCTAAACTTTTGATTGACAACAACCAAGGTTTTGTCATATAATCCTCTTTGTCAGTTTTATTAAGAAGTTTAGGAGCGGTACAAACTATGCCAAAACCAAAACGTGGAAAACTTGCCCGTACAATTAAAGGCTGGCGTGGCACATGCCCGTCATGTAGCCGCACAGGCATTAAACTCCTTTGGGAAAAATCCGGAGAAGACAAGCCCATTAAAGTCTGCAAGCAATGTGGAACAGTGTAATAAACACGGACTTTAATAGGTTCGTGCCGACTTAGCTCAGTTGGTAGAGCAATTGATTTGT
>Ga0131853_10003194_pt1 | contig 29401 bp, 29 predicted proteins | sample TergutLab28metaG_FD_92764 | JGI IMG/M metagenome (GOLD analysis project Ga0131853, IMG submission 92764) | Labiotermes labralis P1 segment gut microbial communities from Petit-Saut dam, French Guiana - Lab288 P1 (version 2) (version 2) | ecosystem: Host-associated > Arthropoda: Insects >... | reverse complement strand
GCCGAGGGGCGGCTGACTCTGGATCAGGCCCGGGTCATCATCACCGCGCTCGATGCGGCCGCTCCGATGATGACCACCGACCAGGCCGCCGACGCCGAGGCCCTGATGATCACCGAGGCCAAGGCCCTCGATCCCGGACGCCTCCGGATCCTCGGCAAACGGCTGCTGGCCCTGGTCGGCGCCGAGGACGGCACCGCCGCCGACGCCGCCCTCCTCGCCGCCGCCGAGAAGTCAGCAGACAAACGCGCCCGGCTGTGGATGCGGCCACGGGGCGACGGCATGACCCGGCTCGAGGCCCTGGTCCCCGACGCGGTCGCCCACCGGCTCCGCACCTGCCTGGAGGCCTTCGCCCAACCCCGCCGCACCGCCTACGAGGCCGACGGCAAACGACTGCCCTACCCCAAACTCCTCGCCGACGCCCTACGCGACCTGCTCGAACGCATCGACCCCGCGGCCCTGCCCCACCACGGCGGGGACGCCACCACCGTCTTCGTCACCATGACCCTGGACCAGCTGCGCGACGAGCTGGCCACCGCCGGCCTCGGCTTCGACGGCGAGACCATCACCGCCAGCCAAGCCCGCCGCCTGGCCTGCACCGCCGGGATCATCCCCGTCGTCCTCGGCGGCGAGAGCGAGATCCTCGACCTCGGCCGCAAGAGCAGGTTGCACACCCCGGTCATGCGCAAGGCGATGCGGCTCCGCGACAAAGGCTGCCGCGCCGAGGGCTGCGACGTCGCCGGCCAGATCCGATTCCACAGACGGACATGAGGAAGGCAGGTCACTTGATCAGCGTGCGACCCAGGAGCCCGCTCATCCCGCCAGGAAGCTGAACCGCACCTCGCGCACGTCGTTGTCGACATTGAGGTCGACCAGGCAGATGCTCTGCCACGTGCCGAGGGCGATCCGCCCTGCGATCACGGGCACCGTGGCGTACGGCGGGATGAACGCCGGCATCACGTGCGAGCGCCCATGCCCCCGACTGCCGTGCCGATGCTGCCATCGGTCGTCGGCCGGCAGCAGGTCGCGGAGCGCGGCGAGCAGGTCGTGATCGCTGCCGGCACCCGTCTCGAGGATCGCGAGGCCAGCGGTGGCATGCGGCACGAAGAGGTGGAGCAGTCCGTCTCCCCGGCCGTCCACGAAGTTGGCGGCATCAGTGGTCAGGTCCAGCACGACCTCGCGGTCGCCGGTGAGGTAGCTGCGGGTCTCGGAGTCCATCACTGCCCCAGGTGCTGCTCGACGCGCTCGACCTTGGCGCTCAGCTCGCCGGTGCGGCCGGGCCGTACGTCGGCCTTGAGCACGAGGCTCACCCGCGGGGAGACGGCGCTGAGGGCATCGACGCACTGCTTGATGACCGACATCACCTCGTCCCACTCCCCCTCGATGTTGGTGAACATCGCGTTGGTCTCATTGGGCAAGCCCGACTCGCGGACGATCCGAATGGCGGTGGCGACGGCCTCGGAGACACCGCCGGTCTCGTCGGCGGTACCGGGGGCGATGGAGAAGGCGACGAGCATGCAGCCACGCTACCGGCCCTCGGAACCCCGCAGATGCGAAGGGCCCGCCACTCCCAGGAGGAGTGACGGGCCCCGCCGACGCGCCAGCGTCAGCCGTTGATCAGGTTGCGCAGCACGAACTGGAGGATGCCGCCGTTGCGGTAGTAATTCGCCTCGCCGGGGGTGTCGATGCGGACGACCGCATCGAACTCGACGTCGCCGGCCTTCACCTTCACCGTCTTCGGTGTGGTGCCGTCGTTGAGTGCGGTGACACCGGTGATGGAGAAGGTCTCCTCGCCGGTCAGGCCGAGCGACTCGGCGGTCTGGTCGGCGGGGAACTGCAGCGGCAGCACGCCCATGCCGATCAGGTTCGAGCGGTGGATGCGCTCGTAGCTCTCCGCGATGACAGCCTTCACACCGAGCAGCGCCGTACCCTTGGCGGCCCAGTCACGGGACGAGCCGGAGCCGTACTCCTTGCCCGCGAGCACGACCAGCGGCGTACCAGCGGACTGGTAGTTGACCGAGGCGTCGTAGACCGTGGCGACCGGCCCGTCGGCCTGGGTGAAGTCGCGGGTGAAGCCGCCCTCGGTGCCAAGCGCGATCTGGTTGCGCAGCCGGATGTTGGCGAACGTGCCCCGGATCATGACCTCGTGGTTGCCGCGGCGCGAGCCGTAGGAGTTGAAGTCACGCTGCGCGACACCGTGCTCGGTCAGGTACGAACCGGCCGGTGAGTCGGCCTTGATGTTGCCGGCCGGGCTGATGTGGTCGGTGGTGACCGAGTCGCCGAGCTTGAGCAGCACGCGCGCACCCTCGATGTCGGTGACCGGCGCCGGGGACTTGTCCATGCCGTCGAAGTACGGCGCCTTGCGGACGTAGGTGGAGTCCTGGTCCCAGGTGAACGTGTCGCCCGTGGGGGTCGGCAGGTTCTGCCAGCGCTCGTCACCGGCGAAGACGTCGGCGTAGTCCTTGGTGAACATGTCGGAGCTGATCGCCTGCTGGATCGTGGCCTCGACCTCGGCCGGGCTCGGCCAGATGTCCTTGAGGAAGACGTCGTTGCCCTCGGAGTCCTGACCGATGGCGTCGTTGAAGAGGTCGACGTCCATCGAGCCGGCCAGGGCGTAGGCGATGACGAGCGGCGGCGAGGCGAGGTAGTTCATCTTCACGTCGGGGTTGATCCGACCCTCGAAGTTACGGTTGCCCGAGAGCACCGAGACGACCGCGAGGTCGTTCTCCTGCACCGCCGCGGAGACCTCCGGGATCAGCGGCCCGGAGTTGCCGATGCACGTCACGCAGCCGTAGCCGACGAGGTTGAAGCCGAGCTTCTCGAGGTACGGCGTGAGGCCGGCCTTGTCGTAGTAGTCGGAGACGACCTTCGAGCCGGGCGCCAGCGTGGTCTTGACCCACGGCTTGCGCGCCAGACCCTTCTCGACCGCCTTCTTGGCCAGGAGGGCGGCGCCCAGCATCACCGACGGGTTCGAGGTGTTGGTGCAGGAGGTGATCGACGCGATCGTCACCGCACCGTGGTCGAGGGTGAACGTGGTGCCGTCCTCGAGGGTGACCTCGGTCGGAGCCGACGCACGACCGCCGTCCTTCGGGGCGGCCGAGAGGTGGTTGCTCGGCGCCGCGGCGCCGTTGCCACCCGAGTACGACGGGGCGTCCGAGCCGGGGAAGGTCTCGGCGACGGCCTCGTCGTACCCCTGCTCGTCACCCGCGCCGCCGGCGTAGTCGACCAGGGCGCCGCGGAACGCGGTCTTGGCGTCGGTGAGCTCGACGCGGTCCTGCGGGCGCTTGGGGCCGGCGATGCTCGGGACGACGGTAGACAGGTCGAGCTCGAGCTGCTCGGAGTAGCGGGGCTCGGCGCTGGGGTCGTGCCAGAGGCCCTGCTCCTTGGCGTACGCCTCGACGAGCTTGAGCTGCTCGGTGCTGCGGCCGGTCAGTTCGAGGTAGTTGATCGTCTCCTCGTCGATCGGGAAGATCGCGATCGTGGAGCCGAACTCCGGCGACATGTTGCCGATCGTGGCGCGGTTGGCCAGCGGCAGGGCGCTCACGCCGGCGCCGTAGAACTCGACGAACTTGCCGACGACACCGTGCTTGCGCAGCATCTCGGTGATCGTGAGCACGAGGTCGGTGGCCGTGGAGCCCTCCGGCAGGTCGCCGTACAGCTTGAAGCCGACGACGCGCGGGATGAGCATCGAGACCGGCTGGCCGAGAAGGGCCGCCTCGGCCTCGATGCCGCCGACGCCGAAGCCGAGCACGCCCAGGCCGTTGACCATGGTGGTGTGCGAGTCGGTGCCGACGCACGTGTCGGGGTAGGCCTGAAGCACACCGTCCACCTCGCGGGTGAAGACGGTGCGAGCGAGGTGCTCGATGTTGACCTGGTGGACGATGCCGGTGCCCGGCGGGACGACCTTGAAGTCGTCGAACGCGGTCTGGCCCCAGCGCAGGAACTGGTAGCGCTCCTTGTTGCGGTCGTACTCGATCTCGACGTTGCGCGCGAAGGCCTCGGGCGTGCCGAAGGCCTCGGCGATCACGGAGTGGTCGATCACCATCTCAGCGGGAGCCAGCGGGTTGATCTTGGAGGCGTCGCCGCCGAGCTCGGCCGCCGCCTCGCGCAGCGTGGCCAGGTCGACGATGCACGGCACGCCGGTGAAGTCCTGCATGATCACGCGCGCCGGCGTGAACTGGATCTCCTTGTCCGGCTGCGCCGTCTCGTCCCAGCCGGCGAGCGCCTTGATGTCGTCGGCGGTGATGTCGGCGCCGTCCTCGGTGCGCAGCAGGTTCTCCAGCAGCACCTTCAGCGAGTACGGCAGGGAGGCGACGTCGAGGCCCTCCCCCGTGACTGCGCCGAGGCGGAAGATCTCGTAGGACGCACCGTCGACGTCCAGGGTGCCCTTGGCACCGAAGCTGTCCTGACTGGCCAACGCGTTCATCTCCTTGAAGGCTCTACCGGTGACGCGACCATCCTGCCGCGACCGCGGACGGTGCGGAAAGTAAGGGTCACCTCACTGAGGCGATGGATCTCATATGTCTTGACATCAAGATACACGATATCGAGCGGAATCGGGGACGCGGTTCGGCCACAACCCCCGACTCGGCGGGCCACAACCCCCGACTCGGCGGGCCGCTACCTCCGACTGGGCGGGCCACAACCCCCGACTCGGCCGTCAGCGTCCGGCAAGGATCTCGGCATGCACCTGCGGGTCGGAGCGGAACGGCTCGGCCGGGAGCGCGAACGGTCCGTAGACGACCAGCTCGTCGAAGCCGAGCTCCCCGGCGCGGCCCATCGCGTCTTGGTAGGCCGCCACGGACTCGGTGGGCCGGACGGCGCCGTACCCGAGCAGGAGGGTGCGGCGCAGCGTTCCGGGCAAGCGCCCGGCACGGTCGCAGGCGTCATCGAGACGCCGAATCTGGCCGCCGACCTCCGCCCAGAACGTCTCCGCGTCCAGCTGGCTCGCACCCCAGCCACCGTAGGTGTTCCAGCCGTCGGCGTACTGCGCGGTGAGCGCCAGCGCCTTGGGGCCGTGGGCCGCCAGGAGGAGGAACGGCCGACGGCCGCCGTCCGGGAGCGGGACCGTCTCGAGACCGGAGAAGGAGCGCGCAGCTCCCTCCCACTCGGTCTCGCCACGCCACACGGCGTCCAGGCCGGTGACGAGATCGCCGAAGCGCACGGCCATCTCGCGCGTCGTCAGCGGTGTACCGGTGTCGGCGAGCGGCTCGCGCGGCGAGCCCGAGCCGACTCCGAGCACGAACCGTCCGCCGGAGACGTCCTGCACGGTCGCGGCGCGGCGCGCGAGCGCGACCGGCGAGTGCAGCATCGCGGAGGCGACCATGGTCCCCAGCTCGAGCCGCTCGGTCACCGCCGCGGCGGCCGCCAGCGTCGCGAACCCGTCGCCGAGCCACCCGCCCGCGGCCGAGGGGTGGGTCAGGTGATCGTAGACGTACGCCGCGTCGTAGCCGACCTCCTCGGCCCATCGGAAGTCCTCCGCGAGCTGGCGCCACGGGCGGGTCTGGACGATCACCACACCGAGTCTCGTCACCGGCATCTCATGCCTCCTGCATCTTGTCCACGTCCTGCATCTCCTCGCGTCGTCGGGCAGCAGCAGCGCGACGCGCTCGACGTGCGCCCCGATGTCGGCAGACTACGACGATCGCAGATCAGCGCAGGCGTGGGCCGCCCCGGTGGCGGCCCGACGCGCAGTGCCCCGCCGTCACCGCTTCTCAGCGCTAGACTCGGCGCAGGAGGTGCCAGGATGACCACGCAGAATGTCCCGCTCAGCGACCACGGTCGCGAGTATGTCGCTGCCGTCGTCAAGAGCGGCGAAGCGAAGGACGCTGCCGAGGTCGTCGACTTCGCACTCCGGAAGATGGAAGCGGATAGGCGGGCGCGCGATACCAAGGTCGAGGCGTTCCGCGACGCGGTTCGGACAGGGCTTGATGACCTGGACAACGATCGCCTCACGGCCGTCGCCGTTGACGATCTCCCGTCCTTCATCGACGGACTCAGCCCCCGACTGTCCGAGGGCACGCCAGGGCAGTGAAGCCCGAGCCTCACATCTCGGGTTCGGCCCAGAACGACATCGCGCACGCGCTGGAGTGGTCCTTCGAGAACTTCGGCGCCGCAGCCGAGGCGCGGTACGCAGCGCTCATAGCCGCGGCCATCGCGCACGCCGCACAGGACCCGAACGCCATTGGATTCGTGGCGCGTGCGGAGTTGCCTGGCGCCGTCCTCAGTTGGCACCTCTCACAGAGCGTCATGCACAGCGCCCGAGGTCGGGTCCGCAAGCCAAGGCATGTGCTCATCTGCCGTTGGGTCGACGAGCAGTTCCAAGTCGCCCGACTCCTCCACGAGGTCCAGGACCCGACCCTGAACTTCGACTGTGCGACTGACTGGGAGTAGCCGCGCCGGTCAGGTCGACCCCGGATCGAGCCCGGCGCAATCGGGCCGCCGTCGCCCAGGAGACCGCCCTTCTTCTGATGGTCGCTGCACGGTCCTTACGGAGTTGCAGGGCGCGCTTGAAACCTTGGTGGCTCGCGGTGTGGCCCATCTTCTCGTAGAAGCGATGCGCGTCGGTCCCGGTCTTGTCCGAGGTCAGTTGGGCAAGGGTGTCGCAGTCACGGCGCCCGTGCTCGTGTGCCGAGTCAACCGGGGGTCTGCCAAGTCCGGTGCATGAAGGGCGCTCCAAACTCAAAGTGCGCCGCGCCCACAATGTGCCCTAAGACCCGACTTTCAAGATCTGGGCCACTGAACCGATCCGCATCACCGCAGTTCAGAGGCGCTTTTCGTCAGCAGGGCTACGCACTCGACATGGTGCGTCATCGGGAAGAGGTCGAAGGCGCGCAGGTCGCCGAGCCGGTAGCCGTGCTCGGCGAAGATCGCCACGTCGCGGGCAAGCGCGGCCGGGTCGCAGGCAACATAGGAGACGGCCCGCGGGTGACGCGCCACCACCGCCTCGACGACCGCCCTGCGCGCGCCTTCGCGCGGCGGATCCAGCACGACCAGGTCGAACTTCTCGTCGTACGCCGCTCGCAGCACCGTGCCGACGTCGCCGGCGGCCGACTCCGCAGCCGTGACGTTCTCCGCCGAGTACGCCGAGGCACGCGGGTCGCCCTCGATGGCCACCACGCGCCCGGACGGCCCCACCCGGTCTGCCAGGAACGCGGCGAAGAGCCCCACCCCGGCGTACAGGTCGAGCACGGACTCCCCCGGCTTCGGGTCAAGCTGCGCGAGCACGGCCTCGACCAGCGCGGTCGGCGCACCGGGGTGGACCTGCCAGAACCCGTCGGCGGCGACCTGGAAGTCGTGTGCGGCCCCGTCGGCATCGACGTGCTCGGCGACGGTGCCGGGTCGCGCCTCGCGAGCGTCGAGGCGAGCGATCCGGCAGTCGTCGACCGCGATCACCTCGTGCGACCGGTAGCGCCGCATCGCCCGGTCACCGGCGGGCGTGCGGGCGTAGGACTGCCGGGTGCGCCAGCGCAGACCGTCGTCGTCGCCGGGGACTGCCTCGACGCTCACCGGTACGTCGAGTCCAGCCAGCCGGCTCAGCTGCTCGCGGACCACGGCGGCCTTGAGCGCGCGCTGAGCGGGCAGCGAGACGTGCTGGAAGTCGCAGCCACCGCACCGGCCCGGGCCGGCGTACGGGCACGGCGCCTCGACCCGATCGGCCGAGCGCTCCAGGATCTCCACAGCGTCGCCCCGCCAGAACCGGTCGCCATCGGTGCCTTCGGTGATCTCGACGACCACGCGCTCCCCCGGCAGCCCGTGCCGCACGAAGACCACCCGGGTCTCGTCGCCCCCGCCGACCGGCACGCGGGCGACCGCGTGGCCGCCGTGGGCGATGGGACCCACCACCACCTCGTACCGCTCGCCGACGCGGGAGGCGCCGCGGGCCTGCCGCGGACGCGCGCCACGATGGTGGCGGCGCTGTTCGCGGCTCACCGACCGACCTGGTTCCCGGGCCTGCCGCCGCTCGCGCCGCCACGGCGGACGTCGCCGGCGGCGATCCAGTACTCGTTCTTGAGCTCGGCGGCACGCCGGCGACCGGAGCCGAGCTGGTAGGGCACGGAGATGACCATCACACCGGGAGTGAACAGCAGTCGGCCCTTGAGCCGCAGGGCGGTCTGGTTGTGGAGCAGCTGCTCCCACCAGCGGCCGACGACGTACTCCGGGATGAAGACCGCCACCACGCCGCGCGGGTTGGCCTTCTTGATCGCGGCGGCGTACTCGGCGATGGGCCGGATCAGCTCGCGGTACGGCGAGTAGAGCACCTTCAGCGGCAGCGAGAAGTTCCGGTCGTCCCACTCCTCCAGCAGCCGGTTGGTCTGGTCCTGCTCGACCGAGACCGTGACCGCCTCGAGCGTGCTGGGACGGGTCGCCTGGGCGAACGCGAGGGCGCGCAGGGTGGGCTTGTGGAGCTTCGAGACCAGCACGACCGCATGGACACGGGTGGGCAGGATCTTGTCGTCCTCGTCGGCCGCCAGCTCCAGCTCGACCTTCTGGTAGTGGCGGTGGATCCCCTTCATGACCAGATAGAAGAAGACCATCGCGAGGATCGTGATCCAGGCGCCGGCCAGGAACTTCGTGATCAGCACGATCACCAGGACGGTGGCGGTGAAGCAGAGCCCGATCGTGTTGATCACGCGCGAGCGCTGCATCCGCAGCCGCCTGGAGGTGTCGGTGACCCGCTTCAGCTCCCGGGTCCAGTGCCGGATCATGCCGAGCTGGCTGAGGTTGAAGGAGACGAAGACGCCGACGATGTAGAGCTGGATCAGGCGGGTCGTCTGGGCGTTGAACGCGATGATGAGCACGATCGCCATCACGGCGAGGAAGATGATGCCGTTGCTGTAGGCCAGGCGATCACCGCGCGAGCCGAGCGCGCGAGGCGCGTAGCCGTCGCGAGCGAGGATCGAGCCGAGCACCGGGAACCCGTTGAACGCCGTGTTGGCCGCGAGCACGAGGATCAGGCCCGTCACCGCGACCACCACGTAGAACCCGGGCGAGAAGCCGCTGAAGACCGCCTTGGCCTCCTGGGCGATGACCGCGTTCTGGGTGTAGTCGTTGGGGTTGAGCGGGACGCCGTGCAGCGTCAGCCGGCTGACGTTGCTCGGGTCGACGAACTTCATGCCGGTCTTCTTCGCCAGCACGATGACGCTGATCATCATCGTGATCGCGATGCAGCCGAGCAGCAGTAGCGTCGATGCGGCGTTCTTCGACTTGGGCCGCCGGAACGCGGGTACGCCGTTGGAGATCGCCTCGACGCCGGTCAGTGCCGCACAGCCCGAGGAGAAGGCACGCATCAACAGGAAGAGCAGCGCGAACCCGGCCAGATGGCCGCCGACGCCCTCGGCCGGCGTGATGTCGAACTTCGCGCTCTCCGCCTGGGGAAGGTTCCCGCTGGCCAACCGGATGAAGCCGACGACCGCCATGCCCAGCACGGCGACCATGTAGGCGTAGGTGGGGAACGCGAACGCGGTGCCCGCCTCGCGGATGCCGCGCAGGTTCATCGCCGCCAGGACCACGACGAGCACGACGGCGAGCGCCGCCTCGTGGCCGTGCAAGGCCGGCAGCGCCGCCGAGATGTAGTTGGCGCCGGACGAGATCGAGACGGCCACGGTGAGCACGTAGTCGACCAGCAGCGCGCACGCGACCGTCGTACCCGCGTTGGGGCCGAGGTTGACGGTGGCCACCTCGTAGTCGCCCCCGCCGCTGGGATAGGCGTGCACCGTCTGCCGGTACGACGCGATGACGGCCGCCATCACGAGGCCGACGGCGATGGCGATCTTCCACGACCACACGTACGCCGACGCGCCGGCCAGCGAGAGCATGATGAAGACCTCGTCCGGGGCGTAGGCCACCGACGAGAGCGCATCCGAGGCGAAGACGGGCAGCGCGATGCGCTTCGGAAGCAGGGTCTCCCCGAGCTGGGAGCTACGCAGCTTCCGGCCGAGGAGGATCCGCTTGGAGACGTCTGCGACACCCACGACGCAGAAGGCTACGGCACGACGCCCCAGAACCGCGCACGCGTTGGTTGAGGTACGGGCGCGCGGCCTGCGATAGCGTCAGGTCGTGCACGTAGTGATCATGGGGTGCGGCCGGGTCGGGTCGACGCTGGCCCGCAGCCTCGAGGACCGCAACCACACCGTGTCGGTGATCGACAGCGACCCCGACGCCTTCCGTCGCCTGGGCCCCGGCTTCAACGGCGACAAGATCGCCGGGATGGGCTTCGACCAGGAGGTGCTGGAGAAGGCGGGGATCCGCCGTGCCGACGCCTTCGCCGCGGTCTCCAGCGGCGACAACTCCAACATCATCGCCGCGCGCGTGGCCCGCGAGAGCTTCGGCATCCAGCAGGTCGTCGCCCGGATCTACGACCCAGGCCGGGCCGAGGTCTACCAGCGGCTGGGCATCCCCACCGTCGCCACCGTGAAGTGGGCCGCGGACCAGGTCCTGCGCAGGCTGCTGCCCTCGGGCGCCGAGCCCGACTACCGCGACCCCTCCGGCACCATCCGGCTCGACCAGATGCCCGCGCCGGAGAACTGGATCGGTCACCGCACGGTGGAGTTCCAGGAGCAGAGCCGCTCCCGCATCGCGTGGATCGACCGGCTGGGCGAGGGCGTGCTGCCGACCGCCGAGAGCGTGATCCAGGAGGGCGACGTGCTCCACCTCGTCATCCGCGAGGAGAATGCCGGCCACGCCTACGCCGTACTCAAGAACGGCCCGGAGGAGCACTGATGAGGGTCGCCATCGCCGGAGCCGGGGCCGTGGGCCGCTCGATCGCCCGTGAGCTGATCGAAGGGGGCCACGAGGTCCTGTTGATCGACAAGAACCCCGCCGTCATCAAGCCCGAGCGCGTCCCGGACGCGGAGTGGCTGCTGGCCGACGCGTGCGAGCTCTCCTCGCTCACCGAGGCCCGCTTGGAGCGCTGCGACGTCGTGATCGCCGCCACCGGCGACGACAAGGTCAACCTGGTCACCGCGCTGCTGGCCAAGACCGAGTTCGGCGTGCCCCGGACGGTCGGCCGGGTCAACCACCCCAACAACGAGTGGCTCTTCACCGAGGCGTGGGGCGTCGACGTCAACGTCAGCACCCCTCGGATCATGTCGGCGCTGGTCGAGGAGGCCGTCACGGTCGGCGACCTGGTCCGCCTGTTCACCTTCCGCCAGGGCCAGGCCAACCTCGTCGAGCTCACCCTGCCCAAGGACAGCCCGTACGTCGGACGCCCGGCGGGCCTGATCCCGTTCCCAGAGAACTGCGCCCTGGTCACGATCCTGCGCGACGGCCAGGTCTACGTGCCCACACCGGAGCAGCCGGTCGAGGAGGGCGACGAGCTGCTCTTCGTCGTCCCGGCCGAGCAGGAGGATGAGCTCGAGGCGCTCCTCGCGCCGAGCAGCCACCGCCGCTGAGACAGGAGGCGTGCCGCGTCAGTCGGTGGTGGGCTCCGCCTGCGCCCGCACCGGCGTGGCGTTGCGGGCGAGCAGCCACACCATGCCGCTCCATGCCGCCAGGCGAAGCGGCCAGCCGACACCGAGCCGCATGATGCCGAGCACCGCGACCGCGGCGGACTTGTCCATGGCGCCGGAGAAGCCGAGGAGCAGGACGACTCCCTCGATCACCACCAGCAGTGCCCCAGGTGCGAGGAAGAGCCAGGTCAGGCGGCTGCACAGCCGCACGATCTGCGGGTCCTCGTGCCACTCCAGTGGGTCGCCGGCGACGCTGCCCACCATGAAGCCGATCACGGGCCAGCGCACGACGCAGCTGACCACCATCAGCACCGTGTAGACGCCCGTGATCACCACGCCCGGGGCGAAGAACGCCAGCGCCTGGTCCTCCTTCGAGCCGCCGAGTCCCTGGGCGATATGGACGACGAGCCAGCCGACCCCGATCCCGACGATCGCGTTCGCGACGTACTGGAGGGTGCTGCGCTGCACGAGCCGGAGCACCAGGGCGACGCCGGCGACGGCCAGGCCGGCGATCAGGGAGGCGGCCAGGTCCTTGGTGACGATCCAGATGAGCGTGAAGGCAAGGCCGGGCAGCCCGGCCTCGAGCATGCCGCGGCGACCGCCCAGGGACTTCGCCATCTGCCGGCGTACGACGGCCTCGACCGTCTCCACGTCGGGGTGGTGGTGCCCGGGCGGGGTCTGCGGCTCGGGAGTGCTGCTCATCCCACCATCAACTCGTAATGCGGGTTGTACAGGATCCGGGTTCCGTCGTGCTGGCCGATCCTGCCCTGGACCTGGATGCTGCGGCCCGGCACGATGCCGGCGATCCGGCGACGGCCGAGCCAGACGACGGTGACGACGCCCGAGCCGTCGAACAGCTCGGCCTCGAGCGCGGGCACGCCGCCGCGCGGACGCAGCGTCACGGTGCGAAGGGTGCCCCGCAGGCGCACGATCTCCCGGTCGCGGGCGCCGGCGATCGTGTCGACGTCCTTGTCGGCGTACTCGACGCGCAGCTCCTCGGCCAGCCGGCGCTCGTTGTTGGCCCAGTTGACGAGACTCTGGCGCAGACGCCCCTTGCTCATGGTGCGTTCAGCCGTCGGTGCGTTGGGCCTGGGGAGGAAGGACCAGCGGAAGACCCTCGCCCTTCGGCATGGCCTCCTTGCCCCGACGGACCACCACGGTGCGCAGGGCAGCCTCCCACTCCGCCGCGTTCTCCGGCTCGACGGCAGGCCTGCCCAGGAAGGTGGCTCGCAGCAACCAGCGGTCGCCGTTCACGCCGACGATGCGCGAGGGCTGCACCCCCGCCTGACCGTCGGGCAGCTCGACCTGCACCTGACAGAGCAGCTCGGTGCCCCATGGGCCCTCACGATCGGCCGTCACGCCGCCGTGCTGGGCGACGTCGGCCCGCAGCTGCGGAAGGATCTCGGCCCACAGGTCACCGTCGCGCGGGGCGGCGAAGGCACGCAGCTCGATGGCGCCCTCCTCGCCCGCGATCAGCACCGAGGCGATCGCCCCGGATGCCTCGTCGACCTGCAACCGCAGCTCGGTGTCCGGCACGGGGGCGATCAGCAGGGAGCCCAGGTCGATCCGCTCCAGCTCGAGCAACTCGTCCGGCTGCTCGCTCTCGTCCCAGGGGCCTCCCGGCACACCGGCCTGGACGGCGTCGGTGGTGCCCTCGGCGTCGAGGGTCGCGTCCGACGGCGTCGCGTCGGCGTTGGACTTGCGGCGGAACTTCACAGGTTGCTCACTCGCTGCTCTGGGAAACGGCACTCTCGGAAACGGCACTCTGGGAAACGGCCCGGGACCACGTTATTCAACCCCACTGGGTCAAGCACCGGTGAATCCACCGGTCGAGCCGTACCCCCCGGCGCCGCGGACCGACTCCGGGAGCACGTCGGCCTCGACGAAGCGCGCACGCTCGACGCGCTGGATGACCAACTGCGCGACCCGGTCCCCGCGCCGGAGGCTGACGGTCTCTCGCGGATCGTGGTTGATCAGCAGGACCTTGATCTCGCCGCGGTACCCGGCGTCGACCGTCCCGGGCGTGTTGACGATCGACAGCCCGTGCCGGGCGGCCAGCCCGGACCGCGGGTGGATCAGGGCGACGAACCCCTCGGGCAGGGCGATGGCGATGCCGGTCGGGACGAGGGCACGCTCCCCCGGCGCGAGCTCGACGTCGACCGCGGTCAACAGGTCCGCCCCCGCATCTCCCGGGTGGGCGTACGCCGGCGGCGGCAGGTCGGGATCGAGCCGCTGGAGCACCACCTCGAGGGTCGTGGCCGGCGTGGCGAGGGTCTCGGTGCGGTACTGGCTGCTCACCCGGGGCACCCTAATGCGTGGATCCGGCCGGGTCGATGGGAAGATCTTCCCCCGTGAGCACCCCGGCGTACGACGAGCGGCTGAGCGTCCCCCTGCGCTGGTGGGTCCAAGGCACCATGTTCCTGGCGACCATCTGGTTCGCCGTCATCCTCTGGGTGCCCGGGGCACTGGCGTGGGCGATCACGGCGGCTCTGGTCTCGCTCTTCGTCCTCGCGATGCTCGCCTACGGCTCGGCCCGCGTCGTCGTGCGCGAGCGGGTCCTGCAGGCCGGCCCGGCGAAGATCGACGCTCGTTTCCTCGGCGGCGCCGAGGCACTGGACGCCGAGGCGACCTGGCAGGTGGCCGGCCCGAAGGCCGACGCCCGTGCCTTCCTGCTGCTGCGCCCCTACCTCAAGCGCGCCGTGAAGGTCGAGATCACCGACCCCGCCGACCCGGCGCCGTACTGGCTGATCAACACGCGCCATCCGGAGTCGCTGGTGGCCGCCATCACGGCTCTGACGGGCGAGCGCGCCTAGCCACTAGGCTGGGACACATGGCGAAGTCCCACGGTTCGAAGTCCCACGGTTCTAAGGGTTCCAAGGTCTGGTCGGCGATGTCGCTGGTCTCGGCCCTGGGTGCGGCCACCGTCGCGCGCAAGGCGCTCGACAAGGTGTGGCAGGCGGGCACCGGCCGCAAGCCGCCGGCCAACCCGGCCGACCCCGACGTCGCGATGTGGGAAGCCGTCGCCTGGTCGGTCATCACCGGCGCGTCGGTGGCCGTGGCCCGCATGTTCGCGCAGCGCCGCGCCGCCAGCTACTACGTGAAGTCGACCGGCCAGCTGCCCCCGCAGCTGGCGAAGGACGACCAGTAGCGCCTCCGCGGCGGCGCGGCGGCGGCTCAGCGGCAGCTCAGGCGCAGTCGCGACAGATCATCCGCTTCGCGTCGGCCAACTGGCTGCGGTGGTGGACGAGGAAGCAGCTCATGCAGGTGAACTCGTCATCCTGCCTCGGCTTGACCTCGACGGCCAGCTCCTCGTGTGAGAGGTCGGCGCCGGGAAGCTCGAACGACTCGGCGGCCTCCGCCTCGTCCTCGTCGACCTTGCCCGAGTTCTTGTCGTGACGGCGAGCCTTGAGCTCTTCGATGCTCTCCTCGGACTGCTCTTCCTCGTTCTTGCGCGGTGCGTCGTAGTCCGTTGCCATGCGTCACCCATCCCTTCAGATCCACTCCCCGCCACGGTGCCCGAGACCGTGCGGCACGGGCCGTGATTGTGCACCATGGCCCACTGCTTTCGCACACCTGATCGGTGGTGCGTCGCGTGAACATACGGTGACACCCCGCTATTCCCGATTTATCGGTGTTTCACCCTGTGGCGAATCCCGATCTCGCGACGAGCTCCCTCAGGTCGTCGAAGCCGTGCTCCGGGGCGCACACCACGAGGATCCGCCCCGTCTGCCCGGTGAGGACCTCGGCTCGGCATCCGGCACCGCGCGCGATGTGGGCGCCGGCGGCGAAATCCCACAGGTGCACGCCCTCCTCGAAGTACCCGTCGAGCGTGCCCTCGGCGACATGGCACAGCTCCAGGGCCGCGGCACCGTTGCGCCTGATGTCCCGCACCTCCGCGATCATTCGCGTCAGCGCCTGGGCCTGGAGGGCGCGCAGCCCCGCGTCGTAGGAGAAGCCCGTGGCGACCAGCCGGTGCGCCAGCGGCGCTGGACCTCGTACGGCGATGGGCCGGCCGTCCTTGGTGGCATGAACCACCCCGGCCGGGTCGGTCCACGCGGCGTATTCGATGGCACGAGGGACGTTGAACACCGCGGCCGCCACCGTCTCCCACTCCCCCGCGCCGCGTTGGACCTGGGCGGCGATCGAGACGGCGTACTCCGGCAGGCCGTAGAGGAAGTTCACCGTGCCGTCGATGGGATCGACCACCCAGCGCACGCCGGAGGTGCCGGCGACGTCGTCACCTTCCTCCCCCAGGAACGCATCGTCGGGTCGCTCGGCGGCGACGAGGCCTCGGATCAGCGCCTCGCTGTCGCGGTCGGTCTGGGTGACGACGTCGACCTCGCTGGACTTGGTGGCCGCCACGCTGACGCCGTCACCGGCCCGTTCGCGGATCAGAGCGGCGGCGGCCCGGCCCGTGCGCAGCGCAAGGTCCAGGAGCCGGTCGGTCCCGCCAGGCACGCCAGGCACGTCAGGCAGCTCAGGCAGCTCAGGCACCCGCCACCTCCCCGCACAGTGCCGGGCGCGGGCTGCGCAGGTTCGCGCAGCACCCCTCGGGACAGCGATCCCACCCCGTGCCCCAGTGCCCGACGGTGGCCCGGGTCACCGGTTCGCCCCGTTCGGCGGCCGCCCGCTCGAGCAGTAGGTCGCGTACCGCGGCCACGAACCGGGCGTCGACCCCCGCGGTGGCGCTGCGGACCGCGCACAGTCCGAGCCGCTCGGCCGTCGCCATCGCCTCGGTGTCGAGGTCGTAGGCGACCTCCATGTGGTCGGAGACGAACCCGACCGGACAGAGCACCACGGCGGTCGTGCCCCCCGCCGCCAGCGTCTCGAGGTGGTCGTTGACGTCCGGCTCCAGCCAGGGGGTGTGCGGTGCGCCCGACCGGCTGCAGAAGACCAGGTCGTGATCGCGTGCGATGCCCGTCTCCTCGGTCAGGCGGCCGGCGACCGTGGCGGCGACGTCGCGATGCTGCGCCAGGTAGGCGCCCCCGCCGGCGGTCGGTGGACCCGAGGCGTCGTTCATCGAGATGGGGATCGAGTGGGTCACGAAGACGATCCGCGCCGCGTCCCGGTGCTCGGCCGGCAACTCCTGGAGCGCCGCGAGGACGCCGTCGACGACCGGCTCGACGAAGCCGGGATGGTTGAAGTACATCCGCAGCTTGTCGAGCTGCGGGCCATCCGGGACGGCCTCGACCGCGTCGTACAGGTTCTCGCGGTACTGCCGGCACGACGAGTACGACGAGTACGCGCTGGTCGTGAAGACGGCGACGCGCCGGACGCCGTCGACCTTCATCTGGGCCATCGTGTCGGCCAGGTACGGGTCCCAGTTGCGGTTGCCCCAGTACACGCCGATGTCGAGCCCCGCCGAGGCGAGGTCGGCCCGCAACGCCGCCAGGAAGTCGCGGTTCTGGTCGTTGATCGGCGACCGGCCGCCGAAGCCGAAGTAGTGCTGCCCGACCTCCTCGAGACGCTCGCGCGGGATACCGCGGCCACGGGTGACGTTCTCGAGGAACGGAATCACGTCCTCGGGTCGCTCCGGCCCTCCGAAGGAGAGCAGCAGCAGTGCGTCGTACGGGCTGGCGTCCATGAGCCGAGCCTAGTGTCGCCCGTGATTCCGGCCGATGCCCCCCGGGCCACTAACGTGACCGCCGTCATGGCCGCCTTCGCCCCCTATCGCCGCGTCCTCGCGCGGCCGGGCGCGGTCGCGTTCTCGGCCGCGGGGCTCCTGGCCCGAATGCCGATGTCGATGGCGAGCATCGGCATCGTCCTGCTGGTCCAGGGCGCGACGGGAAACTACCGGACCGCGGGGTTCGCCGCGGCGTCGTACACGCTGGCCGAGGCGGTGCTGGCGATCCTGCAGGCCCGGCTCATCGACCGCCACGGCCAGGGCCGCGTCCTCGCCGTCGCCGGGCCGATCTTCGGCATCGCCCTCGGGCTGATGATCTGGGCCGCGGTGACCCACCGGCCGCTGGGCTGGGTCTACGCCCTCGCCGCGATGGGCGGTGCGACCCTGCCGTCGATCGGCTCGAGCGTGCGCGCCCGCTGGACCCATCTGCTCGCCGGGTCCGCCGACCTCTCCACCGCCTTCGCGCTCGAGGCCGTGGTCGACGAGATCGTCTTCATGGTCGGGCCGATCGTGGTGACGGTCCTCGCGTCGGTCTGGACGCCCGCCGCCGGACTCGCGACCGCGGTCGTGGCGTGCGTGCTCGGCACCCTGTTGTTCGCGGCGCAGCGCGAGACCGAGCCGCCGGTCCACCCCCATCACGCCGACGCCGTCCGGCCACCGATGCCATGGCGGGTGGTGGGACCCCTCGGCGTGGTCTCCCTCGGGCTGGGCGTGCTCTTCGGCGCCACCGAGGTCGCCACCGTCGCGTTCAGCGCCGAGCACCACCACCGCGCACTGGCCGGGCTGGTCCTCGCGGCGTGGTCGATCGGCAGCATGCTCTCGGGTGTCGTGGTCGGCACACTCCACTGGCGCGCCAAGCCTGCGACCCGGGTGCGGTGGGGTTCGTTCGCCATGGCCCTGGGTGCGGTGCCCCTGATCTTCGCCAACTCGCTGCCGATGGCGGCGGCCTTCCTCTTCGTCGCCGGTTGGGGCATCGCGCCGACGATGGTCTCCTCGATCTCGTTGGTGCAGTCGGCCGTGCCACCGGCCCGGCTGACGGAGGGGATGGCGCTGCTCTCGATGGGGATCATCGGCGGCGTCGCCCCCGGCGCCGCGCTGGCCGGGGTGATCGTCGACGACGTCGGCGCCGCCACGGCGTACTGGCTGCCGGTCGCCGCCGGTGCCACCGCCGTGCTGGCCGCGCAGCTCCTCCCCCGTGGCGTTCCCCGGCGCGAGGCCCGTCGCGGCTAGGGTGCCCACGTGAGCACCTGGCGCAACTGGTCCGGCCTCGAGTCGTCGAGCCCGTCGGCGGTGATCGAGCCGCAGGGCCCCGACGACGTCGCGGCGCTGGTACGACGCGCCGCCGCCTCGGGCATGACGCTGAAGCCCGCCGGCACCGGCCACAGCTTCACCGGCATCGCGAACCCGGGCACCGGCCTCCAGCTCGCCCCCGGCCCCTCGGGGATCGTCGCGGTGGACCGCGACGCGATGACCGTCACGGCGTACGCCGGCACGAGGCTGGCGACCCTGAACACGCTGCTCGAAGGGCTCGGGCTCTCCCTGCACAACATGGGCGACATCGCCGAGCAGACCCTGGCCGGCGCCATCTCGACCGGCACCCACGGGACGGGCGGACGGGTGGCGTCGATCGCGGCCCAGGTCGTCGGGCTGTCGCTGGTCACCGGCTCCGGGGAGGTCCTGACCTGCTCGACCGACGAGCATTCCGACATCCTGGAGCATGCACGACTGGGGCTGGGCGCGCTCGGCGTGATCACGACGGTCACGTTCGCCGTCGAGCCGTTCTTCGCCCTCGAGGCGAACGAACGGCCGATGGCGTGGGGGCCGTTCATCGACGGCTTCGACGACCTGGTCGCCGGGGCCGACCACGTCGACGCCTACTGGTTCCCGCACACCGACCGCCTGCTGACCAAGAGCAACACCCGCCGGCCGCTTGACGCGCTCGCGCCGCTCCCACGGTGGCGGGCGTGGTTCGACGACTCGTTCCTGCAGAACACGGCCTTCGGCGCACTCGTCGCCGCGGCCAATCACCGCCCCCAGGTCATCCCGCGGATGAACCGGATGAACGCCCACCTGCTCTCGGCACGCACCTACACCGACGTCGCGCACCGGGTCTTCACCACCCAGCGCCGGGTCGTCTTCCGCGAGATGGAGTACGCCGTTCCGCGGGCCGACGGCCTCGCCGTACTTCGCGAGTGCCGCCGACTGATCGACTCCTCGGGGCTGACGATCAGCTTCCCCGTCGAGCTCCGGGTGGCGCCCGCGGATGACCTGCCGCTGTCGACGGCCACCGGCCGGGACTCCTTCTACCTGGCGTTCCACACGCCTCGCGACATGGACCATCGCGCCTACTTCGCCCTCGTCGAGCCCGTCCTGCGAGCGGCCGGTGGCCGCCCGCACTGGGGCAAGCTGCACACCCTGGGCGCCCGCGACCTGGCAGCGGCGTACCCACGCTTCGGGGAGTTCCTCGCCATGCGCGACCGCCTCGACCCCGAGCGCATCTTCACCAACGAGTACCTGACCCGCGTCCTCGGTCCCTGACCGCCGAGAAGTCACCCCGTGACACCCGAGAAGTCACTCCGTGACACCCGAGAAGTCACTCCGTGACACTCGAACCGTCACTCCGTGACACTCGAACCGTCACTCCGTGACACGAGCCGCGCTACTCGGTGAGCGAGGAGTACGCGACCACGCCACGCTTGAGCCGGTCCACCACCTCCCGGGCGGTGGTGCGCAGCGGCCCGGACCCAGCAGCGTCGGCCACCTGGCCGGCGAGGTCGACCAGTTGCTTCATCCAGCGCACGAAGTCGCCGGCTGCGAGATCGACCACGGTGAGTACGTCGTCGAGGTCGTCGCCCTCCGCCCAGCGGTACGCCGCCCAGGCGAAGCCGAGGTCGGGCTGGCGCAGGAAGTCCAGCCGGTGGTCGCGCTCCAGCGCGTCCAGGTCGGCCCAGACCCGCACCATGGCGGCGATGACGTCCTTGACCCGGCCGCCCGGCAGGCTGGGCGGGCTCGCGTCGTCCGGGCGCCTGGCTTCGAAGACCAGCGTCGAGAGTGCTGCTGCCAGCTCGGAGGCCGAGAGCCCGGCCCATAGGCCGCTGCGCAGCGACTCGGCCGCGACCAGATCGAGCTCGGAGTAGAGCCGCATCAGAGCCCGTCCGCGCGAGGTAACCTCGTCGCCGTCGAGGTAGTCCAGCGCCGTCAGGACGTCGCACACGCGGTCGAAGGTGCGCGCGACCGTGTTCGTCCGCGACTCGACCCGGCGCTTGAGCGTCTCGGTGTCGCGGTTGAGCTTGAACCAGCGCTCGGCCCACCGGGCGTGGTCCTCCCGGTCCGGGCAGCTGTGGCAGGGGTGCACCTTGAGCCTGGCCCGGAGCGCGGCCACCTCCGCGTCGGCCGCCGAGCGGACCGTGCCGGCCCCGCTGTGCTCCGGCGGCACGTAGGCGACCGGCCGCAGGTCGCGGGTCTTCTCGCGCAGCGCGGAGGCCAGGTCGCGGCGCGACTGGGGGTTGCGCCCGTTGAAGCTCTTGGGCACGCGCATCCGGGTCTGCGCGACGATCGGGACGTTGAAGTCGACTATCGCCAGCCGCCGGGCCTGGCGGTCGACGGTGAGGACGTACGGCCGCGGCCCTTCCGCCGACCAGCCCGGGTCGACGACGAGGGCATACCCGGCGAACTTTCCGGTCGGCACCTCGATCACGTCGCCGGGCTTGAGCCGCTCCAGCGAGGCGATGATCTCCTCGCGGCGATCGGCCCTCCGCTCGCGCGAGGCGCTCTTCTCCACCTCGGAGATCCGTTGGCGCAGCGCGGCGTACTCCATGAAGTCGCCGCGGTCGCAGGTCGCCGCCTCGCGGTAGCCGTCGAGCGCTTCCTCGGCCTTGTGCACCTGCCGGGCCAGCCCCACCACGGCCTTGTCGGCCTGGAACTGCGCGAACGACTGCTCCAGCAGCTCCCGGGAGCGGGCCCGGCCGAACTGGTGGACCAGATTGACCGCCATGTTGTACGACGGCCGGAAGCTGCTCCGCAGCGGGTAGGTGCGCGTCGAGGCGAGACCGGCGAGCTCGCGCGGGTTCATCCCGGGCTGCCAGAGCACCACGCCGTGCCCTTCGACGTCGAGCCCACGTCGGCCCGCGCGCCCGACGAGCTGGGTGTACTCCCCCGGCGAGAGGTCAGCATGGGTCTCGCCGTTCCACTTGGTCAGCTTCTCGATGACCACGGTCCGGGCGGGCATGTTGATGCCCAGGGCGAGGGTCTCGGTGGCGAAGACGACCTTGACCAGACCGCGCAGGAACAGGTCCTCGACGACCTGCTTGAACGTCGGCAGCATGCCCGCGTGGTGGGCGGCCACGCCGCGTGTGAGCCCGTCGAGCCAGTCGTGGTAGCCCAGGACATGCCGGTCCTCGGCGGGCAGGTCCCGGCAGACCTCCTCGACGTAGGAGTAGATCGTCTCGCGCTCCTGAGGCGAGGTCAGCCGGAGGTTGGCGGCCAGGCACTGCGTGACGGCGGCGTCGCAGCCGACTCGGCTGAAGACGAAGACGATGGCGGGCAGCAGGTGGGCGCGGTCGAGGCCGATGACGACCTCGGGACGCGAGGGGATCCAGACCCGTCGCCCGTTGCCGACGTCGCGCCTGCCCTTCGGGGTGCCGCGCCGGTCGCGGGCGGAGCGCCGGTCCTTGATGCGCGAGGAGGCCCAGTCGTCGCGGGCGATCCGCATCAGCTCACCGTTGACCGGGGCGCCCTCCTTGACGAAGCCGGCGGCCGCGTCGACGTCGGAGGAGGCGAAGAGGTCCATTATGCGGCGCCCGACCATGACGTGCTGGTAGAGCGGCACCGGGCGCCGCTCCTCGATGATGGTGGTGGTCTCCCCGCGCACCGTGGTGAGCCACTCGCCGAACTCCTCCGCGTTCGAGACGGTCGCCGAGAGCGAGACCACGGCGACCGACTCGGGAAGGTGGATGATGACCTCCTCCCAGACCGCGCCCCGGGAGCGGTCGGCGAGGTAGTGCACCTCGTCCATGACGACGTAGCCGAGCCCGAGCAGCGTCGAGGAGCCGGCGTACAGCATGTTGCGCAGCACCTCGGTGGTCATCACCACGATCGGCGCCTCGCCGTTGACGACGTTGTCGCCCGTCAGCAGTCCGACCTGCTCGGCGCCGTAGCGGCGGACCAGGTCGTTGTACTTCTGGTTCGACAGTGCCTTGATCGGCGTGGTGTAGAACGCCTTGCGCCCCGTGGCCAGCGCGAGGTGGATCGCGAACTCGCCGACGATGGTCTTGCCCGAGCCGGTCGGGGCGGCGACCAGGACGCCGCGGCCCTCCTCGATCTCGCGACACGCGCGCAGCTGGAAGTCGTCGAGCGGGAAGCTGTAGAGCGCGGTGAAGTCGCGAAGGATCGGATGCTTGCGGTCGCGTTGGAACAGCGCGTACCGCTCGGCCGGCGACAGCTCCGCAGCCGGGGACTCGGGCGACTCAGCCATGTCACGACCCTACGGCACCGGGTCACGCCCGCAGTGTCAGACCAGGACGCTCAGCGCGCCGGGCACGCACTCGACCGTGAGCGGGAGCGCGCCGAAGCGCTCGCCGTCGGCGTACGCCGTCACGCCGGGCGCGGCGACGGTGACCCGGGGGACCTGGATCCGCTCGAGGGCGGGGTGGTCGACATGGCCGCCGGTGCGCACCGAGGGGAAGATCTTGAGGAACTCCAGCTTCGAGGTCGGCTTGATGACGATCACGTCGAGCAGACCGTCGTCGGGCAGCGCGCCCCACGGGATCCGCAGCCCGCCGCCGTAGGAGTCGGTGTTGGCGACGCAGACCAGCATCGCCTCGAGCTGACGCTGGGTGCCATCGAGGTCCAGCGTGTACGGCACCGGCTGCCACCGCCGCAGGACCGCCAGCGCGGCGATCGTGTAGCGCAGGTCGCCGTGCGGCCACCGCATCGCGTTGGCCCGCTCGTTGACGGCCGCGTCGAACCCGGCGGCCATGACGGTCGCGAACCACCGCTCGCCGCACCGTGCCGCGTCCAACGTGCGCGGTGCCCCGTGCACCACCCGGTCGGCTGCCTCCAGTGGGTCCTCGGGCAGCCCGAGTGAGCGGACGAAGTCGTTGCCCGTGCCCATCGCGATCACGCCCAGCCGCGTCGGCGTCTCGGCGACAGCCTGGGTGGCGAGGTGGACCATCCCGTCGCCGCCCAGTGCAACCAACGTGTCCGCACCGGCGGCCACCGCGGCACGGGCGAGCGCCAGCGAGTCCGCCTCGTCCGTACCAGTCAGCAGGTCGACGCTGGCCCCGTCGGAGCGAAGCCGGGTCACCACGGCGTCGAGCACATGGTGCGCGTCTCCGCGTCCGGCAGCCGGGTTGGCGAGGAGGGCGATCTGGCGGGTCACGGCCCGCAGCCTACGCTCAGCCGCACAGCGTGAGGAGCACCCCGTACGTCGCCGGGTCGGCGCCCACGGCGCGGGCCAGTCGTGCGATCGCGACGAGGGCATCGTCCGCGGTGAGCGAGCAGCCCGGCAGCGGAAGCGTCAGCCGGCCGTCGTACTCGACGAGGTCCACGTCGCCTCGCCGCCATGCCTCGTGGGCCGCCGTCCGCAACGCCGGGTCGGCCACCGGCACGGGCCAGGCCTCGTCGATGGCCAGCAGGTCGCAGACGATCGATGCGCCGTCCCCGGTCAGCTCGCCACGGACGCTCGGCCGCCCGAGCGGGGAGAGTGCCCGCCAGATCACCGGGCCGAGGCCGAGCCAGTCGGGCAGGTCGAACGGGTCGGCCGGGGACCACTGCGTCATAGCGACGAGGGCTGGTCCGGGTCGAGGCCGGCGAACGCGCTGGACTCCTTCTTGCGCCGGTCGTGCACCCGGGCGATCATCTCGGCGACCAGATAGAGCAGGCACATCGGGATCGCCATCATCGACATCGTGAAGGGGTCGGTCGACGGCGTGGCGGCCGCGGCGAAGACGAAGATCCCCACGATCACCCAGGGTCGGACCTTCGGCAGCACCCGCCCGGGCAGCACCCCGACCCGGTTGAGCATGACCACGAACACGGGGATCTCGAAGGCCACGCCGAACATCAACAGCGTGTGGGTGAAGAACGAGAGGTACTCGTTGAACTCCACCAGGTTCTTGACCCCCGCGTGGTTGAAGCTGATCAGGATCCGGACCCCGGTGGGAAGCGTGACGTAGCCGATCGCCACGCCGACCAGGAACAGCGGGCCGGCCACCGCGACGAAGATCGCCGACCAGCGGCGCTCCCGCGGCAGCAGGCCTGGCATGATGAACGCCCAGATCTGGTAGAGCCACAACGGTGCGGTGCCGACCAGCGCCGCGAACCCGGACAGCTTGAAGTAGAGCAGGAAGCCCGCACCGACTCCTTCGGTCACGGCCTCGGTGCGAGCCGAGCCCAGGTCGGCCTGGGCCTGCAGGTACGGCCTGGCCACCAGATCGAAGAGCTGGTTGTAGAAGAAGAGGGCGACGATGAAGCCGGCCAGAAGAATCAGGGCAGACTTCAGGATCCGCGCGCGCAACTCCCGCAGATGGTCGGAGAGGGCCATCCGGCCATCGGAGCCGACCGGATGGACCGGGCGGCCGCGGAAGAGGTCGACGACGCCCAGTAGGGACAACGCCAGCCTCGAATCAGGCGGATTCGCCGCGGTTCAGGCGCTCGCGCTCAGCGTCGAGCTCGGCCTGCCGGGCATCCAGCTCAGCGAGCTTCGCGCGGTCGCTCTCGAGCTGGGCCGGCGACGACGGGGTCGCCGCCTTCTCCTCGTCGTCCTTCATGCCACGGGCCTCGGCCTTGAAGATGCGCAGGGCCTGACCGGTGCCGCGAGCGAGGTCGGGCAGCTTCGAGGCGCCGAAGACGAAGACGACGATCACCAGGATGACGAGCCATTCCCATCCGCCCGGCATCTCAAGGTTGGGGTACATCAGAGGAACCTCGTCCCATGTGGGTAGTGACAACACAACATTCTACTGCGTGCCGCCGTAGAGGGTCAGTGCGGCTTCGGCGGAGGCCCGCAGCCGCTGGGTGAACTCCGCGGGCGCGATCACGGCGGCGTACGGCGCGAGCCGGAGCAGCAGCCGGTCGAGCCAGCGTGGGTCGGCGACAAGGAGGTCGGCCTCGATGCTGCCGTCGGGCTGCGGGCGCACCTCGGCGACGTCGTAGTACTCCGCGACCCAGCGCGCCTGCGGCGCCAGCCGGAGCGTCGCACGGGTGACATCGTCGCCGTGGCTGAAGAACCCCTCAGCCAGGTCGACCTCGACGCTGCCGGCCTCCGTCGCGGAGGTCTCCAGCAACGTCGCGGTCCGGATCCGGTCGAGCCGGAAGTGGCGCGGCGCCTCGGCGCTGTGACACCACGCCGCCACGTAGTCCACGCCGCGGTGGGAGACGATGGCCCGCGGGTCGATGATCCGGGTGGACTCCTCGTCGCGTGCCGGGACGAAGTAGGCGATCTCGAGCTGGTGCCGGCTCTCCAGCGCACGCTGGATCGTGGCCCGCAGGGTCGGGTCAGCGTCCTCGTCGCCCGGGTCGACCTGAGGCGCCTGTGCGGCGGCCTGCTCGAGCTTGGCCAGCGCCCGGTCCACGACGTCGCGGGTGGCGTCGTCGGTGGCGCCGGAGCGAAGGGCCCGCAGCGCCACGATGATCGCGGTTGCCTCGGTGGGCGTCAGCCGCAGCGGCCTGGCCAGATACTCGGCGTTGGAGACCCGGATCACGCGATCCCCGTCGCGGTCGACCAGCGCGTCGATGTCCACGTCGATCAGGTCGTCCGGGAACCCGCCCGGCAGGCCACAGAAGAAGAGCACCCGGAGGTCCTTGACGAGCTGGCGCTCGCTGATGTCGAGCGCCCGTGCCGCCTCGTCGACCCGCACGTCGCCGTGGGCGTGCAGGTAGGGCACGATCCGCAGCAGCCGGGCGACCTGCTCGCGGGCCCCGGTGGCGGTGCTGCCGCCCTGCCCCGCGCCCTGTCCCCCGCTGTGTCCCGCAGTGCTCATCGGACGGTCTCCTGGAGGCGTGCGACGATCTCGGCGCGCAGCTCGGCCGGCGACTCGACGTACGCGTCGGCGCCGTGGGCGAGCACCTCGCCGGCGAGGTCGATCGGCACCCGGGTCAGCGTGAGCCGGTCCCAGGGCGAGCCGTCGGGCCCGGGGACGCCGGGGTCGACCGTCTCCGCCGTACGCCGCAGCGCGTGGCCGGCTCCGGGGCGCACTAGGACGACGGCATGCTCGGCGACCGGCGTGGGCTCCAGCCGCTGTGTCACCGCGCGGACGTCGACGCCCTCGGGGACCGTGTATGCGTCGTCGGGGCCGGTCATCCGGGCCTCGCCGACCACCCGGCTGAGCCGGAAGACGCGCTCGGCGCCGCGGTCGGGGTCGAGCCCCACGGCGTACCAGCGGCCCGAGAAGCGGACGACCCCCCACGGTTGCAGGCGACGACTCGTCGGCTCGTCGGTCACGCTGCGGCGATACCGGAACTCGACCGTACGGCGCCGGTGGGTCGCCTCGAAGAAGACGTCGAAGCTCGGCTCGTCGGCGGCCAGGCGTGGCTGCACCAGGTCGAGCGCGGACGTGTCGACGTCGGCGCCGGCAGCCCGCAGCTTGCGGACCGCCTCGGTGGTGGCCTCCGCGAGCGAGGCGTTCTCCCAGACCCGGGTCGCCAGGCCGACCGCCGCGGCCTCGTCCGCCGTCAGCTGCACGGCGGGCAGCGCGAACTCGTCGGCGAGGATGCGGTAGCCCGGCTCGTCGTCGAAGTAGGAGTCCAGGCTGCCCGTGGCGATGGGGACGCCCAGGCTGCGCAGCTCCTCCTTGTCGCGCTCGAACATGCGCTCGAACGCTTCCTCGGAGGCGTCCTTGTAGAGCAGCTCGCGGATGCGGTCCTTGGTCACGAAGCCGCGCTGGACGAGGAGCATGATGAGCAGGTTCATCAAACGCTCGGTCTTCGCTGCTGCCACTGCCTGCCTCTCCTCTGCCGCCTTCGTGCGTCGCCGCGATTCTTGCACGCGGCTCTCAGGTCCGGTGGGTCCGGCGCGACTACCGCGCTGCCAGGATGTCGACGACGAAGTACAGCGTGGAATTCGCCGGGATCCCCGGCTGCGCCTGTGAGCCGTAGCCGAGCGCCGGCGGGATCTGGAGCAGCACCCGGCTGCCCACGGGTATGCCGGCCAGGCCGGCGCCCCAGCCCTTCACGACGCTGTCGAGGGAGGTGGTGTAGGGCTGCTTGGTGTAGGACTCGTCGAACGGCTTCGCGCTGTTGTAGATCGCGCCGAGGTAGTTGACTCTGACCTGGTCACCTGCGGCGACCACGGCGCCGGCGCCCTTCTTGAGCACGGCTCGCTCGAGCGTCTGGGAGTGGCGGGGGCTGGCGATGCCGGTCCAGTCGAAGCCCGTCGGCTTGCCGTGGGAGACCTTGAGCTTGGGCAGCGTGCTCGGGCTCACGTCGTGGGCCTTGGGCTCGACGTGCTTCTTCACGAGGTCGACCACCATCACCACCGGGTCCTCGGTGCCGACGCCGAGCTGCGCGTTGCCGGCCACGCTGCCGGGCTGAGCCGGGAAGATGTCGGTGCTGCTGCCCAGCAACTCCACGCGCGAGCCGATCGTGGCGCCGTCGAGCGCCTTGCCCAGGACGGGGTTGGCCTGCGAGAGCGTCAGAGTCTGCGGCGATTGGCTCGCGTAGACCCAGCTGCCTTTGACCGGGAAGCTGACGGTGTCGGGGCACGGCGTCACAGTGACCGGTGTCGGCGCGGCGCTGGTGGACGGCGCGGCGGCAGCAGACGGCGAGGGAGCCGGCACGGCCGAGGGGTGGCAGCCGGTGCGCGCCTTGTAGAGGTCGACCAGCGGGTCGGCGATATAGATGTTCACCTCGAGTTGGTCCGACGTCGAGATGGCCGCGCCGCCGCCCTGGACGAGGGTCTTGCTCTGGACGGCGCTCGGGAGCGCGGGCTGACCGTTCCAGGTGACGCTCGGCGCCTTGCCGAACGACCCGGCGACAGCGACCGCGTCGATGCCCGAGACCGTGGTGTCGCCGTACCCCGCGTTGGTGCCGCAGGCGGCGAGCGCGGCCAGCAGCGGGGCGGCCAGAAGGGCGGGCAGGAGGCCGGGCAGAAGGGCGGGCAGAAGGCCGGGCAGAAGGGCGACGCCGCTACGGCGCAGACGACAGTTGGACACCCGAGAGATGGACAGCACGGTTCACCCTTTGCGAAGACGGCCTGTACGACGACGAATCGGCCCCGGGAGGGGCTGGCGGCGCGCACTGTAGCGGGCCGCGGTGACAGCCTGTCGACGCCGCGGTTCACATGCCGTCGATGAGCCGCTGGACCCTCTCGTCGTGCGCACGGAACGGGTCCTTGCACAGCACCGTGCGCTGGGCCTGGTCGTTGAGCTTGAGGTGGACCCAGTCGACGGTGAAGTCCCTGCGGCGCTCCTGCGCCCTCTTGATGAACTCGCCGCGCAGCCGTGCGCGGGTCGTCTGCGGCGGCACGGACTTGGCCTCGAAGATCTGCAGGTCGCTGGTCAGCCGGGCGACCGCCCCGCGCTTCTCCAGCAGGTAGTAGAGGCCGCGGCCGCGGTGGATGTCGTGGTAGGCCAGGTCGAGCTGCGCGATCCGGGGATGCCCGAGCGGAAGGCCGTGCTTGGCGCGGTAGCTCTCGATCAGCTTCCACTTGATGACCCAGTCGATCTCCCGCTCGACCAGGCTGAGGTCCTCGGACTCGACGGCCTTCAGCCCGCGCTCCCACAGATCGAGCGCCCGCTCGATCAACGGGGTCGAGATCTCGCGACGGTCGACGAAGTCGCGCGCCTTCGTGAGGTACTCCATCTGGATGTCGAGCGCGCTGGCCTCGCGACCGTTGGCCAGCCGGACCTTGCGGCGGCCGGTGAGGTCGTGGGCGATCTCGCGGATGGCGCGGATCGGGTTCTCCATCGAGAGGTCGCGCATCACCACGCCCTCCTCGATCATCCGCAGCACCAGGTCGCACGAGGCGACCTTGAGCATCGTGGTCGTCTCGGACATGTTGGAGTCGCCCACGATGACGTGCAGGCGGCGGTAGCGCTCGGCGTCGGCGTGCGGCTCGTCGCGGGTGTTGATGATCGGCCTGCTGCGGGTGGTGGCCGACGAGACCCCCTCCCAGATGTGCTCGGCGCGTTGGCTGACGGCGAAGCCCGCGCCCCGGGGGGTCTGGGTGACCTTCCCGGCGCCGACGATGATCTGGCGGGTGACGAGGAACGGGATGAGGACGTCGGCCAGCCGGCTGAACTCCCCGGCTCGGCTGACCAGATAGTTCTCGTGGCAGCCGTAGGAGTTGCCGGCCGAGTCGGTGTTGTTCTTGAACAGGTAGATCTCACCGGCG